>Ga0137409_10000211_pt1 | contig 60577 bp, 52 predicted proteins | sample CZODoug1_16funga_FD_122059 | JGI IMG/M metagenome (GOLD analysis project Ga0137409, IMG submission 122059) | Vadose zone soil fungal communities from Angelo Coast Range Reserve, California, USA - CZODoug1_16fungal (Hybrid Assembly) | ecosystem: Environmental > Terrestrial > Soil > Vadose zone... | reverse complement strand
CCCGCACCTCGCGCGGTCGCCGGTAGGTCTTGCGCACGACGTCCGTATGCCAGGTGTCGAGGAGCGCGCCCAGCGTGAGCGTGGAGACGTCCTTGCCGGCAAGCGCGCCGGCCTTCAGGCGTGCCTGGGCGAGGCCGAGCGTGGGCCACGCGCCCACGGTGATCACTTCGACGTGACCGCCGCGCTTGCGGCGCATTACCCAGGAGCGCCCGCCGGTGGCGCGGACGCGCAGGTACAATCCGTTGCCGTCGCAGTACCACTTATCGCGGGGTGCAGGCTTGAGTGCGCGTATTCGCCGATCCGACAACATCTGCCGCTCCGGGAGTGTATCCGGGATACACCTTAGCACCTGATACTGGTGGACAGGCCCAGACACGTCTAGACGGAATAAGACGCGCAATCATCAAGTTACACACTTAAGCGCTGGTATGAAAATCCTATTCGTCTGTCTCGGCAACATCTGCCGCTCGCCGACCGCCGAGGGCGTGTTGCGCACGCTCGCTGCGCGCGAGGCGCCCGAACTTGCCATCGAAGTGGATTCGGCCGGCACGGCCGCGTATCACGTGGGCGAACCACCCGATGCGCGCACCCGGCAGGCTGCCGCCCGCCGTGGATATAACCTCACGGCGCTGCGCGCGCGCGTTGTGGAACCCGGCGACTTCGAGCGCTTCGATCTGATTCTGGCGATGGATCGTGAGAACCTGCGCGTGTTGCGCCGGCACGCGCCGCCGGACGCGCACGGGCGGCTGCGGCTGTTCCTCGAGTTCGCTCCGGAAGCGGGTCCGGAGGATGTTCCGGACCCTTACTACGGCGGACCCAACGGCTTCGAGGAGGTGCTCGACCTCGTAGAAACGGCCACGCGAGGCCTGCTCGCGCACCTGCGCCAGCGTAGCCGCGCGGCGTGAGGATCCGGGGCGGTTACTCCTCCGGACCCCGTTCGGCGTCGCTCTTCTCCGCCGGCGCGGACGTCCAGACGACGTAGGGTTTGCTGGCGTCCGGCGGCTTCGGCGTCGGCTCGAAATGCGCAATCGTGGCCGGCTCGAGCCGCCCTGCCGGCTCACCCGGCTCGGCGTGGAATTCCCGCACCGGGGGCGCGCGGGGAGCGGGCGCATCCGGCGAACCGTTGCCGGACGCACTCGATTCCGGTACGGCCGCCGGCGTCATCGCTTCGCGTTCCGGCTCGCGCTCGGATGCGCCGGGACCTCCCGCAGCCTGTCCGATGCCGCCCTCGCGCGCACCACCGCCCCCGCCGCGGCGGCCGCGACGGCGGCCACGGCGACCGCGCCCGCCGCGCTCCGGACGGTCGGTGCGCTCCGGGCGATCCGCGCGCGCCTCGCCCGGCGCCGCCGAGGCCGGCGTCGCAGCGCCGGAGTCCGGGCGGGCGGAAGCATCCGGCGGCTGCTGACTGGGTTCGCCACGGTTGGGGACGCCGCGCTCCCCGCCGCGCTCGGCGAAGCGCTCGGGTCGGCGGCCCTGGCCCTGGCCCTGATCGCGATTGCGATCGCGGTCGCGGGGGTCCCGGTTACGATCCCGATCGCGGCCGTCGCGGCGGCCTTCCCCGTGCTCGCGCCGGGCGCCCTCGGCGTAACGCGAATGGCGCGTGTGCTCACCGCGGCCGTCGCGGCGTGGACCGCCATCGCGGCGCGGCGGACGCGCCGGGGATGCCGGACTCACCGGAGGTGCGGGCTGCGCCGCCGCCGGCTCGCCCGCCAACAGTCGCTTGAAGCGCGACCAGAATCCAACGTGCACTTGCGCGTCTGCCGGGGCGCGCGCCGCCGCGGCAGACGGCGCCGCGGACGGCGCGCCGCTCGGCGCTGCGGTGGCAGGCAGCAGCGTGGCCACGGCCGCAGCCTCCGAGTGCGGCTTCTTGTCCTGGGCGATGCCGGGCTCGGTGATCTCCGGGGCGCTCGGCATGAGGTAGGTCGCCTGCCGGTGCTCGGGCAGCTCCATCTCGTCGTGGCGCACGCGCCTGATCGAGTACTCGGGCGTCTGGATATTCTCGTTCGGCACGACGATGAGCTCCGCTTCGCTCTTGTCCTCGAGCGTGCGCAGCCACTCGCGCTTCTCGTTGATGAGATAGGTGGCCACGGCGACCGGAACCTGCGCGATCACGCGCGCGGTGCGGTCCTTGCGCAGCTCCTCGCCGATCAGGCGCAGCACCGCGAGCGTCATCGACTCGACGCTGCGGATGCTGCCGATGCCGACGCAGCGCGGGCAGACGATGTGACTGGACTCCCCGAGCGAGGGCCGCAGGCGCTGCCGCGACATTTCCAGCAGCCCAAAGCGCGACAGGCGGCCGATCTGGATACGGGCGCGATCCATCTTCATCGCATCGCGCAGCCGGTCCTCGACTTCGCGCTGATTCTTGGGGGACTCCATGTCGATGAAGTCGATGACGATGAGGCCGCCGATATCACGGATGCGCAGCTGCCGGGCGATCTCGTCCGCGGCCTCCAGGTTGGTGTTGGTGGCGGTGGTCTCGATGTCACCGCCACGCGTGGCGCGCGCGGAGTTGATGTCGATGGACACCAGCGCCTCGGTGTAATCGATGACGATGCTGCCGCCGGAAGGCAGCTGCACCTTGTGGGCGTAGGCGGACTCGATCTGGCTCTCGATCTGGAAGCGCGTAAACAGCGGGATGTCGTCCGTGTAGAGCTTCAGGCGCCGCTGCGCCTCCGCCGGCATGAAGCGCTGCATGTACTCCTGGCACTTCTGGAAGGCGGCCTGGCTGTCCACCAGCACCTCGCCGACATCGTCGGAGAGGTAATCGCGCATGGAGCGCGTCACGGCATCGCTCTCGCGGAACACCAGGAAGGGGGCCGGGCGATCCTTGGCGGCCGCTTCGATCTGCTCCCACTGGACCTTGAGGTTGTCGAGATCCCACTGCAGCTCCTGGACCGATCGGCCGACGCCGGCGGTGCGCACGATGGCGCCCATGCCCTCCGGGATCTGCAGCTGGCTCATGACCTCGCGCATCTGGTCGCGGTCCTCGCCCTCGATGCGGCGCGAGACACCGCCGGCGCGCGGGTTGTTCGGCATGAGCACCAGAAAGCGGCCGGCCAGGCTGATGAACGTGGTGAGCGCTGCGCCCTTGGTGCCGCGCTCCTCCTTCTCGACTTGCACGATGACTTCCTGCCCCTCGGACAGGAGCTCGCGGATGTTCATCCGTCCGCCCTGCGGGGGCTGGCGGAAGTACTCCTTGGAGACTTCCTTCAGCGGCAGGAATCCATGGCGCGGGGCGCCGTAATCAACGAAGCACGCTTCGAGCGAGGGCTCGACGCGGGAGATACGGGCCTTGTAAACGTTGGCTTTTTTCTGTTCGCGGGAAGGTAGATCGATACTCAGGTCAAACAGTTTCTGTCCATCAACCAGAGCGACGCGCAACTCCTCTTCCTGAGTTGCATTCACTAGCATTCTCTTCATGTGCCCCTACTGTGCGGTGAGGGGTCGGCAAGCATACGGCGGGAGGCCGCCGGACCGTGGGTCCGCGGCTGCGAAGATTCCTTAAACCTGACAAAGGAGAGCGTGTCTCGTCATTCATGGCAATGACCGCCTCGTTCGTCGCAGGCGGTGCAGAAAGGAAACCTTCGGTGAACTCAACCGACGGCGCCGACTGCGGAAGTCTCGGTTTACGAGATTCGACGCAGGTGGCGCGATCTTGTCGGCCCAATGCGATGGCCTCGATTCAGAGGTCCAACTAAAACGGGCGGCGGCCACTGCCGCCAACCACTGGTGCGTCCGCTTGGCGGACAACCCACAGAGTATACTCGACAGACCGTTGTAGAAACAATGCCTTACGCTGAAGACCCCTTGCCGGAGCCCAATCCACGCGAGATCCGCACCGAGGTGCAGCACTTCGAGGTGAGCCTGCAGGAGGCCGGCCAGCGGCTCGATAACTACGTTCAGAAGCGCCTCGGGGGGCTGCCGCGCAGCCGCGTGTACCGCGTCATCCGCAAGGGCGAGGTGCGTGTGAACGGGCGCCGCGCCGGCCCCGAGACCCGCCTGCAGCTTAACGACAGGATCCGCATTCCCCCTGTGCGGGTACTGCCGCCGGCCGAAGCCGGTAAGCCCTCAGCGCGGCTGTGCGAGAGCCTCCGCAAGGCCATCATCTACCAGGACGAGAAGCTCCTGGTGCTCGACAAGCCTGCCGGTATCGCGGTCCACGGCGGCAGCGGGGTGAGTTTCGGGGTCATCGAGGCACTGCGCGCCCTGCACCCGGACGATTCCCTCGAACTCGTGCATCGCCTCGACCGCGATACCAGCGGGTGCCTGCTGGTCGCGCGCCACGCGGGCACGCTGCGCAGCCTGCACGCGCTCCTGCGCACGGACGGTTTCGAGAAGCGCTACCTCGCCCTCGTCAGGGGCAAGTGGGAACTCGGTGCCAAGCGCATCGACGTTCCATTGCGCACCGATACGCGGGTCGGAGGCGAGCGTACCGTGCGCGCGGGCGCCTCCGGCAAACCCTCGGTGAGCGAGTTCCGTCCGGTGCAGTTCTTCGGCAGGACGGCGACGCTCGTGGAAGTCACGCTGCGCACGGGCCGCACTCACCAGATCCGCGTGCACGCGCAGCACGCCGCACACCCGGTGGCGGGGGATGAAAAGTACGGCGATGCCGCTTTCAACGATGAGCTGCGCGCACTCGGCCTGGGCCGCATGTTCCTGCACGCGCACAGCGTGAGCTTCGCGTGGCCGCACGGCGGGGAGTTCAGCGTCAACTCACCCTTGCCGCCGGAGCTGGCCGCGGTGCTCGATGAGCTGGCATCGCGCCCCAAACCTGCTCGTCGGCTCAGGGCAGGTGGTAACCGGCGCCGCGCAGCGCCCCCGCAAGCCAGATAAGCGGCAGCCCGATCAGCGCGGTCGGATCCTGGCTCTCGATGCATTCAAACAGTGCAACACCTAAGGCCTCCGCCTTGAAGCAACCGGCACAGTCGTACGGCTGCTCGCGCGCCACGTAGCGCTCGATCTCGTCCGCGGTCAGCGAGCGAAACACGACCGTGGTGGTGTCGACGTGGGCGAGGCGCACGCCGGCGCCGACTCCCAGCACCGCGCAGGCGGTGTAAAAGCGGGCGGTCTTGCCACTTAGGGAGGCCAGCTGCGCGCGGCAGCGCACCGCGTCACCGGGTTTGCCGAGCACCTGCTCGCCCGCCGCGGCCACCTGGTCGGCACCGATCACGAGGGCGCCCGGGTGCCTGCCTGCAATAGCCTGCGCCTTCGCGAGCGCCAGCCGCAGCGCCTGGTCGGCCGGCGACTCCCCGTCGATGCGTTCCTCGGGTACCCCGGGCGGCATCGCTTCGAACGCCAGCCGCAGTCGCGCCAGCAGTTCGCGACGGTACGGCGATGTCGAAGCGAGGATCAGCGGTGGCAAGATCACTGGAAACAATGGCTTAGCCCCAAATCCGATTTTGACTTGGGGAGAGTCGCTACCTATTATACGCGCCCCATGTCGCCGCCCTGGTCGAGGTCCCTCGAGGTCGACCGGCTGGCTGATGGCGGAGCCGACGTCGACTTTGCTGTCCCGCTCGCCGAGCTGTCCGGCTTACGCTCGAAGCGAGCGAGCGTGGCCGGCAACGTGCACGGGCGCGTGAACTTCAAGCGCGAGGCGAACGTCGCCGTCGCGCAGCTGGCCGTGCGCGGGGTGGCCACGCTCGAGTGCCAGCGGTGCATGAGGCCGATGCAGGTGCCCGTCGACACGGTAGTGCGGGTGGGCCTGATCGCCTCCGAGGCGGATGTCGGCCGCGTGCCGGAGGATCTTGAGCCGGTGCTCGCTCCGGGTGGTCGCATCAGCATCGGCGAGCTCATCACGGAAGAGATGTTGCTGACGCTGCCCATCGTGCCGCTGCACGGGGAGGGCGAGGAGTGCGGGGCGGCGCCCGGCGTGGTGCCGGAGCGCGTGGGCGAGGCGACGCACAAGCCGTTTGCGCGCCTTGCCGAGCTGTTGAAACGTTAGACTGCATCGAGTTAGGAGCCTGACACATGGCCGTTCAAAAGAGCCGCAAGACGCCCTCGCGCCGCGGAATGCACCGATCACACGACGGGCTCGCCAAGCCGGCACTGTCGACCGATCCGCAGTCCGGTGAGACACACCTGCGCCACCGGATCACACCGGATGGTTTCTATCGGGGCCGGCGCGTGATCGAGAAGCGCGCCGAGACCGAAGAGAAGGAATAAACGCCAAGTCCCTGCGCCGATCCAAAGGCCTGCGTGCTGCCGATCGCAATCGATGTGATGAGCGGCGACCATGAGCCGCGTGAGTACGTTGCCGGTGCGCTGCGCGCCCTGACCGACGATGCGCAGCTGTGCGCACAGCTGGTGGGAGAGCCGCAGCTGATTGGCGCAGCCCTGGCGCCGCTGCCGGCCTCGGTTCGCGCCCGCGCCACCGTGGTGGCCGCCTCCCAGGTCGTGGCGATGGCAGACAAGCCACGCGAGGCGATCCGTCGCAAGAAAGACTCCTCGATGCGCCTCGCGATCGACCTGGTGCAGGACGGGCGCGCCTGCGCATGCGTGAGCGCGGGCAACACCGGAGCCCTCACCGCGATTGCGCACTTCGTGCTGGGAACTCTGCCCGGCGTGGAACGCGCGGCCATCATCTCCGCGATCCCCGCCGCGCACGGTCACACGCACATGCTCGATCTGGGCGCCAACACCAAGGCGACCCCGGAGCAGTTGCGGCAGTTCGCCGCCATGGGCGCCATCATCGCGCGCGACGTGTACGGCCTGGCGGCGCCGCGCATCGGTCTGCTCAACATCGGCGAGGAGGACATGAAGGGAGACGAGGTGGTGCAGGCGGCGCACGCGCTGCTCGGCGCGAGCGGGCTGAACTACGTGGGCTTCGTGGAAGGGGATGACATTTTCTCGGGCGCCGTCGACGTAGTCGTGACCGACGGCTTCACGGGCAACGTCGCGTTGAAGACCATGGAGGGCGTCGCGGGCCTGATCGCCGATCGCATGCGCCAGGAGTTCCAGTCCTCCCTCCTCGACCGCCTCGCCGGCCTGATCGCGGGTCCGGTGCTGCGCCGCGCGGCCGCCGGGCTCGATCCGCGCCGCTACAACGGCGCGTGCATGGTGGGGCTTGCCGGGATCGTGGTAAAAAGCCACGGTCGAGCCGACGGTGTCGCGTTCGCGCGGGCGATCGGCACGGCCGCGCTGGCGGCACGGCACGGACTCACGGAGCACATTGCGCACGCACTGCGTGCAGAAGGGGCCGCCAATTGATTCACTCGCGTATCACCGGCACGGGCTCGTATCTGCCGGAGAGGGTGATCACCAACTTCGATCTGGAAAAGATGGTCGACACCACCGATGAGTGGATTCGCAGCCGCACCGGCATCGAGCGCCGCCACATCGCCGCGGAGGGCGAGACGACGCTTGACCTGGCGGAAAAGGCCGCGCGCAGCGCCCTGGAGGCGGCCGGCGTCGCACCGGCTGATGTCGACTTCATCGCTTTCGGCACCACCACGCCGGACCTGGTGTTTCCCAACTGCGGCACGCTGCTGCAGCAGCGCCTGGGCTGTCGCGGCGTGCCGGCCTTCAGCGTCGAGACCGCCTGTGCCGGGTTCATGTACGCGCTGTCGATCGCCGACAAGTACGTACGCTGCGGCGAAGCGCGGCGCGCGCTGGTGATTGGCGCGGAGACCCTGTCACGCATCACTGACTGGAGCGACCGCTCCACCGCGGTGTTGTTCGCCGATGGCGCGGGCGCGGTGGTGCTCGAGCCAGCCGATACGCCCGGCGTGCTCTCGACCCACCTGCACTCGGACGGTCAATACAAGGATCTGTTGTATTGCGGCAGCGGCGTGTCGAGGGGTTTCGCTGCGGGGCTCAAGATCGTCATGGCAGGTAACGAGGTTTTCAAAGTCGCCGTCACCAAGCTCGGCGGCGCGGTCGACGAGGCGCTGGCGGCGAACGGGCTCGACCGCAGCGCGGTCGACTGGCTGGTGCCCCACCAGGCCAACATCCGCATCATCCAGGCGACGGCGCGCAAGCTCGACATCCCCATGGAACGGGTGATCGTCACCGTGCAGGATCACGGCAATACATCCGCGGCATCGGTGCCTCTGGCGCTGGATGTCGCGGTGCGCGACGGGCGCATCAAGCGCGGCGACCTGCTGCTGCTGGAAGCCTTCGGGGGCGGCTTTACCTGGGGTTCGGCACTCGTGCGCTACTGATTCCGCTGCCGCCAAAAAAACGCCGCGCAGGTGCGCGGCGTCTTGATCGTCTGGGCCCGTCTTACTTGGAAACCGACCGCTTGAACATCCGGTCGATCTTCTCATTGGTCGCGTCGCAGCACGACTGGCTGGCATGGGCCGCTGCCACCGCCTGGTTGGCCGTGCTCTGCGCGCCACTGGCGGCCTGGTTGGCCGATTGGGCCGCGCTGTTCGCCTGATCAGCGGAGCTCTTGGCCCCCGATACGTCACCCTGCACCTTGGCCAGCTGCGCCTTCAGATCTGCCACTTCCGCCTGGAGGGGCTTCAGATCCGTACACCCTGCCAGTCCAACCACCAATGCCACGGCAGCCGCCGCCTTCACAACGCTCGCGCACTTCATAAACGTCCCCTTTGGGTTGTTGATTCGGGATGTCCCTGATAACCGAAGCGACTCCGGTAAGCAAGTTCCGCCGTCGTTCGCCGCGCGCAACTGCATCAAATTTGCCACGGGAATGCAACTCCAAACAGGCGCCTGTCTTCTGTTCGCGACAGTTGATCACAGGCCGCAGTGTCAACTCGCGCGCGTGTTTGCGACGGTGGCGGAGCAGTGGAAACTGGAATTTTCGCTGGTGCGTTGCGGGTTGCTGACAGTTGCGTGAATGCTTGAGCGTGCAAGGCCGCAGCACTCACAGCCACCGCGATGCGAGGGCACATCCTGAGAGGCTGGCGCGGGAACAGAGACCCTCTTGCCGCGGACGCTGATCTGGATATAATTACAGTAGCTGTATATATAAACAGGCAGGCGAAAATGTCCGATCTTACCCCTCGCCAGACACAGATCCTGCGCCTCATTCAGCGCTTCATCTCCGATACCGGTATGCCGCCGACGCGCGCCGAAATCGCGCACGAGCTGGGCTTCCGTTCCGCCAACGCCGCCGAGGAGCATTTGCGGGCCCTGGCCCGCAAGGGCGTCATCGCGCTCGTGCCCGGCACCTCGCGGGGGATCCAGCTCAAGGACACCATCCGGGAGCAGTTCGGGCTGCCGCTCATCGGCCGGGTGGCCGCCGGCAAGCCCATTTTCGCCGAAGAGAACTTCGAGGCGCGGCTGCAGATCGATCCGGGACTGTTTCAGCCACGACCGCATTACCTTCTGAAGGTCACCGGCATGAGCATGAAAGATGCCGGGATCCTCGACGGGGATCTGGTCGCGGTGCACCGCACCGCGGAAGTCCGCAGCCGCCAGATCGTGGTGGCGCGCCTGGAGAACGAAGTCACCGTGAAACGCTACCGCCAGGAAGGCTCCATCGTGTGGCTGTTGCCCGAGAACATCGAGTTCGAGCCGATCAGGGTAGATCTGAAAGAGGAGCCGTTGCTCATCGAGGGCATTGTGGTGGGTGTGGTGCGCCGGGGCCGCGCGAGCGGCTTTATGTGAATTCTCGTGCATTGCATGCAACACACGGATTCCGGAGAGGTTTAGATCTGTTTGCTCATGATCCGTCATGGATGGCGACGCGAAACTTGCTCGTCTGCTCGAGCATCCGGCTATCTGGCGCGGCCGCGGCGGCGCTGCGCACCAGCGCGGGCTCCCCACCGGATTTGCGGCTCTGGATGCCTACCTGCCGGGTTATGGCTGGCCGCGCACCGGTCTGATCGAGATCCTCGTCTCCCGTTTCGGCAGCGGTGAGCTGTACCTGTTGCTGCCGGCGCTCGCCGCCCTGACGCGCGCCGCGGCGGCACGCTGGTGCGTGTGGGTCGCCCCACCCCTGATGCCCTTTGCGCCGGCACTCGCGTCCCAGGGAGTCGCGCTCGATCGGGTGGCCGTGGTGGGTGGCGCGCGTCCGCTGTGGGCTCTCGAGCAGGCGCTCGGCTCGGGCGCCTGTGACGTGGCCCTGGCGTGGGCGCGGCAGCCTAAAGCGCGCGAGATCCGCCGTTTGCAACTCGCTGCCGAGCGGGGCCGGACCCTCGGGGTGCTGTTTCGCCCACGGCGAGCGGCGCGCGAGGCAACGGCCGCGGTTTTGCGCCTGAGTCTGGAGCCGATCACCGCAGGGGTGCGCATCACGCTTTTGAAGGGCCGGGGCGCCATGCGCGGTGCGGTCGATCTCTTAAGGCCCGGCGGCTGGCCCGTTTGAATTTGCGCAGTTCACTGCATGCGTCCAGAGACGTTGTCCGCGTACCGCGGGCTGCGCCCCTGCGCCTCACCCGCCGGCATGCGGCCGGCGGGCCGGTGCCCGAGCTATGGGCCGGCTTACATCTGCCGGGAATCAACCCGGAAAAGCTGCAGCAGCTGGCGGTCGGTGCACAACGGTTCACGCCGCGCGTGAGCCTGGCGCCGCCGGATGGCCTGCTGCTCGAAGTGCAGGGGAGTCTGCACCTGTTCGCGGGGGTGGCGGGGCTGCGCTGCGCGCTCATGAGCGAGTGCCTGCGTCTGCAGGTGCAGCCGGTGCTGGCGTTCGCGCCCGCGGCTCTTGCGGCGCTGGTAGCGGCCCGTGCAGGCAAGCCCCTCGCGGTGATGAATCTGGCGCAGCTCACCGGACAGCTGGCGCCTTTGCCGCTCGCGAGCCTGCGCTGGCCGCCCGACACGCTGGCGCGCCTGGCGCGCATGGGTGTGCGCACCGTCGGTGCGGCGCTGCGCTTGCCGCGTGCCGGTTTTGCGCGCCGCGCAGGCAGCCAGCAGCTCGCCATGCTCGATGCGCTCACCGGACGCACGCCGGAGGTGCGCGTTACTTTTCATGCCCCCGAGCGCTTCCGCCGCCGCCGTGAGCTCAGTTGCGAGCTGGAAAATCATGCCTTGCTGCTCGCCGCGCTCGCACCGCTATTCGCCGATCTCGGCGCCTTCCTGAGAGCACGCCAGTGCGGCGTCGTGGAGCTCGAGTGCCGGCTGACGCACCGCCATGTCCCGGCGACGCGCTGCGTGCTGCGGCTCGCGGCTCCCGCAACCGATGTGCAACGTCTCGCCGGGCTGCTCGGCGAGCATTTGAGCGCGCTCAACCTGCCGGAACCGGCGCGTGCCTGCGAGCTGCGCGCCGATGCCCTGGTGCCGTATCTGCCGGGCAGCAACGATCTGTGGCAACCCGGTGAGCACGGTGGCAGCGCCGGCAACGAGGCCTGTGGACTCATCGAACGTCTGCGCGCGCGCTTGGGTTCCGAGGCGGTGCATGGTCTCACGCGGCTTGAGGCACACCGGCCCGAAAACGCCTGGGCGGTTACCGAGCCACCGTCCGCCGCAGGCCGCCGCGGCGCGCAGAGCAGCGCGGATGCACCGGCCGCCGGCCGTCGTCCCCTGTGGCTCCTGGCGGCGCCGCAGCTGCTGTGCGTGCGCGACGGGCTGCCACGGCGCCGGGGCCCGCTGCGTCTAGTGAGTGAGCCGGAACGCATCGAGACCGGCTGGTGGGACGGCGGTGAAATCGCGCGCGATTACTACACCGCCGTCGACATCCACGGCGTACGCCTGTGGGTATTTCGCGAGCGCGCCGCGCCCCATGGCTGGTTTCTGCACGGCGTGTTCGGGTGACACATGAGAGCGAAACAGCGAAGCGCAGACGCGAGCGCAAAAAAGGATTTTCGGGGGCGTGCGCGGCAGGACGCCGCGCCCGCAGCCTCCAGGGATGGATCCACGGCGGCCCCGAAAATCCTGTTTTTGCGATCGCGGATGCACTCGTATGTCTTCTGAGTCAACCGCAATGGCGCTGCCGCCTTATGCGGAGCTGCATTGCCTGTCCAACTTCACCTTCCTGCGCGGCGCCTCGCATCCGCACGAGCTGGTGGAGCAGGCGGACTCACTCGGCTATGCCGCGCTCGCGATCACCGACGAGTGCTCGGTCGCCGGCGTGGTGCGTGCGCACATGGCGGCCAGGGACCGGCGCCTGAAGCTCATCATCGGCTCGGAGTTTCGCCTGATCTGCGGGCTCAGGCTGGTCGCGCTCGCCATCGACCGGCGCGGCTACGGAAGGTTGTGCCGCCTCATCACGCGCGGCCGGCGCGCGGCCGGCAAGGGACAATACTCGCTCACGCGTGCCGACCTCGAGGCGGCGGGCCTCGAACAGTGCTTCATCCTGTGGCTGCCTGCGGCACGGCCGTCGCCCGAGGAGCTGCGCTGGCTCGCCGGGCGTTTCCCCGGCAAGGTCAGGATCGCGGTCGAGCTGCTGCGCGAGGGCAGCGATCGCGGGCGTCTGGCCGCGCTGGCGCAAATCGGCGCGCAGTGCGGGGTGGCGCTCATCGCCAGCGGCGACGTCCACATGCACGTGCGTGCGCGCCGGCGATTGCAGGATGCCCTGACCGCGATTCGCCTGAAGGTGCCGATCGCGGAAGTCGGCTTGCGGCTGTACGCCAACGGCGAGCGCTATCTGCGTGAGCCCGCGCGGCTGGCGCGGCTGTATCCGCGCGAGTTGCTCGAGGCGACGGTGGAGCTTGCGCTGGGGTGCAGTTTCTCGCTCGATGAGCTGCGCTACGAGTATCCCCGCGAGCTCGTGCCGCCGGGGCATACCCCGGCGGGGTACCTGCGCCGACTCACGTACGAGGGTGCGCGCTGGCGCTGGCCCGGGGGTGTGCCGGAGGGCGAGCGTACCGCCATCGAGCACGAGCTCGCGCTCATTACCGAGCTGCGCTACGAGCCTTACTTCCTCACCGTTCAGGACATCGTCGCCTACGCGCGCCGCCAGGGGATTCTGTGTCAGGGCAGGGGTTCGGCGGCCAATTCACGCGTGTGTTATTGCCTGGGGGTGACCTCGGTGGACCCGCAGCGGGGCACGGCGCTGCTGTTCGAGCGCTTCATCTCGCGCGAGCGCAACGAGCCGCCCGACATCGACATCGATTTCGAGCACGAGCGGCGCGAGGAGGTGCTGCAGTACGTCTACCGCAAGTACGGTCGTGAACGCGCCGCGCTCGCCGCCACGGTCATCACGTACCGCTCGCGCAGCGCGCTGCGCGACCTCGCCAGGGCCTTTGGTCTGGGCGCCGCCGAGAGCGGCCGGCTCGCGAAAGTCATGCAATGGTGGGATGGGAGCGCGGCGATCCCGCAACGCGTGCGCGACGCAGGTTTCGATCCCGGCAGTCCCTGGCTCGCACGGCTGCTGCCGCTGGCGAACGAGCTGGTGAGCTTCCCCGGCTTTCCTCGCCACCTGTCCCAGCACGTCGGCGGCTTCGTGATCTCGGAAGGGCTGCTCGAGGAGCTGGTGCCCATCGAGAACGCGGCCATGCCCGAGCGCACCGTGGTGCAGTGGGATAAGGACGACCTCAACGATCTGGGGCTGCTGAAAGTGGATCTGCTGGCGCTGGGGATGCTGACGGCGCTCAAGCGCGCCTTCACGCTCGTCAACGACTACCGCGGCACACATCACGCGCTCGGGCAGCTACCCGCCGAGGATCCGAAGGTTTACGACATGGTCTGTCGTGCCGACACCATCGGCGTGTTCCAGATCGAGTCGCGCGCGCAGATGTCCATGCTGCCGCGCCTGAAGCCGCGGTGTTACTACGATCTCGTCATCGAGGTCGCGATCGTGCGCCCGGGCCCCATCCAGGGAGACATGGTGCACCCGTATCTGCGGCGCCGCTGCGGCGCGGAGCCGGTGGAGTATCCGGGCGAGGAGGTGCGCGAGGTGCTGCATCGCACGCTGGGCGTACCGATCTTCCAGGAACAGGTGATGCAGATAGCGATCGTCGCCGCGGGCTTTTCCCCGGGGGAGGCGGACGCGTTGCGCCGCGCGATGGGCGCCTGGAAGAGGAGCGGCGGACTGGATCCGTTTCGCGAGCGGCTGCTTCAGGGCATGCGCGCCAAGGGGTACCCGCAGGAGTTCGCGCAGCGCATCTACCAGCAGATGCTGGGATTTGGTGAATACGGCTTTCCACAGTCGCACGCCATGAGCTTTGCGCTGCTGGTTTACGACTCCGCCTGGCTCAAGTGCTACGAGCCCGCGGTCTTCACCTGCGCGCTGCTCAACAGTCAGCCCATGGGGTTCTATGCGCCGGCGCAGCTGGTGCGCGACGCGCGCGCCCACGGCGTCGAGGTGCGTGCGGTGGATGCCTGCGTGAGCGAATGGGATTCGACGCTCGAGCGGCGCGCAGACGGGGAACCGGCGCTGCGGCTCGGCATGCGGCTGGTGAAATCCGTGTCGCAGTCGGGCGTGACGCGGCTGCTCGCGGCGCGGGCCATGCGGCCCTTTGCGAGTGTGCAGGATCTCGCCACCCGTGCGGCGCTCGACCGTGGCGACCTCGAGGCCCTCGCCGCGGCCGCAGCGCTGGCTTCCTTGAGCGGCAACCGCCATCTCGCCTTCTGGGAAGTCGCCGCCAGCGAGCGCCCCATGCCGCTCGGCTTTGCGCCCGGACGCCGCGCCGATCTCGAGGAGGGCCGGCCGCTGCTCGCCGCGCCCACCGAGGGGGAGGGTATTGCGGCGGACTACGCCTCCCTCGGGCTTACCCTGGGAAGGCATCCGCTGGCGCTGCTGCGCGAGCGCCTGACCGCGGCGGCGCTGCTGCCCGCAAGCGAGCTGCTGTGCGCAGCCAACGGTGCGGCGGTGCGCACCGCCGGCATCGTGCTCATGCGCCAGCGCCCGGCCACCGCGAGCGGCGTCACCTTTCTCACTCTCGAGGACGAGAGCGGCCAGGTGAACGTCATCGTGTGGGAGCGGGTTGGCCGCGCGCAGCGCCGCGCACTCATCGAGTCACGACTGCTCGAGGTGCACGGTGAGCTGCAACAGCAGGACGGCGTCACGCATCTCATCGCTCGCCGGCTCATCGACCGCTCGGGGCTGCTGGGCGAGCTGCTGACGCGCTCGCGGGATTTTCACTGACGCGGCCTGCGGCGCGGCCTGCGGGGGCTATCGCCGTCGTCGCCGATCTCGTAGTCCTCGAAATCGCTGGTGAGCTCGGCGGTGTGCTTATCCTCGAGCAGCCGCTCGAGCCGGCGCCACGCCGGATCGCCGACCTTCTGGCCGCGGCGCTTGGCGAGGTCGAGGTCCTTGATCACCTGATCAAGATCGACGTCCCCGTCCTCCGCGACAGGCTCGTCGGCTTCCTCGTCTTCGAATTCCTCTGCTTCCGGTTTTTCGCTCATGCGGGACGGGAGTCCTGCAGGAATTGGACGGCGCGAACTTAAATCAGATCGCGGGACAACTGCAACGCCGTGCGCCCGGTTTGTGAGCCGCTGCCGGTTTGGCCCGCGAACAGCCTCAGTGGATCAGCTGATTCATCTGGAAGATCGGCAGCAGCATTGCAAAAACGATGCCCATGACGAACAAGCCCATCACAATAATGAGCAGCGGACCCAGCAACCCCACCAGGGCGGACAGCAGCCCGTCGAGCTCACGTTCCTGGCTGATCGCGGCCCGCTCGAGCATGTTTTCCAGTTGGCCGCTCGACTCGCCGCTGGAAATGAGGTGGATGGTCATGGGCGGGAACATGCGGCTGAGCCCCAGCGAACGCCCGATCGGCGCGCCCTCGCGCACCCGCGCCGCCGCGTCCGCCACCGCATCGCGCATGGGCAGGTTGGTCACCACCTCGCCGGCGATGCGCAACGCCTCGAGCACCGGCACGGAGCTGGCCGAGAGGATGCTGAAGGTGCGCGTGAAGCGCGCGGTGTTGAAGCCGCGCGTCAGCCTGCCCAGCAGCGGCGTGCGCAGCTGCAATCGATGGTAGCGGCGTCGCGCCCCCGGGTCGCGCTGCCAGCGCCGGAATACCACGAAGGCGATGATCGCCGCGATAGCCAGGTACACCCCGTAGGCGCGGAAGAAGCCGCTGGTCGCGATCAGCACGCGGGTGATCAGCGGCAGCTGCGCCTTGCTGGTCTCGAATACCGCCACGACCTTGGGGACCACGAATACCAGCAGCAGGGACACGATGCCGAAGCACATCACCGTCAGCACGATGGGGTAGAGCATCGCCGCCAGTACCTTCTGGCGAATCTGCTCGCGGCTCTCGGTGTAGTCGGCCAGCCGCTCGAGCACGTTGTCCAGGTGCCCGGCCTGCTCGCCGGCCGCCACGGTGGCACGATAGATCTCGGGAAACAGCCGCGGGAATTCCGCGAAGCCGTCGGCGAGCGTGTGGCCCTCCATGACGCGCGCGCGCACCCCGAGCACGATGCTCTGCACGCGCGGCTTTTCGGTCTGTTGCGAGACCGCGAGCAGCGCCTCTTCCAGCGGCAACCCGGCGCGCGCCAGCGTGGCCAGCTGCCGGGTGAACAGCGCCAGGTCCCCGGGCGACACCCGCCGGGCGAGGCTGAAGGAGCGCTGGCGCCTGGCTTCCTTCAGCGCGACTTCGGTGACCGAGACCGGCAGCAGCTGCTGCTCGCGCAGCTGCTGGCGGATCTGGCGCGGCGTGTCGCCTTCGAGGATGCCCTTGCGCTCGCGGCCGCCAGCATCGAGGGCCGTGTATTCGAACGCGCCCATCGTTAAATTGGCTGAAAGTCGCCTGCGGCGCTTTCAGCGGAAGACGCCTCAGCTTCGCTCGACCCCGGGGCGAAAGGCGTGACTTTCGCCCCTCCGGGGCAAGTCGCTGGCGCGGGGCTTTCAGTCCTCGCGGGTGACACGCAGCACTTCCTCGATGGTGGTTTCGCCGCGCAGCACCCTGGCGCGGCCGTCGTCGCGGATCGAGGGCGTGGCGATGCGCGCGTGGCGGTCGATCTCCTGCTCCGAGACGCCGTCGTGAATCATGGTGCGCATGGCGTCATCGACGACGATCAGCTCGTAGATGCCCGAGCGGCCGCGATAGCCGCCGGTGGCGTCGCGTCCCGGTCGATACAGCGTGGGGGAGGGCTCGTCCGACCGCAGGTTGAGGAGGCGCCGCTCGTACTCGCCCGCCTGGAACGGCTGCTTGCTGTCCGGGCTCAGCACGCGCACCAGGCGCTGCGCCAGTACGCCGATCAGGCTCGAGGACAGCAGGAACGGCTCGATCCCCATGTCGCGCAGACGCGTGATGGCGCCGGCGGCGGTGTTGGTGTGCAGCGTCGAGAGCACCAGGTGGCCGGTGAGGCTCGCCTGCACCGCGATCTGCGCGGTCTCGAGGTCGCGGATTTCGCCGATCATGACCACGTCCGGGTCCTGGCGCAGGATGGCGCGCAGGCCGCGGGCGAAGGTCATCTCGACCTTGGTGTTCACCTGGGTCTGGCCGATGCCGTCGATGTAGTACTCGATCGGATCCTCGACCGTCATGATGTTGCGCGTGTTGTCGTTGAGGCGCTCGAGCCCCGCGTACAGCGTGGTGGTCTTGCCCGAGCCGGTGGGTCCGGTGACCAGCAGGATCCCGTGCGGTTTGTGGATCAGCTCGTCGATGAGCTGCTGGGTGCGCGCATCCATGCCGAGGGAGTCCAGGTCGAGCTTGCCGGCCTGCTTGTCGAGGATACGCAGCACGACGCGTTCGCCGTGCCCTGAAGGGATGGTCGAGACGCGCACGTCGACCGCCCGGCCGGCGATCTTCAGACTGATGCGTCCGTCCTGCGGCAGGCGCTTCTCGGCGATGTCGAGCCGCGACATGACCTTGATGCGCGACACCACCAGCGGCGCCACCGCGCGCCGCGATTGCAGCACCTCGCGCAGCACGCCGTCGACGCGGAAGCGCACCACCAGCCGGTTCTCGAACGGCTCGACGTGGATATCGGAGGCGTTCTCCTTCACCGCCTGGGTGAGCACCGCATTGATCAGGCGGATGATCGGGGCGTCGTCCTCGCTGTCCAGCAGGTCCGCCTGCTCGGGCAGTTCCTGCGCGAGGTGCGCAAGATCGGTGTTGTCATCCAGGCCCTCGACCGCCTGCATCGCATCCGAGCCGGCCTCGTAGGCCTCGCGCAGCAGCTCATCGAACCTTGCATCCGGCACGCGCTCGAGCCTGAGGGAGCGGCGCAGGTACCGCCGCACCTCGGCGATCGCCTGGGGTGAGGCGGTATCGCGGTAGGTGCATTCAGCCACGCCCTCGACCACGCGGTTGACGAGCACCCCATGGCGCTTGGCGAACGCAAATGACAGGCGCGGACCGGGCGCGCTGTCGGCGCCGGCGGGAGTCACTGCGGCTGCATCGTTCATGGCTTGCCTTGTGGCGGGGGTGCCTGTGGCGGAGGCGCCGTGGCCTCAGGTGCCGCGGCGGCGTCGGGCGCGGCCACGCCGGGCGTGACCGGCGCGCCGGCAGGCGACGCTCCCGGTACGGGCTTCGGCGGCGGCGGCGGCAGCGGATCGAGCTTGCCGCGCGACACGCCCGGCAGCAGCGGCAGGGCCTCGCGCCTGTTGAGGTCCTTCTGCTGATCCATCATGTAGTTGTACTTGAGATCCGTCTCAAACGCCGCCTGCGATGGGTCGCGCAGGATCTTCGGGCGGATGAACAGGATGAGGTTGTTCTTGGTCGAGGACGCGTTGCGTGTCTTGAACAGCAGGCCGATGAGCGGGATGTTGCCGAGGTACGGCACGCGCTGCTCGCCCTTGACGCTGTTGTCCTCGATGAGCCCGCCAAGCACCACCACGCCGCCATCCTCGATGAGCACGGTGGTGGTGATGGTGCGTTTGTTGGTGACCAGGTCGACCGCGCCGGCGGGCTTCTGACCGATGCTCGAGCTTTCGATCGAGATCTTGAGCATCACCGAGGTGCCTTCCGCGGAGATGGTGGGTGTCACTTTGAGAATGGTGCCGACTTCCTGGCGCTGAATCGTCTGGAACGGATTGATGCCGCCCGTGACCCCGCCCGTGCTCGCCGCCGTATTGGTGAACTGCCCGGTAATGAACGGCACTTCCTGCGCCACCTTCAGCTCCGCTTCCTGGTTGTCCATGGTCACCGCCGAGGGTGTGGCGACGACATTGGTGTTGGTGTCGCCGCGGATGGCGCGGACCATGGCGGCGAAATTCACGCCGGTGCCGGCGATGCGGCCGATGCCGATGGTGGTGCCCTGCAGCAGGGTCGTGGACGCATTGGCGGGTTGCTGGATGGCGCCGGCCAGATCCACGATGCTGGTTCCGCCGATGGGGCTCACGAAGGCGCCGGCGGGGATGTTCTGTCCGTTGGAGAACGCCGCCCAGTTGATACCGAGCTCGGCATTCTTGTCGACGTCCACCTCGGCGATGATCGCCTCCACCAGCACCTGCGGCCGGCGGATATCGAGCTTGTCGACGATGTCCATCACCGCGCGCATGATCTTCGGTGGTGCGGTGATCACGAGGGCGTTGTTGGTCGGATCCGCCCACACCATGGCGCCCTTCTCCGCGAGAGCCTGGGGCGAACCCTGCGCGCCGGCTCCGCCGCCCGCGCCCGGGGCGGCCTGGGCGATGCCGGTGATCTGCTCCTTCAGTTTCGGGGCGATCTTTTCCGCGTTCGCATAGTGCAGGTACCGCACCCGCGTATCCCCGCCGGCCTCGAGCGGAGTGTCCAGGTGCGCGACCAGCGCGCGCACGCGCAGCCGCTGCGACTGGTCACCGCCGATCAGCACGCTGTTGGAGCGCTCGTCCGCGACCACCTTCACGGCGACGCCTTCGGTGGCGGCCGCCCCCTGGTAGAAGGCGTTCACCACGCGCACGATCTCGGAGGCCGAGGCATTCTGCAGCGGCACGATTTCCGGATCCTGGTTTGCGACCTGGTCGATGCGCCGGATGATGCGCATCATGCGGTTCACGTTACTGGCGCGGTCGGAGATGATCAGGATGTTGGACGAAGGATAGGCGGCGAGATGACCATACTGCGGGATCATCGGCCGCAGGATCGGCACCAGCTGCGCCGCGCTCACGTTCTTCACCTCGACCACCTGAGTCACGATCTCATCCGAGGTGGCGCTCACGTGGTCGGGCAGGTCGATGGACGGGATCTGGCGCGCGTTGGCATCGGGGAGGATCTTGACCACGTTTCCGGCCGGCACCGCGATGAAGCCGTACACCTGCAGGATGGACAAGAACGTCTCGTAGAATGCAGCCGGTGACATCGGGGTCGTGGACAGCATCGTCACCTGCGCGCGCACCCGCGGGTCGACGATGAAGGTCTTGCCGGTGGCGGCGCTGACCGCTTCGGCGATCTGCGTGATGTCGGCGTCTTTGAAGTTGGGGGTGATCCGTTGCGCCTGCTGCGCCGAGGCGAGCGAGGCCGCCAGCAGCACCGCCAGCGCGCACCCTGCAAATGAACGAGAGCCTGTCACTGGATCTACCCCCAAAAAAGCGCGCCGGCCGGCTACTGGTTGCTGCTGTCGCCGCCCGGCACTTCGGGGGGCGGCGGCACCGGCGGCGGTTCAGCCGCCGCAGGGAAACCCCCGCTGCTGGTAGCCTGCGACTGGGCCAGGTTGTCCGCTTCCTGCGCCACCTGGGCGATATTCAAAGTGAGATCTTGCTGCTGGCCCTGACGAATGAGCGTGACGCGCGCCTCACTGGAGCTACCCAGGGTGCGCAGAATCTGCTCGCCGCGCTCTCGGTCATCGAGCGGGGTGCCATTGATCGCCGTCACCTGATCCCCGGGGCGCAAGCCCAGGCGCGTGAACGCGGCGCGGTTGCGGCCCGGGTACACCCGGAAACCGTTCATCCGGTTGTGGTCCATCACCGGTTGCGGCCGCAGGACATCCGCGAGCAGCCCCGGCTGCTCGCTGATCATGCGGCGCATGCGCTCGATCGCCGGGTTCTCGTTCTGCAGTGCGGCGCTCGAGGGCGGCGGGGCGTTGCCCGCGTTCATCTGGCGTGGCAGGGACAGGGACTCGAGCCGTCCGTCGCGATCGATCACCACCCGATCGCTGTAGACCGAGTGCAGCTTCGCCCCGCCGGGAACGTTGTCTCCAACGGCATACACCTTCGTGGCTTGTGCGCTCGGTCCGAGGATCGCGAGGCCATTTTGCGGATCATTGCCGGCGATGATTCCGGTCAGCACCAGTGGCATGCTCGTCTGCGGCGCGTTGGCGCCGTCCTGCTTGAGCGTGGGCGCCGCGCCGAACAGGTGGGCATTGGTGATGGCGGCCAGGTCGACGAGACGGGAGTGCGCGGGCCCCTGGCGGACGGTGCCGCCCGCACCGCCGCGCCGGGCAGCGACCAGATCGGTCAGGATCAGCGCGGCCTGCACGCCGAGCGCGATCGCGAGGATCCAGGTCACAATCCGTGGCCCATCGCGCAGCAGCCGCGCGCGCCAGCGATCGCTCGCCGGAAGAGCTTCGAGCCAGGATGCGGCGTTCATGGGCTGACCGGCATGAGCTTAATGGTAGTCCTCGAAGCTCCTCGCGCGCGTGACAAGGTGCACACGCTGCACCGCGCCGCGCCTGGCGCGGCGGCGCAATCATACGGGTGTGGTGCTTGTGCTCTCAAGCGATTGTTTCTGCAGGAGTAACTACTGCCCATTCTGGCAGGCTTGTGTTGCCGTTTCGCGACCCATATAAAGCAGTCATGCCCGATCCGCATCCGGTCCGCCCCGACACCGGCGTCGTCGTCGAAGAGGCGCAGCCGGAGGTCAAACAGCCGCCGCTGTACCGGGTTGTGCTCCTGAACGATGACTACACCCCCATGGAGTTTGTGGTCGATGTGCTGGAAAAGTTCTTTGCGCTGAATCGCCCGACGGCAACGCGCATCATGCTCGAGGTCCACACCCGGGGTAAGGGGGTCTGTGGGGTCTTCACATACGAGATCGCTGAAACTAAGGTGGCGCAGGTGACGACGTATGCGCGGGACAACCAGCACCCGCTGATGTGTACGCTGGAGGAGGCCTGAAGCCGCCTGTGCTCGAGGAATGGTTTGCCCTGAACGCTCAACCTGAAAGGTCCGTCTAAAGTGCTGTCCAACGAGCTCGAGTACTGTCTCAACGACGCGTTCCACCAGGCGCGCGAGGCGCGTCACGAGTACCTGACGGTCGAGCACCTGCTGCTCGCGATCCTCGACACCCCCAAGGTGCGCGAAGTGCTGCGCGCCTGCGGCGCGGACACCATCAAGCTCAAACAGGAGCTGAAGGACCACATCGACCAGTCGACCCCGCGGCTGGAGGAGGGCGAAGAGCGCGAAGTGCAGCCGACGCTCGGGTTCCAGCGGGTGCTGCAACGCGCCGTCTTTCACGTGCAGTCGAGCGGCAAGAAGGAAGTCGGCGTCAGCAACGTGCTGGTCGCGATCTTCAGCGAGAAGCAGAGCCACGCGGTGTTCCTGCTCAACCGCCAGCACGTCACGCGCCTGGATGCCGTCAACTACATCTCCCACGGCATGTCCAAGATCGCCGAGGAGAAGACCGACAAGGAGGATGCGTCCGGGGACGCCGAACGCGAAGGCGAGGGCGGCAGCGCGCTCGAGAAGTACACCACCAATCTCAATCGCATGGCGCAGGACGGGCGCATCGACCCGCTCATCGGCCGCAAGCTCGAAGTCGAACGCACCATCGAGATCCTGTGCCGCCGCAGGAAGAACAATCCCCTCTACGTCGGTGAAGCCGGCGTCGGCAAAACCGCGATCGCCGAAGGCCTCGCGCGCCTGATCGTCGAGGGCAAGGTGCCCGAGGTGCTGTCCGACTGCACCATTTTCGCACTCGACATGGGCGCCCTGATCGCCGGCACCAAGTACCGCGGCGATTTCGAGAAGCGCCTCAAGGGCGTGATCACCGAGCTGAAGAAGCTCCCCGGCGCGATTCTGTTCATCGATGAGATCCACACCGTCATTGGCGCCGGCGCCGCCTCCGGCGGCGTGATGGACGCTTCCAACCTCATCAAGCCGGTGCTGACCAACGGCGAGATCCGCTGCATCGGCTCCACGACCTACAACGAGTACCGCGGCATCTTCGAGAAGGACCACGCCCTCGCCCGGCGTTTCCAGAAGATCGACGTGGTCGAGCCGTCGGTGGCCGAAACCATCGACATTCTCTTTGGACTCAAGCCGCGCTTCGAGGAACATCACGGCATCACCTATGCCGACGAAGCGCTGCGCGCGGCGGCCGAATTGGCCGCGCGGCACATCAATGAGCGGCATCTGCCCGACAAGGCCATCGACGTGGTTGACGAGGCCGGCGCGCGCGCGCGGCTGAAACCCATCGCCGAGCGCGAAGCGATTGTCGAAGTGCGCCACATCGAGGATGTCGTGGCGCGCATGGCGCGCATTCCGGCCAAGAACGTCTCGACCTCCGACCGCGAGGTCCTCAAGAACCTCGAGCGCAACCTCAAACTGGTGATCTTCGGGCAAGACAAGGCGATCGACTCGCTCGCCGCCGCGATCAAGATGGCGCGCTCGGGCCTGGGCGAGGCGCGCAAGCCGGTCGGCAGTTTCCTGTTCGCCGGCCCCACGGGCGTCGGCAAGACCGAGGTCACGCGGCAGCTCGCGATCGCCATGGGCGTGGAATTCCTGCGCTTCGACATGTCCGAATACATGGAGCGGCACACCGTGTCGCGCCTGATCGGCGCGCCGCCCGGCTATGTGGGCTTCGATCAGGGCGGCCTGCTCACCGAGGCGATCACCAAGCACCCGCACTGCGTGCTGCTGCTCGATGAGATCGAGAAGGCGCACCCCGATGTGTTCAACCTGCTGCTGCAGGTGATGGATCACGGCACGCTCACCGACAACAACGGTCGCAAGGCCGACTTCCGCCACGTGATCATCGTGATGACGACCAACGCCGGCGCGCTGGAGATGGCGCGCCCGTCCATCGGCTTCACGCACGCCGATAATGCGAGCGACGGCCTGGAGGCGATCCGCCGCATTTTCACGCCCGAGTTCCGCAATCGTCTCGATGCCGTCATCCAGTTCGCGTCGCTGGATCCGGTCACCATCGAGCGCGTGGTCGACAAGCTCATCGTCGAAGTGGAGGCGCAGCTCGAGCAGAAGGGCGTCACCATCACGCTCGATGATGCCGCGCGGCGCTGGATCGCCAAGGAAGGCTACGATCCCAAGATGGGTGCCCGGCCCATGGCGCGCACCATCCAGGAGCACATCAAGCGCCCGCTGGCCGAGGAGCTGCTCTTTGGCCGGCTCGCCGGCGGTGGCCACGTGCGCGTGTCGGTTTCAGAGGATGGCACGCAGCTGGCACTGCAGTACGAGCCGACGCAGCTGCCCACCGTGCCTGCCTAGCTGTCACCTGCCGCGATAGATGATGCGACCCTTGGTCAGATCGTAGGGGGTCATCTCCACGGTGACCGCATCGCCGGTCAGGATGCGGATGTAGTTTTTGCGCATCTTGCCGGAGATATGCGCGGTCACCACGTGGCCATTCTTCAGTTTCACCCGGAAAGTCGTATTGGGCAGGGTCTCGACGACCTCGCCTTCCATCTGGATCGCGTCTTCTTTGGACATACCACCCTTAAGGGCTCCGGGGGCGCGAATTGGAGCACAAAGCGCGCTCCGGTTGCAATTTGTAGCATCGACGAATGCCGCGCGCGCGGGGAGCGCGCCTCACGGGGCCGCGAGCGCGGCTGACGGCGTGCGCGCGTGCTCGCGCAGCAGGGCCTGGAACTGGCTGCGCGGGATGGTGCGGCTGCCGAGAGTCGTGAGGTGGCGCGAGGGCAGCTGGCAATCGATCACCGCCAGACTGTTGCGCCGGCACACCGCGACCAGGTGCGCGAGCGCGGCCTTGGAGGCGTCACGTTCGCGGCTGAACATCGACTCGCCGAAGAACACTCCCCCCAGGCGCACCCCGTACAGACCACCCACCAGCGCGCCGTCGCGCCGGATCTCTATGCTGTGAGCGTGCTCGAGGCGGTGCAGCTCGAGGTAGGCGGCGCGCATGTCGGAGGTGATCCAGGTGCCGGGACTTGCCGCGCGCGGCGCAGCGCACCCATCGATGACGGCGGCGAAATCGCCATCCATCGTGTAACTGAAGCCGCCGTTGCGCAGCGTCTTGGCGAGGCTGCGCGTGCAGTGAAACTCCTCGGGGAACAGCACCGCGCGCGGATCGGGCGACCACCACAGCACCGGCTGACCCGGCGAGTACCACGGAAAGATCCCGCGCCGGTAGGCGGCGATAAGGCGCTCGGGTGACAGGTCGCCCCCGGCCGCCAGCAACCCGCTGGGTTCCTCCAGCGCCTGCTCGAGCGGCGGAAACCACTCCGGCGCGTCCTGCGGCGACAGCCAGGTGATGGTTTTCATGCCAGCCCTGCGGTACGCCGGCCGCGATAGGGGACGTGCCCCTGCACCTCCAGCGCGTAGGCTTCCACGGCGCCCGCCTCGCGCGTCAGGTAGTCGGCGATGGCGGCGCGGAACTGCGCATCGGCAATGTAGTGCGCAGACCAGGTGATGGCGGGCTCGAACCCGCGGCTCACCTTGTGTTCACCCTGGGTGCCGGGCTCGAAACGCGCGATGCCGCGCTCGATGCAGAACTCGATCCCCTGGTGGTAACACGCCTCGAAATGCAGGCTGTGGTAGTCGGCCGCCGCCCCCCAGTAGCGACCGAAGAGCGCATCCTCGCAGCAGAAGAAGATCGCGGCCGCCACCACCGCGCGTCCGTGCACGGCGAGCTTCACCATGAAGGATTCCGGCAACGCGCGCGCCACCGCGCTGAAGAACGCACGCGTCAGATACGGTTCGTGCCCGTGGCGCACAAAGGTGTCGCGGTGCAGGTCATAGATGCGGTCGAGGAGCGGCTCGTCGAGCTCGCCGCCGAAGCGCGTCTCGAAGCGCACGCCGGCATCGGTGACGCGGCGGCGCTCGCGACGCGCCTTCTTGCGCTTGTCGGCGGTGAAGGTGCCCAGATAGTCGTCGAAACTCCCGTAACCACGATTGCTCCAGTGAAACTGGCAGTCGCGTCGCAACAGCCAGCCGCGCTGCGCGCAGGCCGCGCGCGCCGGCTCATCGAGAAACAGCGCGTGCACCCCGGACAATCCGTGGCTGGTGGCGTGCTCCTCCAGGCGCTCGAGCAAGCGCGCGCTGAGTGCGTCCCGATCCAGATCGGCGCGTACCAGCAGGCGCGGTCCGGTCGCGGGCGTGAAGGGCGCGGCGAGGGTGAGCTTCGGGTAGTAACGGCGGCCCACGCGCTCGTAGGCGCGCGCCCAGGCAAAGTCGAACACGAATTCACCGAACGAATGCGTCTTGACGAACGTGGCCGCCGCCGCCGCGAGCCCGCTGGCATCGCGCAGGGCGAGGTAGCGCGGTTCCCACCCGGTGCCCGGACCCACGCACTGCGTGTGCTCGAGAGCTGCGAGGAACTCGTGGCGCGTAAAGGGATTGCGGTCCGCGCCCAAAGCATTCCACTGCTGCGGTTCGAGCTCGTGGATGCTGCGGCGAAATTCGGCCTTGTCGCTGGGCATGGCTCTGGTGATCTAACCGTGCGGCTGCGTGTCGAGCGTCTCGAGATAGCGGTCGGCATCGAGCGCCGCCATGCAGCCGGCGCCCGCCGAGGTGACGGCCTGGCGGTACACGTGGTCGGCGACGTCCCCGGCTGCAAACACTCCCGGCACGCTGGTGGTGGTGGCCTCGCCATCGAGCCCGCTGCGCACCGTGATGTAGCCGGCGCGCATGGCGAGCTGCCCCTTGAACAGGGCCGTGTTGGGGATGTGGCCGATGGCGACGAACAAGCCGGTCACGGGGAGCCCCTGTGGCGTGCCACCGATCAGCGAGCGCAGACGTACACCGCTCACGCCGTGCTCGTTGCCCAGCACCTCATCGACCGTGTGGTTCCAGATCACCGACATCTTGCCCGCGGTCACTTCGCGGAACAGCCGCTCCTGCAGGATCTTTTCCGCACGCAGCTTGTCGCGCCGGTGCACCAGCGTGACGTGTTGAGCGATATGCGACAGGTACAGCGCCTCCTCGACCGCGGTGTTGCCGCCGCCGACTACGGCGACGCGCTGGTTGCGAAAGAAGAAACCGTCGCAGGTGGCGCACGCCGAGACGCCACGGCCACGGAAGCGGTCCTCCGAAGGCAGCCCCAGGTAGCGGGCCGTCGCGCCGGTGGCGATGATGAGCGCGTCGCAGCTGTAACCGTGGGCGTCGCCGCGCAGCCTGAAGGGCCGCACGGCGAGGTCCACGGCCTGCACGTGATCGTTCACGATCTCGGTGGCGAAGCGCTCGGCGTGGCGCTTCATGCGCTCCATGAGCGCCGGCCCCTGCAGCCCCTCGACATCGCCCGGCCAGTTGTCGACCTCGGTGGTCGTCATGAGCTGTCCGCCCTGCTCCACGCCGGTGATCAGCAGCGGCGCGCGATTGGCGCGCGCGGCATAGACTGCGGCGCTGTAGCCCGCGGGTCCGGAGCCTAAGATGATGAGGCGACTGTGCCGGGTGGTCGTCATGGCGTGCATGGTACCAAGCCCTATAATGGCAGCCGTCTATCTTAAGACGGAGAATCATGGGATTGGCTGAAACCTCCGCGTCGGCACGCGCGGCTTCGCGCTTCACATCGGCCGTGACCCGCGGCTTGCGCGAGAGCGCCATCATCGCCCTGGGTATCGTGGCGCTGGTGCTGCTCATGGCGCTGCTCACCTACAGCCCCGATGACCCCGGATTTTCCTTCACCGGCAATTCCGCGCCGGTGCACAACCGCATCGGCGTTATCGGTGCGTGGCTCGCCGATGTGCTGTTCTTTCTCTTTGGGCGACCGGCGTTCCTGTTCCCGCTGGTGCTGGGGGCGGCCTGCTGGGGCCTGCAGCGGCGCATGAAGGCGCAAGCCGCCGCCTCGCGCGCCAACACCCTGGTGCGCATCGCGGGGTTCGTGCTGGTGCTGGTGGCGAGCTGCGGGCTCACGACGCTGCACTGGCAGCCCGGGGCACTGCGGCAGACAGCCGGCGGCGTGGTGGGGAGCGTGGTGGGTGAGGGCCTGGTTGCGGGGCTGGATTTTCTCGGCGCCACGCTGGTGATGATCGCCGCCTGGATGGCGGGTCTGTCACTCGCCTTTGGCGTCTCCTGGCTCACCATCATGGACCGCTTGGGTGCGCTCGCCTGGGCCGGAATCGGCCGCTTGCGCACGCGCTCGGCCGCGGCGCGCGATGCCGCCGAGGGCCGCGAACGGCGCCAGGCGCGCAAGGAGGCGATGGAGAGCGATCAGAAAAAGTCCGCCACGCGGGCGCCACCGCGCATCGAGCCGCCGCTGCCGGTGGTCGAGAAAAGCGCGCGCGTCGAGCGCGAACGCCAGGTGCCGCTGTTCGATCCGCCCAAGGCGAGTGAGCTGCCGCCACTGAAGCTGCTGGATGATCCGCCGCCGCGCGAGGCGCTGTATTCCGCCGAGGCGCTCGAGGCGCTGTCGCGACTCGTGGAGATGAAGCTCAAGGACTTCACCATCGATGCGGAGGTGGTGGCGGTGCAGCCGGGCCCGGTGGTCACGCGCTTCGAGCTGCGCCCGGCGCCGGGCGTGAAGGCGAGCCAGATCACGGCGCTCGCCAAGGACCTGGCGCGCGCGCTGTCGGTGCTGAGCGTGCGCGTGGTGGAGGTCATTCCGGGCAAGAGCGTGATGGGACTGGAGATCGCCAACGAGAAGCGCGAGGTGGTCACGCTCGGGGAAATCATCCGCTCGCGGGCCTACGACGAGATGCACTCGCCGCTGGCGCTGGCGCTCGGCAAGGACATCGGCGGCCAGCCGGTGGTCGCCGACCTCACGCGCATGCCGCATCTTCTGATCGCAGGCACCACCGGCTCGGGCAAGTCGGTCGCGCTCAACGCGATGGTGCTGTCGCTGCTCTACAAGTCCACCGCCGAGCACGTGCGCCTCATCATGATCGACCCGAAGATGCTGGAGCTCTCGGTGTACGAGGGCATCCCGCATCTGCTGGCGCCGGTCGTGACCGACATGAAACAGGCCGCCAACGCGCTGCGCTGGTGTGTGGCCGAGATGGATCGCCGCCACCAGCTCATGGCGGCCCTCGGCGTGCGCAACATCGCCGGCTTCAACCGGCGGGTGAAGGATGCCAGCGACGCCGGCAGGCCGATACGCGATCCGGTGATGATGCTTCGGGCCGCCAACGACCCGAGCATCGATCAGAGGCAGATCCTGGACCTGACACCGCTCCCCTACGTGGTGGTGGTGGTCGATGAGTTCGCCGACATGATGATGATCGTCGGCAAGAAAGTTGAGGAACTCATCACGCGCCTGGCGCAGAAGGCGCGCGCTTCGGGCATTCACCTGGTGCTCGCGACCCAGCGACCCTCGGTCGATGTGATTACCGGACTCATCAAGGCGAATATTCCCTGCCGCATCGCCTTCCAGGTCTCGGCGCGGGTCGACTCGCGCACCATTCTCGACCAGATGGGTGCGGAGACGCTGCTCGGGCACGGCGACATGCTGTATCTGCCCCCGGGCACCTCGCTCCCCACCCGCGTGCACGGTGCGTTCGTATCCGATCAGGAAGTGCATCGCGTGGTGGAGGCGCTGAAGACGCCGCACCCGCCGAACTACCTCGAGGAAGTGCTGTCCGGACCCAGATTCCCGATCCCGGGACTGTCGGGCGAGGAGGGCGAGAGCAACGGCGATGGCGGCGAGGAAGCCGAGCAGGATCCGCTGTACGACGAGGCGGTGCGGATCGTAACGAGCGAGCGCAAGCCCTCCATATCGTACGTGCAGCGGCGGCTGAAGATCGGCTACAACCGCGCCGCGCGGCTGCTGGAAGGGATGGAGCAGGCGGGGCTGGTGGGCCCGCTGCAGGCCAATGGCGCGCGCGACGTGCTGGCGCCCGCGCCGCCGGAGGACTGAAGGTGTCGCGCCCGGCACACCTGCCTCTGGGGGCCGCGGCGTGGCTGCTGAGCACGCTCGCTGCGGGCACCGCGGCGCAGGCGTCCGCCACCCCGCTCGACAGCTACCTGGATGATCTCAAGACCCTGCGCGCGAGCTTCCTGCAGACCCTCGTCGATCCGCACGGCCGCGAAATCGACCGCGCCACCGGCACGCTGATCGTGGCGCGTCCGGGGAGGTTCAGCTGGGAGATTCATCCGCAGGGCGCTGCCTCCGGCGGCGGTGCTGCCGCCGGCCACGGTCAACTCATGGTTTGCGATGGAACCAACCTGTGGTTTCTCGACCGTGATCTCGAGCAGGTGACCGTGAAGCCGGTGGACGCCGCGCTGTCGGCGACGCCTGCCATGTTGCTGTCGGGCGCGGCGGACCTGCACAAGAGCTTCAGCATCACCCCCGCCGGGGAGCGCCTGGGGCTCGAGTGGGTGCTGGTGGAACCGCGCGGCACCGAGGCGGATTTCCGCAGCGCGCTGTTCGGCTTCGGGCACGGGGACCTGAAACGCCTGATCCTCGAAGACAGACTCGGCCAGACCGCGACCATCAGTTTCGAGAAAATCGAGCGCAATGGTCCGGTGGCCCCGGGCGAGGTGAGTTTCACGCCGCCCGCGGGCACCGATGTGATCGGCACACCCCGCAAGTGAGCGCGCCGTGACTGCGCTGCAACCGCTCGCGGACCGCATGCGCCCGCGCACCGTAGGTGAGTTCGTCGGCCAGCAACACCTGCTCGGTCCCGGCAAGCCGTTGTCCGCCAGCATCGCCACCGGACAACTGCACTCGCTGATCTTCTGGGGCCCGCCGGGCACCGGCAAGACCACGCTCGCGCGGCTCATTGCCCGGGCTTCCAACGCGCAGTTCATCGCGCTCTCGGCCGTCATGGCCGGCGTGAAGGACATCCGCGCCGCGGTGGAGGCGGCGCGCGCCGTGCGCGCCCAGGACGGGCGACCGACGCTGCTGTTCCTCGACGAGGTGCACCGTTTCAACAAGGCGCAGCAGGATACCTTTCTGCCGTACCTGGAGGACGGCACGCTCACTTTCGTGGGCGCGACCACCGAGAATCCGTCCTTCGAAGTAATCAGCGCGCTGCTGTCGCGTGCGCGCGTGTACGTGTTGCGGGCCCTGTCGGTGGAGGATCTCACCGGGCTGCTGCAGGCGGCGCTGCGCGATCCGGATCGGGGACTGGGTGCGGAGCGGCTGCAGGCGGAACCGGCGGCACTGGATCTCATCGCCCGCGCCGCCGACGGCGATGCGCGCCGGGCGCTCAACATGCTGGAGCTGGCCGCGGGCCTGTTGGCGGCCGGCGGCGCCGCGCGCGTGCTGACTGTCGCGGTGGCGCAGGAGGTGGCGGCCGGCGGGCAGCGCCGCTTCGACAAGGGTGGCGATCAGTTCTACGAGCAGATCTCCGCGTTGCACAAGGCGGTGCGCGGCTCCGATCCCGACGGGGCGCTCTACTGGCTGTGCCGCATGCTCGATGGCGGGTGCGATCCGCGCTACGTCGCGCGGCGGGTGGCGCGCATGGCGGTGGAGGACATCGGACTCGCCGATCCACGCGCGCTCGCGCTGGCGCTCGATGGCTGGGAGGCCTACGAGCGCCTCGGGACCCCGGAAGGCGAGCTGGCCATCGCCACGGTGGTGGTGTATCTCGCCTGCGCGCCCAAGAGCAACGCGGTGTACGTCGCCATGGGCGAGGCCATGGCGGACGTCAGCGAGTTCGGCACGCTGGAGGTGCCGCTGCGGCTGCGCAACGCGCCGACGCGCCTGATGAAGAACTTGGGCTACGGGCGCGATTACCGTTACGCACACGACGAGCCCGAGGCGTTCGCCGCCGGCGAGCGCTACCTGCCGGACGAGATGCCGGATCGGCGATACTATCGTCCCGTTGCGCGCGGTCTGGAAGTGAAAATCAGCGAGGCGCTCGCGCGCCTGCGGGCCCGGCCCGCATCGAAAGGTTGAAGCTTGATCGATCCGAAGCTGTTGCGCACCGATCCGGAGGCCGTGGCGCGCAATCTCGCGCGGCGCGGCTACCCGCTCGATGTGACGGCGCTCAAGGCTCTGGAGGAGAAGCGCAAGCCCTGGCAGGTGGAGGTGGATCGGCTGCGCGCCGAGCGCAACGCCAATGCCAAGGCGGTCGGGGCGGCCAAGGGGCGCGGCGAGGACGTGAGCGCGCTGATCGCCAAGGGCGAGAGTCTCACTGCGGGCCTCGGCGAGGCGGAAGCAGCGCTGGCAGCCGTGCAGGCCGAACTCGAACACTGGCAGCTCGGACTGCCGAATCTGCTGCACGCCTCGGTCCCCGACGGGCACGACGAGAGCGCCAACCTCGAGGTGCGGCGCTGGGGCGAACCGCGTCACTTCGCGTTCCAGCCGCGCGATCACGTGGAGGTCGGCGAGCGGCTCGCGGGGCTCGATTTCGAGGCCGCGGCGCGCATCTCGGGCGCCCGCTTCGTGGTGATGCGCGCGCAGGTGGCGCGCCTGCACCGGGCCCTGGCGCAGTTCATGCTGGACCTGCATACGCGCGAGCATGGCTACACCGAGGTGCACGTGCCGTACCTGGTGCAAGCCCAGGCGCTGGTCGGCACCGGGCAACTGCCGAAGTTCGAGCAGGATCTGTTCGCGGTACGCGGGGCGCAGCCGTTCTACCTCATCCCGACCGCCGAGGTGCCGGTCACCAACCTGGTGCGCGAGCAGATCGTGCCCGCGGAAGCGCTGCCGCTCAAATGGGTGGCGCACACGCCGTGTTTCCGCTCCGAGGCGGGCGCTGCCGGCAAGGACACACGCGGCATGATCCGCAACCACCAGTTCGACAAGGTGGAGCTGGTGCAGGTCGTGCGGCCGGCCGACTCCTACGCCGCGCTCGAAGAGCTGACTGGGCACGCGGAAGCCGTGCTGCGCCGGCTGCAGATACCGTACCGCACCGTGGCGCTGTGCGCGGGCGACATCGGCTTCGGCAGCGCCAAGACCTACGACCTGGAAGCGTGGCTGCCGTCGCAGCAGCGTTACCGCGAGATTTCCTCGTGCAGCAACTTCGAGGCCTTCCAGGCGCGCCGCATGCAGGCGCGCTGGCGCAATCCGCAAAGCGGCAAGCCGGAAGCCGTGCACACCCTGAATGGCTCGGGACTCGCGGTCGGGCGCACGCTGGTGGCGGTGCTCGAGAACTTCCAGAACGAGGACGGTTCGGTCGGCGTGCCGACGGCACTGCAGCCCTACATGGACGGGCTGGCACGGCTCACCGCGTAGACTATCGATTATCGATAGCTCTATACTGCATTTCAAATGAAGCGTACGCCGCGCAAGCCACGCCCGGTGCCCGCGCGCGACCCGCTCTTCAATAGTTCGGTGCAGAAGGCGCTCGCCATGCTCGAAACGTTCGGCGGCGAGCGGCGCGCGCTGAGCCTGGCGGAGCTCGCCGCCGGCGTCGGCATGACGACCAGCTCGGCACAGCGTTGCACGCACACGCTGGTGCGCTTAGGGTTCCTCAGTCGCGATCCGCGCGCGCGGCGCTGGGTGCTGACGCCGCGCGCCCTGTCGCTGGCGCATGCGTACCTCGCGGGGCACGCGCTGCTCGAGCAGGCGACCACGCATCTCATCGACCTCAACCAGGCGAGCGGCGAATCCGTCAGCCTGTCGGAGCCGGACGGCGCGGACATGGTGTTCATCGCCCGTTTCCCGAGCCTGAAGCGCTTCTACATTCACATGCCGGTCGGGCGGCGTCTGCCGATGTACTGCACGGCCTCGGGACGCGCCTACCTGGCGGCCCTGCCGGCGGCGGCTGCGCTGCGCGTGGTGCGCCGCTCGGAGCTGCGGCCCTTGACGGCGCTGACGCTCACCGATCCGAAGCAGATACTGAAGCGCATCCAGGCGGCGCGCGAGGCGGGCTACGCCTGGTCGGACCAGGAGTGTTACCGCGGCGACGTTACCATTGCCGCCGCGGTGCTCGGGGAGGACGGCCAGCCGCTCGCCGCCGTGAACATCTCCGCTCCCACCAGCCGCTGGACGCTGGCGGAGTTACGAGCGAAGCTGTCGCCGCTGTTACTGCAGACGGCACGGGCGGCCTCGCGCGGGCACGCGCCGCGGCCGCGACCTCAATGAGCATCTGAAGGGAAACCGCATGCCGGAGCTCAGCCGCTCACTGCAGCCACGCCACATCACCATGATCTCGATCGGCGGGATGATCGGCGCGGGGCTGTTCGTCAGCAGCAGCGCCGCGATCGCCGCGACCGGGCCTGCCATCGTGCTGAGCTATCTGATCACCGGCACGCTGGTGCTGCTGGTGATGCGCATGCTGGGCGAGATGGCGGTGGCGCTGCCGGCGGTGCGCTCGTTCACCGAGTTCGCGCGCGCAGGACTTGGGCCATGGGCGGGGTTCGTCGCCGGCTGGCTGTACTGGTACTTCTGGATGATCGTGGTGCCGGTGGAGGCGATCGCCGGCGCCAACATCCTGCACGCCTGGCTGGGCTTGCCGTCCTGGCTGCTGGGACTGCTGCTCATGGGCATCATGACTGCCGTGAATCTCATGTCGGCGCGCTCGTATGGCGAGTTCGAGTTCTGGTTCGCCTCCATAAAGGTGGCCGCAATTCTGGTGTTCATCGCGCTCGCGGCGGCGTATGCCTGCGGCTTCACCTCTCCGACGGGACCGACGTTGCGCAACCTGAGCGCCTACGACGGCTTCATGCCCAAGGGCTGGGTGGCGGTGCTGGCGGGCGCGGTGACCGTGTACTTCTCGCTCACCGGCGCGGAGATCACCACCATCGCCGCGGCCGAGTCCAAGGAACCGGCGCGCGCCGTGGCGAAGATGAGCAGCTCGGTGATCGTGCGCATCCTGACTTTCTACGTGGGCTCGGTGCTGCTGATCGTCACGGTGGTGCCGTGGATACGGATCCGCCCGGGGGAATCGCCGTTCACGCTGGCGCTCACCACCATGGGCATCGGGTGGGCGAGTGTGGCGATGAGCGCCATCATCCTCACCGCGGTGCTCTCCTGCCTGAACTCCGCGTTCTACGTGTGCTCGCGTGTACTGTTCGTGCTGGCCGAGCACGGCGATGCGCCGCAATGGCTGGTGCAGGTGAACGCGCGGCGCGTGCCGACACGCTCGGTGTGGATGGGCAGCATCGCCGGCGTGCTCGGCATACTGGCTGCGATCACCTCCTCGCAGACGGTGTTCGCGTTCCTGGTGAACGCCTCCGGCGCGCTGGTGGTATTCATCTACATGATCATCGCCCTGGCACATATCCGCCTGCGCCGCGCGCGCGAGGCAAGCGGCGCACCCGCGCCCGCGCTCTCGATGTGGCTGTTCCCGTGGCTGAGTTATGCCGCCCTCGCCGGCATGGCGGCGGTGCTGGTTGGCATGGCTCTCACCCCCGGCGAGATGGCGCAACAGCTGTTCTGGAGCGTGGTGTCGCTGGCGGTGGCGGTCGGCGCCTTCCTGGTCGTGGACGCACGGCGCAAGGCGCGCACCGTGGCGCGCACCGTGGCGCGCACTGCACCGGCCGCGCCCGGGGTGGATGGGTCATGAGCGTGGCGGCGTCGGTCACGCGGCGGCAGTTCGTGCTCATCTCCGGCGCGGTGGGCGGGGCGCTGGTGCTCGGCGTCGCGCTGCGGCGCCGGCAACAGGTAGTGCAGGGCGGCGCGCCCGCTCGCGGTACGCTGAACGCCTACGTGCGCATCGAGCCAGACGGGCGTATCGCGTGCGTGATGCCCAAGGTCGAGATGGGGCAGGGCGTCTTCACCTCACTGCCGATGCTCATCGCTGAGGAGCTGGAGGTCGATCTGGCGGCGATCACGGTGGAGGCCGCACCGCCGGATCCTGCCGTCTACGGATTCGCAGTCGATCCAGCCGCACCGGAGGGCATCGAACGAGACCAGTCCACCGGCACCTCGTTGTCCATCATCCAGTGCTGGACGCCCCTGCGGCAGGCGGGTGCGTCCGCGCGCCTGATGCTGATTCAGGCGGCGGCGAAGCGCTGGCGCGTGCCCGCCGACACCTGCCACGCGCAGCACGGTGAAGTCATGCACGCCGCCTCCGGCCGTCGCCTCACCTATGGGGCGCTGGCGGCCGCCGCCGCCGCCCTGCCGGTGCCGGCGGCGCCACCCCTGAAGGCCGCGAAGGACTTCAGGCTCATCGGTCGCGCCACCCCAAGGCGCGACACGCCGTCGAAAGTGGACGGCAGCGCGCTGTTCGGTATCGATGTGCGGCCGCCGAACTCGAAGGTGGCACTCATCGCGCTCTCGCCCGTCGAGGGCGGGACGATCCTCGAGCTCGCAAGCGATGCGGCGCTCGCCGTCCGCGGTGTGAGGCAGGTGGTGAATGAGGCCGATGTGATCGCCGTGGTGGCGGATGACACCTGGGCGGCCATGAAGGGGATGAAGGCGCTGGCGCCGCGCTGGAACGACGGGCCGAACGCCGCCGTGCAACAGGCGGCGATCGTGGCGGACCTCGAGGCTGCCGCTCATGAGGCAGGCGCGGTGGCCGCCAGCAAGGGCAAACTCGAGGAGGCCGCGGCGCACACGACGACCCACGTGGATGCGGTCTATCACCAGCCATTTCTCGCCCACGCGACGCTCGAGCCCATGAATTGCACGGTCGATTGGCGCGAGGGCGAGTGCGAGATCTGGGTCGGAACCCAGGCATCCGATCGCGCGGTGGCGAAGCTCGCCGCTCTGGGTCTCAAGCCCGAGCAGATCCGCCTTCACAGCCATCTCATCGGCGGAGGCTTCGGTCGGCGCCTGGAGGTGGACGGCATCGTGCTGGCGGCGCGCATCGCCCGGCATGTGCAGGGCCCGGTGAGGGTGCTGTGGAGTCGCGAGCAGGACATCCAGCACGACCGCTACCGCCCCTACTATGTGGATCGGCTGTCCGCGTCGCTGGATGCACGCGGCATGCCTGTTACCTGGCGTCATACCATCGCGGGCGCCGGATTGTGGGCGCTGTACTACGGCGAGGAAACCGTCAAGAACGGCGTGGACCTTGACGCGATCACCTCGGCCGCCGATCTGGCCTACCCGTTGGAGAACCTGGAAGTGCGCTTCGTGCGCCGCGACCCCCCGGGAGTGCCGACGGGCTGGTGGCGCGGGGTCGGTCCGACCCGCAGCGTATTCGCGGTAGAGAGTTTCATGGACGAGCTGGCGGCGGCGGCGCGGCAGGATCCGGTGCGTTACCGGCGCGCGCTGCTGAAGGAGCCGCGCATGCGCGCGGTGCTCGATCTCGCGGCCGATCGCGCCGGGTGGGGCACGGCGCTGCCGGCCGGCAGTGGCCGCGGCGTATCCATCCAGTTTGCCTTCGGCAGTTACCTCGCGCAGGTCGCCGAGGTCGCGGTCAACGCGCAGGGCCAAGTGCGCGTCGAGCGCGTCGTATGCGCGATGGATTGCGGGCAAGTCGTGAATCCCGATGGGGTGCGGGCCCAGCTCGAAGGCGGCGTGACGTTTGGCACCAGCGCGGTGCTCGGCAACGAGATCACGATTGCCAACGGACGCGTCGAGCAGAGCAACTTCAATGATTTTCCGTCGCTGCGGATGTCCGAGGCGCCGCGCGTCGAGGTGCATCTGGCGGCCGGCGGCGAGAGCCCGGGGGGTGTCGGGGAGACCGGCACCTCGTGCGTCGCTGCGGCGCTGTGCAATGCGATATATGCCGCCACCGGCAAGCGCGTGCGCACGCTGCCGGTGAGCCGCGGCCTGCATGCTTGAGCTTGGTGTGAGCTTGTGAATACAGTGCCGTCCTGTCGATGTGGCGGAACAACTCGAAAACAGTGTGGGGAGGCCATATGCGGCTTATTCAAGACAGCAGATCCGTGGTGAGGCGCGCGCTCGGCAGGGCGCCCTGCGCGGCGTTAGCCTTGCTCGCCTGCGCCCCCGATGCGAGCCGCGCACAGGAGCAGACGCAGGGGAGCGAGGCGACCGGCGGGCCTTTGCAGGAAGTCATCGTGACCGCCACGCGCCGCGCCGAAAGTCTCAGCAGGGTACCCATCAGCGTAACGGCGCTGACGCAGGAGGCCCTCGACGATCGCGGTGTCAAGGATTTTTCGGAGGTGGCGCGCTTCACGCCGGGAGTGAACTTCGACAACTCCGGCACGAACAATATCTCTATCCGCGGTATCTCCGGAACCGGCGGCGCCGGCACGACCGGCATCTATCTCGACGACACGCCGATCCAGATGCGCGCGCTGGCATTCAACCCCGATGAGGCACTGCCCAAGTCCTTCGACATCGATCGTGTGGAGGTGCTGCGCGGACCGCAGGGCACGCTGTTCGGCGCCGGCTCCGAGGGCGGCACGGTGCGTTACATCACCACGCAGCCCAGTCTCACCAAGACCAGCATTTACAGCCGCGCCGAGTTTTCCTCCACCCAGGGCGGGGATCCGAGTTACGAAGCGGGCGTTGCCGTGGGCGGCCCGCTGGTCCAGGACAAGTTCGGCGCGCGACTCTCGGTCTGGTACCGCAAGGACGGCGGCTGGATCGACCGCATCGACCCCGTGACGCTCGCGACCGTCGACAAGAAGGCCAACCACGACGAGACCGTACTGGTGCGGCTCGCGGGCCTGTGGGCGCCCTCGGAGCACTGGTCGATCACGCCGAGCATCTACTACCAGGACCGGGCGCGAAACGACATCTCCACGTATTGGCCGCTGTACTCGGATCCGGGCGCTCACCGCTTCGTCAGCGCGGACCCCTCGCGGCGCTCATCGCCCGACAAGTTCTACCTGCCGTCGCTGAAGATCGAGGGAGACATCGGCGCGGCCCGGCTGATTTCCAACACCTCCTACTTCCACCGGCAGAATCAGACCGGTTACGAAGGAACGCTGTACAACCTCGGTTTCTACCAGGCGTTCGTGTTCTTCCCGCCCACGCCACTGATTGACGGCAACGGTGTGCACCTGCCGCCCGGCGCGACCAACTACCGCTCACCCTCGAGCATCGACAACGGGCAGCAGAACATCACGCAGGAGATCCGCCTGCAGTCCACCGATCCGAATGCCAGGCTGCTATGGACCACCGGGGTATTCTTCAGCGAGAACCGGCAAAGCTATCTCGAGCAGATCCACGACCCGCTCCTCAATGAGCTGTCGCTCGCGCTGACGGGTGCGCCGTACACCGATTTCTTCGTGGATGCGAACGGCAATCCGGTCACCTTCGATCCGCGCTTTCCGGGCGATTCCTACTTTCTCAAGACCAACGCGAAAGACGAGCAATACGCGGCATTTGGCGAGTTGACCTACGGGCTGACCGAGCGACTCAAGGCGACCGTCGGGGCGCGCTTCTCGCGCACCAAGTTCTCGTTCGACACGTTGACCGGCGGTCCGCAGCTGTTCGATGTGCCGCGCACCGGCAACGGCAATAACAAGGAGAATTCATTCACCCCGAAGCTGAGCTTCCAGTTCCAGGCGGATCCGGGCAACATGTTCTACGCCACTTACGCCAAGGGCTTCCGTCCGGGTGGCGCCAACAATCCGGTCCCCTTTGCGGCCTGCTCCGGGGATTTCATGGCCTTCAATATTCCAGGCGCACCGGAGACCTACAGCTCCGACACGGTGAACAGTTACGAGGTTGGCGCCAAGAACAACTTCAACAACCGCGTGAAGCTGGCGAGCAGCATCTACTACATCAAGTGGAACAACATCCAGCAGACCGTCGTGCCGCCGGTGTGCCAGATCTCGTTCATCGCCAATCTCGGCCAGGCGGCGGCGAAGGGTGTCGACTTTCAGGCCGATGTTGCCGTAACCGAGAAGCTCTCGCTCGAGCTGGCCGCGGGCTATACCCAGGCACGCTACTCCAGGGACTCGAAGTTCAATGCGCTGGAGCAAATTCCCGTGGTGGCGAACGGCGACGCCATTGTCGGCGCCAGCAGCGAGACCGGGGGAGGCCAGCCGACTGCGCCCTACACGGTGTCGGCAGGACTCCAGTACCGCTTCAGCGCTTTTTCGCACGAGGCGTTCGTGCGGGCCGACGGCGAGTATCAGGGCCGGGCGAAGTGGGCGACCGCCGGCCAGGATCCCAACACGCTGCAGTTCGATGCGGCGAACTTCGTGCTCGACGCGACGACTTTCGTCAGCCTGCGCGGCGGCATGTCGTTCGGCTCATGGTCGGTGGCGGCGTTTGTCGACAATCTCACCGACACTCACAAGCTCACCGACTACAACCTTACGATCAACGACGGACTTGGCGACAGCCGGCTGCGACGTGATTTCACGTTCCGGCCGCGGACCTTTGGCATCACGGCGATATTCCGCCAATAGCCGGGCCGTAAACGAATTGCTGCAAGGGTAGCGCCAACGCTCGGTCGGCGCGCCACGGTGAGCTGTGGCCTTTTGAACCCGCGCACGGTTTTGCGGCACTCACAGCACGTCCGACTTCTAAAAACCACACAAGGGATGTAGTCATGTGCCAGCTCACTCGACATCTGAAAGCGACGGCGGTGATCGCCCTCGTCGCCGGCTCCACGATCGCGGGCGCCGCTGAGGATGATTCGCGCGCCCAGCGCAACGCCTACTTGGTCGCGCCTCTGGTATCCAACGTGACCGGTGGCGCCACAGTGCAGGACACAGTCCTGCGGAACGCCTGGGGCGTGGCCTTTAGCCCGGCAGGCAGTCCGTTCTGGGTGAACGACAATGGCACCGGATGCTCGACCCTCTACAGCGGCGTTGGTACGAAGCTGACGCTCCAGGTGTCGATCCCGCTGCCGGGCAATGTCGTGCCTGCCGCCTCCTGCCATCCGGTTGATCCGAATAATCCGCCGAATCCTGCTCCAGCGGCGCCGACCGGAATCGTGTGGAATCCTTCGAGCGCGTTCCTGGTGCCGGGCACGAAGCTGCCGGCGGTGTTCATCTTCGCCACCGAGGATGGCACCGTTTCTGCGTGGGCCGGGGGTTTGAACCCGCCCGACAATGCGGTGATCGCGGTCGACAACTCGTCATCTCCCGCCGGCGCCGTCTACAAGGGTCTCGTGTTCGGGCTGAGCGCCAAAGGAGGGTTCCTGTACGCGACCAACTTCCGCGCCGGGACGATCGATGTATTCGGGCCGACCGGCTCGGACGGCCTGTTCACGCCCGCGACTACGGACGGCGGCTTCGCTGATCCCGATATTCCCGCCGGCTACGCGCCGTTTGGCATCGCGAACATCGATGGCGACCTGTTCGTGAGCTACGCGCTGCAGAACGCTGAGAAACACGACGACGTGGCGGGGCGAGGCCATGGCTTTGTGGATGTCTTCGATACCGACGGCCATCTGCTGCGCCGGTTTGCCAGCCGCGGGCCGCTCAACTCACCGTGGGGCATCACCCGCGCCTCGTTCGCATTTGGCCCGTTCAGCGGCAGGATCCTGATCGGCAACTTTGGCAACGGCCGGATCGACGCATTCGACGATAATGGCCGGTTTATCGATGAGCTTGACGATGCTCACGGCAGGCCGCTGGTCATCGACGGCCTGTGGGCCTTGACCCTGGGCGGCGGCCGCGGGTCGAGCTCAGACACGCTGTACTTCACGGCCGGTCCGGACGGTGAGAGCAATGGATTGTTCGGCAGCATTGTTCCCGCTCACCAATAGTCCGCTGACGGCGCTGCACCGCTCACCGCGAGGTTGCGCAGCACTTCGCGCCGCGCCGCCTGCACGTTGGCAAGCGGTACGCGGCGTGCGAGTGTCACTTCCTCTTCGGTGAACGGGGCAGGGCGCGGCTCGTCCGGGGCGCCGTAGCGCTCGGTGAGCCAGTTGAGCACCGCTGCAAGGCGCGCATCTGACAGGGCGGAGTTGGCCGCGCCGGGCACCCGCAGCACGTAATTGCGTCCTTCGCCCGTGCGCATGAAACGCGCAAGCGCTCCGGCGAGCGGTGGGACCTTGCCCGCCACGCCCTGGGCTTCGGCGCCGTGACAGCCCATGCAGTAGAGCATGTAGTCCTGGCCCGGGCTCGCGCTCGCCGCGCCGGCCAGGGCGCTCGCAGCCAGCCCGGTTGCGGCGAGCAACAGGAGGCGCCGCATGGTCTCTAGGGTCCGCCCGGCGCGACGCTCTTGCGATGTTCGCGCACCGCCGCGCCGTCCACCGCATGGGCGCGCTCCGCGGCGATCTCCCCGGTGGTAAGGGGTTTCACATCCGCGGGCGCGTGCCCGAGATCGAACACGATGAAGTTGAGCGTAGCCGCCAGGGTGGCGTCATCCAGGCGTGCGAATTCCGGCATCTGGAAGTTGTAGTGTTTGTCGTCCACGGTGATGTCGCCGACCATGCCGTACAGCACGGTCAGCGCGAGCTGCCGGCGGCCTTCGGCGCTGGCGGCGTAGCGCGCGGGGTAAGACAGCAGTGGCGGCGCCAGCGCCGGCAGTCCGGCGCCGGCAGGTCCGTGGCACACTGCGCAGTTCGCCTGGAAGCTGCCGAAACCCGCCGGGTACGCCGGGGAGGGGGCCTCGGCGGCGCGCGCGGCGGGCGTCGCCGCAAGGCTTACCACCGCCGGCACGGCCCAGGCGAGCGCGCCGCACGCGACGCCGCGGGCGCCCGGGCCGCGACGCCTCATTTTTCCGCGACTCCCAGGATGACGGACACCGAACAGTGATAGTTCGAGTCGGCGTTGGCCATGCACCAGTTGAGGTCGTTGTTGCGCGACGGCCGGTACGTGGGCTTCTCGCGCTCGTTGCGGTTGCACTCGCAATTGCCGCAGCTGGTCTTCCCGCAACAGTCGTTGTAGGAGACGATGTAGTCGCGGCCGTCGCCGGGGTTGTGGCAGGTGCCGATCCAGGTGATCGGCGAGGGCGCGGTGCCCGGAGGACAGGAGGTGGAGGTGCCGCCGCAGCACGAGCACAGGAAGCCGTCGATGGCGCAGTACTTCCAGTACTCACAGCTCTCGGGACTGTCGGGCTTGGGGGTGGCCTCGCTCGCCCACGCACGGCCGCCGCGATCCACCGGCAACAGCGGCAGCAGCGCGGCGCCGGTCAGCACTTGACCCAGGGAGGCAAGCAGGCTGCGGCGCGAGGTGCGCCGCGCCAGCGAGCGCGAGGAGTGTTCGAACAGACGATCGAGCGAGTGCATCGCGTGCCCCGTAATTTTAAGGATTCAGCATCATCCAGGGCGTCTGGCCGAGGTGCTTTTCCACGTGCCGCAGACGGCCGCTGAGCGCGTCGAATACCGCCACGTCGGATTTGTCGGTCGCGGCGAACAGGATCGGCGCGGGATCCTGCGACACCTGCACGGCGAGCACCCGCGACAGGCCGGCCGCATGCACGGGCCAGCGTGCCAGGCGCCGGTGGCCGGCCATGTCAAACACCCAGATTTCAGTGCCGCCATCCTTGTGCGTGCCTTCGCCGCCCTGGTGCATAGGCACGTACAGCCGTCCGAGCCCGCGGTGAATGGCGCCCACCTGTTCCGCACCCGGGCGCCACCGGCCCTTTTCGGCGGGGCTCACCAGCGACCAGGGCGGCGCAAAGGCGGGTTGTGCGCCTGACAGGTCGACCTCGTGCACTTCGCCCAGGAAGGACAGGAACGCGTAGCCGCGGGTGGTCGGGATGCCCTGCACGAACACCGGATCGCCGTCGGCGTCGAAGAACGGCTCCGACAGTGCGCGCGAGGCCTCGTGACCTTGCGCGTCGAGGGTGACGGTGAGCAGGCGGCCGCTTTCACACAGGGACGAAACGCGGTTCGGCCCAGAGGGGATCACCAGCACACAACCGGCGGTGTCGATCTCCCCAAGCACCGTCCGCCGCGCCGGATCGAGGACGCCGAATGAGGCGGCGGGCGTCACATAGGCCGCGTACAGGAAGTGGCCGTCGGCGCTGTAGGCGATGTTGAAGAGATTGGGAACCGTCTCGACGCGCTTGGGCGGCAGCACGATTTCGCCGGTCGTGGCGAGCGTGGTGTTGTCGGTGAACTCGACCACGTCGGTGCGCGTGCCGCGGCTACCGCGCGCGAAATAGGTCGTGGCCACGACCGTGGTCGTGCCGTCGGGCGAGAGATTGACGCTCGGGACAAAGCCCGCGTCGATCTGCCCGAGACGACGATAGGTGTCGCCGTCGAACAGATGTACGCGGGCATCGATTTCGTTAAAGAACGCATCATCGAACACGTACACCCAGTGCGGGCTCTTCGGCGGCAGGGGTTGCACGGTGAGATGCTCGGCGGGCAGCGGTGGCGGCGCCGCGTGCACCAGCACGCCGAACGTCAGGCACAGCGCTGCTGCGGACCTAAGAGGCGGAGATCGCATCGGGCACCCCATGCAAAGCCGGGTTCGTGTCGTTGGGCATCGCGCCGCCGTGCGCCCGTGGCGGTTCCGGCGGCGGCGGCTTTGCGGTGAGTCTCGCACATCGCCGCGGGCCGGAAAAGGCGCACCCTGTCGGGCGCACGCCGCCGGCGCTGGTTTGACCGTCCGCGGCGCCTGCCGTAGAGTCGACCGCCCTTCGCCCGATAACCAATAATCGATTATCGATAGGTCGTGATGCCCGCCGTACCGCTGCAATCGCTGTGGTCCGTGACGGCGCCGGCCGGCCCCGCCTGCGCGGCACTCACTACTGCGTGTCGCGCCCAGGCCGCCGTCATCGGCGCCGGCTATACCGGCCTGTCGGCCGCCCTGCACCTGGCGCAGGCCGGCCGGGAGGTGGTGGTTCTGGAGGCCGCCGACATCGGCACGGGTGCCTCCGGCAGCAACGGCGGCCAGGTCATCCCGGGGGTCAAGCACGATCCGGATACGCTCGAGCAGATGTTCGGACCCGATGCCGGCGCGCGAGCGGTGGCGACGGTCGCGGCGGGGCCTGATCTGGTGTTCGAACTGATCGCCCGGCACGGCCTGCGATGCGATGCGGTGCGCAGCGGCTGGATTCAGCCGGCGGTCTCGGAAGCTGCGCTGGCGCAACTCGCCGCCCGGGTGCAGCAATGGCGGCGCCGCGGGGCCGCGGTGGAACTGTTGTCGCGCGCCGAGGTGCTGCGGTTGACGGGGTCCGGTAGCTACTGCGGCGGGCTGCTCGATCGCCGCGGCGGCACCGTGCAGCCGCTGTCCTACGTGCGCGGGCTCGCGCAGGCTCTCGGGCGCTGCGGCGGGCGTATCTTCACCCGCAGCCCGGCGCTGAAGCTGACACGCACCGCGGGCGCCTGGAGCATCGAGACACCTGGCGGCAGCCTCAGCGCACCGCTCGTCATTGTCGCAACCAACGCCTACACCGGCGCGATCACGGACGACCTGCGCCGCTCAGTGGTGGCGGTGCCGTCCTTCCAGGTGGCTACGGCACCCATTCCCGAGACGCTGCGCGCGGCGATCCTGCCCGGCGGACAGGCGGCCTCCGACACCCGGCGTCTGCTGCGGTATTTTCGCCTGGATGCGAGCGCACGGCTGGTGATGGGCTCGCGCGGCACGTTCGCGGCAGTGCCCGGGGCGCGGGCGGTGCGGCACCACTACCGCGCGGTGCACGAGATCTATCCGCAGCTCGAGGGCCTGGCCTTCGAGTACCACTGGGGAGGGCTCGTGGCCATGACGCGCGACCACCTGCCACACCTGCATGAGCTCGCGCCGGGCCTGCTCGCGGGCCTCGGCTACAATGGCCGCGGAGTCGCCATGGCGACCGTGATGGGGCGCCTGCTGGCGCTGCGCGCCCTGGGAACCCCCGCGGCGGAGCTGGGCTTTCCGGTCACGCCGCTGCGGCCGATGCCGTTCCACGCCCTGAGCGGCATCGGGGCACGCGTGACGATCCAGTATCTTCGGCTGGCGGACGCGCTGGCCCGCGCGCGCGGCAATCCCTAGGTCACGGAGAGCGGCATGAACGCGACAAGAGTCGGCCTGCTGACCGTGCTGGTGCTGGTCAACATCGCGTTCGTCATCGGATGGGTCTGGGCGGCCAGGCGCTACCGGTTGCGCGAGCGCCCGGGGCCCGCCGACATCGCGATCGGAGTCGTGACCGACTTTCTCGATACTCTCGGCATCGGTTCATTCGCACCCACGACCGCGCTGTTCAAATTTCGCGGTAAGCCGGCCGACGAGCTGATCCCCGGCACGCTCAACGTGGGACACAACGCGTCCGCCTTTCTCGAGACGGTGCTGTTCGTCACGACCGTGAGCGTTGACCCGGTGCTGCTCGGCTGCATGGTCGCGAGCGCGACCGCGGGCGCCTGGCTCGGCGCCGGCCGGGTGAGCCGGCTGCCACGCCGCACGATTCAGCTGTTCATGGGAGTGGCCCTGCTCATCGCGGCGTTCTTCTTCGTATTGAAGAACCTCGGCGCGCTCGACGTCGCCGGCGGCACCGCGTTCGCTCTGGCCGGCTGGCGCTTCGTGCTGGCGGTAGCCGTCAGCTTCGTGCTGGGCGCATTGATGTGCATCGGCATCGGCAACTACGCGCCGCTCATGATCATGCTCGCCCTGTTGGGCATGCATCCGCTGGCGGCGTTTCCGATCATGATGACGAGCGACGGCATCCTGCAGCCAGTGGCGAGTCTCGCTTTCTTCCGCTCGGGGCGCTTCGCTCACGGGCCCTCGCTGGGCCTGATCATCGGCGGCGTGGTCGGCGTGCTGATCGCCTTCTACATCGTGAAACAACTGCCGCTCACGGCGATGCGCTGGCTGGTGATCGTCGTGGTCAGCTACGCGGCTGTTTCAATGCTGCGCTCGGCGCGCGCCGCCTCAACAGCGGCGCCCGCTGCCGCGGTGGAGTAACACCCGCGCATCCGCCTCAACCGGCTCCCCAACCCATGCGCACGGCGACCAGATAGCCACGATGAACCAGCGCCGGGCGATCCGGGGTGGGCGTAGTGTGCGCAGGGTGCCCGAGGGCACACGGTGCGCGCTCGGCGGCGCGTGCCGGCGGCGCCACGCTGAACACCGCGGCAACCAGCAGTGCGAGGACCAGATTGATGAGCAACGATCCCAACACCGCCCAGCTTGTGACTCTCATGATGCTCTCCTCGCGGCCATTTTTACTGCGCATATGAGACACCCCGGGGTACGGCGGCGTCAGCGCAGCGGCGTCGAATCCATCCTCATGGCCAACGGGTTCGTCCCGGCGGGCGCGGCGGCGTTTCCGTGAGCAGCTCCGTGCCTGCGATCCCGCCGGCGGCGGGCACCGCGACTCTGGTAGCGGTTCTCCCCAATCATCGGTTCGATGAGGCCCGCCTGCTGCGCTACCTGAACGAACACCTGCCGGGGTTCGGCGGCGAGTGCGAGATCCGGCAATTCCAGGGCGGCCAGTCGAATCCGACGTTTCATCTGGCGACGCCGGGCGCCGCGTACGTGCTGCGCAAGAAGCCGCCCGGGGTGCTGCTGCCATCGGCGCACGCCGTCGATCGGGAATTCACGGTCATGCGAGCACTCGCGGGCGCCGCCGTGCCGGTGCCGAAGGTGCTGCTGCTATGCACGGACGAGTCCGTCATCGGACAGATGTTCTATCTGATGGAATGCGTCGCGGGGCGGGTGTTCGCCGATCCGGGTCTGCCGCAGCTGAGCGCCGGCGAGCGAGCGGCGATCTACGCCTCGATGAACGATACGCTCGCCAATCTGCATCGGGTCGACATCGGGCAAGTGGGGCTGACAGGCTTCGGGCGCCCGGAGGGGTTTCTGCCCCGGCAGATTGCGCGCTGGTCACGGCAATACGCCGCAGCGCAACTGCCGCGCTGCACTGCGATGGATCAGCTCATGGCATGGCTCGCCGCGCAGGACCCGGGTCCGGAAGAGGTCGCGATTCATCACGGCGACTTCAGGCTCGGCAATCTGATGATCCACCCGAGCGAGCCACGGGTGATCGCGGTCCTTGATTGGGAGTTGGCCACCCTCGGCCACCCGCTGGCCGACCTCGCCTACAGCTGCCTCGTGTATCACGGATCGGTGTTCATGAGCGGCGCCACCCCGCTCGCGGCGAGTGCCGGCATTCCCTCCGAAGCGGACTTCGTCAGCGCGTATTGCCGCCGCGCAGGACGCGGGCCGGTCGCCGCCTGGCCGTACTTCCTCGCTTTCTCACTGTTTCGGGCGGCGGCCATTCTCGCGGGGGTCTACCGCAGAGCGCTGGACGGCAACGCGGCCGACGCCAACGCACTGGCGCGCGGCGCGTCGTACCGGGAGGTCGCGGAGCTCGGGTGGTCGATCGCGCGCAGCGCATGAGTGCTGACAACCACGCACCACTGCCTGTAATCTCCGCCTGTTCGTGCAACCTCTGACATTAGGGGGTCAGATGGCGTCCGGGGGACACACGACAGTCATCCAGAGAGTCCTGGAGCGACGCGCGGCTAAGCCCGCGACGATCGAGGAGGGGACTACGGCGACTGTCGCAGTCATGGTGCGGGTGCTGCCGCCGCCGAAGGCGCTCCTGGTCTTTCAGGATGCGCCGCTGCGCCAGCTCATGCAGCGGCGTATCACACCCGATGTGCTGGAATGCGAGGCGGTCGCCGACGACGAAGAAGCCCTGCGCCGGTTTGGCGCCGAGTTTCGCCCGGTGGTGCTCACCGACAGCACGGAGCTGATACGCAAACTGCGGGCGCGGCCCACGCCACGGGCGCCGTTTATCGTCTACGTGGCCGAGGTCGATGATGCCGATGAGCGTGAGGCGGGAATCCTCGCCGGGGCCGACGAATGCGTCGGGCGCCGGGTCAGCGACGTCGAGCTGGACGCGCGCATCCGCGCGGCACGGCGCATCACTGAGCTCGAGTCGGTGCTGCGCATTACGCTGGAGGAGAACCGCAAGCTGTCGGCGACGGACGATCTGACGCGCGCTGCCAGCCGGCGCTTCTTCGGTAAACACTTCCCGCGTGAGCTCGAACGGGCCGCGCGTTACAAGCGCGCCCTGTCCCTGATTCTGTGCGACATCGACCACTTCAAGAAGATCAACGACACGCTCGGCCACGCCGTCGGCGACGAGATCCTGCAACAGTTCGGCCCGCGGCTGCAGCAGGCTCTGCGCCGCGGGATTGACTGGGTGGCGCGGATTGGCGGTGAGGAATTTGCCATCGTCATGCCGGAGACGGGTTATGAACCGGCGTTCGACGTCGCCCGCAAGTTGCGGGCTGCCGTCTCGCACACCGCCTTCAACGCCGGCAAGAAGACCATCACGGTGACTGCAAGCTTCGGCCTGTGCGGCATGGACCAGGTCCCGAGTGGTGACCACAAGGTGGCCGAGCAAGTGCTCAGGGTCGCTGATGCGGCGCTGTATCGCAGCAAGGAGACCGGCCGCAATCGCGTTACGGCCACGACTCTCAAGGATTGGGGCGGCTGAGAGGGGCGCTGATGCGCGCGACCCCGCCATGGACCGATGTGCCCGCTCGGGCACGTCTTCCGTTGTCGCAGGGCATTGACGTTTCTTGACAATGTTGCGGCGCGAGGCCGGAGTAATCTCCGCTGCAGCCACGGCCGACCCCCTGCGCAAGTAAGCCGCTGTGGCTAGGCGCCCAGGGCTGCTCAGCCAGCCCTGGGGGCCGCATCACGGCTCACGGCACGGCGCATCAGTGAAGCCCCTAACCAACTGCGCGGCACCGACATCTGATGGCGTGGACGTTGCGACGGTATCCAACTGATAGAATAAAGATAAGCCGCTGAATTGATTACAACGGAGAGGTGGCAGAGCGGTTCAATGCGAAGGTCTTGAAAGCCTGTGTCGGAAGCGTGGCCGAGTGGTTGAAGGCACCAGTCTTGAAAACTGGCAACGGGGCAACCTGTTCGTGAGTTCGAATCTCACCGCTTCCGCCAAAACAATCGTTGCAGCGAATCGGGGCGGGCTGATTCTCCGGATATCGTTGCTACTGCGTTTGGCCAAGCGCAGTCATCGCAGTCAGCGAGTCCATATAGTCCCGCCATTGCACAATCTTGCGGTCCTCAATAGTAACGATAATGGTCGCCATCGACGTGACCGGCCAGACCCTGCCGGACTATGTCGAAGAAAGGGTCGAGCGCCGCGAAGGCCTTGTACCTTGGATCGGTCATGATTAGTTTCCTGGGACCGCCGCAGGTGACGATTCTCATTCCCGACCTGTTTCCTCCAGCAGCACCAGCGATCTTCCCTGCAGCGGGTACGTTTCCGAGGTCAGCGGCTTTTGCGCGAACGGATCCTCGGCCGATGCGGTATCCAGCACGGTCAACCAGACCTTGGCGCTCAGATTCTGACCGATCCTGAAAGGAATCGTCTCGTGATGTGCATTCAACAGCAGCAGAAAATTGCTGTCGCTGATGGGCTTGCCGCGGGGGCCGCGGCGCTCGATTGCAGCGCCGGCAAGATAGACACCGAGGCAACGCGCGAACTCCTGATTCCAGTCGTTTTCGGTCATTTCACCGCCGTCCGGAGTCAGCCAGAGAATCTCCTTTAACCCTTCCGCCGTAACGGCATCGGCTCTGACGTAGCGACGCCGGCAGAATACCGGATGGCGTCGCCGCAGACTGATCAGGCGCGCCACGAACTCGAGAAATTCCTCGCGCCGATCGTCAAGCGCCCAATCCAGCCACGACAGCTCGTCGTCCTGACAATAGGCGTTGTTGTTACCTTGCTGGGTACGGCTCAATTCGTCGCCCCCCAGGATCATCGGCACACCCTGTGACAGCATCAGCGACGCCAGCAGATTGCGTTTGTGGCGCATGCGCAGCGCCAGGACCGCGAGGTCCTCTGTCGCCCCTTCGACACCCCAGTTCCAGGAGCGATTGTCGTTGTGCCCATCGCGGTTGTCTTCACCGTTCTTCTCATTGTGTTTGTCGTTGTAACTCACCAGGTCCTCGAGCGTGAAGCCGTCGTGCGCGGTGACGAAGTTGATGCTGGCATGAGGCTTTCGACCGCTGGCTTCGTACAGGTCCGGGGAACCGGTAAAGCGACGGGCAAAGTCGGCCAGCAGGCCGCCGTCGCCTTTCCAATAGCCGCGCAGCGTGTCGCGGTACTTGTCGTTCCACTCGTTCCAGCCGGGCGGAAAATTGCCCACCTGGTAACCGCCGCTGCCGATATCCCACGGCTCGGCGATGAGCTTGACCTGCGAGAGCACCGGATCCTGGCCCATCGTGTCGAAGAAGGAGCCGAGACGATCGACCTCGTCGAGCTCGCGGGCGAGTGCGGAGGCCAGGTCGAAGCGAAATCCGTCGACGTGCATCTCCAGCACCCAGTAACGCAGACTGTCCATGAGCAGTTGCAGGACCCGCGGGTGCTGCAGGTTCAGGGTGTTGCCGGTGCCGGTGAAATCCACGTAGTAACGCGGATTCTCCGCACTCAGCCGGTAGTAGGAGGCGTTGTCGATGCCGCGGAAGGACAAGGTCGGACCGAGCTGATTGCCTTCGGCGGTATGGTTGTAGACGACATCCAGTAGTACCTCGATACCGGCCGAATGCAGCACCTTCACCATGGTCTTGAATTCGCTGATCCGTCCGGTCGCCGAATAGCGGATCTCCGGGGCGAAAAAGCCCAGCGTGTTGTAGCCCCAGTAGTTGCGCAGGCCTTTGTCGAGCAGGTGACGGTCGTCGACGAACGCATGTACCGGCATCAGTTCAATCGCGGTGATCCCCAGGCGCACCAGATGATCGACAATGGGCGCCGTGGCAAGTCCGGCGTAGGTGCCGCGTAACGGCGCGGGCACCCCGGGATGACGCATCGACAGCCCGCGCACGTGCCCTTCGTAGATCACGGTGTCGTGCCACGGGATCCTGGGCGGCCGGTCATCGCCCCAGGTGAAGGCGGAGTCGATGACGCGGCATTTCGGGGTGCCGGGCGCGCTGTCGCGCCGGTCGAAGGACAGATCCGCTCTCGCGCTTCCGGTCCGATAACCGAAGTGCGCATCGCTCCAGACCAGGGAACCGTGCAAGGCCTTGGCATACGGCTCGATCAGGAGCTTGTTGGGATTGAAGCGATGTCCGCGCCCCGGATCATAAGGGCCGTAGACCCGGTAACCGTACAGAAAGCCGGGACGTGCTTCAGGCAGATAGGCGTTCCAGTTTCCATCGGTGCGCTCGCGAACCTCGATGCGCTGGATTTCATGTCGGCCGGTAGAATCGAATATGCACAGCTCGACCTTCTCGCTATTCTCCGAAAACAGCGAAAAATTCACACCTTCACCGTCCCAGGTCGCGCCGCGCGGATAGGCCTGGCCTGGCCACACAGCGCTGATGAGACGGCTGTCGGCATCCCTGGAAGTCTTTGGCGCTGACGAGGTCACGCTAGTGGGCCTGGGGGCACACCGCGATGCGGGCCGATCCGGTCCCGCCTGCGCCGCCGCGTTGTCCGATAACGCATTCGCGCTACAGCGTCACCCGGATTGCAAACCAAGCGGCTGTTCGACACGCGCCAGGCGGTTGTGCACGCGAGGGCTGTGGAACTGTCCGCCACGACAGTGGGCGGACACGCGGCACGTGGCGCGAGTACCAGGTGCCGCCCGCCCCTCGCTCACTGGCGCGTAAAGACGAGAGTATCGTCGTAGGCGACGCCGTCGTTGTGCGTGCCCTTGTTATTGACCGTCAGCGTCTTGCCATCCGCCGAGACGACCCGATGCACGGTGCCAACGAGCTTCCCAGCCTTCGTGAGCGTAAAGTCCCATGTCCTGGCATTGACAGACTTTGGCGTCACGCTGTCGGCGTCCGGGTTGCCGGTAACAGGATAGCTCTTGCCGTCGGCCTTGTAGGCCACGTGCATCGATGCTTCCTTGCCGTCGGCACCGACGGTTTTGCCGTCAAGCGCCAGGCCGTCGGCCGACTCGGTGTACACGCGCGTCGCGCTCTTCAGCGCAGGTCCCGGGGTGAACTTCGACTTCGCGACATCCAGCTTCCACGTGCCGACGACCGGATCCTTGGCCATGGCAATGCCGCCAATGAATGTCGCGGCTAAAAGAACGATCGCAGGAATTCTCCGCATGGGTTTCTCCTCGGATTGTGGTCTTCTTGTAGTTCCGCCCCGAGCTCATTTCGGAGCAGGTCCGGGAGGATGCACCTAACCGCCTGCCGGCTCAACGTCGGCTGGCGGGATCACCGCGCTCGTCCTGAAGTCAGCGCGAGCCACACGCGGCAACGAAGCATGCCGCGGCAGTCCGCGACGCATTGTCGCAGCTCAGATTCCGTGCGCACTTGGAGTCCGTCGGTCTCGTTGAAGCCGCCGGGGCGGCGCTCCGGGAAGTGAGAGCGTGCGGGGTCTTGACCTGCGCCGTTGGCGGTCCCACGCTTGCTACAAACCACTAGCGTGGAATCAGGGGACGTGAGGATGTCGCGGGCGGCGCTCATGGCGATGCTGGGCTGCCTCGGTGCAGTGGCCGGCAACGGGGATAGCGTGCGTGCCGCCGGCGCTCAGGCGCCGGCCGGCGAGGATGGCCAATGGACGATGCCGTCCAAGGACTACGCTGCGACCCGCTACAGCGGCCTCGCCGGGATCACCCCGCAGAATGCCAGCTCACTGCATCCCGTGTGGACCTTCTCCACGGGCGTGCTCGGAGGACACGAGGGCCAACCGCTGGTAGTCGGCGACACCATGTATGTCGTCACGCCGTGGCCCAATGTGCTGTACGCATTCGATCTCACCAGGGAGGGATATCCGCTGCGATGGAAATATCGGCCGGACGTGAGCGCGAACGCAATCGGGATCTCCTGCTGCGACGCCGTCAATCGCGGCGCCTTCTACGCAGACGGGAAGATCATCTATAACCTGCTCGACGGTCACACCGTGGCCGTCGAGGCGAACTCCGGCCGGGAGCTGTGGAATACGCAGATCGCCGACCTCAGCAATGGCGAGACCACGACCATGGCACCCCTGGTGGTCAAGGATCGCGTCATCGTCGGCGCAGCGGGCGGTGAGTTCGGGATCTACGGATGGGTCAAGGGCCTGGACCTCAAGAGCGGGCGCACGGTCTGGACCGGGCGCAACATCGGTCCGGACGCGGACATGCTGGTCCGCGCAGGTACCTTCAAGCCGCCGTACGACAGCGGTGCTGACCTGGGTGCGCGCAGTTGGGCCAATGACAGCTGGCAGACCGGCGGCGCTCCCGTCTGGGGATCGATGTCCTACGATCCCGAGCTCGATCTCGTCTATTACGGCACGGGCAACGCGTCGCCGTATAACCCCGAGCAGCGGCTCGGAGACAACAAGTGGAGTGCCAGCGTGCTGGCGCGCAAACCGGGGGACGGAGCTCTGGTGTGGGCGTATCAGTTCACCCCGCACGACAACTGGGACTACGACGCCGCCGGCGCGATGATTCTGGCCGATCTGACGGTGGCCGGAAAGCGAACCAAAGCGCTGGTGCATTTCGACAAGAACGGCTTCGCGTACACGCTGGATCGGGCGACGGGGCGACTGCTCATCGCCGCCGCGTTCGCGCCGGTCAACTGGGCGAAGGCGGTGGATCTGACCACCGGGCGGCCGGTGCTGGATCCGGCGAAACAGACCGGCGCATCCCGGGGCAATGTGAAGGGCATCTGTCCCAGTCTCGAGGGCGGCGTAAGCCCGTCCTCGCCGGCAGCGTATTCACCGCGTACCCATCTTTTCTACACTTCGACCAACAACCTGTGCATGGACTACGCAGCCACGCGCGCGTCCCACCTGAAGGGCACGCCCTTTGTGGGCGTCACCAGTCCATACTTTGCCGGTCCCGGCGGGAACCTCGGCGCGTTCATGGCGTGGGATGCGGCGACCGGGAGGAAAGTCTGGGAGAACAAGGAGCCTTATCCGAACTGGAGCGGCGCGCTGGTGACCGCCGGGGATGTGGCCTTCTACGGCACGCTCGACGGCTGGTTCAAGTCGGTGGATGCCAGGACGGGGAAGGTGTTGTCGAAGTTCAAGGTTGGTTCCGGTGTCGTCGGCAACCCGATCACCTACCGCGGCCCCGACGGCAGGCAGTACGTGGCGGTGTATGCTGGTTTCGGCGGGGACTGGGCACTGCTGTCGGGAGATACTCGCTCGGACGACCCCGCCGACGTGCGCCCGCCGGCGGATTTTCTCAAGGATATCGCGCGCCATACGAGCCAGGGAGGCATGATCTGGATCTTCGGTCTGTGACGCGGCACATGCGAGCCATACTTGCGCCGTCGTTGCTGTCGTGCCTCGCGGTGGCGTCCTGCGGCCGGCACGCTGCGGCGCCCTCGCGGCAGGCCGGCGCCCCGCCGCCTGCGATTCGTTACGAAGCGCATCTTGCAGCCGGTGGCATTGCCCCGGCCGGCGCTACGCTGCGCAATCCTCATCAGGGGGACCGGGCGGTGGCGAACAGCGGTGCGCTGCTGTTTACCGCGATGAATTGCGACGGTTGCCACGGGGGAGATGGGGGCGGATGGGTCGCACCCAATCTGGCAGACGGACGCTGGCGCTACGGCGGCGCGGATGCCGAGGTGTTCAACTCAATCTACTACGGTCGTCCAAAGGGCATGCCGGCATTCGGCGGCACACTGGGGGCCGAGGGAGTCTGGACCCTGGTCACGTACATCCGATCATTGCCGGTGCCGAGCGATGTGCCCACCGAATCCTGGCAGCAGCCTGAAGCGAGTGTTGGGAAGCAAGGAGCGAGTCAGTGAGCGGGTACGTGAACAGGCGGCGATCCGTGGTGGCCATGGCTTTGGTTGGGGCGGTCGCGATCGGCGGGGCGGCGATGGCAGCGGACAGCGCCGTGGGAGCGGACAGCGTGAACAGGAAGCATCAGGACCACGTCGGGGCCACCGATCCGTATCTGTGGCTCGAAGATATCCACGGCGCCAGGCCTCTCGAATGGGTGAAAGAGCAGAACGCCAGGTCCACCGCGATTCTCCAGGCTGATCCACGCTATCAGAAGGACTACGACGCCATTCTCGGGGTGATGGATGCGAGCGACCGTATTCCCTACGGCGACCTCGACCATCAGTACGTTTTCAACTTCTGGCAGGACGCGCAGCATCCCAAGGGAGTCTGGCGGCGAACGAGCATCGCGGACTACGCGAAAGCGGCGCCCGACTGGGACATCCTCCTCGATCTGGACCAGCTCGCGGCGGACGAGCGCGAGAACTGGGTGTGGAAGGGCGCCGAATGCACGCCCTCGCTGAAGCATTGCCTGCTGCATCTTTCGCGCGGCGGCGGTGATGCGGCGGTGGTGCGCGAGTTCGATCCGGCCGCGAAGGCGTTCGTGAAGGACGGCTTTCAGCTGGTGGAGGCAAAATCCTCCATCAGCTACCTGGCCGAGGACACGGTGCTTTGCGCAACCGATTTCGGTCCCGGCTCCATGACGGCTTCCGGCTATCCGCGCATCGTGAAACTGTGGAAGCGCGGCGAGGCGCTCGCCGATGCCAGGATGATCTACCAGGGCAAACATAGCGACGTCGGTGTGCAGGGCGTCGTGTTCCATGATTCTGCCGGTACCATCGAGCTGGTGCAGCGCGACGTCAGTTTCTTTTCCGCCGAGTATCACTCCATCGCGGCCGACGGCACCACCCGGCAATTGCCGCTGCCGCTCGGCGCCGATCTCAAGGGCGCGCAGGGCCGAAATCTCATTTTCACCCTGCGCGAGGACTGGACGCCGCCCGGTGGCACGCCGATCGCCAAGGGTTCGCTGATCGCGTATCGCGTTCCGGAAAGCGGCCCCACTGCCGCGGGCAATTCAGTCGCGGTCCTCTACAGGCCGGATGCCAGGAGCGCGATCGACGAGGTCGCCGCCGGGCGTGATGCCGTCTATGCCTCGATCTATCACGACGTCACCGGCAGCATTCAGGTGTTTCGCTTAGGCGCAGACGGGGTGTGGAGTCACACGACGCTCGCCCTTCCCACCGGCGGCTCGACGCACATCGTGGCGGCGAACGCCTGGGGCCCGGAAGCACAGTTCCGCTTCGAGAGCTACACCACGCCGACGACGCTGTATGCCGATCCGGGTGATGGCACGCCGGTGGCGATCAAGTCGCTGCCCGCACGCTTCGATGCCTCGAATCTGATGACCGAGCAGTTCTTCGCGACCTCGCGGGACGGCACGCAGATACCGTACTTCGTGACACGCAGGAAAACCCTCACCGGCGCGGCGCCCACCGTTCTTTACGGCTATGGCGGTTTCGAAGTCTCCGAGACACCCAGCTACTCGCCGAACTTCGGCATGCTGTGGCTGAGCAGGGGCGGCGTTTTCGTGGTCGCCAACATTCGCGGCGGCGGTGAATATGGACCGGCGTGGCACCAGGCGGCGCTGCTGCAGAACCGGCAGAAGGCTTATGACGATTTCCAGGCGGTGGCGCAGGACGTCGTGAAGCGCGGCATCACCACGCCCAGGCAGCTCGGCATCATGGGCGGATCAAACGGCGGCCTGCTGGTGAGCGCCAACATGGTGCAGCGGCCGGATCTGTTCGGCGCCGTGGTCTGCCAGGTGCCGCTGATCGACATGATCCGCTACACCCACATCGGCGCGGGCGCCTCGTGGGCTGCGGAATACGGTGATCCCGCCCGCGCCGCCGACCGCGGCTGGATCATGAAATACTCGCCTTATCAGAATGTGAGGGCGGGCAAGAGCTATCCGCCGGTGTTCTTCGTCACCGCCACCAGCGACGATCGCGTCACGCCGGTGCACGCGCGCAAGATGGCCGCACGCATGGAAGCCCAGGGTCACGAGGTGCTGTTCTACGAGAACACCGATGGCGGCCACGCGGCCGCGGCCAACCACAAGCAGGCGGCCGAGATGTGGGCGCTCAGCTTCGTGTATCTGGCGCAGAGACTCGGGAGCGGATAGGCATGACGATACGCACCGGAGGCTGCTTGTGCGGCGCCGTCCGCTACAGCGTCGCCGGCGCCCTGCGACCGGTCGTCATGTGTCATTGCACGCAGTGCCGGCGCATGACCGGGCATTTCATGGCCGCCACGGCGGCGCGGCGCGCCGAGTTTCGCCTGCTGGCGGAGGGCGAACTGCAGTGGTACGCGGCCTCGAATGAGGCGCGCCGTGGGTTTTGCGGCCGTTGCGGCTCCACGTTGTTCTGGGAGGCAGTAGGACGCGACTACATCAGCATCGCGGCGGGGAGCCTCGACGACTCCCGGGGCCTTACGGTCGCCTGCCATATCTTCGTCGCCGACAAGGGTGACTACTACCAGATCGAGCCGGGAACGCCGCAGAGCCGCGACGGAAGTTTTTCGGTGGCATTTCCCGGCGCGTGAGGACGCGCGCATGAGGCGCGGCTTGCGGCACGGCCGGATCCTGCGCGCCGCGGAGCGACCAGCGCTTCCCTGGAAGAACGGTGGAGGCGTGACGCGCGAAGTCGCCGCACACCCGCCCGGGAGTGATCTGGGTCATTTCGACTGGCGCGTAAGCATCGCGGAGATTCATAGCGCGGGTCCGTTCTCGCGCTTTCCGGGCATCGAGCGGCGCATGGCCGTGCTTGAGGGCTGCCTGTCGCTGTCGATAGACGAGGGTGTTGCGCTGCGGGTGTCGCCCGACACGCCGCCACTAGTGTTCCCCGGCGATGTGCCGGCGTTCGCCGACCCGGTCGGCGGGCCGGTGACCGACCTGAACGTCATGACGCGGCGAGACCGCTTCGAGTGCAGATTCGAGCGCCGCATTGCGCCCGCGCCCATCCGGCTGACGCCGCGCGCGGGTACGCGTGTGATCGTCGCGCTGTCGGACCTCAGCGTGCGCTGCGCAGCACAGGACGCGGACCTTGTGAAGCTGGATGCGCTGCAGATCGAGGGGCACTTGCGCTGCGACCTCACGGCCCCGGCCGCTTGCGCAGCGTTCTACCTCATCGAGATCTGGCGCTCGGATGCGAGGCCATGACGCGTACGCGCCAGAGGCAGTCCCATTTGGATCAGAGCCCGGCATCAGGCGCTGTCACGCTTGCGACTCCGACATGAGCGAGGAGCGCGTGCGTGAGGTTTGCGACTGATCATCCCTATGTGCTGACCGCGAGTTGTCCGAGCCGCATGGGCACTACCGCGGCGATCACGGGTTTCCTGGCTGCGCGGCGCTTCTACCTGATCGAGATGCACCAGTTCGACGATACGATCTCGCAGCGCTTCTTCGTGCGCATCACGTTTTGCGCCGTGGCGGGCGAAGGGGTCGATCTGGGGCGGCTGCGCGGGGATTTCCAGGCGATCGCCGCCGCCGAGGAGCTGGAGTGGCGGATCCACGATACCCGCGAGCGCACCCGGGTACTGATCATGGTGTCGAACCTGGATCACTGCCTGGAGGATCTGCTCTACCGGCATCGCACCGCGGAACTCAAAATGGACATCACGGCGGTGGTGTCGAACCATGTGACGCTGCAGCCGACTGCGACCCGCCACAACCTGCCGTTCTTTCACCTGCCGGTCACTGCGGGCAACAAATCCGAACAGGAGCGGCGTCTGCTGGAGCTCATCGAATCGACGCGCACCGAGCTGGTGGTGCTCGCACGCTACATGCAGATCCTGTCGGACGATCTGTGCCAGCGGCTGCGGGGGCGCGCCATCAACATACACCACTCGTTCCTGCCGGGATTCAAGGGTGCGAAACCCTACCACCAGGCCTATGACCGCGGCGTCAAGGTGATCGGTGCCACCGCCCATTACGTGACTCACGATCTCGACGAGGGTCCGATCATCGAGCAGATCGTCGAGCGCGTCGACCACGGCTATACGCCCGACATGCTGGTCGCGGCCGGCCGGGACTCCGAACGGCGCGCGCTGTCGGCGGCGGTGCGCTACGCCACCGAGCATCGCGTATTCCTGAACGGCGGCCGGACGGTCGTCTTCAAGTAGACGCGGCGCATTACGGGCGGGCCGGACGCAGGTGCAGTCCGGTGACCTCCGGGGCGGACAGAGGCGGGGAAGGACTGCCGTGGACCGCGCCGAATCGCTGTCCGGTATTCCAGTCCCGCGCCGCCTGCTCCATCTCCTGCGCGTGGCGTGCAACGAAGTTCCACCACAACAGGATGTCTTCGCCAAACGGCGCGCCGCCCACCAGGATGATGCGCGCCGCCGCCTCGCAGCTGAGCGCGAGTCGCTCGCGGGCGCTGCCGAGGTAGAGCAGCGTGCCTGGTGTCAGCGCTTCATCTTCGATGCTCGCGGCTCCGCTCAGCACCAGGGCGGCGTGCTCAAAGGGGGCCGTCAGGGGCACGCTGATGCGGGCAGGCCCGGAGGCGGCCAGATCCAGGCCCACGAGCGGTGAATACACCTCGGCGGGCGAGGTCTTACCGAAGGCGCTGCCGGCCAGCACCCGCACGCTGAAGCCGCCGCGCTCGACCAGGGGTAGATCCGGATAGTTCCGAAAGGCCGGCGCGCGGTGGCGCTCTCCATCGGGCAGCGCGATCCACAACTGCACGGCATGCAGGCGGCCGCCGCCGGCGGAGTCAGAGTCCTCGGCATGGGCGATCCCGCGGCCCGCCGTCATGAGATTGACCTGGCCGGGCGTGATCAGCTGCTCATTGCCGAGGCTGTCACGGTGCATCACCGCGCCCTCGATCATCCAGGTGAAGGTTTGCAGCCCGATGTGCGGATGCGGTCCGACGCCCATGCCGCCACCGCGCCCGAATTCCATCGGCCCGGCGTGATCGAGGAAGCACCAGGCTCCGACCGTTCGGCGCCGCCGGCTGGGCAGAGCACGCCTGATGATGAGCCCGCCGCCAATTTCGGCGGCACGTGTTTCAATGCGTTCAAGCATGGTGTTACTTCTTCACCAGTGACTCGATGCGCGTGTCCGGCACGAGCCAGACCAGCGCCACCGCCACATACAGCGTGATCGCCATCCACGGTCGCACGAACGCCAGCACGATGGCGGCGAGGTACAGGACGACGGACAGCTTGCCCTTGAGGTCATCACCGAGCGCCAGGGCGAGGCGCGAGTCGCGGCCGTTATAGGCGATGAGCTGCTGCTGCAGAATACGATAGCTCACCGCTGCGCCCGTCAACACAATGCCATACGCAGCCGTCGGCAGGGCGGTGAATCCCGTCTCGTCTATCCAGCGGATCACGAACGGCACCAGCGACAGCCAGAACAACAGCGCCAGGTTCGCCCACAGCACCTTGCCGTTGACGCGCTCGGTGATGTGCAGCATGTGATGGTGGTTGTTCCAGAAAATGCCAACGTTCACGTAACTCAGGACGTAGGCCGAAAGCACCGGCAGATC
>Ga0137409_10000210_pt1 | contig 60874 bp, 55 predicted proteins | sample CZODoug1_16funga_FD_122059 | JGI IMG/M metagenome (GOLD analysis project Ga0137409, IMG submission 122059) | Vadose zone soil fungal communities from Angelo Coast Range Reserve, California, USA - CZODoug1_16fungal (Hybrid Assembly) | ecosystem: Environmental > Terrestrial > Soil > Vadose zone... | reverse complement strand
GTACCTGCCCAAGCCGGTGCTCGTGGGGAATGTGCAGCCGGTGCGCGTGTCGCTCGAAACGCCGGGGCCCGTCGATCGTCCGACGCTCCGCGCGCTGCTCAAGGGGCTCGTCGAGTCGCAGGGCCTCGAGTTCACGGAAGACTCGGCGTTCTACCGGGTGGCGCCGCGCCAGACCGAGGTGGCTCACCCGCCGCCGGGCGCTGGGGCGGCGCGGGCTGACTCTGGTCCCGTGCAGCTCTTCGTCATCCGGCTGCGCCATGCGCGGGCTGCCGATGTCGCGGCGACGGTGAACCTGCTCTTCGGGGGCAGTGGCGAGTTCTCGGGGCGACAGGGACTCGCCACAGGTACGCTGTCGGATGAGTTGCGTCGTAACGTCGTACCCCCGGCCGGCGCGCCCGCGGCGGCACAACCGTCGGTCGCGGCTGCTCGCCAATCCGCGCTGAGCGGATCGGTCACGATCGTGTCCGACGAACTCACGAACTCGCTCCTCGTCCGCGCGTCGCAGGCCGACTTCGACGTCATGAAGGAGGCAGTCGACCAGCTCGACATTCGTCCGCTGCAGGTTTTGATCGAGGTCCTGATTGTCGAGGCTCGGCACGACCGAAGCCTGGCATTCGGAACCAATCTCTTCGTGCCGACCCAGCGAGCCGACAAGGGCAACGGGACCATTGGAGGCGAGAGCGTGGGGACGGATACCGGGCGGGCCGGGCTCGGCGATCTGGTGCTGCGGCTAATGAGTCTTGGGCACGCCAACATTGACGCCACGCTCCGAGCCGCCGCGAGCCGCGGCGACGTGGAGATAGTGTCGCGCCCTGTTCTATTGGCATCGAATAACCAGGAGGCGCGTTTCCTGGTTGGGTCGCAGCGGCCCTTCGTTCAGGTAAGCCGCTCCCTCTCGACCGAGGCACCCGTTCAGGTGATTCAATACCGGGACGTCGGGACGAAGCTCACGGTGCGGCCGACGATCAACGAGGACGGCTACGTCTCGTTGGTGATCCAGCAGGAGATCAATCAGGCGACGAGCGAGGTGCAGTTCGACGCGCCCGTCATCTCCACGCGAGAAGCCGTCACTCAGGTGCTCGTCAAGGATGGGCAAACGATTGTGCTGGGCGGGCTCAGAGACCAACAGAAGGATGTTACGCAGAGCGGCGTACCGATTCTGTCGGGGATTCCGTTGATCGGCGGGCTGTTTGGCAGCGCCGGTCGCAAAGCGAGTCGCACCGAGCTGTATCTGTTTCTCACGCCCCGTATCCTTAAAACCGACGCCGACGCCGATAGCGTAACCGTGCCGCGGTTACAACGGAGTGGCCAACAGTGACGGCGGCGGGGATTGCTCCGATCGTGGGTGTGTCGCCGGCCATCAAAAGCGCAATCGCGCTCGCCGAACGCTTCGCGCCCACGTCGCTGCCAATCCTACTCATCGGCGCCACGGGCACGGGGAAAGAGCTCTTCGCACGGCACATTCATTATTGCAGCGGTCGGCGCGGCGAATTGGTGGATGTCAATTGCGGCGCGCTACCGCAGGAGATTGCCGAAAGTCTCCTGTTTGGGCATCGGCGGGGGGCGTTTACCGGGGCTGTCGACTCCGTGACTGGACATCTGGAACGCGCAGACGGCGGGACGCTCTTCCTCGATGAGGTGGGCGATCTGTCGTTGTCGGCGCAGGTGAAGCTGCTGCGGGCGCTCGAGACTGGAGAAATCCAACCCCTCGGCGCTGGGCGCAAAACCCAAGTCGATTTTCGCGTTGTGTCCGCGGCGCAGGAGGACACGCCGGAGCGCCTCGATAACGGTCAATTCCGTCACGATCTCTTCCAACGCCTCGCGGGAATTGTGATCGATTTGCCGCTGCTGGTGGATCGTCCTGAGGACATCGTGCCGCTGGCAGAACACTTTGCGACTGCTCAGGGTCAGCGGTTGGACGAAGGGACGGCGGCGGTGTTGGAAGGGCACGGGTGGCCGGGCAACGTGCGCGAGTTGCGGCTCGCAATCGAACGTGCGGGGTGTCTCGTCGAGAACGGCACGTTGCCGCCGGGCGCCGTACGCGACGCGATTGCGCTCGGTATGCCGCGCGGGTCCGACGACCGGCTTTCGGCGGAACGCAGGGCCCGCGGCACCGACCGGCGCAAAAGGGTGAAGCCACGCCGCTCGTGGGACGATCTGGTGATCCAGTGCGAAGCGAATGCGTGGAACGCGGACCTCATTGCGCGGCACTACGGGATCAAACGCTCTGCAATCTACGATCGTCTAAAGGCGGCCGGGATCTCGCTGCGGGAGCTGCGGAAGTCCGGAAAACCGGAATTCCACCGGAATTCCGGTACAGAACCGGAAAACGCGGACGAGTTGATGATCTAGGTTATTGTGATTCAACGATAACCGAAAAACGCCCTTCGGCACGGCGCGTGCCCGGAATGGATCGAAACGTTCCGGAGCGTCGTGTGTTAACAGTCACAATCCGCAGCTTAGTTGTAACCCTTCCCCTACTTGTTCTCGCGACCAATTCTGCGGCAGGACAAAACCCATGTGATTACGAGCCGTACGGACCCGGCTGTTACTGGTCGTTCTACGTGTCGCCCCAACCCGACAGCGTCCCGCTAGCGAGCCAAGGGATCGCGTATTTCAACGTGGTCAACAGCGGAACCAATTTCGAGATCTTCACACTGACGTGCAGCTCATCCGGAGGCGTCTCGTGCGTCCACGACCAGGGCGGCGTCAACCTCTTCGGTGGCAGTTCCTACCTGATCGGCGTGACTTTCTCGAGCTCTGGACCGGGAGCGCTGGCGCTTACAGCCAGCGGGCAGTACTCGAGCTGGTCGGAATCAGGGACAACAACGATTTACGATCCATACTTGATCTGGTTGTCGGCTAGCCCGCACAACGGCTACAATCAGTCGGTCGCCCTTTGCGAGTTCAACTGCTTTAATGCGGTCCTGACCTACAGCACACCCTCGTACCTTTCACTCGGCAGCCCGCGATCTGTAACGCTCCTCTATTCCAGCCGGCAGGCGCACTCCCGCCATACGATTGTGGTTAATGGCGGCGCGTACGCCGCCAATCCCCCAGAGAAGTTCTCGTTGCGGCTACAGCGTTCCGATGGTTCCTGGGTCATGTTCACGAACGGTTCGACAGAAATCTTCTTTCAGGGAGCGGCGATAGCACAGATGGGTGTTCAGTTCGATGACGCTTCACTTGGTACTGGTGCGTACTACTACACTGTGGTCCTGAAGGCGTATTGGGGCGGAACAGTTCGGGAGACCTCTCAGACGGTGCGGCTACTCGTTCTTAGCGAACGAGACAGTCCGTACGGTGCCGGTTGGTCTGTTGCTGGCCTCGAACGGGTCGTGTTCGGTCCTTCCGACTCTCTCATCACCATCGATCATGCCGGAACCATTCAATTCTGGCGACGGACCTCCTGCACCTCGAACAGCTGTGTTTACGAACCGCCATCCGGCGAGTTCGACAAACTCGAGCGGCTCGGTCTTCCGACCGAACCTTTGTTCATAACGTACGTGCGCACGAGGGTTGACGGTTCCAAGCTCACGTTCGATTGGAGTGGACGTTGTGTCTCGTCAGACGATGTGTTCGGCAACAGAACGCGCTATGTGTGGCGTTACAATGATTCAGAGCGTCTTGACAGCATTATTGATCCAGTTGGGAAAGCAATCGTCTTCGGTTATGACGGAAGCAATCGGCTCAGCTTGATTAGAGACGTTGTTGGAAACCGAACGTCCACATTCACGATTGACGCGCAAAACAATCTCACCGACATCCAGGATCCGGTTGGGGGGCACCCGCTTAGCCTGGTTGGTTACGACTCTGATCATCGTCTGATTTCCTGGAAGGACCGCCGCGGGTCGTCCTGGAAGCGCACGTACGATTTCGCTGGGCGTATCGGAACTGACTCCACTCCTCCGGTTACCGCCGACGGACTGAATCAGCGCCTGGTTACAACATATGCCGCGCCGGAAACAAAGGCCTTAGTCGACCCGGCAAGCGGGACAGGCACTTCGACGGTGCCTGCCCCCGCCCGCACCGATACCACCCGGGTTGCGAGTCTCACGCCTCCTGGTGGGTCGGTAAGACTCATACGAGTAGACGCCTTCGGAGCTCTCCTAGAGGTTCTCGCGCCATCCAGTGAATACGCCCTATACACTCGGAATTCTGCGGGCCAGGTGACCGAGGCCCGCAACAGCTCCGGGTGGGTCGCCATGTCATGGAATGGTCCGCGTGTGATAAGTCGCGTGAATCAAATCACGGGTGCAGCGACCTACTACGAGTGGAACGCGGGGACCAATCGTCTAACCAGACAATACGGCGCCCGCGCACCAGAAATCCGCTATTTCTACGACGTCGCCGGTTTGCGACTCGACAGCATGCGTGTGGGTGTCGATACCCCCGGAGTGAAGTACACATACGATGTTCGTGGTCGGGTGTTGACCGCTCGGGATTCGAAGGGTCATCTCACCACATCGTACTACTCGTCTTCTGGATTGTTCACGCTTGATTCGACGAGGATGGGGTCCCGGCGGATCGGCCTGTTCTACGATGGCATCGGACGAATCGTTGCCACCCAGGATGCGGCGAATCGAATCGACTCCATCCAGTACGATTCGCTGAATCGTGTGATACGAACGGCGAGCTCTCTGGGATCCTCTACGAGTTATGGCTATCGCGATTCCCTGAACCTCACAAAGGTCACCGATGCCCTCGGGCAGATCTTTGGAATAGAGAAAAACCTGATCGGTTGGGATACGGCAGGCGTGGATCCAACGGGAAGGCGGGACACCTATGGACTTAGCAGAACGGGCCAAGTGCTCACATGGACGAATCGGCGTGGTCAGTCGACATCGTACGTTTACGACGCTGATGGGCGTCTGATCAGACGGACACTGTCGGATGGCCGTGCGACGAAGCGGACGTATTCGACAACAAGCATCGCTGACTCGAGCGCCGAAGGGTCTGACACGCTACGGTGGCTCGCCGACACAGTTTACCAGATTGCTGTCAGAGGCGGTGTTGCCCATCGTGTCCGGAGGTTCTACAACGGCGTTAGTAGGTACTCCACCATCGATTTGTGGAGGGATGGGCAAAGCGTTCTGCAGGTCCGCAACGACCTCGACACATTAGGTCGGGTATGGAGAATAGCGGTTCCTGGCACATCAAATCGGGATACTCTCCGTTACACGCCCGACGGGCTTCTAAAGGGCATTGGTCTACACGGGATCTCAACTGCGACCTATCTGTACCGGTCAGGCCATGACCTGGCAGCTCTCCAATACAGCCCAAACCAGTTCGAATTCGGAAGAGCGTACGCGAATGACTCGCTCGGCCGTAACGCTGAGATGGTTGCTGGAAGTTCGTGGGCTCTGGAGCGGTACGACTACGACTCTCTCGATCGCTTGCAGAAGGTCGAGCGCTGGTCGACAACGATACAATGTACAACCGGGGACACGCTCAGCGAGTTTGGCGCTCGCTGCTATCCGAACAGGAACCAACTCCTAAGTCAGACGACGCTAAGTTTCGATCTTGTTGGGAATCGTACAGATGCCTCGGCGATCGTATCGTTGGGTGATCGCTTGGCACGCTTCAATGGCGACTCGATGCTATACGATTCTGACGGTAATCTCACGAGAAGATTCCGCATCGCAGATTCAGTTGCGTTCAACCAACGACTCTACTGGAATAGCGCTGGTGAGCTGGATAGCGCACGAACTGTCCGACAAGGGGTGTCCCAAGTCGCCAAGTTCGGCTATGACTTCGGTGGACGTCGTGTGCGAAAGACCGTTGGGAATACGACAAAATACTACATCTACGATGGTAATGACGTTGTTGCGGAATATGATGGAAGCGGCAGCCTGCAGCGCCACTACACGTACTATCCCGGAACGGATTATCCCCACAGCGTAGCGGTCTCTGGAACGCGCCTCTACTTCATTGCGGACGGTCACGGGAACGTGAGTGGCCTCATTGGCCCTTATGGCGGCGGCACCGCAGTTTTCGCCAAGTACCGCTACACGCCGTCTGGAGAAGCCGATTCAACCTATGAATTCAGTATCACGAACAATGTCCGGTTCGCTGGTCGGGAACTCGATCCCGAAACCGGGCTCTACTACAATCGCGCGCGTTACTATGATCCGCAGCTCGGTCGCTTCGTATCGGAAGATCCGCTAGGAATATTGGGAGGGATTAACCCATACACGTATGCGGATAATGATCCAGTCAACCAGCGCGATCCATCGGGTCTTTGCCCGTTCTGCATTCCAATTGTCCTTGGGGGTGCTGCTGAGGCGGGAGTGGTGGCAGCTGGAGCCACGGCGATCCTTGCGTTCGTTGCGACTCGCCCGGGAGAGAGAACTAACTCCGATGCGTTCCAGGTAAAATGGAATCTTCGGTCAATGTTTCATGCGAGTGTCTTGTTCTTCCGTGTGCTAATAGGCTTGCCTCCCGGACCCCAGCGTCCGAAGCGCTGGCCAGACCAGATTCGCCCCTTCCCCTTGAATCCGCCGCCAGGCGAGGTCAGGCCGCCTCCTCCGCGCAATAACCTACCGCCGGGTGTGAACCTGGGTTTGGGAGGGGGTGGCGATGTACCAGCGCCGATGGTGGGGGGGGGCACCCCGTTTGCCGAAGTGTGTCACTATGAGGCAACGTACGAGCGGACGGGTAATGGTCCCTGGCATCTTGTTGACGTCCAGTTGATAAGCTGCGCTGCCGCGTAGGTTTCACTCGGCGCGAACCTTGGCAAGCCGTGGACGTAGGTTCGGTCAGCGGCTAACGTGGTTCTGTTCAGATGTTGCAAGTAAACTGAGGCGCTCGACGACGCGCGTTAGGCGAGAGACAGCCGTCCCTAGCCTCGAGCGTAGGTCGGGCGCCTTCTCCGATATCAAAATGACCTTACCTGTAAAACCTAGACCACGTCGACGCGGTGTCGCCACGATCCATGTCAACATTACCAATAATCTGGTGGCTAACATCACCTATCGTGCCCCGTTCGCAGAACTCAATAGAGGGAGCACCTCACTCGAGTGGGAAGGACCTTCTCTTAGAAATGTGCGAGCGACATTGGGGACAGGAGGAAAACTCGTATCGGTGACTGCCCGCGGACGCACCGCAACCATGGTTACGTCGAGCAAGGGGCCGGCGTGGGACTTCGTCGATGTATCATATCAACTGGACCTAACTCCCGTTTCTCAGCTGGAGAGGATTTACACGCTTGAATCGTCGAATTTTCCCAGGGCAAGGTATTCCGGGGATACCCTCCAAGTTGTCGGTAGTCCGTTTACCAAAGAACCAGATACTATTGTCACAATTCGATGCGAACCGTCACAGTACCTAGTTCTTGGACCCCGATTTCGCCTCCAGCCACATTCGACCGCACAGGATGAGCAGGTCTTTTCATTTTTCGAGAGTGTGACCCCGCTCTCTATTCTCATTATCTCAGCCGTTAAGCGCACGCATGTGGCCCGGTTGTTAGTCTACCAACACGATACGGCGCAGATCACCGAAAGCACAGTCAACAAGGTTAACAGCGATGCTCAGTCGATTGAGAGGTATCTCAAGCAACTGTTTGGCGATCCGGCACTCGATCCCGGTGTTGTCGTTCTTTCTGGGTCATCAGGAGTTGTGTCGACGTGCTTGGGCTCAGACGTCATTGTCAATGCATCCGACTTGACGACATCACAAGGATCGTCGCCGAGACGTTCGTTGCTGACGAACAGACTCGCACATGAGTTGTCGCACGTCTGGTGGAGCTATTCGGTATTCTGGGCTGACGAGCGAACCCATCTGCTCTTGAGCGAGGCACTTGCACTTTTCTTGGAGTACGATGCTGCTTCTGCGCTGCAGGACGCTTCGGCCCTCGACGAGCGACGAGAGTTCTGGGACTATTTCGCTCATGCGCTGAGACGCGCCGGGAATCGTGCTCCGGGCGTCTCTCTCTATTCGATCGTCTCTGCAGCGAGTCTCCTGCTGGATCTTAGTCGCAGCGATCATCGAGATAGTGTACTCCACACGATACGAGACTTTTGGGAGGTGGGACAGCGCGCCCCCCTGTCTTTACTCCGATTCATCGAGCTCGTTAGTGGACGTCTGCCAAGTTTGGTCTCCTTGGCACTGGCCGATGCATTGTTGAGTCCGGAGCCGCTTGTGGCATCAGCTCGCGTTCGCAGGTCGGGCAAAGATGGGTGGCAGATTTCTCTTCGGGCTCGTAGCCGGTTCCAAAAGCGACTACGAAACAGGCTAAAGGCAATCGGCTACTTGAAATCTGACGAACCTGATCACGCGCCAATTCTAATTGAGGCAAAGGACGAATCGGCGTTAAGCGGAATTCTTAGCGCCCTTGAACCAAAGCACATGATTTTTCGCAGATCAGCGCGCCTACTCACCATCCATGCGGCTCGTCTCATGGCTAAGATCTGGGCGTGGTCATCCGAAGTTGCTGTCCGTCCGGCGCGAGCAGGAAGGTCAGTCTTGCTGCTGAAAGCCCTCATAGCACTGATGCTCAATTTGGAAGACCCGGCAGGATGGCTAGGTCTCGCAAATGTCCTGCAACAGTTCCCGAAACTTGCTCGGAGACTTCGCAGAAACGCAGCAGTCCGTGCTACCTATTCTGGGGAGGGGAGTCTCCGCGCTGAGCTGGAATGAAGGTAGCCCCGGATTCGCTCCCTCCGCGAAGTATTGTGTTCAGCGTTCAGGCGACCTCCATTAGCCTCCGCAACTCGAAAAACTTCTGCTGCGTCCGCGCCCGCCCATCCCCGTCGATCTTCTGCGCGATCTGCGGCGGCAAAAAATGCCGGTCCGAGCACTCCAGAATCGCCGCGATCTCCTGCAACTCCTTCTCGATCCCCTGGGTCGAGGGCAGGAACTCCGAGAACACTTCCGTGAGCGCCTGACGCGTGATCGTCTCACTGCCCGCGAGGAGTGATACGCGCAACGCGCGTCCCACCAACCCCTCGACGTCCGCCCCCGACAACTGCCCGATGTGCGGCACCGGGGGGATGTCCTCGGCGGCCAGCGTTCCCTGCAGCTTCTTCGCCAGCGTCAAAAACATCTGGCGAACCTCCTTGTCATCGGTCGGATAAAACAGCGGGATGTGCACCTCGGCGCGGCCCTGGCGCTTCAAGTCGATCGGCAAAAGATCGGGCCGCGCCGTCAGCAGCATCCACAGAATCATTCCCCGATAGCGCGTATCACCCATCTGCGCCGCGATCATCCCGAACACTCGGCTCGACGTCCCCGAATCGCCTTCCGCCTCGCGGCTGCCGAGCGCCGCATCGGCCTCGTCGATCACGACCATCACCGGCCCCATCGCGCGCAATACCGAGAGCACGCGCTCGAGATTGCCCTCGGTCTCTCCGACGTACTTGGAGCGGAAGTTTTTGAGCATGAGGCAGGGAATGCCGATCTCGCCGGCGGTGCATTGCGCGAGAAACGTCTTACCGGTGCCGACGGGCCCGCACAGCAGGTAACCCATCGGCAGGCTGTCCAGCCGCCCTTTACGGAGCAGCTCCGCATCCTGGCGCAGCCGGCTCTTCGCCGCTTCGTGGCCGATCACCGTGTCGAGCGTCCACTTCGGCTCGATGAACTCGAGCAACCCCTGCGTCTGCTTCTCGATCAGCCGCTTCTTGAGGTCGCGGAACAGCTTCGCATCGAGGCGCTGACCGGTCTCCATCGCCGTCTTGACCAGCACCGCCACGTCGATCAGCGAGATCCCCGCGGTCAGGCGGGCAAGCGTGGGAACATCGAAGTCCGAAAAGGCTGCGAGCTCGCGGGTCCCGACGGTTGACTTGATGAATCGCTCGCGCTGCTCGACCGCCGGCAGCGGGATTTCGATCGGGGCGACGTGCGGGCTGCCCGTGAGCCGGTCGCTCAAGTCCGATCGCCGCTCGTCCATCAGGACGAACGCCATCGGCATCTTCTTGACGTGCGGGCTCTTGGCCCAGTTGAGCAGCGTGACCAGCATCGCGGCCGCGGCGAAGCTGGTGCGCCCCGGCTCCCCCGAGGGAAACAGAAACGATGCCTGATCGATGATCACGGCGAAGCTGAGCGATTTCTCGCCCGCTGCGATGATGTTCGCGCGCACGAACCGGTCGATGAGCTGCAGCACGACGCCGGGATCGTTCTTGACGGTGCTCAGGTCGGCGATTTTCTCGTTCGCCAGCACGATCATCTTCTGCAGCCGCTTCTCGTTCCGTCCCGCGAACGCGCGCAGCCCTCGGCCCAGGTCGTAATGCAGCACCAGGTCCCATTTGCCGAACAGCTGCTCGGCGAGCATGTCGGCGATGGTGCCGTAGCCGTCGTCGGCCGATTCGCCCCGCGGCATGAGGTCGTTCGAGTTGCCGTGCAGGAGGAACACCGACGTGGTGCCGGAGAAGCACAGCTCCGCGAGCTGCAATGCCCAGGGCGGCGCCCAGGCGGGCAGCAACGGGCCGGGCGGGGGGGACGCTTCAGCCACGGTCGCGGACGATCGGGGCGGACTTGGCTGGGTCATCCAGGATGGCGGGGACCTGATCCAGCTCGTCGGTCACGCCGGTGATCTGCTGCAGCTGATTCAGCGTGGCCTCGGTGTGGTTCATGCTCGCCGCGGCGGCATCGACCTGACTGCTGAGCAAATCGGGATCCTGCCGGTTGGCGGCCGCCATCTCGATCAACGCCTGAATCTTGCCTTCGACCCGGTCCAGCTCGAGCGCCGCAAAGTCGGCGTTCTTCACCGCTTTCCCGTAGTTCTCGAGGCGCTGCTGCGCGATCGCCGTGCTCTCCTCGAGCGAGCGGATCATGCGGTCATCGCCGCTCTTCTGGGCCTCGGCCAGGCGCGTCTTGAGATCCTCGAGGCGTTTGGTGAGCTCGTCGGTGTTGGTCGAGCGAAGGAAGCGCAGCAGCGTGTTCTGCTGGCTGAGGAGTCGCAAAAATCCGAACAACAAGCGATCTAGCGATGGCGTCCAGACGTCAGTGAGGCCTCCGCCAGTGGGTTGCGCGGCGCGGGCGATGGAACGCATCTCGAGGCAGCGCATCCGCAGGTCGTTGAAACGCTTCTGCGACTCGGCGCGCAGGCCGGCGATCAACAGGGACGCGCTGGGCGCGTTGGCGCGGTTCAACCCGCGGGCATGATCGGCGTCCTGCGCGTCGATAGCCTGCCGGAAGCGCGGCAGCGACACGAGGCCGCCGAGGTACATCGCTTCGCCCGCGCCGATCAGGGGAAGGAGCACGTCCGGCCAGGGCGAGAGCATGGCGGCCGCGCTGCCGCCGAACACGATCAGGAGATTCCAGCGCGAGGTGAAGGCGCGCCACAGATAATGCGCGATGCCCATCAGTCACCCGCGCGGGTCGAAGGCTGCAGCCGCTCGATCATGTCTCGCAGCTCGAACACGACTTTGAGAAACTCCGGTTCTTTCTGCATCTGGGCCGCGGGACGATCGGGTGGCGGCACCGCCACTTCGTGCAGGATCGTGCCCGGCGCGGAGGAGATGACGTACGTGCGGTCGCCGAGGTACACCGCTTCCTCGATCGAGTGCGTCACGAAAAACACCGTCGCCTGGAGATCGCGCCACAGGGTCACCAGCAGATCCTGCATCCGCATCCGGGTGGTCGGATCCAGCGCGCCGAACGGCTCGTCCATGAGAATAATCCGGGGGTGCAGTATCAGCGTGCGCGCAATCGCGACGCGCTGCCGCATGCCCCCGGACAATTGCGACGGGTATTTCTGTGCGTCGCGCGCGGGATCGAGGCCGACCTTTTTGATCCATTCGAGCGCCTGCTCGCGACGGGCGCGTTTCGGAATCCCCCGGCACTCGAGCCCGAAGCTGACGTTTTCCTCGACCGTGCGGTTCTCGAACGCGGTGTAGTCCTGAAACACCATCCCCCGATCCGCCCCCGGTCCGCTGACCGGCTTGCTGGCCACGAGGACGCTTCCGGTGGTCGCGGGGAACTGCGGCCGCAGCCCCGCGATGAGGCGCAAGATCGTCGATTTCCCGCACCCCGAAGGCCCGAGAATCGTGATGAACTCGCCTTTGCCGGGCAAATCCTCGACCCGGAATGTGACGTTCTTGATCGCGGTAAAGCCGTCTTCGTATGTCTTGGAGACGCCGTTGAACTCGACGATCGGGGGCCGTGTCGGTAATAGGGGTCGCGGCTCGGCAAGTCCGGCCACGCTCACTCCGCCCGCTGCAGATAGGGGAAGAGCTGCGCGTGGAACCACAGCAGCAGCCGGTCGATCGCCCACGCCAGCAGCCCGATGATCATCAGGATGAGGATGATGTGCTCGGTCAGCCCGCGACGCTGGCTGGTGCTGAGCAGATAGCCGAGCCCGTACTTCGCGTTGATCAGCTCCGCCAGCATGATGTACCCGAACGCCAGGCCGAACAGGGTGCGCAGATTGTTGTAGATGTTCGGCAAGGCCGAGGCGATTAGCACTTTCGAGATGACCTGGCGGGAGTTCGCACCGAGTGTTTGCGCCGACTCGACGTAGCGTTCGTGCACGCCGGCGACCGCGTCGACGGTTCCCGAAAACACGAACGGCACGGTCGCCAGGAAGATGAACATCGTCTTCTGGGTCTCTTCGATGCCGAACCAGAGAATCGTGAGCGGGATCAGGGCCGCGATCGGGATGTTGCGGCCGAACAGCGCGATCGGTGCGAGTGCGGCGTCGAACGCCCGATAGGAGCCCGCCACGATGCCCAACGGGACGCCGACGACGATTGCCAGCGTGAATCCGGTCAGCACGCGCCGCAGCGTTGCCACGACGCTGTCCAGCAACGCCCGCTCGGTCCAGAGGCTCGGCAGGCTGCGCAGCACTTCGCCCGGTGACGGCAGCACGACGGGCGAGATCCAGCGCGTCTCCGGCGTCGCTCCCCAGGTGAACGCCCACCACAGCAGCAGGCCGAGCGCGATGGCGCCGAGTCCCAGGAGCCGCGCGGTGAGGGGACGTGGGTAGACGCGCAGCGTGAACAACGGCGCTCTCAGTGAGTGGCCTCGAGCGGGTACACCTTCACTTCCACGCGCCGATTCTTGGCGCTGTTCATCGGGTCCGTCGGGTCGGCCGGCTTGTCCCACCCCATGCCGCTCGCCAGGAACTGGTTCGGCTGCAGCGTGCGGAAGCGTCGCAGCACGGCTTCCTTCACGGCGTTGGCGCGTTGGGTCGACAGCTCCTTCACGGCGGTGGGATCGATTTGTCCCTTCATCGAGGCGTCGGTATGTCCCTCGATCACGATGCGCGCGGCGCCGTACTGGCCGGCGAGCCGCCCGATCTCGTCGACCACGAAGTCCACGTTCGGGTCGTACGCCGTTTCGCGGTCCTGTCCGTTGACCTCCGAGACGACCTTCTTGTGCAGATCCCACGAATTCGGGAAGAAGTGAATCACGACCGTTTTGGTGAGGATTTCATTGTTCTCGGCCTGTACGCTGGTCGCGGTCGTCGGCACGAACTGCACCTGATACTCGTTGCGCTGGTTCGCGTAGCGGGGCTCGCCACCGAGTTTCTTGATGACCGTGAAGTCCATGACCTGGTCGAACGGCACCTGATTCGACACCATGCCGACGCGCCGGTACAGGAAGTACGCCGTATTCCAGGTGCGCTCGAAGTTTGCCGGGTTGTTCGCGTTGACGAAGAATTCGCGGTTCTCGGCCCAGTTGGTCGAGTGGGCGTCGCCCAGCATCGAGAGCGCGTCGGTGGCGGGGATGGAGTAGCCGGTCGCCATCAACTGCGCCGCCTCCTGCTTGGCGGATTGGCCCTTCAATGCCTCCATCGCGTCGAAGATGCCGCGCACCAGCCCCTCGATGATGTCGGGATGGTCTTTGGCGAAGTCGGCGCGGGCGAACCAGACGTCGGCGATCAACTTGTTGGCGGTCTGGGTCGAGACGAGCAGCCGATTGCCCCGCACCTTCGACAGGTTGTAGATGTCCGGCGACCAGCTGACGGCGGCGGCGATCGATTTGTCGGCGTTGAACGCCGCCGCGGCCTGGAAGGCGTCCTGCGTGAACTTGAGCTCGACGTCGCCCGGCTGCAGCCCGGCGTCGATCAAGGAATTCAAGAGGAAGTAGTGCGACGGCGAGTTCTGCGCCAGCACGATCGTCTTGCCGCGCAGGTCGCCGATGTTGCGTACTGCTTCGCGTGCGACGATGCCGTCACCGCCGTTGGAGTAGTCGATCTGCTGGAACACGCGCGGCATGGTGCGGGAGTCGCGGTGCAGCTGCTCGACGAACAGCGGGATCATGTCGAGCGTGGCCCAGCCGATGTGCAGGTTACCGGCGGCATAGGCGTCGCGCATCGCCACGGGGTCGTCGATCAGCACCAGGTCGACCTTGAAGTCCTGACCGCCCGGCGTGTGCCAGACTTTGCCGGCCTTGAAGCCGCCATTTGCATAGATCACCGGCGCCCAGCCAGCCCACACATTGAGCGCCATGCGCACGGTGCGGTTGGTGAGCGGCTTGTAGTTCGAAATGCCGCGGACGGGCGGCAGACGCTGCGCGGGGACGTAGGTGTACTCTTTGGCCGTCGTGACGGTGCTCGTGTCGCTCGCTTCGGTATGCGAGGTCTCCGAGCGGTTGATGAGGGATCCGAGCCCGCCTTGCTTGCCGCCGTAGCGGTGGATGCCGAGGTACACCAACCCCGCGATTACGAGCAGCAGGACGACGTAGAATGCGCCCCTGGGTCTTCCGTTCGCCATGGCTGTGCGCTCCGTTAGGAATTCTTGTCGGTGGCCGGACCGAGGTTCTTATTGCCTTCGACGACGGGCGTCGTCTCGGGCGACTTGAGGCCGAGCTCCACCTCGTACTGTTGCAGCACGTCCTCGGCGAGCTGTGATTCGACCCGTTCGCGCGCTTTGATATCGGCGACACCACGCGAGGAGAGATCGGCCGCGACCCGCACCTTGCCGCGGTTCGTGTCGATCTTCTGCTGGATGATCTGCTCGATCTGCCCGAAGTCGGTCGTCACGTCGAAGTTCAAGTCGCCGGCGATGCGCGCGATTTCCGCTTCCGCCGCCGTCATCTTGAGATCGGCGTTGTAGCGCTCGATCTTCTCGCGTACTTCGGCGAGCTGCTTGTTGGCGTACTGGATTTTCTTGAGGTTGTTCTCGTACGCCTCCTCGTGGAGCTTGAGCTGCTCCTGGTTCTGCGCGAGGTCGGCTTCGGCCTTCTGTAGCTGTAGCGCGAACTTGCCGGCGGTCTCACGATCACCCGCCTTGAGGTACGCCTTCACCTCGGCCTTCAGCTTGTCGACCTGGGATTTGCCCATGGTCGTTTGTCGCACGACGCGCTCGACCAGGCCGCGGTACAGCTCCAGGCCTTTGCGGCCTTCCTGGAGCTGCTCGACGGAGCGGTCGTATTCGAGCCGCATGATGGCGATGGGGTCGCGCTCCCACAGGGCGTTCGCGATGCTGTTGAAGAACGCCTTTATCACGGTGACGAACTTGCCGAAAATCATGTCGCCGTCCTCGTCTGGGGGAATGTCTAGGCGACAATATATGCGATCACAACAGGCGTGCTCTTATGACTTTTGGCGCTCGAGAGCTTGCGTGGCCGCAGCGAGTTGTGCGTCGGTGACATAGGGAGCCGGACCCAGCCGCAGCGAATCGCCGCGGTGGTCGGTCCAGATGTTCTTCTTGTGTAAGGCTTTTTGAGTCTTCGCAGCGCGCGGTGTCGGGATCGCCAGAAATCCACCAATTGCATCGTTCCTCGACCCGGCCGACAGGATCTCGATCTGATGTTGGTTGAGCTCGCGCAGCTTCTGCGGTGTGAGTTTCTGCTCCGCGAAGAACTTGAAGACGGCAGCGGCCCGATAGTGACTCGTGAAGTCGTAGGTCGCACCCGCAAACCGCGCGGGCCCCGGCCCATACGCGACGCGTCCAGCTGCAGGTGACCGGCTCAGATCTGTGAACTCGCTGAACCAACCTGTTACTACCGGTCGCAGATCGGTGTCCTGTGGGAACCTGAGAAACGCGTTGCCAGGACCAAGCTGGCAGTACTTGTATCCGCCACCCACCACGAACGCGCGCTGTAGCCCTTCCTCTACAAGAGAGAACGGCACGACGTTGAGCGCGTGATAGGCGTCCACGAGGAGCTCGGCGCCCACGCGCTCGCACGCCTCTACGACCGCTCTGAGATTGGGAACGATGTGCGCATTCGAGTAGAGCACCGACGAGACCAACACAGCCGCCGTGCGATCGTCGACCGAAATCGCGAGCCGCTCAGCCAGCGTCGCCGCCGGCAGCGCCGGCACTTTGATGACCTCGATGCCTTCTTCGGCTAATCGATCGAGCTGCCGGCGAATGGTGTGAAACTCGCCGTCGGTGGTGACCAGCTGGGGACGGATCCGCAGGGGAAGCGCCGAGAGGAATCGCACGACGAGTTCATGCGTGTTTTGCGCCAATGCGATGTGCTCGGGCGTATCGTCCAGCAGTCGCGCGAAACCACGACGCACCTCGTCGGCTTTCTCGAACGCGAGATCCCACACGTCATCGACATGCTCAGCCGCATCAAGCCATGCCTGCTGCTGAGCCTCGAACGCGACGTCCGGCCACGCCTGGTGGGAATGGCCAGTCAGCAGGATCCGCTCAGTGACGCGAAAGCGGCTGTAGTGCTTTGCGAGCTGCTGTGGATCGATCACAACTCGGCGCGGATGGCCCAAAGGTCCGGGAACGCCGGCTGATTGAGGGTCGTGAGCAAGTACTCGGCTCCGGCAGATCCGCCGGTCCCGGCCTTCGTACCAATGGTCCGCTGCACCATCTTCACGTGCCGATAGCGCCACTCCATGAATCCTTCGTCGAGATCGACCAGTCGCTCGGCGATCTGCGCGACCGTTGGGTCTTTCTTATACACGTTGACGATGATGCGCTGCACTTCAGGCGAAGGCTCATATACGGCGCTATGGTCGCGCTGCAGCAGCGCTTTCGGTACTGGATACTTGTTAGCCGCGAGATAATGCAGGAACGCATCCCACAGCGTGGGTTGATTGAATCGAACCTGCACTCTATCTCTGCTCACGCTTCCTTCGGGGTATCGTTCGAACGACCCGCGGCCCTTCTTGCCCATCACAAACTCGATTTCGCGGAACTGATGCGACTGAAACCCGCTGCCCGATTCGAGCCGGTCACGGAATGCGAGGAAGTTGAGCGGCGTAATGGTCTCGAGGACGTCGATCTGCGCAACGAGTGTCTTGAGGATGGTGAGGATGCGCTTCAGCGTGGCCCCTGCGAGTGGCGTGTCATTGGCGCGCAGCAGCTTCTGCAGATAGTCGAGCTCGTGGAGCACTTCCTTGAACCACAGCTCGTAGACCTGGTGGATGATGACGAACAGCGTCTCGTCGTGCTCCAGCTCGCCGGGCCGCGGCTGCTGGAGCGAGAGCAATTCATCCAGGCGCAAATAACTCGAATACGTCACCGGCATCAGGTGAGCCTCGGTTTGTACTTGTTGAGCGTCGCGTAGGGATCGGGCCAGGGAAGCCGATAGCCCTGTTCATAGGCGGCATGCCGGGTCCAGTAGGGATCCCAGAGATGTGCGCGCGCCAAAACACACAGATCAGCCCGACCCGCCGCCAGGATCGTGTTCACATCCTGATACGATGAGATGTTGCCCACCGCCATCGTGGCGATACCCACCTCATGGCGAATCCGGTCGGCGAACGGGGTCTGAAATTGGCGGCCATACTGCGGCTTCGCCTCGGCCACGGTCTGACCGGCGGAGACGTCCGTGATGTCGCAGTCATGGGCCTTGAGCATGCGCGCCACTTCCACCGCATGGGCCGGCTGCATCCCGCCGGGCGCCCAGTCGACGGCCGAGATCCGCACCGACATCGGCTTGCGATCGGGCCACACGGAGCGCACTTCATCGAACACCTCGAGCGGGAAGCGCATCCGGTTCTCGAGCGAGCCGCCGTAGGCGTCGGTGCGGTGGTTCGTGAGCGGCGAGATGAAGCTCGCGAGCAAATAGCCGTGCGCAAAATGCAGCTCCAGCAGATCGAACCCCGCGTCATGTGACATCTTGGCCGCGTGGACGAAGTCGGCTTTCACCTCGTCCATGTCCGCCCGCGTCATCTCCTTGGGAACCTGGCTGTGCGGATAATAAGGAAGGGGCGAGGCGGAGATGATGGGCCAGTTGCCGTCGGGCAGCGGCTCATCCATGCCCTCCCACATCCGCTGCGTGGACGCTTTTCTGCCGGCATGGCCGAGCTGCATCGCGATCTTGGCGTCGCTGTTCATGTGCACGAAGTCGACGATGCGCTGCCACGCCGCGACGTGCTCGGGCTTGTACATCCCCGTGCAGCCCGGCGAAATCCGTCCTTCGCGCGACACGTCCGTCATCTCGCTGAACACGAGCCCCGCCCCACCCACCGCGCGGCTGCCGAGGTGAACCAGATGCCATTCGTTCGGCATGCCGTCTTCGGCGAAGTACTGACACATCGGCGAGACGACGACGCGATTGACCAGGACGAGATCGCGCAGCTTGAACGGGGTGAACATCGGGGGCGGCGGCGGCTCTGTCTCGACGCCCGCCCCAGCCGCAAACCAGCGATCTACCGACGCCACGAACTTCGGGTCGCGCACTTTGAGATTGTCGTGCGTGATCCGCAGGCTGCGCGTCAGCAGATTGAACGCGAACTGCAGCGGCTCGAGGTCCATGTAGCGCTCGGTGTCCTCGAACCACTGCAGGCTCACCTGCGCCGCGCGCTGCAGGCTCTCCACGGCCGGCCGCCGCTCGGCTTCATACGCGGCGAGCGCGGCGGGCACATTGGGCTCCCGCTGCAAAGCTCCGGCCAACGCGATCGCATCCTCGATCGCGAGCTTCGTGCCCGATCCCACCGAGAAATGCGCGGTGTGCGCCGCATCGCCCACGAGGACAATGTTCTCATGCGACCAGGCGCCGTTTCTCACGGTGATGAAGTGCCGCCACAGCGAGCGATTCTTGAGGAGACGGTGCCCCCGTAGCTCTTCGGTGAAAAGTCGCTCGCAGAATGCGACGGTGTCCTCCTCACTCGCGCGGTCAAGGCCGGCGCTGCGCCACGTCGCTTCCGTCGCCTCGACGATAAAGGTCGAGTGCCCCTCTTCATATTGATACGCATGCACGCGCCATAAGCCGTGACTGTCGCGCTTGAAGTAGAACGTGAAGGCAGGGAAGGGCCGGGTCGTGCCCAACCACACGAAGCGGTTGGGACGCTCGTCCATCGTAGGCTGAAACAGTGCGGCGTAGCGTTTCCGCACCACGCTGTTGAAGCCGTCGGCGCCGAGCACCAGGTCGGCCCCGCGGCGGTACAGCACCGGGTTGTCGACTTCTTTGCCAACCTCCACGCACACGCCGAGCTCTTTGCAGCGCCGTCCCAGCACGGCGAGCAGGGCGCGGCGCGACAAGCCGCTGAACCCGTGCCCGCTCGACGTGATCACCTGATCGCGATAGTGCACGTCGATGTTGTCCCAGTGCGAGAACTGGCTCGCCATGGCGTCGTACGTCTCGGGATCGGCTGCGGCGAGGTTGTTCTGCGTTGCATCGGAGAAAACGACGCCGAAGCCGAAGGTGTCGTCGAGCTGGTTGCGCTCGATGATCGTGATTTCGTGGGCGGGGTCCGCTTTCTTCATCAGGATCCCGAAGTACAGCGCCGCCGGCCCGCCGCCGATCGCGACGATCTTCACTTGATGAGCTGCCCTGCGATGATGAGCTGTTGGATTTCGGTCGTGCCCTCGTAGATCCGCAGGGCCCGCACGGAGCGGTACAGGCGATCCACCGGATTATCAGCGAGCACGCCGCGCCCGCCCAGGATCTGTACCGCATCATCGACGATCCGCTGCGCCGCTTCGGTGGCGAACGCCTTTGCCATCGCCGCCTCCAGCGTGACCCGAGGCGCACCGCGGTCCTTCTCCCACGCGGCGCGATAAACGAGCAACCGCGCGGCCGTGAGATCGGTCGCCATGCGGGCCAGTTTTTGTTGAATCAGCTGGAAGTCGGCGAGCGGCTTGCCGAACTGATGGCGCGATTTCGCGTGCGCGAGTGCTTCCGCGAGCGCGCGCGCCGCCATCCCGCAGGCCGCCGCGCCGACCGTGGCGCGCACGCGGTCGAGCGTCGCAAGACCGAGCTTGAACCCCTCACCACCGCTGGCGGCGTCGAGCCGGCATTCAGCGGAAAGACGCACTTTCTCAAACGCGATCTCGCCGAGCGGATGCGGCGCGGAGAGTCGTAGCGACCGCACCAACCGTATCCCGGGCGTGTCGGCGGCGACGACGAAGCAACCGATCCCCTTGGCGCGTTTCGCCGGGTCCGTGGTTGCGAACACGGTATAAAAGTCCGCTATCCCCGCGTTGGAGATGAACGTCTTGGTTCCGGAGAGCACGTACCCGTCGCCATCGGGTGTCGCGGTGGCGCCGAGTGACGCCACGTCGGAGCCGGCATCGGGCTCGGTCATCGCAAACGACGCCATCGCTCGGCCCTGAATCGCCGGGTCGAGCCAGCGTTTCAGCATCGCGTCGTTGCCGGAGAGCAGCATCGGAACGGTGCCGAGTGCCTGGAGCGCAAACACGGCATCGGCGAGCGGTGACGCGGCGCCGAGTGCCTCGCGGATGATGCAGCAGGCGCGCCAGTCCTGCGTGCGGATCGGCTCGAACCAGCCGGCCGCCCCGAGCTTGCCGAGCAGGTCGCGCGCCTGGAGGCGGGCAGCCGCGTCGTCGGGCGGCTCGGCGAGTGGCGCGAGCAGGCGGGTCGCGAATTCGCTCACGCGCGCGGCGAGCGCGATGTGCGTGTCGTCGAGAAAAGCGCGGACCGGTGCGGTGTCAACCATTACGTGAACTTGGGATCGCGTTTGGCGCGGAACGCCTCGTGGGCTTCGCGGAAGTTCGGGCCCTGCATCAGCTGCGCCTGGACCTCGGCCTCGTACGCGAGGGCAGCGTCGAAGTCGAGCGATGCCTCGGCCTCGAGCGCCTGTTTCGTCACGCCCAGCGCCGTCGAGGGGCCGCGCGCCAGCGTCTCGGCGATGGCGCGCGCCTCGGGAAGGACCTGCGCCTGTGGCACGACGCGGTTGTATAGACCGATCTCGTAGGCGCGTTTCGCGTCCACGAAATCGCCGGTCAAGAGCATTTCACTCGCGCGTCCCTGGCCGACAATGCGCGGCAGCAGCCACGCCGCGCCCATGTCGGCGCCCGAGAGCCCGACCTTGGTAAAGAGAAACGCGATCTTCGCCGACTCCGCGGCGATGCGGATGTCGCACGCCGCGGCAATGACTGCGCCGGCGCCGGCGACGGTCCCGTTCAGCGCGCCGACGATCGGCCGGCGGCAGCGCCGCATCGCCAGAATCAGGTCGCACGTGAGCTGCGTGAACTCGTGGAGCGCCTCCAGATCGCGGCCCAGCAGGGCCCCGATGATGTCCTCGACGTCGCCGCCCGAGCAGAACGCCCGTCCCGCGCCGGTGATGATGATTGCTCGTACCTCGGGGTCGGTATCGAGTGCTCGAAATAGATCGCGGAGCTCCTTGTAGACCTCAAACGTCAAGGCGTTGAGCCGTTCGGGGCGATTCAGCGTAATGGTTGCGACCCGCGTCGTCGCGTCGACCTGATAGCCGATAGCCGATAGCCGATAGCTCATAGCACCGCCACCGCTTCTATTTCCACCAGCGCTTTCGAGTCCATCAGCGACTTCACCTCGACGACGGCCATGGCCGGATAGTGGCGACCCATGTGTTTGCGGTGCACCTCGCCGAGCGGTGTGAGGTTGGCGAGATATGCCGGCCGATCCGTCAGATAAACGACCATGCGGCCCACGTTCTCGGGCTGGCCACCCGCGGCGCGGACGACTGCCATCACGCGACCCAGGGCGCCATCCCATTGCGCGACGAAATCGCCTACGGGCACGATCTGCCCCGCGACGAACAGAATCCGCCCGCCCTGTTCGGCCAGCATGCCGTGATTCCAGCCGCTGGGGCGGGCGCCAAAGCTTTCAGGATTGATGATCTCAAACGCCATGCTATCGCTCCTCACCCTGCGATCGTGACAGCCTTGCCATTGGGACGCGCGCCGCGCGGCTCAGACAGCCTGAGCACCGCCTGCGCCACTTCTTCCACCGTAATCAGTCGCTTCTGTCCCGCCGAGGTGAGCATCGCCGCCAATGCATCAGCAGCGTCCTTCCCGGTCTTGGCCACCACACGCGCGACGGACGCTTTGGTCATGTCGGTATCGACGTAGCCGGGACAGACAGCGTTGCACGTGACGCCAGAGCCCTCGAGCTCCGCTGCGACGCTACGCGTCAGACCGATGACGGCATGCTTGGCGGCCGAGTATGCCGCTATATAGCGGGCACCCGCCAGTCCGGCGACCGATGCGACGTTGACGATCGATCCCTTCTTGCGCATGAGCATCGCCGGGACGAAGGCCTGGGTACAGAGAAACGTACCGGTCGCATTCACGGCGAGCACGCGATTCCAGTCGTCGAGCGTGATCTTGGCGAGCGGCGCGCTGTGCGCCGCGCCGGCGTTGTTGACGAGAATGTCGACCACGCCGGCCCGCCGAGCTGCCGCCTGGGCGAGGCCATGCACGCTCGCCGCATCCGTGACATCGCACACCACCGCCCACGCCTTGCCGCCGGCGTCGCGAATCTCGGCCGCCACCTTCTCGATTGGCTCGGCGCGGCGGGCCGCGACCACAACGGCGGCGCCTTCGGCGGCGAGCGCGCGCGCGACCGCCGCGCCGATCCCCTGGCCGCCTCCCGTCACCACCGCGACCGAGCCATCAAATCTCCGCAAGTACCGCCTCCTCCAGGATCGTACCCAACGCATCGATCAGCCGGGACCCTTCGTCCGCACTCGCCGCGCGAGGATCGCCGAAGTAGGCGCGCGGCCCTCCCGCCTCTTCAAATGTGCGCTTGCCGAGCTTGATCGCGTGCGAAAGCGAGCTGGGATTGGGTGCGAGCCCGCGCCGGATCGTGTCGCGCATGCGGTCCCGCTGCGCGCTCATCACAATTGAGCTCTCGAACTGGCCGGCGTGGCAGGCGCCGCTCTTGAATTCGTCGCCCAGGCGTGAACCCCAGGGCCGGTGCGTAAGATCGGGGAAGACGATCGGCAGCAGGCGATCGGCGCGCGCCAGCTTCACCGCTTCGTGCAACGCCGTCAGATGCTCGGGATCGAGATGCGCGTTCGCGATCGCCAAAAGATGGAAGCCCTGCCCGGAGAGGCTCCGCGCCAGGTCGACAATGACTGCGGTGACCGCAATCCCGGAGATGGACAACGTGCCGTGGAAAGCTGCCGCAAACGTCGCCGCGGTGTACGCGAACGCCGGCAGAATGAGGACCACCCGGCCCCCCCCCTCGCGCGCCGCGAGCTTCTGTGCGCCGTCGCGCGCCATCGCCGTCGCGATCACGACGTCGGTATCGAGCGGCAGATGCGGCCCATGCGCCTCGATCGCACCGACCGGCAGCACGACCAGCGTGCGCGCGCGGTCGAGATCGCGCACTTCCTCCCAGGTGAGTTGCGCCAGCTCATGTACCGGCATCATCATCCTTTCTCATGACACCCGAGCTGCCGGAGCGCCTAAACATCGCTGATTGGCTGTTGGACGCGCGCGTCCGGGAGGGCAGGGGCGACCGGCCGGCGCTGCTGACGGAGGGAGACCAGGGCACGCTCACCTACCGTGAGGTACAGGCGCTCGCGAATCGGTTCGGTCATTTGCTTAAGAGCGCGGGCGTGGAGCCCGAACAACGGGTCATCATCGCGCTGCCCGACGGGCCGGAGTTCGTGGCGGCGCTGTTCGGCACACTCAAAGTTGGCGCGGTCGTGGTGATGGTCAACCCGCAGCTCGCCGTCGACGCGATCGAGTACTTCTACGCCTACACCCGTGCCAGCGTGGCACTGGTGCACCGCCATACGGCGCCGCCATTTCAGGCGGCACGGGCTGCGGCGGGCGCGCATCTCAAGCAGATCATCGTCGTGGGAGAAGCATCGACCACACGCGCGCTCGAGGGCGCGTCCCCGGCGCTCGAGACATTCCCGAGCCATCGCGACGACGCCGCGATCTGGCTCTTCTCCGGCGGTACGACGGGAAAACCGAAAGCCGTGGTGCAAAGCCACGGTTCGTTCGCGAACACGACGATCTGCTACGGCCAGGGAGTCCTCGGCCTCACCGAGCGCGACATCACGCTCGCGGTCCCGAAGCTCTTCTTCGGTTACGCCACGGGCTCGAACCTCTTTTTCCCGTTTTCCGTCGGTGCGGCGAGCGCGCTGTTTCCGGAAAAGAGCACCGCCGAGACGCTGTTTGAGAAGATCCGCAAGTTCCGGCCGACGCTGCTGGTGAACGTGCCCACGATGGTCAATCAGATGGTCGCGCACCCTGATGCCGCGCAGCAGGACTTCTCATCGCTACGCTGTGCCACGTCGGCCGGCGAGGCACTCCCCGTGGAACTATATGAGCGGTGGAAGCAGACGTTCGGCGTGGAGCTGCTCGATGGCCTCGGCACCGCCGAGATGTGGCACATCTTCATCTCGAATCGACCGGGGGTGGTGAAGCCGGGGACCATCGGCACGGTCGTGCCCGGCTTCGACGTTCGCGTGCGCGACGATCTCGCGCACGATCTTCCGGACGGCGAAGTGGGCATGCTGTGGGTGCGCGGCAATTCGCGGGCGATCGGCTACTGGCAGCAGATGGAGAAGACCAAGGCGGCGTTCCGCGGCGAGTGGTACGTCTCCGGCGATCTCATCCGTCGCGATGCGGAGGGCTATTTCACCTACTGCGGCCGCGCCGACGAATTGCTCAAGGTGGGCGGCAAGTGGCTCGCGCCGCAGGAGGTCGAGGGCTGTCTGCTGCAACACCCGCTCGTGAAAGAAGTCGCGGTCGTCGGAATTGAAGACGCGAATGGCCTCACGAAACCCCAGGCCTTCGTCGTGGCGAAGGAACAGCGGCCGGGGCTGGCGGAGGAGTTGCAGGCCTTCGCGCGCGAGCGGCTGGAACCCTATAAAGCGCCGCGCGCGGTTCGATTTCTCGATGTGCTGCCACGCACGCACCTCGGGAAGGTGGACCGTGGTAAGCTGCGCGGTGCCTGATTAGCTTTTCCCCGCGTCTCGTATTTCGGACGGGTGGCCGAGTGGCTGAAGGCGCACGCTTGGAAAGCGTGTTAACGGGCAACCGTTACGTGGGTTCGAATCCCACCCTGTCCGTATAACAAAAAAAAGACGCCGAGTAGGACAGGTGGGTGAGCGGTTGAAACCGCCGGTCTCGAAAACCGGTATGCCCGCAAGGGTATCGAGGGTTCGAATCCCTCCCTGTCCGTTCCCATGCGTCGGAAGGTTAGATGATGCCCACGCTGCTCAGTCTTCTCGCTCCACTGTGCCTGTTGCAATCCGTCGAATACCGCTCACCGGCGGGCGTCGAGTATCGCGCGCAGCGTGATACTGGGGCGATTGCGCGGGCCGAGAGCGCGCTCGCCGCCGATCCGCGCAACGTCGATCGCATCATCGCGCTGGGCGTCGCCCAATCGGGCGTGCGCCACTATAAGGAAGCGATCGCGACCTTCACGCGCGGTCTCACGATCGCGCCGCACAGCGCGTTGCTGTATCGCTGGCGTGGGCATCGCTACCTGTCGACGCGGCGATTCGACAAGGCGATGGACGACCTCACCCGCGGCGCGCGGCTCGACAGCACGATCTACGGCATCTGGTATCACCTCGGCATCGTGCGCTTCGTGCGCCGCGATTTCGCGGGCGCCGTGGCCTCGTTCACCAGGGCGCTGCCCATCGCGCCGGACTCCGCCGAGCGCTCGGGAGCAACCGACTGGCTGTGGATGTCGCTGTCACGTGCCGGGCGTGGCGCGGAAGCACGGGCGCTGCTCGATCGCCACACCGACACGCCGCCGGGTGGCAACGCCTACATGCAGCGGCTGCGCCTGTATCGTGGCGAAGTCTCGCCGGACTCCGTCTTCACGCCGGCCGATACCAGCGACGTCCAGATCGCGACGCTGAGCTACGGCATCGGGAACTGGTATCTGGTACGCGGCGACACGTCGCGCGCGCGGAGCTGGTTCGAGCGCTCCGTCGCGTCGGGTGGCTGGCCGGCGTTTGGGTTCATCGTGTCGGAAGCAGAGCTGCGGAATCGATGACCACGACACACACGGAGAGCACGCTGCGGGACCGATTCGTCGTGCTCACCGGAGGGAGCAGTGGGATTGGTCGCGCGCTGGCGGCGCAGCTCGCGGCTCGCGGCGCGTCGGTCCTCGTGGGCTCGCGCCGCAAGATCGCGGATGATCTGCAGCATCGCACCCTCGATCTCGCCTCGCTAGCGTCGGTGAGCGAGTTCGCGGCGAGCATCCTGGCCCTAGGCCGGCCGATCGACGTGCTCGTTCTGAACGCGGGTGTCCACGTGCCGTGGAGCAGGGAGACCACCCCCGATGGTCACGAGCTGCATTGGCAGGTGAACTACCTGTCCAACTTCCTCTTGACGCATCTGCTCCTCGATGCCTGTAGGAAATCCGGCCTCAAACAGATCGTTTACGTCGGGAGCGAGGCCCACCGCCTTGCCCCGATCGCTGCCGGCCCGCTCTCCGGATTCTGGCATCACTACGCCGTATCGAAGGAAGCGGCGACGAGGTTCTTCCTGCTCCTCCAGGAGCTTCATCCGGATCTGCGCGTCCAGATCATCTCACCCGGCTACGTCGCGACCGAGATCCACCGCCACAAGAGCCGCATCACCGCGTGGCTCGAGAGGCTCTCGTCGCGGGTCCGTAGTCCCGAGGACGCAGCACGGGAGATTCTCCGCGTGATCGAGCTGCCGCAGGCGACCTCGGTGTACTGGGACCGCGGCAACCCGGCGACACCCAGTCGTCGGGCCCGCAACGTGGCGGGCGCCGAGGCGCTGTGGCAGGAGTCGGTCGCCTCCGTACGGCACATCCTCCCGGATGCGGTGCCCTGCATGAGGATCGCCAATTTCGCGCGGACCTGGAGTGCGTTCGGTCCCGAGGTCTCGCAGCCGGCCAACGTCGCGGAGCTTGCCGCGCTCGTTTGCCGAGCCGCCGACGCCGGCCGCCAGGTGCGCATCGTCGGGCAACGGCACTCGTACAACGACAGCTTCTACTCGCGCACCGCGATGATCTCGATCGCGCGGCTGAACCGGATTCACGGACTCGATCCGGATGCCGGTACGTTGACCTGCGAGGCCGGCATCACGATCGACGAGGTGTGCGCCTACCTCGACGCGCGCGGCTACGCGCTCCGCTTCTGCGGCAACCACGGACAGCAGACTCTCGCGGGCGCGTTGGCGACGGGCACCCACGGCTATGGCCGCGACGGCGGGCTCATGTCGGAGCTCGTGACGGCGATGACTGTGCTCGGTCCGGACGGCCGCCTCTTTCATGCCTCCGCGGAGGACGATTTGCGCGCCCTTCGCTTGGGGCTCGGCACCCTCGGCGTCGTCGTCGCGGTCACGCTGGCCGTCCGGCGCTCGAGCCCCTGCGTGTACCGCCTCGCGAGCATGCCGCGGCACGACTTCATCGCTCGCCTGGACGAACTGGCGCGTTCTAGCGAGTACCTCCGGTTCACGCAGCATCCGTTCGCCGATGCCGCCATGCTGTACCTCACCATCGATGCGACGACGGAGGAATACCGCAGCACCGAGCCCGTTCGCTACACCGGTTCGCCCGCTGGAGGCGTCGCGTGGCTCGCGGTGCCCTGGCTCAGGATGCCGGCCGTCAGGAGGGTGCTCGGGCGAGCGGCCTCGGTCAGCCGTCGCGGGTTCTCCGTCGTCGTGCCGTTCTCGACGTCGCTGTTCATCCGCGACGGCGTGATGACTAATAAGAGTCAGGGCGAAGACTTGCTGCGGCGAATAGGGCTTCGGGCGTTCAACCGGAACGACTGGCTGAACATGGAGCTCGCGATCCCGCGTGATCGGTTCCCGGAGTTCGCGCAGCTCTTCCAGGAGAATCTCCCACGGATGTCGGCGTTCTCCATGTCGCATCCGTACTACGCCTGTCGCGTCGTCGGTGCCGCACAGAATGTTCTGCTCGGCCCAAACTTCGGCCGGGACGTCGTGTTCGTCGACATCCACGTTGATCCGCGGGCGCGCAGCTCAGACCGCTTCCTGCGCGCCGTCGAGGCCGAGGCGCTGGGGGCGCTTTCGGCACGACCCCACTGGGGCAAGGTGTTCTTCGCCGGACACGACACGCTGCGGACGCTGTATCCGCCCACCAATTTCGCGGAGTTCGCGGACGCCAAGCGGCGGTTCGACCCGGAGAGCGTGTTCTCGAACGCGTACACGCGCCGGGTGTTGGGGGTGTGAGCGGGGCCGACCTGAGCTGGACCGCGGGTGACTTCTGGAACAACGGCCCGTAGCGCACGTTCGGATGCGGGACGATGTCCAGCCACCGCCCAAGGAGGCCACATGGAACCTGCTGTGTTTCTTGCCGCCCTCGTGATATTCATGGGGATCCCGGCGTTCGCGGTGATCAAGATTGCTCGTCTCCGCGCCGCTCGGCCCGAATCGGTATCGAGCGACTTCACGGAGCGGCTGGAGGCACTCGAGAGTCGGGTCCAGGACCTCCAGCAGGAGCAAGCCGAAACGCAGGAGCGGCTCGATTTCGCCGAGCGTTTACTCGCGAAGGCACGGGAACAGCGCGGATGACCGCCGCTGCGGGTTTTTATTTGTTAACCTGATTCCGGGAGACTGAGATGACGCGTGCTGGCCTGCTCGCAGTCCTGATGACGGTGAGCGTCCCGCTCGAGGCGCAGGTGCCGCGGACGCTGTCTGCCAACGATCAGCGGGCGCGAGACATCTTCGAGCAGCTCATCGACATCAACACGACGGGGTCGAGCGGCAGCACGACCATTGCGGCGACCGCGATGGCCAGGCGGCTCACCGACGCAGGCTTTCCGCCGGCGGATGTCGTGGTCGTTGGGCCGGCCGATTCGAAGAATCACAATCTCGTCGCGCGGTTTCGCGGGACCGGATCGCAAGAACCCGTCCTGCTGTTAGCCCATATCGATGTGGTCGAAGCGAAGCGGGAAGACTGGTCGCTCGATCCATTCACGTTCACGGAAAAAGACGGCTTCTTTTACGGCCGCGGCACGATGGACATCAAGGACGGTGCCGCCATCCTCGTTGCCACCCTCGCTCGGCTCAAACAGGAAGGCTATCGCCCGAGCCGCGACCTGATTCTCGCGCTGACGACGGGCGAGGAAGGCGGCAGCGATTACAACGGCGTCGAGTGGCTCCTCGCCAATCATCGCGACCTGATCGACGCGGCGTACGTGATCAACATGGACGCCGGGGACCCGGTCATCCTGAATGGCAAGCGCTTGATGCGCACGGTGCAGGCAAGCGAAAAGGTGTTCGTCACCTTCAAGCTCGAAGTGCGCAATCCTGGCGGCCACAGCTCGCTGCCGACCAAGGACAACGCGATCTATCGGCTCGCCGCCGCGCTGGGGCGAGTGAGTGCCTATGCATTCCCGGCTCAGCTCAACGAGATTACCCGCGCCTCCTTCGCGCGCTGGTCGCAGCTCCAGCAGGGAACGCTCGCTGCGGACATGGCGGCGGTCGCCCGCCCGGTGCCCGATTCCGGGGCGATCCGGCGGCTGTCTGACGCCAGTCCGTTATACAACGCACAGCTGCGGACCACGTGCGTCGCGACGCAACTCGCCGGCGGCCATGCCGAGAATGCGCTTCCCCAGATGGCGAGCGCGACGATCAATTGCCGGATGCTGCCGGGCACTCCGTCGGACGATGTGCAGCGCGCGTTGACGCGGGCCGTGAATGACACCGCGGTGGCGATCACGGTGCTGACGGCGGCGGTGCCAAGTCCGGCGTCGCCACTCAAACCGGAGATCATGGATCCGATCGAGCGCGTCACCAAGCGGCTGTGGAACATCCCGGTCGTGCCGGTCATGGAAACGGGCGCGACCGACGGCCTCTACTTCCGCAACGCCGGCATTGCGGTGTACGGCGTGTCGGGCGTGTTCGTCGACATCAACGACATCCGGGCGCACGGCCGCGATGAGCGCATCGGCGTGCAGGATTACTACGACGGCGCCGAGTACATCTATCAGCTCGTGAAGGAGATATCGTAAAACCGCGCGGTCTCGACGGGGTCGTTGCCGGCCAGACGCGCCTCAGTCACGTCGACGGCCTGGCTGGTCAGTTGATCATCGGCGGCTACGCAGTCGAGGAGCTCGCCGGCCACGTCAGCTTCGAGGCGGCGGCGCATCTCCTGTGGCGCGGCGTGCTGCCGGCCGAGGGCGAGCTCGCCACGCTGCGGCGGGAAATCGCCGAACTGCGTGCGCTTCCCGAGGAGACGCTGCGCGTCGTGCGGGCGGCCGCCAACGCGCCGCCCATCGACGCACTCCGCATGGCGTGTGCGACGCTGTCGTTGGACCTCGCCAATCCCGACGACATCTCGCCCGCTGCCGACTTGCAGGCTGCCAAGATGCTGACGGCGCGGTTTCCGACGGTCATCGCCGCGCATGCGCGCCTCAGCGCAGGGAAACACCCGATCGCGCCGCGCAGCGATCTGCCGCTCGCCGCGAACTTCCTCTACATGGTCCACGGCAAGGAGCCCGATCCGATCGCGGCCCGGGCGATCGATACCTACTGGGTCACCGTGATCGACCACGGCATGAACGCCTCGACGTTCGCCGCGCGGGTGATCGCGAGCACGCGATCGGACATGGTGAGTGCCGTGACGGGAGCGATCGGGGCGCTGAAGGGTCCGCTGCACGGCGGCGCGCCCGGTCCGGTGCTCGACATGCTCAAGGACATCAAATCCGCCGACCGGGCCGAGCCGTGGGTGCGCGCCGAGCTGGCGGCGGGCCGGCGCATCATGGGTTTTGGGCACCGCGTCTACAAGGTGCGTGATCCGCGCGCCGCAGTGCTCAGCACCGTCGCCGACGCAATGAGCTCGGCGGCGCTCGAGGATCGCAAGCTGTTCGATTTAGCGCGTGCGGTCGAGCAAACGGCGCTGAAAGTGCTCGATGACGTAAAGCCGGGACGCAACCTGCGGACCAACGTCGAGTTTTTTACGGCGCTCGTGCTTCAGGCCCTGGGCCTGCAGCCGCGGTCGTTCGTGGCGACGTTCGCCTGCGGCCGGGTCGCGGGCTGGTGCGCGCACGTGATCGAGCAACACGCCGAAGACCATCTCATTCGGCCCCAGTCGGAATACGTTGGCCCCCGCAATCTGAAAGCCCCTTCCGGACGATCTGACGGCGGTTCATGATTGTCGTGTAGTTCCCCGCTGGCGACTCGCTGGTTCTGGGAAGGAGAATCGTATGCGATCGTATCGCGTTGCCGCGGCCGCACTGTTGCTCGCTTGTGGCCCGGTGTTACTCCCCGCACAGAGCTTCTCGTTCTCGGCTGGTGGCATCTATGCAGCGCTCAACGGCTCGGATTTCGATGGGTTCGGCTCGGGACTAGGGGTCGACGCGCAGTTCCGCTACCACGCCCGCGGCGGGGTCTCGATTGGCGGGGGCGTGCAGTACACCAGTCATGATATTACCGGTGTCGACCCGAACCTTGGTGTCCGGGCGTTCTTTGCGGAGGTGCGGTATGCGTTCGAACGCGCGTCCTCACCCTCCATCACGCCATACATCAGCGCTCGGGCGGCGCTGGCGCACTACGGTGCTTCGCAAGGTGGAAACTCTGTTACCGCTAACGGCTCGGCGTTCGGGCCCGCCGGTGGCATCCTCATCAAGTTGGCGCCGACAACGCAACTGGACCTAGGGATTGTCTGGTACTCCGTCCACTTTGGCGATGCGAAGGCCAACGGCACCACGCAACCCAATACCAAGTCGAGTGGGTCTTCCCTGGCACTGCGTGCGGGAGTCGTATTCGGGTTTGGGAAGAAGTGAACCGTAGCGCTTGACGCACCGCGTTCTTATTGCGGCCGAGATCAGGAACCTCGTTGAGCTCGCGCAGCTCACGGACCTCGATATCACCTGGTTAGCGGCTGATGAGCCCACACCGAAAGGTGATTGGGTCGCACTCGTGCCGTTGTTATCGCGGTGGGTTGGTGGAACCGAGCTCAAGAACCTCCCCAACCTCCGCATCGTCGCGAATGTCGCCGTCGGCTACAACAACGTCGACGTCGTTGCCGCCGAAATGCGTGGCGTCATGGTCACGAACACGCCCGGTGTCCTCACTGAAGCAACCGCCGATCTGACGTGGGCACTGATCCTCGCGACGGCGCGCCGGATCGTCGAGGGCGTCGATCTCGTGCGGAGCGGCACATGGACTGGCTGGCAGCCGGAGCAACTACTCGGCCTCGAACTCTGCGGCCGCACCTTGGGCTTGCTGGGCGCCGGACGCATCGGCCAGGCGGTGGGACGGCGCGCCCCAGCCTTCGGGTTACGCATCCTGTACTCGGCGCGCACTCCCAAGCTTGAGTTCGAGAAAGAGACCGGCGCGGTGCCCGTCGACACGGGCCGCTTGCTCGCCGAGAGCGACATCCTGAGCCTGCACGTCCCCTCGACGCCGGAGACCAAAGGGATCATCAACGTGGAGACGCTGGCGCGGATGAAACGGGGCGCGATCCTGATCAACACGTCGCGCGGAGACCTGATTCGCGAAGAAGCGCTCGCCATGGCGCTCGAGCGGGGCCACCTCGGCGCGGCCGGTCTCGACGTCTACGCTGAAGAGCCCACCATCCATCCGCGCCTGCTCGCGGCGCCGCGGACGGTGTTGCTGCCGCACATCGGCAGCGCGACAGAGGAAACGCGCCGCAAGATGGCCACGATTGCGATCGCGAACGTGCAGTCCGTCCTGAACGGCAAGCCCCCTTTGACCCCTGTGTACGGATAGGTGTAAGTTTCCACCTCGAGATGCCTCGGCCCCCCAAAGCTGAAGAACGCACCACGCTCCTAGACGCCCGCGCGATGTCGCGGGCGTTGCAGCGTATGGCCGTGGAAATCCTCGAGCTCGCGCATGGCACGAGCGATCTGGTGCTCATCGGGATCCAGCGTCGCGGCGTCGAGCTGGCCGAACGTATCGCCAAACTCATCGAGAAAGACGAAGGCGCCGAGGTGCCGCGCGGCGCGCTCGACATCACGCTGTACCGCGATGATCTGGAGACCGTCGGGCCGAAACCGGTGATCGGCGAAACCCGCTTGCCGGGGGACCTCACGGGCAAACACGCGGTGATCGTGGACGACGTGTTGTACACGGGCCGTACCGTACGCGCGGCGCTCGATGAGCTGGCCGATTTCGGCCGCCCCCAACGCATTTCGCTGTGCGTGCTCGTGGATCGGGGCGGGCGGGAGCTGCCCATTCAGGCCGACATCGTGGGGAAATCGATCAAGACGGCGCCCGGCGACCGAGTAGACGTGCAGATCGAGGAGCTGGACGGCCGCGACCAGGTGGATGTCATCCGATGACCGCGTCCGCGACCCTCGGCAAAGACCTGACTGGGCTCGAGCACATGACGCCGGAGCAAATCCGGCTCATTCTCGATACGGCCGAACCGTTCAAGGAAGTCTCCGAGCGGCCCATCAAGAAAGTGCCGGCGCTGCGCGGCAAGACGATCGTCAATCTCTTTTTCGAGGCGTCGACCAGAACCCGGATTTCGTTCGAGTTCGCCGAGAAGCGCCTATCGGCCGATACGGTCAACGTCGCCGCCAGCGGTTCGTCGGTGTCCAAGGGCGAGACGCTGGTCGACACCGCCCGCAACCTGGAAGCGATGCGCATCGACATGGTCGTAATCCGGCACCCCTCCTCCGGCGCCGCGGAATTCCTCGGGGACCGGATCGCGTCCAACGTCATCAACGCCGGCGACGGCAAGCACGAGCATCCCACGCAGGCGCTGCTCGATCTGCTGACGATCCGCGACAAGCACGGCAAGATCGAAGGGCTGAAGGTCTGTCTCGTCGGCGACGTACTGCACTCACGCGTCGCTCGCTCCAACCTGTGGGGACTCACCAAGCTCGGTGCGGAAGTCGCCGTCTGTGGGCCGTGGACGCTGATGCCGCGCGGCATCGAAGAGCTGGGCGTGAAGGTATTCGCGCGCATCGAAGAAGCGATCGAGTGGGCGGACGTCCTCAATGTCCTCCGCCTCCAGCTCGAGCGCATGGAGAAGGGGTTCATCCCGAGCGTGCGGGAGTACTACCGTGTCTTCGGCGTCACGCCCGAGCGCCTCGAGCGTTCGCCGCGCGCGATCACGATCATGCACCCCGGTCCGATGAATCGCGGCGTCGAGATCGACTCGCGTGTGGCCGATGGGCCGCACAGCGTCATTCTCGATCAGGTGACGAACGGCGTCGCGGTGCGGATGGCCGTGCTCTACCTGCTCGCCGGTGGCCGCGCCGAGCTGGCCGAAGCGGCGAAGCGAGGCAGCGAATGACTCCCCCCCGGTCGATCCTGTTGCAGGGCGGGCGCGTGATCGATCCGAGCCGCGACGTGGATGAGCCGGCCGACGTCCTGATCCAGGATGGCAAGATCGCGAGCGTGGGGCGCGGGCTTTCCGCACCCGACGGCGCGCTCGTCCACAACGTCAAGGGTAAGGTCGTCGTCCCGGGCCTGGTCGATCTGCACGTGCACCTGCGCGAGCCGGGCAATGAAGATGAAGAGACCGTTGCGAGCGGTGCACGGGCCGCCGCCGCGGGCGGCTTCACCGCGGTGTGCGCCATGCCGAACACCGATCCCGTCACCGACAATCAGGCGGCGGTCGGATTCATCGTGCGGCAGTCGGGCCGCGCCGGTTTCGCGCGCGTGCACCCGATCGGCGCCGTCACGATCGGACAGAAAGGCGAGCGGCTGGCGGAGTTCGGGGAGATGGTGGGCGCGGGAGCGGTCGCCGTCTCCGATGACGGCAAGCCCGTCGTCTCCAGTCACATGATGCGCACGGCGCTCGAGTACGCGCGCACGTTCAACATTCCGGTCGCCGACCATTGTGAAGACCCGACGCTGTTCGCCGGCGGCGTGATGCACGAGGGTCTCGTCTCCACGCGGCTCGGATTGAAAGGCATTCCCGCGGCCGCTGAGGAGATCATGGTGGCGCGAGATATCCTGCTCGCGGAGCTGACCCGCGGCCACGTCCACCTCTGCCACATCTCGGCGCGCGGCTCAGTCGCCATCATCCGCGAAGCCAAGGAGCGCGGCATTCGCGTCACGGCGGAAGTCACGCCGCATCACCTCACCTTGACCGACTACGCGTGCGAGGAATACGACACGCATGCGAAGATGAATCCGCCGCTGCGAGAAGCGGCGGACGTCGCCGCGCTGCGCGGTGCGCTCAAGGACGGCGTGATCGACTGCATCGCCTCCGACCACGCGCCCCATTCTTACGATGAAAAGGAAGCGGCGTTCGACGACGCGCCGTTCGGCGTCGTCGGCCTGGAGACGGCGTTTGCCGTCGCGCACACCGAGTTGGTGGACAGTGGCGTGTTCGCGTTGCCTGAGCTGATCCGCCGCATGAGCACGGAGCCGGCGCGGGTGTTCCATCTGCCGGGCGGCACGCTCGCTCCCGGCTCCATTGCCGACGTCGCGGTCCTCGACACCAGCGCGAAGTGGTCCGTCGACCCCGCGGCGTTCCACTCGAAGAGCCACAACACGCCGTTCACGGGCCGCGGCCTGACGGGGCGTGCCGTTCTCACCATCGTCGCGGGCGCCATCGTACACGAGCTGTGAGCGCACGCGAGGCTCGGCGCATGGTGTTGTGCTGCCGCCAGCTCGCGGCGCACGGCTTGATCGCAGGGCGGGATGGCAATCTCTCGGTGCGTATCGGCACGGACCGCGTGCTCGTGACGCCGAGCGGTTTGATCAAGGCGCTCGTGACGGCTGGGGACATGGTCGAAGTCGACCTCGCGGGAAAACCGCGCCGGCGCAGCTCCCGCAAGCCCACCAGCGAGTTGGACTTACACCTGCGGATCCTGCGACACCGGCCCGACGTGAACGCCGTTGTGCACGCGCATCCGCCCGTGGCAACGGGATTTGCCGTTGCGGGCCAAGAGATTCCGGGCAACTTGTTGCCGGAGCTTACGTTCATCGTGGGAGTCGTGCCCCTCGTGCCATTCGGCAAGGCCGGCACGCCCGAATTGGGCGACCGCGTCGTCCCATATCTCAAGGAGCACAACGGGTTGTTACTCGCCAAGCACGGCGCCGTGACGATGGGCAGCACGCTCGACGAAGCGTGGATCCGCATGGAGACGTTGGAACACTCCGCGCGGATCATCGTTGCTGCGATGAGGCTCGATGCCTAAGGGTCCGTCGAAGAGCGCTGCCGCCATCCAGAGACTGCTGGAAGAGCGCCGCCAGTATGAGGCGTGGCTCGCGCGCATTACCGCGACCGCCGATTCGGCGCCCGAGCACGTCCGCACCCGGGTGAAGGCCGATTACGAGGCGCGGCTCAAAGCCGTCACCGAGGAGTTGCGGGCGCACGCCGACGCCGCGCGCCAGCTCATAGCCCAGCGCAAGGAAAGCCTGCTCGAGCTGCAAAAAAAGGAAAAGGGAGCCGCGGAACGGCTGGCCGAGACCGAGCTGCGCCACGAGGTGGGCGAGTACGACGAAGGGCAGTGGTCGCAGGTGCACAAGGACGCGCTGGCCGATCTCGGCGCGGTGCGCGACGAGCTCATGGATGTCGAGCGCGACATCACCCGGCTCGAAGAGCTCGACGCACTCGTGAAAGCGAAGCCGGGCTCAGCCCCGCGCATCGGAGCGCCGCCGCCGGCCAAGCGTGACGGCGATGAGAAACCACGCAAGACGCCGACCGACGAGCTGGCGTTCCTGAAGTCAGTCACGGAAGATGATCGGACACCGTCGGCCCGGCGGGCAAGTGGGGCGCAGTATCAGCCCGACGACGTACAAAACGGAACGCCGCTCGCGCCGATCGACGAGAATGCGCCGGTCGAGAAGACACTCAGGTGCAGAGAGTGCGGAACGATGAACGTGGCGACCGAGTGGTACTGCGAGAAGTGCGGGGCGGAACTGGCTGCGTTGTAGGTTACGAAGCCTTTGCCTTCAACCGTTTCACCAATGCCGCCAGGCGCGACTTCTGCCGGGCGGCGTTGTTCTTGTGGATCAGTCCCTTGCGCGCCGCTTGATCGAGCACGCGCGCGGCGAGGGCGTAGGCAGCCGCGGCCGCATCGGCGGTGGCAGCGGCGCGCACGTGCTTCAGCGCGGTGCGCAGCGACGAACGCTGCGCCTTGTTGCGGATGGTGCGCGTCCGCGCCTGACGCATCGCTTTCTTGGCGGATTTGATCTTCGGCATGGCGCAGAAGCTAGACGGTAAGTTGCGTCGGGTCAAGGCTCTACGTTATCTTAGCACGTGCCGCTCGAGGATATTCTCCTACAGATCCCCGTCCTCCTGTTTTCGATCGTGGCGCACGAATACGCCCACGCAGAAGCCGCCTATCGGCAGGGTGATTCCACTGCGTACATGCTCGGCCGGCTGACGCTGAACCCGCTGAAGCACATCGATCCTGTCATGACGATCCTCCTCCCCGCGATACTCATCATCAGTCACGCGCCCTTTGTGTTTGGATCGGCCAAACCGGTGCCGGTGAACCCGCGCAACTACCGGCGTTACGTGCGTGGCGACATCATCGTCTCGCTCGCGGGGATCGCGACCAATCTGACCTTGTTCGTACTCAGCGCCATCGCATTTGCGTTCGTCGGGACGGTGGCGCACGCGCTGTCCACGTCGGCGCCTATTCTGGCATTGCTCCAGCGCATGTTGTTCTGGGGCATGTATCTCAACCTCGTGCTGGCGTGCTTCAATCTGATCCCGGTTCCTCCACTCGACGGCAGTCACGTGCTCAAACAGATCCTGCCACCGGCCGCCGGGATGCGCTATCGCCAGCTTTATGCGTTGGGCATCGTTCCGATTCTGGTCGTGATGTGGCTGCTCCCCGGCGTCATCGATGCCTTCATGTGGCCGGGCATCAAGCTGCTGGGTCTCGCGCTCCAGGTGGTGGCCCCCCTGCGGTTGCCGGGAGGAATTCCGCCGTGGCTGATGTCATGACGAGCCCCATGCTCCGTGACCCCGGTGGCAGCGGTTTCGTCGTCGAGCTGGAGAAGTTTTCCGGGCCGCTCGATCTGCTGCTGCACCTGATTCGCGAAGACGAAGTCGACATCACCGACCTCCCGATCGCGAAGATTGCGGACCAGTTTCTTTCGGTCATCAGTGATCTCGGCTTGAATCAAGCGGCCGACTACCTCGAGATGGCGGCGCGGCTGCTGCGCATCAAGGCGCAGATGCTGCTGCCGCGGCGCCTCGGCGACGACGAATGGGAAGACCCGCGCGCCGAGCTGGTGCGCCGCCTCCTCGAGTACCAGCAGATCCGCGAGCTGGTGGAGTGGCTGGGCCACGCCGCCGACGTCCGTGCCGAGCGTTTTGGCCGCGGCTACGAGGCACCTCCGCCCGATGCGCCGCCGGCACCGCTCCAGATCGACTTGAACGACCTCCTGTCGGCCGCGGAGCGGGTGATCGCCCTGATTCCCGAGCCGATGCTGCATCGCGTGGTGCCGCGGCCGCTCGACGTGGAAGGCGCGACCGCGCGGATCCTGGCACTGCTGGAAAAACACGCCACGTTCGGATGGTCTGAAGCAGTTGGCCCACAGGCGACGCTCGTGGATGTCCTCTCGACGTTCATCGCGCTGCTCGAGCTCGCGAAGCGCAGTACCCTGACGTTGTCGCAGCAGGAGCCGTTCGGCCCCATGGTGATCAATCGTGCAACCCCTCGCGAAGCTGCTTGAAGCGGCGTTGTTCGCCGCGTCGCGCCCGCTGACACTCGAGGAGCTGGCGTCGCTCGAGCCCGAGGTGAGCGAGGGGGCCGTGCGTGCAGCGCTCGCCGAGCTTGCGAGCTCGTATACCGACGACCACGGCGTCGAGCTGGTCGAGATCGCCGAAGCGTGGCAGTTCCTGACCCGGCGCGAGTACGCGGAAACGATCGAGCGGGCGCAGTTCGCGCTGCGGCCGCGCCGCCTGTCGCCCGCCGCGCTCGAAACGCTGGCCATCATCGCGTATCGCCAGCCGGTGGGCCGACTCGAAGTCGACGAGATTCGGGGCGTCGATTCCAGCGCCGTCATGGACAAACTGGCGGAGCGCGGTCTCATCGAGGTCGTGACGCGTGGCGAGGGGCTGGGCCGGCCGCTGCTCTACGGCACGACGCCGTCGTTTCAGGAGATTCTCGGACTGAAGAATCTGGAAGATCTGCCGCGGCTCGAGGAGCTGTCGGTTGCGCTGCGGCGCCCCACGCCCACCCTCGACGACGAAGCCGAATGACGCTCATGCGCCTGCAGCGCGCCCTGGCGCGCGCGGGCGTTGCGTCGCGCCGCAAGGCGGAGGACCTGATCCGCGCCGGCCGCGTGCGCGTGGACGGCGAAACCGCCACGATCGGGATGAGCGCCGATCCCGACACGCAACGCATCAGCGTGGACGGCCGCGCGGTCAAAACCGCCACGCGGACCACGTGGCTCGCGCTCAATAAGCCGCTCGGCTACGTCGTCAGCCGCTCCGATCCGGAAGGACGGCGCACCGTCTACGGTCTCCTCCCCAAGGTGCCCGGTCTCACGTACGTTGGACGGCTGGACGTCATGACGTCCGGGTTGCTGCTCCTGACGACCGATGGGACCGCGGCCCACCGGCTCATGCATCCGCGCTACGAGGTGCCGCGCACCTACTGGCTCGGCGTGCATGGGGCTGACGCCGGGGCGATCCGCGCAGCGCTCGCACAACGCATCGTGATCGACGGCCGCGCCGTGCGCGTCCTCGAGTCGCGTGTGCGGCCGCAAGGCAAGTCGGTCGAGATCGAGCTGACGCTCGCCGAAGGCCGGCAGCGCATCGTGCGGCGCATCGCCGAGCAGCTGGGACTGAAGGTCGAGTGGCTGCACCGGGTGGCGTACGGCCCCGTGCGGCTGGGGAAGCTGGCGGAGGGCAAATGGCGCGAACTCACGCGGCAGGAGATCGCAGCGATCGAGCGGCTTAAGACCTGATGATGGCGATCGACACTGGGGCAGTGGACCGCGCGCTCGGCGCGATCGGCACGACGTTCCGGCTGTCGCGTCTCTACCCGCCGTCGCATCCGGCGGTGCTGGAGGCGATGCGGCAGATCACGGCGGCGCTGCCCGCGCTCGCTGCGCTCGGCACGGTGGAATGGAAGATCGGCGCCACCGGCTTGATGTGGCACGGGCAGCACCTGTTGCCACGCAACACGCAGGTGGCGGAGCTCGCGGGCCTGCTGTTCGCCCGCGGCGTGCGCTCGATCCAAATCAATCCGGGAGTGACGCCGGAACATTGGCTCGGCCTGTTCGGCGTCGCGGTCGGCAATGTCGCGCCGGATGACGCCGTGCTCGGCCGAATCACCGTGCTGCTCGGCAAGCGCGCGAGTCAGCGCTTGTCTGCGACGCGCGCGCTCACCTCTGATCCCGTGCCCCCGCCGCCCCCCGCCGCCTCATCGCCGCCGCCTCAATCGCCGTCGGCTTCCAGCGCCGCTCCTTCGCCGCCCGTGTCGAGCGGAGTCTTCCGGGGTGGTGGGCTTCCTGCCGACGTCGAAGCGCGCCGGGCGGTCGTGACGCTCCAGGCGGCGACCACGGCCGCGGAACAACGTGCGACCATTGAACAGTTGCGCCGCATCACGCCGGATGTGCTGGCGTTGCGCGACATTGGCGCCATCGCGGAGATCGTCTCAGGTCTCGATCGCTCGCTGCGCAAGATTCAGGATCCCGAGATCCAGGAAGCGATCGGGGAAGCGGCGGCGGCGCTTGCGGACGAGGCTATCGTGGAGCGTATGGTGACGCGCCTCGGCGAGCCGCGCGTGCCGCCGGCGGAACGCGCGCATCTGGTGAACGCGGTGGGAGCGCTGGGCGCGGTATCGGCCGGGCCGGTCGTGGACGCCTACCTCCACGCGCTTCCCGAGCTGCGCGAAGCCTATCGCGCCGCGATGCGTGCGGCCGGTGAGCGCACCGTCGAAGTGCTGCAGACAAGGGTCCAGAGCAAGGTTCCCGAGGTGGTTGCGGCGGCAGCGGAGTTCCTGGGACTGAGCGGTAGCCCGAACGTCGCGGAGCTGTTGATTGGACTGACGCGCCATAGCGACGAGCGGGTGCGCGAGGCGGCGCTGCTGGGCCTCGCCGAGCTGGGCGGGCGCGAGATTTCGCGGCCGGCGATGCCCGCGTTGAAGGATGAATCGGTCCTGGTCCGCACGGCCGCGGCGCGTGCCATCGCGGCCGCCGGCGACGTGGGGGCGAGCACCGTGCTGATACGCCGGCTGGAGCAGGAAAAAGATGAAGGGGTATTGGCTGCGTTGCTGAAGGCCATCGGCCAGCTCGGCGCCAAAGAGGCGCTGGACGTCCTGGCGAGATTTGCAGAGCCGGGCGGCAGGCCGCGGCGCACGCCGTTCGTGCGAGCCGCGGCGATCGAAGGGTTGGCGAGACTGGATCGAATGGAGGCTAAAGCGTTGCTCGAACTCTATGCGCGGGACAAGGAGCCAACCGTGAAGCGAGCCGCAGAGGCATCGCTGCGATGACGACACGCGCCGCCGCCAGCAAGACGACCGATGCGGTGCTGACCCAGAGCATCACGCGCGAAGTCGCGAAGCGCGTCGTCGGTCAGGAGGTCATGGTCGAGCGCCTGTTGATCGGTCTGCTCACCGGTGGCCATATCCTGCTCGAGGGTGTGCCCGGCCTCGCCAAGACGCTCGCGGTCAAAACCGTGGCCGAATGCCTGCGCATCAGTTTCTCGCGCATCCAGTTCACGCCCGATCTGTTGCCGGCGGACGTGATCGGCACGATGGTGTTCGATCAGCGCTCGCAGGAGTTCTATCCGAAGAAGGGCCCGCTGTTCGCGAATTTCGTGCTCGCCGACGAAATCAACCGCGCGCCGGCCAAGGTGCAGTCGGCGTTGCTCGAAGCGATGCAGGAAAAACAGGTGACGATCGGCGGCGAGACGTTTTTTCTGGGCGAGCCCTTCCTCGTGCTGGCCACGCAGAACCCGATCGAGCACGAAGGGACGTATCCGCTCCCCGAAGCGCAGCTCGACCGCTTCATGCTGAAGGTGCGCGTCGGCTATCCGTCGCGCGATGCGGAAAAAGAGATCGTCGGGCGCATGGCGTCCGGCCGGCCGATCGAGGTGACGCGCATCGCGGAGGCGGAAGACATCCTCGCGGCGCGCAGCGCGATCGCGGAGCTGTTCATGGACCAGAAGGTCGTCGATTACATCGTCGACGCCGTCCGCGCGACGCGCGAGCCGCAAGCCGTCGGGTTGCCGGAGCTGAAGCCGCTCATCGCCTTTGGCGCTTCGCCGCGCGCTTCGATCTACCTGGCGCAGGCCGCCCGCGCGCATGCCTATCTGCGCGGCCGGGCGTTCGTGGTGCCGGAGGACGTCAAGGCGATGGCGTTCGACGTGCTGCGCCACCGCGTCCTGCTGACGTTCGAGGCCGAAGCCGAAGACATGAACGCCGATCAAGTGATCGCGCGCATTCTGGAGGCCGTGGGAGTGCCGTGAAATACGAAGGACCAGAGCGCCGCCGGGTAAGCTCCCCGGTCCGCGTGCGCCGGCGGACCGTGACTCGCGAAGTGCTGAAGCAGGTGAAGGGGATCGAGCTGCGGGCGCGGAACCTCGTCAATACCCTCTTCACCGGTGAGTACCGCTCTGTCTTCCGCGGTCAAGGGATCGAGTTCGCGGAAGTGCGTGCCTACCAGCAAGGCGACGACTTCCGGGCCATCGACTGGAACGTCTCCGCGCGGATGGGCCATCCGTTCGTCAAAACCTTCATGGAAGAGCGCGAGCTCACGCTCCTGCTCATCGTGGACCAGTCTGGATCGCTCCATTTCGGCCGGCCGTACACCAAGGCGGGACTCGCGGTCGAGGTTGGCTCGGTGCTGGCCCTTGCCGCCGCGCGGCATAACGACCGCGTGGGGGCGCTGCTCTTCGCCGACACACCCGAGTACGTGGTGCGGCCCGCCAAGGGACGGGCCCATGCGTTGCGCATCATCCGCGACCTTGTGGCCTTCGCCCCGCGGGGGCGGGGTACGAACCTCGCCGGCGCGCTCCGCTACGCCACGAAGCTGCTCCGGCACCGGGCCATCGTGGTCGTGCTGTCCGATTTCCGCGCCGCCGACTGGGAAGAGCCGTTGGGGCAGCTCGCCGCGCGCCATGAAGTGGTCGCGATCACGATCGATGACCCGCGCGAATACGACCTGCCGGACGCCGGCTGGGTCGAGCTCGAGGACGCCGAGACGGGCCAGCGGCTGCTCGTCGACACGAGTCACGCGCCCACCCGCACCCGCATTCGCGTCGCGGCGGAGCGCATGCAACAGGAACGCAGCCGCAAACTCGTCCAGGCGGGCGTCGATCGTGTGGCGTTGCTCACCACGGTGCCGTACGGCGCGCCGCTGCGTCGCGCGTTCGCGGAGCGGGCCAGACGGCTGAGCCGATGATCGCCCTCCTGCTGCTCCTGCAGGCCGGATGGACTGCCGCCCCGAGTCAGCCGACTGTCGGTGACACGATCCGGCTCGAGCGATCGGTGCAGGCACCACCCGGCTGGCGCCTGCGGGCCGGGAAACTCGCCTCGGGAACCATGGCCGAGCCGTTGGGCGATCCCGCCGTCGTAGCGACGTCGTTCGGAGACTGGGTCGTGCGCTACGCCGTCGTCGCCTGGGCACCCGGCGACCTGCGGCTCGACATGCCACAGATCTGGCGTCTCGGTCCCGACGGCACAGCCGACTCGTTGTCGGGAGGCACCGCGACGTTTCACGTGGCCAGTGTGATTCCCGACAGTCTCCGCGCGCCGGCGCCGCAGCCGTCGCTGGGGCCGCTGCGGCTCGATCGGGCGAGTACGGTTCCCATCATCGCCGCGCTGCTGCTCTCCGCTGGGGCCCTGTTGATCCTGATCAGCTGGAGACGACGCGGCCCGCGCGCCGCTGGCGAGGCCGCGGCGCTCGCGATCGATGCCGACGTGCCCGACGCGCGCTGGCTCGCCGCGGGAGAGCCGAAGGCCGTCGCGGCGCGTGCCGCGCAGGGACTGCGCCACGCGTTGGCCCACACGATCCCCGAGGCCCATGAAGCGCTGAGCACCGCGGAATGCCTGGCAGTCGTCGAGCGGGCGCGCCCCGACGCGCCACTGCGGGATTTGCGGGAGCTGCTGCATGCGCTCGACCAGGTGGCGTTCGCGACGGCGCATGGTGTGGATGTCGCCCCCCTCGCCGCGCGGGCCCGGTCGCTCGCCCTAGAGTTCGCTGGCAACGGAGCAAAGGGGAAAGCGCGATGACGTTTGCCCGGCCCCTGCTGTTATTGCTGCTCGCGGCGTTGCCGCTGTGGTGGTGGTGGCGCCGGCAGCGGCTGTCTCGCCTCGCGGGTGCGCCGATGAGCGACGTCCGCCCGGCGATCGGCCCCAGCGAGCGACTGTGGGTCGCCCGGCTGCCCGTGTCGCTGCGGTCGCTCTGTCTCGCCGCCTGGATCGTCGCCGCCGCGGGGCCGCGCCTCGGGTCGGCGCGCGCCGAGCTGCGCAGCGAGGGGATCTCGATCATCCTCGCGGTCGATGTCTCCAGCAGCATGCTCGCCGAAGATTTCTCCCCGGCCAACCGGCTCGACGTGGCGCGCCGCACGGCGACGGAATTCGTGCGCGCCCGCTCGTCCGATCGCGTCGGTCTCATCGCCTTTGCCGGGCAAGCGCTGACGCAGGTGCCGATCACCACGGACTACCAGGTGCTCGAGGAGGCGATTCGCCAGCTGCGCGTCGGAATTCTGGAGGACGGCACCGCCATCGGCACGGCGATCGCGACCAGCGCCAACCGGCTGCGTCGCGCGCCGGGCAAGAGCAAAGTCGTCGTGCTGCTCACCGACGGCGAGAACAACAAGGGCACGGTCGATCCGCGTACGGCGGCACAGGCGGCCGCCACGTTCGGCATCCGCATCTATACCATCGGCGTGGGGACGCAGGGCGAGGCGCCGGTCCCTACCGGCCAGGGCCCGCTGGGCCTGCGCTACGAGACGATGCCGGTGAAGATCGACGAACAGCTGCTCGGCGAGGTCGCCCACACCACCGGGGGCCGCTACTTCCGCGCGACCGACGCGGCGTCGCTCTCCAACATTTTCGCCGAGATCAACCGGCTCGAGAAGACGCCGGTGCAACATCTCGTGTATCGGCGCTACGACGAAGCGTATCGGGTCCCGCTTGGCATCGGATTGCTCGCGCTGGCGCTCGAGCTGGTCCTGGCCGCTACATTCGCGGTGCGCGTCCCGTGATCACCTTCGACGCGCCGATCGTCGTCGCCTTGGCACCGATCGTCGGTGGTGCCGTGTGGACAGCGGCCGCGTGGGCGCGCCGTACGCGGGTCAGGCGCGCCGCCGAATGGTCGGAGGCGACCGCGCGCATCGCCCGCGCGGCGGGACGGTTTGGTGCGCCGGCGCTCGGCCTCTCGGCGAGTCTCGCCGCCGTCGCGCTGTCGGGGCCGCGCTGGGGTGAGGAGCGGATCGTCACCGAGACACGAGGCCTCAATCTCGTGCTCGCCATCGACATCTCCCGGTCGATGCTGGCCGAAGATGCCAAACCGAGCCGGCTCGGCAGGGCGCTGCGGGAAGCGCGCCGTCTCGTGCAGGACCTCGACGGCGACCGCCTTGGTCTCTCCGCGTTCGCGGGCACGAGCTACATCCTCTCGCCGCTGTCGGTCGATGGCTCGGCGCTGACGCTGTATCTCGACGCGCTCGACCCGGACGTCGCGTCGGAGGGCGGGACGTCGCTGGTGCCGGCGCTGCAGCAGGGGATCGACTTGCTGCACTCCAGCCCCGAGATCGCCGATCGCGTGCTCGTCATGTTCACCGACGGTGAAGCGCACGACTCGGTCGAACGGTCGGTCGAAGAAGCGCGACGGCTGGCCGGGCTCGGCATTCATCTGATTCTCGTGGCCGAGGGCGGTCGCGCGCCTGTCCGGATTCCGGTGCGCGACGATCGCGGGCAGCTGGTGGCCTGGCAGCAGGATCAGACGGGGAATCCGGTCCAGACCACCCGGCGCGACGACGTGCTCGGAAAGATCGCCGATGCCGCGCAAGGCACGATTGTCGCGGCCGAGCTGCCGGATCAGGCCGGCGCGGTGCGCGATCTCGTAGCGTCGTACAAACGCGCTACCGCAACGGAGAGCCGCACCCAGCGTGGCCGGCCGCGGGCGTGGATTCCACTGTTGCTCGCCGCGATCGTGCTGACGACACAAACGTTCACGCGCCGCACGGCCGCGCTGATCGGTCTGTTGTGCTTCGTCGTTCCCGCCGCGCACGCGCAGCGGCCGCGCTCGCCGGCGGAACGAGCGTGGGACAAGGGCGATGTCCGATCGGCCGCCGCCGCGTACCTGGCCGAGCTGAAAGCGCACCAGGACGACGACACGGCGTGGTACAACACGGGCACCGCGGCGCTGGCCGCCGGGGATCCGGCGCTGGCGCGGGCAACGCTTGCGCGCGCGGCAGCCTCGCTCGATCCCGAGCTGCGATTTCGCGCGCTCTACAATCTCGGATTGCTCGCGCTGCTCGAGGCGAGGTCGGACACGACGAATCGCGAGACGCATCTCGCCGACGCCGAGCGTGCCTACCGGGAAGCGCTGCTGCTGCAGCCGCATCACATCCGCGCGAAATGGAATCTCGAGCTGGTGAACCGCCAGCGCCGGGGTGGTGGGCAGGCGAACAATCCTCCACCGCCACCACCACCGCCCCCCGGGCCCGCCGGAGGCGGTGGAGGGGGCGGGGGGGGCCAACAACAGCAGCCGCAACGCGAGGGCGGTAATGCCGGCGGCCTCAGCGAATCACAAGCCGATCAGGTACTGCAATCGATCGGGCAGGAAGAGCTGCGCACGCGCCGCGACCGCACCGGGCGCACGCGCCGAGCCGCAGCGGCGGGAGTGAAGGACTGGTGATCCTCTCGCTGCTGACGGCGCTGCTCGTGGTGCAGGGGGCGGAGGTCACCGCCAGCGTCGATCGCACGCACCTCCAAGTCGGTGAGGAGTTGATGTTGACCGTGCGCGCGCGCACGCGGTCCACCGATGCCGTCGAAATCATGCTTCCAACGCTCAACGGCTTTGCGATCGTGGGCACCCGCGACATGACGGAGGTCGCGATCAGCGGCGGCACCGGGGGGGGCTCGATTCGGACGACGGTGCGCGAGCTGCAGCTGCGTGCCCAGCAGCCGGGGGCGCTGCTCATCGGGCCGGTGCGCGCGAAGCAGGGCGTGAGTGTCGTGTCCACCGATCCGATTCTCGTCACGGTGGATAGCGCGGCGGATCGCAGCACGGTGGCGTTGAATCCATTGGCACGCGCACTGCTCGAAACGGCAGCACCGCCGATTTCGCGGCGCACTGATCGTGTCGCACTGACGATGCTCGTGCCGAGCGACAGCGTCTTCACCGGCCAGCAAGTGGATTTGATCGCCGCCGCCTGGATCCCGCGCGAGCTCCGCGAGCGGATGCGTCGCGCGCCGCTCTTGACGCTGGTGACGCCGGAGGGCGTCTGGGCGTATCCGGCGGCCACGTCGTCCGGCGTCGCGCTGTCGCGCCAGGTGGGGGGACGATGGCTGGATTTGTTCATCGCGCATCAGGTCGTCTTCCCGCTGGCGCCCGGCCGGCTGATTATCCCGCCGGCCTCCGTCGAATACGCGCTGCCGGTCACCTTCTCGTTCTTCAGCCGCGAAGAGCGGTACACGCTGCGCAGCGACTCGATCGCGATAACGGTGTTGCCGTTGCCGTCGCCACACACCACGAACGTGGTAGGGGAGCGCGTGAGTCTCGATCTACAGGTTGATCCCGCGACCACGCGCGTGGGCGAGCCGGTCGAAGCATCCGTCACGGTCTCGGGCGTCGGGAACGTCGCGCTCTGGCCCGAGCCGCCGTTGAGCTGGCCGACCGGCTTCCGCGTCTATCCGGCGCAAACCGAAGTCCGCATTGCGCCGGAGGCCGGCCGCATCGCCGGCAGCAAGACGTTCCAGTTTCTCGCCGTACCCGACTCCTCGGGCAACTTCGTGTTGCCGGAGGTGCGCTATGGCTATTTCGATCTGGGCGCCGGTCGCTACATCACGGCAACGACCGCGCCGCGAGCGCTCGCCGTCGCTCCGGGCGCCGAGCCGCGCGCTGCGCGTGTGCTGCCACCACTGTTGCCGAGCCGGGGAGAAGTCGGGGTTGATCGTCTGACGCGGCAGGTGGGATGGGAAGGTTGGCTCGCGGTGCTCCTGGTACCGCCGCTCATTGCCGGGCTAGCGCGGCGCCGCTGGCGTCGCGACACGGCCGCGTCCACGGGCCCGGCCGAAGGAGGTCGGCAGCTGACGCCGCTGGGGCAGCTCGAGCGCGAGTTTCTCGCGGTGCTGGCAAGTCACGTCTCGGATCCCTTCGCCCGCGACGGCGATGGACTGGCACAGGCACTGCGGGCGGCTGGGGTGGACAGTGCCGTCGCCGATCATGTGAAGCGGCTGCGCGACCGCTTGCGCGCGGCCCGCTACGGGCCGCGCGGCCTTGGTGACGCCGCGGAGTTGGGTGCGGAGATCGAGCAGGTGCTGCGCGTACTCGGTGCCGCGACGGCTCCCGAGGGCCGGCGCACGCGGCCGATGTTCGCATCGGTTCTATTGCTCGGATTGGTGCTCCATTCGCGCGCTGCCGCCCAGACACCCAGCGCGGAGGCCCTGTTCGAAGCGGGGGCGTTGCGCGCGGCCGCCGATTCCTTCGCCGCGCGCGCCGCGCGCGAGCCGCGCGATGCGGCCCACTGGTACAATCTCGGCGCGACCTTGTATCGCGCCGGCGCCGATGGCAAGGCGACGGCGGCGTGGACGCGCGCGGCGCGCCTGGCGCCGCGTGACATGGCGATTCGGCGGGCCCTGCGGCTGCTTCCAGCGCCCGATCCGCTGACCGAACACCTGCTGCACGTCGGCTGGGCCACGCCCGCGGAATGGGCAGTCATCGGCGCCACGGGGTGGGTGTTGCTCTGGCTGACGGTCGCGGCCGGCGCCCGGCGGCGAGTCGTGCTCGGGTTGCTGGGCGCAGTGGCGCTTGGTGCCGGGGTCCTGGGCGCACTCGAGTGGTGGCGCCGGGACCAACCCCTCGCGGTCGTCATCGTCGATGGCGCGTCCGTGCGCGCGGCGCCGTACGGCGGCGCCAGCACCACCGCGACGATCCCCGCGGGTGGTGCGCTCCGCGTCGGCCGGAGCTATGGTGCGTGGCGCGAAGTCGATCGCGCAGACGGAATCCACGGCTGGGTGCTGGGAGAGGAGATCTCGGGATTGTGAGCGTGCTCGCGCGCCCGCGCGTCCAGGTGCTCGCGGGGAATGTCGCCGACCAGATCGCCGCGGGCGAAGTGGTCGAGCGGCCCGGCTCGGTCGTCAAGGAGCTCGTCGAGAACGCGCTCGATGCGGGTGCCCATGCGGTGCGCGTCGAGCTGGAAGACGGCGGCAAAATGCTGATTCGCGTGAGCGACGATGGCTCCGGCATGGATCGCGAGGACGCGCGGCTGGCGCTGCAGCGCCATGCGACGAGCAAGATCCGCGCGGCCAGCGATCTGATTGGTGTGGCGACGTTCGGGTTTCGCGGCGAGGCACTGCCCGCGATCGCGTCCGTTTCCCGCTTCGAGCTCGAGACCTCGGGTGACGGCGAGGAAGCGACGCTGTTGCGCGTCACCGGCGGCAAACTCGACGCGACCGAGGAAAGCGCGCGCCAGCGCGGCACGACGGTCACCGTGCGCGCGCTGTTCTACAATACGCCCGCGCGCCGCAAGTTTCTCCGCGCGACGGCGACGGAAACGCGCGCCGCGGTCGAAGCGATCACGGTGCTGGCGCTGACCCGCCCCGATGTCGCGTTTTCCCTGACGAGCGACGGGCGCGTGTTGCTCGATTGTCCTCCGGCCGCGCGGCTGATCGACCGGGTGCGCGCGCTGTGGGGCGTGGAGCTCGCCGACACACTGCTCATGGTGTCGCATCGCGCCGGGCCGCTCGAGGTGACGGGGCTGGTGCAGCGGCCGGCGCAGGCGCGTCCGGCGGGGCGGAAGGGCTATGTGTTCGTCCGCGGCCGGCCGATCCGCGATCCGTTCATGCTGCGCGCCGCGGAAGCCGGCTATCGCTCGACGATCGCGCCCGGCGACCGGCCGTCGCTGCTGCTATTCCTCGATCTGCCGGGCGATGCGGTCGACGTCAACGTCCATCCGGCGAAGCTCGAGGCGCGGTTTCGCGACAAGTTCTTCGTTGAAAAGGTGGTTGAAGAGGCTGTGAGAGAGGCGCTGGCACCTTTGGCGGCGGCGGCGCCTTTGGGAGCTATCGGCTATCGGCTATCGGGTATTGGGGGTGACCAGGAGGTAACGCTGCCCGGTGGCATGCCTCTCGAACTCTTCGGAGCGGATCACCCAATAGCCGATAGCCGATACCCAATAGCGCCTTTAATGCAAGTGTTCAACACATATATCCTGTTCCAAACCGATGCCGGTGTAGCAATCGTCGACCAGCACTCCGCCCACGAGCGCGTGTTGTACGAAGACGTGATGCGCCAGCTCTCGGGCGACGGCGCGCCCGCGCAGCGCCTGCTGCTCCCGCTCACGCTCGACTTTGCGGCGGCCGAGCTCGATGCGATCGACGCGCATCGCGAGCTGCTCGCCCGCGTCGGGTTCGAGATCGAGCCGTTCTCCGGCCGCAGCATCGTCGTGCACACCGCGCCGAACCCGCATCCGCGCTTCGAAGCGGCGCGCTGCCTGCAGGAGCTGGTGGCCGATCTCGCCGGCGGCCGCTTTGGAGGCTGGCAGAACCGGCTCGAGCGCTTTGCGGCGACCTACGCCTGCCGCGCCGCCATCAAGGCCGGTCAGACGCTCGACGCGGGCGAGATGCGCGAGCTCATTGTCCGGCTGCTCACCGCGACGCTGCCGGCGCACGACGTGCACGGCCGGCCAAGCATGGTGCAGCTGCCGAAAGAGGAACTGGAACGTCGGTTTGGTCGGACCTGACACCCGACACCTGACACCTGTTCTGGTAGGCCCTACCGGCGTCGGCAAAACGGCCGTCGCCGCGAGCCTCGCCGCTCTCACCCCCATCACCGTGATCTCGGCGGACGCCCGCCAACTCTATCGCGGCCTCGACATCGGCACCGCGAAGCCGGATGCCGTCACGCTGGCGCGCGTGCCGCACCGCGGGCTGGATCTGCTCGATCCCGGAGAGCATTACAGCGCGGGACGATTCGCTCGAGATGCTGCGGGATGGATTGCCGAGACGCGAGCCAGCGGCCGCCAGCCGATGGTCGTCGGCGGGACGGGGCTGTATATCCGCGCGCTGGCGGAGGGACTGTTTCGCGAGCCGCCGTTCGATCCGGAACGGCGCGCGCAGCTGCGCGGCTGGTCCGAATCGCTGGAAGGCAACGATCTCGCGCGGTGGGCCGGCCGGCTCGACCCGCGGTTTCCCGGTGGAGGGCGGCAGCGCGCCGCACGGGCGGTGGAGGTGGCGCTCCTGACAGGGCATGCGCTTTCGTGGTGGCAGCGCGAGGCTCGTGAACGCGGCACGCTGCACCCCTGGTACATTCACCTCACGGTGCCGCGCGAAGTGCTGCACCGCCGGCTTGCCGCTCGGGTGGATGCCATGCTGCGTGCCGGTTTGGTGCAGGAAGTGCAGCGCGTGCTCGCGTCGGGCGTCGCGCCACAGGCACCGGGACTCGACGGGGTGGGCTACCGGGAGGTCGTCGCGATGCTGCAGGGTCAGTTGTCCGAGAGCGCGTTGCGGGACGCGATTTTGGTATCGACACGGAGATATGCCAAACGGCAGGAGACGTGGTTTAGAAATCAACTGCGCGGGAACGTAGGGAGTGGGGAGTGGTCATCTTCGGTGTGGACCCTCGATGCGACGGAGGCACCTGGCGTGCTCGCGGAGCAGATTCTCAAGCGGTGGCGTGAGATACCCACTCCCCACTCCCCACTCCCCAAGTCATGAGAATCGGCATCACCTGCTACCCGACTTACGGCGGCTCCGGCGCCGTCGCGACCGAGCTGGGCCTCGAGCTCGCCCGCCGCGGACACGACATCCATTTCATCTCGTACGCGAGCCCGTTCCGGCTGCGCGGCTACGCCGAGCGGGTCACGTTTCACGAGGTCACGCAGCTCGAGTATCCGCTGTTCGAGCAGTCGTCCCCGTACGCGCTGGCGCTCGCCGTGAAGCAGCACGAAGTCGCCAAGCGCGAGCAGCTCGATCTGATGCACGTGCACTACGCGATCCCGCACGCCGCCACCGCCTGGCTGGCGAAGCAGATGCTGCTGCACGAAAAGCTCGACATGAAGATCGTCACGACGCTGCACGGCACCGATATCACGCTGGTCGGCCAGGACCCGTCGTACTACACGCTCACCAAATTCTCCATCGAGCAGTCGGACAAGGTGACCGCGGTCTCGGCGTACCTGCGCGACGAGACGTATCGCGCGTTCGGCTGCGGGCAATGTGACGTGCGTGTCATCCCGAATTTCATTTCGACCGCGGACTATCATCCTCCCGCCGATGACTCCGACCGCAAGCGGCTCGCGCCCAAAGGCCATCGCGTTCTCGTCCACGTCTCGAATTTTCGCCCGGTCAAGCGCATCGGCGATGTCGTGAAGATCTTCGCGGGTGTCCGCAACAAGACTGCGGCCACGCTCGTCCTCGTCGGCGACGGCCCCGAACGCGATGCCGCCGAGCACGAGGTCGACGGCCTGGGCCTGCGCAAGGATGTGCGCTTTTTGGGAAAGGTCGAGAATGTCGGCGACGTGCTGCGCGGAGCCGACCTCTTTCTGCTGCCCTCGGCCACGGAGTCGTTCGGTCTGGCCGCGCTCGAAGCCATGGCGTGCGCCGTCCCGGTGATCGCCAGCGACGCCGGCGGGATTCCCGAGGTCGTCGAGAGCGGCAAGACCGGTTTTCTGGCGCCGCCGGGTGATGTCACCACGATGGCGCACCGCGCGCTGGAGGTGCTGGAGGATCCGTCGCTGCATGAACGACTCAAGCGCAACGCGGCGGCGCGCGCGCTCGATTTCTCCGCCGACAAGGTGGTGCCGCGCTACGAGGCGCTGTATGAAGAGGTCCTCTCGTAATGGCGGTCCTGCGCCTGATGCGTGCGCCCAATCTCCTCATTGCCGCCGCCGGCGTGCTCGCGGGCGGGTGGATCGCGCTGGCGCAGATCGCGTGGCCGAAAGAGCTGCTGTTCGCGGCGCTGTCGGGCGTCGCGGTGGGCGCGGTCGGCAACACGTGGAACGACATCCGGGATGTCGCGGCGGACCGCGTGAATCGTCCGCAGCGGCCGCTGGCCGCCGGGCAGGTATCGCGGGGCCTCGCGGACTTCATTCTCTTCGCGGGCACGGTACTCGCGCTGGTGTTCGCCGCGCTCGTTAGCGGCAGGCAGGTCGTTGCCGCCCTGGCTGCCCTGGCCGTCATGTTCGCCTACTCGCCGCTCCTCAAGCCGCGGCCGCTGATCGGCAATCTCGCCGTCGCGCTCGTCGCGGGATCGCCGCCGTTCTACGGCGCACTCGCCGTGGGTATGCCCGCCGCCGGAGTTGTGCCGTGGGTGCTGGCGGCGTGGCTGCATTTCGTCCGTGAGGTCGTCAAGGACGTCGACGATGAGCCGGGCGATCGTACGATCGGGCGGCGGACGTTGCCGATTGTCGTGGGACGGCGGGCCGCGCTGGTGATCGCCGCAGGTGCCGGACTCCTCTTCGTTCCCGCCAGCCTGCTGTTGCCGCGGAACGCCGGCTACGGTGGCGCGTACTTTGTCATCGCGCTGTTCGCTCAGTTGGCAACGATCATCGCCGCGACCTGGCTGCTGCTCGGTCGGGTGGATCGCGTGAGCATGCTGCTCAAGGGTGCCATGGTCGTTGGCCTCATCGCGCTGGTCGCGGGAAAGGTCGCATGAATCTCTGGCAGGGAATCCTCCTCGGTCTGGTGCAGGGTCTCACCGAATTCCTTCCCGTCTCGAGCGACGGGCATCTGGCGGTGATCGGCCACGTCGCCGGCGTACACACGCCCGGGGTATTTGTCGAAGTCGCGCTGCATGTGGCGACGCTGGGATCGATCCTCGTCGTGTATGGGCGACGGTTCTGGCAGCTGGTGGTGGACGTGCTGCGACGCCAGCCCGATGCGCTGCGCTACGCAGGACTGCTCATCATCGGCATGATCCCGGCGGGCCTCGTCGGCATCTTCCTCGAGGATCTGATCGCCCGCGCGTTCAACTCACTGTGGGCGTCAGGGGTTGGCTTTCTCGTCACCGGCGCGCTGCTGTGGTCCACGCGGCATCGGAGTCCGGAGGGCGCGGCGCGGCCGACGCCCAGGGGCGCCCTCATCATCGGGCTGGCGCAGGCCTTTGCTCCACTGCCGGGCGTATCGCGGTCGGGCACGACCATCGCCTCGGGACTCTGGGTCGGTCTCGGCGCGGTCTCTGCGGCCGATTTCAGCTTCCTGATGGCGATTCCACTGATCGCGGGGGCGGGCCTGGTCGAAGCGCGCCACGCGTCGGCCGACATCGCGCAGGTCGGGGCCGTCCCGCTGCTGGCCGGTTGCATCGTCGCGTTCCTCTCCGGCGTCTTCGCCATTCGATTCCTCGTGGCGATGCTGCGGCGCGGCCGCTTCTACGTGTTCGCGCCCTACTGTTTCGCGATCGGGTTGTTCACGCTCGCCTACGCGCTGTGGCACGGCTAGCGATCGACGACATTCCCGCCGCGGTCCTGGCGCGGCGCTGGGGCGTGCCGCAATGCGGCGTGTTCCGCACGCTCACGTCCAGTCTCGATGCCATCCACGACCTCGGTGCACAGGGGGCACCGACCGGAACGGTGGTGCTCGCGGAAGAGCAGACGGCGGGGCGGGGGCGCGACGGCCGGACGTGGCGGTCGCCTCCGGGCGGCGTATGGCTCGCGACGTTGCTGCGGCCTCCGCCACCGCTCCCCGCGGCAGGCGTCCTGTCGCTGCGGGTGGGGCTCGTGCTCGCCGACGTGGTGGAAGGCGTGCTCGGCGTGCGCCCGATGTCGCTCTCGGGGGGAGAGGCGCGGGCGCGGCTCAAGTGGCCGAACGATGTGCTCGTCGACGACCGCAAGGTCGCCGGAATCCTGTGTGAGAGTCGCTGGCAAGGCGACACGCTGCAGTGGCTCGGCGTGGGGATCGGCGTCAACGTGGCGAACGAGATTCCACCCGACCTCGCGGACCGGGCGGTCGCGCTGCGGGACCTGCGGCCCGGCGCTCGACGCATCGACGTGCTCGACTCGCTCGTCCCCGCGTTGGGCCGGCTGACGGTGCACGGTGCGCAGTTGACGGAGTTCGAGTGTGCCGCGTTCGCGCGACGCGACTGGCTGCGGGGCCGCCACATACGTGCGCCGCTCGCGGGCCGTGCCTCGGGGATCCGGCCCGACGGCGCACTGCTCGTGGACACCGGCGCCGGTACCACGATGGTGCGCGACGGCCACGTCGAGCTATCTTAGCCGCCCCATGCTCCTCGCCTTCGACATCGGCAATACCGAGACGACCGTCGGATTGTTTGCGGGCGACCGGCTGGTGGCGCATTGGCGGCTGCACTCGACGCCGCAGCGCACCCCCGACGAGTGGGCGGCGGCGTTCACCGTGCACCTGACGCAGGCCGGGCATTCCACGCAGGAAATTCGCGCGGCAGTCGTGGCGTCGGTTGCGCCCACCATCACGCAGAGCCTGTGCGACGGCATCGAGGCGGCCACGACGCGCCAACCGCTGCGGGTCGATGCGAAGTCCAAACTTCCCATCGTGCTCGACGTCGACGAGCCGCTGACCGTCGGCGCCGACCGGATCGTCAACACGCTTGCCGCCGCGCAGCTCTTCAAGAAGGACACCATCGTCGTCGACTTCGGCACCGCCACCACGTTCGATTGCATCACCGTCGCCGGCGGCGCGCGCTTCATCGGTGGCGTCATCATGCCTGGCCTGCGCACCGCGTCGGACGAATTGGTGCGCAAGACCGCGAAGCTCCCGGCGACCGAGTTGCTCCCGCCCACGCACGCCATCGGCCGGCGCACCGAAGACTGCATTCGCGTCGGCGTGCTGTGGGGCGCGGCCGACGCGGTCGACGGGCTGGTGCGCCGCATCAAGGCGGAATGGCCATCCCGCAACACTCCCCTGGTCGTAGCGACCGGCGGGCTCGCGAGCTTGGTCGCGCCGCTGACCAAGGAGATCGAGTCGGTGCATCCGGATCTGACGTTGGTCGGCTTGCGCATCGCCGCCGCCGCGCTCGGCTTGCAGTGGTAAGCGACGCACGCACGCTCAATGCGTGGCGGCGCTGGGGCTACCGGCTCCTCCCCGGCGAGCTCAACTCCTATCTGTTGCACATGCGCCCTGCCGAGTGGCCGATCATGGCGGGGCATACGCTGCTGGGCTACGTGCTCGCCGTCGGGGTGCAGGGAGCGGGGAGCGGGGAGCACGTCGGGGCGGCGCTTCGCGCTCTGGTCATCTGGGTGGTGTTTCTGAACGGGGGGACACTGGCAATCAATAGCGTGTTCGACAAGGATGAGGGCGACATCGGATATCTCAACGCCCCGCCGGCGCTCCCGCGGTACCTGCTGCACTTCAGCGTGTTCCTGCTCGTGGCCGGCCAGTTACTGGCGCTCACGCTGCCGCTCGGATTTCAGATCGCGTACGCGATCTGCTTTGTGCTTTCGATCTTGTATTCCGTCCCGCCGTTTCGTTTCAAGGCGGTGGCCGGTGTGGATTGGATCATCAACATGTGGGGCTTTGGTACGCTGACGCCCTACGCCGCCTGGGCCGCGACCGGCCGGCCGCTCGATGCGGGACACGCGCTGGTGCTGCTCGCGTTCTGCCCGTTGTTCGCCGGGCTCTATCCGCTCACGCAGTTGTATCAGTTCGAAGAGGATCAGCGGCGCGGCGACCGTACCTTGGCGCTGATACTGGGGATGCGGCTCAGCATGGTCGTTGCCATCGTGAGCACGCTGCTGGCATTCGGCCTGTTCGCATGGGCCGTTGCGATTGTGGGGGTCGGGGAGAAGGCGCTCACTCTCCTCTTGCCGCTGGCGCTCTGGTTGGCCGTGCTGGTGCCGTGGTTCCTGGGTCACGCGGCGTGGACTCCCAGGCAACACCAGCGGGGGATGTATCGAGCGCTGGCCGCGTGGGCGGTAACGGATCTCACGGTGCTGTTCGTGTTTGCCTGATAATGTGCCGTATTTAGATTGTCCTGAAGGACAAACCACTTAAGGAGCTACATGGCAACGTCCGCGACGGTCGATCGCTCCGAATTCCGGCATGTGCTCCTGAGTGGAACCATCGTTGGTGTGGTTACGGCGGTGGCGGTCATCCTCTATCTCGTCATCTCACGGTTGCTGTCCCCCGGGATCATTACGTCGGTTCTGCAAACCATCCTCGTGCTCGCCGGAGGTGTCGCCGCGGCATTCCTGCCCGGCTTCTTCGCGAGCTCGCGCACGGTACAGGGGGTCGCGAGCGCGGCGGCGATCGGGTTGTGGGGTACGATCGTGTTCATGGCGATCGACATCATCCTGCTGCGCCCATTCAAGGCGTATCCCTGGACTTGGGACGCCATCGGCGGCGGCAGCACCTGGTGGTACCTGCCGATCTGGTGGATGCTGGGGACGTTCCTCGCGTGGATGGGTGGCCTGGTCACCGCCGGCCGCGCCGCGCGCGGCGGGGACGTTGCGATCCGCGCGCTCGCGCTCCCGATCCTCGTTGGTGCCGCGGTCGTCGCCATCGTCGTAACGCTCGCCCGCCTGCACATCTATTTGCCCGTTGCCGCCGGCGCGGGCTTCGCGCTCGTACTGACGGGGTTCGCTGTCGTCGCGATCACCCGCAAGGGGTAAGGCATCGTGCCGAGGTGGATGGCGCACTTGCTCGTCGTAGTGGGGTGGCTGCTGACCCCCGCATGGGCGTGGGCTGCATCGCACGTCGGCCTGTGGCTCGGTGCGTTGGTCGCCCTGCGATTCGAGAACCCCTTCGTCATGCTGGCCATCGCCGGCGCAGGCGCCCTGCTGTTCGGATTTGTCGTGTTGTGGACCTGGGTGCGCTTCATGCGTCATCTCCCGCACCTGATCTCCCATCACATGGCGCCCCGCGAATCCGAGGAGCACGCCGCGATTGCGGCCGCGGATTGAGCTCTTCCTCCTAATTGCAGGCGTCTCCCACCTCCACGCCCAAGGGCGGGGGGGGCGTGATGTAGACCTGCTGTTCGGCCGCTGGTACCGTGGCAATCACACGACCACATACGAACTGCGTACCAGCACGCCGTTGGGCGGAATCTTTGGGCAGGGCCTCGCCGTCCACGCACTCGTGGACGACGTGCTGGGCCGAAATCGCGCGTTCTATGGGGCCGGCTGGGAATTACAGGCGTTGCGCCATCGCGGCACGTTTGGGCCATACGCGATCGCCGGCGTTGCCCTCGGTCTTGCCACCGACACCACCAAGCAGTCTCTCGCCGCGCTCTGGAACCTGGGTGCCGGCGTCGAGTGGCGGCCGATCTCATGGGTCGCCCTGGGCTTGGAAGCGACGTATCGCCAGCAGGACCTTGGCCCACGCGGCTTCTGGCGAACCGCGACCGATACACGCGACGGCGTGAGTCTGGCGCTCGGCTTCTCGCTCGGCATCGGCAAACGGGAATGGCGAGGCGCTGAAGGATCCGGGAGAGCGCCGTCGAGATCTCCGCCCGAGACACCCACGACGATCACCGGCAACGCCGCCGACGTCGTGCGTAGCGCGCTCGATGCGCTCGGCACGCCGTACGTGTGGGGCGGGACCGAAGGCAATGGATTCGACTGCTCGGGCCTGGTCCAGTGGGCCTACGGCCGACATGGCATCCGCTTGCCGCGCATGAGCCGCGATCAGGCGCATTCGGGAAGCGAAATCACGCCCGTCGTCGATGCGCTGCGGCCGGGAGACATTCTCCTGTTCGCGGCGCAGCCCGGTGGCGGGGTGACCCATGTCGGCATGTACGTCGGCGAGCACACATTCATTCACAGCTCCAACACCGGCGTGAAGCTGTCGCGCCTGGAAATGGAGGACTCGGACGGCGCCTGGTGGGTGACCCGCTGGGTAGGAGCCAGGCGCGTCGTGCCATGAGGGGCGCGCTGGCGGCGCTGTGTGTCGTTGGTGTGCTCGGCTGTGCTGCGCACCGTATTCCCTCGACTCTGCGCGGCTACGACGTCCTGGTCGAAGGGAGCGACGAGCAAAGCCTCGAGCTCGCGCGCGCCATGCAGGAGTACGGCTTCCACGTCCGCCAGAAGGTGCGCGGCGGCAGCCGCCCGACCGCAGCGTTGATCCACTTCACCTTCAGCGAGCCCGGTGCCGACCAACCCACCTGGCTGCACATTCGCCTCGCCGATACGCGCAGCGGGATCGTTGTCGGAGCAGGGGTTGTTCAGCTCGACTCGACGCTCCGGACAGCCCGCGCCCGCGCGACCGCCGTCGTACAGGCCCTTTCCGCCCCTTGACTCGAGCTGGACGCAGGGCGAGATTCCCTGCGTCGTCCATTAGCACTCATCTGCAGCGAGTGCTAACAGCTAATCAATTCAAAGAGTTACGGAGGCTTCGAGCATCATGGCAACGGCAACCAAGACGAGCCAGAAGTACAAAGTCTACCCATTGGCCGATCGCGTGGCGATCCGGCCGATGGAGGAGACCGAGACGATGAAGGGCGGGCTGTACATCCCCGATACCGCCAAGGAAAAGCCGATCCAGGGCGAAGTCATCGCCGTGGGACCGGGGCGGCGGGAGAAGGGTGAGACGATCCCGATGGAGCTGAAGGTGGGGGATCGCGTGGTTTATGGGAAGTACAGCGGTACGCAGATCGAGTTGGACAACGAAGAGATCATCCTGATCAAAGAAGCCGACGTCATCGCGAAGCTCGCGTAAGCATTCTTCCGGAGGACGCACAGACATGGCAGCCAAGTTTTTGGAGTTCAGCACCGAGGCCCGGGCCCGCCTGAAGCGCGGCGTGGATCAGCTGGCCGATGCGGTGAAGGTGACGCTCGGCCCCAAGGGCCGGAATGTCGTCATCGACAAGAAGTTCGGTAGCCCGACCGTCACCAAGGACGGCGTGACTGTCGCGAAGGAAGTCGAGCTGGACGACGAGATCGAGAACATGGGCGCCCAGATGGTGAAGGAAGTGGCGACCAAGACCTCTGACCTCGCAGGCGACGGCACCACCACGGCGACCGTGCTCGCGCAGGCGATTTACCGTGAGGGCCTCAAGTCCGTAACGGCCGGGGCGAACCCGATGGCGCTGAAGCGTGGTATCGAGAACGCCGTCGAGACCGTGGTCGCCGAGCTGAAGAAGATTTCGGTCCCGACCTCGGGCCGGAAGGACATCAAGCAGGTCGCCACGATTTCCGCCAACGGCGACGCCGAAATCGGCGACAAGATCGCCGATGCGATGGACAAGGTCGGCAAGGACGGCGTGATCACCGTCGAGGAAGCCAAGAGCCTCGAGACCACGCTGGAGACGGTAGACGGGATGCAATTCGACCGCGGCTACCTCTCGCCGTACTTCATCACCGATCCTGAAAAGATGGAATGCACGCTCGAAGACGCGTACATCCTCATCTACGACAAGAAGGTCTCGACGATGAAGGACCTCCTGCCCGTGCTCGAGAAGGTGGCACAGTCAGGCCGGCCGCTGCTGATCGTGGCCGAGGACATCGAAGGGGAGGCGCTGGCGACGCTCGTCGTCAACAAGCTCCGCGGCACATTGAAAGTCTGCGCCGTCAAGGCGCCGGGCTTCGGTGATCGTCGCAAAGAGATGCTGCGCGACATCGCCATTCTCACCGGCGGGCAGGTCATTTCGGAAGAGATCGGTCTGAAGCTCGAGAACACGACGCTCAACGATCTCGGCCGCGCCAAGCGCGTCATCGTGGACAAGGACAACACCACGCTCGTCGACGGCAAGGGCAAGGACGATCAGATCGAAGGCCGTAAGTCGGAGATCAAGGCCCAGATCGAGAAGTCCACGTCCGATTACGACAAGGAAAAGCTGCAGGAGCGGCTGGCGAAGCTCGCCGGCGGCGTGGCCGTGCTGAACGTCGGCGCGGCGACCGAGACCGAGATGAAGGA
>Ga0137409_10000209_pt1 | contig 60918 bp, 44 predicted proteins | sample CZODoug1_16funga_FD_122059 | JGI IMG/M metagenome (GOLD analysis project Ga0137409, IMG submission 122059) | Vadose zone soil fungal communities from Angelo Coast Range Reserve, California, USA - CZODoug1_16fungal (Hybrid Assembly) | ecosystem: Environmental > Terrestrial > Soil > Vadose zone... | reverse complement strand
GCGATACCGGGGCGTCGACAGGCTCTGCCTCATCGGCCACCGGCGACAGCATTTGCCGGAAGCTTTTGCGGCTCCGCCAGAACAGCCGGAAAGCCTCGTCGAAGACCGCATGCTGGTCGCGCCGCGTGACAAAGACGGCGTGGAGCTCAAGTTGCGCTACTTCGATCGCTCGGCCGGCAATGGCACAGCATCAGGCATCGGTGTCTTGGATCGGTAAGGTTTGCCAGCGTGCGGGACTGGACAGACCCCTAAGATTCCAGTCCGTCCTCTGCAAGCACATCCCTGAGAAGATCCTCTCGACACGCAACTGTTGGCACGGACAGCAGCCGAATCTGCAGGCGCACAAGAACGATGTCAGCGTACGCAGCCTTGTTCCACGCGTGTGTGCACCACTCCTCCCATTGCGAAACAGTCCCCTCATCCGGCTCATGATCCGACTCGTTCTCGACAAACCACTCGACCGCATCACGCGCGGATGTCGGAACCCCGTCCTCTCCTTTCTTGCCATCCATCATGGTCCATCTCCTTAGGCGCATCTCAACGTGCTAGACGGATGGCCAGATAGAACCCGACAAAGGTCTGCAAGGGCCAAGGGTCCACTTGCCCACGAACCCATCGACGAGTAGGCGCCGGCATTAGCTCAGATGCACGAGCCGCCGCGGCGGCGTCACTACAGAGAGGAAGCGCTCCGCACAACGCCCCAGGAAGCGCAGACGCCATGATACGGCGCCATCGCCTCTGCCATTGCCGCGAGTTCCTCTGTGCGCGCGTACGCTCCGGGCGGATAGATCAGCGCGAGCGTCGCGGCGATGCGGCCCCGAATGCTCTCGTCGAGCGGCACGTAGTCGACCTCGTTCGCGACCAGCGCCTCATAGGCGTCCTTCGACGACATCGCGAGCTCCGGAAAGCTCTCGGCGCGGAAGCAGAGCTTCTGCAGCCCCTTCACGTTCGACTCGCGATAGAAGTCGTGCATCTCCTTGCAGATTCGACGCAGCGAGTAGCCGGCGTAGCGGTCGCGGTTCTGCGAGTAGAGCGTGGGCAGCGCTTCGCCGAGCGGGGCGTCGCGATCCCACAGATCCTTGAAGCTCACGAGCCGCGAGATCAGCGTGTTGAGCTTGCTTTCGTCATCGGCCGGCGTGAGCAGGAACAGGATGCTGTTGAGATCGCACTTCTCGGGCACGATCCGGTGCTCGCGCAGGTAGTTCGCGAGCACGGTCGCGGGCACGCCGAAGTCGAGATACTCGCCGGACTTCCGGTCGATGCCCGGTGTCAGCAGCATCAGCTTGTTCGGGTCGACCATCGCGTAGCCTTCCGTGAAACCGGAATAGCCGTGCCACGTGGCGTTCGGGTCGAACGTCCAGCATTGCTGCTCGCGCTTGAGCACCTCGGTGGGCAACTCTTCCCACGCGACGTTCTTGGCGTCTTTGGTGAGCGGCGAGCCGCGAATCGTGACGACGTCGGGGACGAACGGATCGAAGAACCAGCGCTCCTCGGCCGTGCGCCCGGTCTCCGCATAGTGCGCACCGAACTCGCGCAGCTTCTTGCGCACTTCGATCCCGAGCTCGATGCACCGGTCCCACATCATCTCGCCCGCTTTGCCGGCGTGCATCTTCGCGTTCACGTCGAGCGCGGCGAACAGCGGGTAGAACGGCGACGTCGAGCAATACATCAGGAACGCCTCGTTGAAGCGCTTGTGCTCGATGTAGCGAGGTTGGCCGCGAATGTGCTCGTCGCGCTTGTGAATCTGCGACGCCTGCGAGAAACCCGCGCCCTGCTTGTGCACGGACTGAGTCGAGAACAGCCCGGCCATTTCCGGTTGCAGGTCCGTGAGGCGCATCGGGCTGTGATCGGTGAACAGCGGATGGAACGCGTTGTAGCCGATCCACGCCTCGTCCCAGAGCACGTAGTCGCAGAGGTGGCCGATCTTCTCGAGCACCTTGCGCACGTTGTAGATCGTGCCGTCGTAGGTGGCGAGCTGGATGCACGCGAGCCGGAACGGCCGCTCCTTCTTGTACCGCCCGGGATCTTGGACGAGCGGGTTGGCGCGGATCCGATCCCGCAGATACTCCTCGTCCCACGCCTCCCAATCGACCGCGCCGATCATGCCGAACGCGTTGCGCGCGGTCGGCAGAAAGACCGGGATCGCTCCGGCCTTGACGAGCGCGCCCTGGTGCAGCGACTTGTGGTTGTTGCGGTCGAACAGCACGAGGTCGCCGCGGCGCAAAGTCGCCTGCGTGACCACCTTGTTCGAGGTCGACGTGCCGTTCAGCACGAAGTAGGTGCGGTCGGCGCCGAACACCTGCGCCGCGTGCTTCTGCGCGTCGACCGCCGCGCCCACGTGAATCAAGAGATCGCCGAGCTCGACGTCGGCGTTGCACAGATCGTTGCGGAAGATTTGCTCGCCGAAGTGCTTGAAGAAGAGCTGGCCCGCCGGCGACTTGCGATAGAACTCCCCGCCCTGGTGGCCGGGGCAGGCGAACGAGATCTTCGCCTCCGCGTCGTACGCCATGAGCCCGCCGAAGAACGGCGGCAGCAAGCTCATGCCGTACGCGACCACGCTCGCGACGACCTGCTTAGCGTAGAACGCCGGCGTCTGTTGGCCGAGATAGATATAGCCGTCGACCTCGCCCGCCATCCCGAGCACCGAGGTGTCGGCGATGCGGCTCGAGTCCGCCAGCGCCCAGAGCGGCGTGCGGAAGCCGATGCCGCGCACGGCGCGGGCGAGCTTGCGCGCGGGCTCGCGCCGTTCGCCGTCGACGGCCACGATGTACGCGCCCACTTCCGCGTCCTCCGCGACGTCGCGTTCGTAGCGGTCGCTGACGACGATCTCGAAATTCTCCGCCTTGACGCGCTCGAGCAGCGCACGCACCTGCGAATCGTCACCGTCCACGAGCGCCACCACCTTGAGCAGCTTGTGGAACGGAATCGGCGTGGTCGGCGTCTTGGCGGCGTACTCGATCATTTCCGCTTGACCGCGCGGCGCGCGGGCCGGTCCTTCAAGCAATACACGTGATAGACGCCGTCGTGCTCTTCGGTGCCCTCGACTTCCTTCGCGAAGCCGGGGAACAGATGCCCGAATTCCTGGAGCGTGCGCAGATACGTGAGCCACGGGCCGGTAGCCGGACCCACGCTCTCGCCCGGCATCACGATGGGGATGCCGGGCGGATACGGGATCACGCCGACCGCGACGACGCGGTCGGCCATGTCGGCGACCGGCACCTTTTCGGCGTCGCCCGCCATGAACTGTTGGAACGCGCGCCGCGGCGTCATCTTCGGTGCGGGCAGCGTGGCGTACGCCTGCGCCTGCCAGTGTCCTTGCCGCGACTCGCGGAGATGCGCCCACATCTCGTCGCCGAGGTCCTTGAGACCCTTGCCCGCGTAGCGCTGCCCCCCGGCCGAGGCGACCGCCGGCAAGACCTCCGCGAGCGGCGCGTTGCGGTCGTAGTCCGCTTTAAAGCCGAGCAGCGTGTTGAGCAGCGTGCCCCACTTGCCCTTGGTCACGCCCATGGAGAACAGGAACAGCACCATGTGGTCCGTCGTGCGCGACGGCACGATGCCATGGGCGCCCAAGTACGCGGTCACGATGTCCGCCGGGACGCCGGCCTTCTCGAGGTGGCCGTCGGTTTTCATTCCGGGACAGACGATGCCGAACTTGATCGGGTCGAGCATGCACCAGCCGTCGGGCAGCCCCTCGAATCCGTGCCAGCTTTCGCCGGGGTGCAGCACCCAGCAATCGGGATCCGTGGCGAGCTGCTCCGCCGACGCCTTGTGGAACGGAATGCGCTTGCCCTTCGGCCCCGCGACTTCCTCGGCATTCCACGGCGCGAAGAACCAGTCCTTCTTCGTGAGGAACTCCTGGCGCACGCGTGCGACGGCGAGCCGGCACGCGACGGCCTCGTCGATCGTCTCTTGCGTGAGCGACTGCCCCGCGGGGCCATCCATCATCGCGGCCGCGACCTCGTTCGACGCGATCAGCGCGTACAGCGGCGAGGTGCTCGCCTGCGCGCAGTACGCTTCGTTGAAGCGGCCGTGGTCGATCGCGCCGCGGCCGTCGCGGATATGGATGAACGACGTCTGCGACAACGCGGCGAGCAGCTTGTGCGTGGAGTGCGTCGCAAACACCGTGGGTCCGGTCTTCGGGTGGTCGGCGGGGTTGCCGCGCATCGCGAAACGGTCCGCATACAACGGATTGAAGCGCGCGTAGCCGTACCACGCCTCGTCGAAATGGACGCGATCGGTGCTCTTCGCGAGCAGCGCTTGCGCGCCGGCGGCGTCGTAGCACATACCGTCGTACGTGCAGTTGGTGAGCACGGAATACACCGCGGTCTTTTTCCCGGCCGCCTTGGCGAGCGGGTTGGCCGCGATGCTCTTGGCGATCGCTTTGGGCTCGAGGCGCTGCGGCGGAATCGGCCCGATGATTCCGTAACGATTGCGGGTCGGGCTCAGGAACACCGGGATGCCGCCGGTGATCGCGAGGCCCTGCTCGATCGACTTGTGGCAATTGCGATCGCAGAGCGCGACCTCGCCGTCGCCGACGCACGCCGACATGATCGCGCGGTTCGATGCGGACGTGCCGTTCAGCACCGAGTACGAACGGTCCGCGCCGAACACGCGCGCGGCGTAGCGCTCGCTCTCGCCGATCGGACCCGAGTGCCCGAGCATCGAGCCGAGCGCGCCGCGCTCGATGCCCATGTCGGTACGAAACAAGTTCTCGCCGTAGAAATCGAAGAACGCGCGGCCGATCGGCGACTTCAGGAAGGCGACGCCGCCCTGATGGCCCGGCGCCGCCCACGAGTACTCGCGCCCGCGGTCGTAGCGCGCCAGCGCGGCTGCGAACGGCGGCAAGAGCCCGTGGATGTAGCGCTCCACCGCGGCCTGCACGCGGCCGCCGATAAACGGCGCCGTGTCGTCCAGGATCCAGATGAACTCGTCCACCAACGTCGCGACCTCGACGTCGACGGAGCCCGCGAGCTTGCGGCTCGCCATCAGAAAGATCGGAACCTTCGCGTTGCGCGCGCGGACGGCACGGAGCAGCGTGGTCGCCTGCTCGTGGGGTCCGCCGCCGTTGCCGTTGCCCGGCTGCGTCTGCGTCCAGTTCAGCAGCACGCAGTGGATGCTGGCGTCCGACGTGACGGTGGCGAGCCCGTCCTCGCACGACTCGGCCTCCACCACGTCGACGCCGCGCGTGTGCAGCTCCGACACGAGCGCACGCACGGCGCGTCCGGCGGCGTGTGTTCCTGCGATCCCGTCGTCCACGACGAGAACGTGGCGCGACATCGGGCCTGCTCCAGTGTCTTGCATCATGGCGTTTCGATCTCGCGTTTCGGCGTAACGAACCGCAGCGGCGGCGGGGAAGTCATGTCGATCCTGAGAACGTCGTGCGACGCACGGGCCTGCAAGAATCGACCACGCGTACAGTGCTGGGCGGGTTATTCATCGACAATACGTCCTTAGGCCGATAAGCCGCTTGTGCGCGCCGCGCGCGGCCGACAAACGTCCGACGCCGCGTGATTTACGAGCACGGAACTAGCGAAGGTCTGCCGCGCTCAATACTCGTAGAACATTTTCTGGATTCGCGCGGGATCCTTCGTCTTCGTCAGCGCGAGCTGCAGCAGCACACGCGACTTCGCGGGATTGAGCTCGCCCGACGCGACGAGGCCGAGCTTGTCGTCGTCGACCTCGTTGTTGCGCAGCACGATGCCCTGCGCCAGCCGCGTGCTGCGCACGACGACGACGCCGGCCTTCGCGGCCTTCGTGACCGCTTCGAGCGCCGGCGCGGTCATGTTGCCGTCGCCGACCCCGGCGACGACGAGGCCCCGTGCGCCGTTCTTCACCGCGGCGTCGATCAGGTCGGCGCTCATGCTCGCGTGCGCGAAAATCACATCGACGCGCGGCAGCTTGTCGAGCGCGTCGACCGAGAACTCGGTCGCGTTGCCGACTTTGCGATCCATCGGCTCGAACCATTCGACCTTGCCCGTGTGCACGACTCCTGCGGGCCCGCGATTCAGGCTCTGGAACGTCTGCACGCTGGTCGTGTCGGTCTTGACGACGTTGCGCGCGTAGTGGATCACGTCGTTGAGCGACACGAGCGTGCCCTTGCCGCGCGAGCCGCGGTCGGCGAGCACCGCGACGCCGTTGTAGATGTTGCCCGGCCCGTCGGCGCTCACCGCCGTAGCGGGCCGCATCGACCCGACCATGACCACCGGCTTGTCGCTCTTCGTCACGAGGCTCAAGAAATAGCTCGTCTCCTCGAGCGTGTCGGTGCCGTGAGTAATGAGGACGCCGTCGGTGTCGGCCGCCTTCAGCACCTCGTTGACGCGCTTCGCGAGCTTGAGCCACACCTCGTCGCTCATGTCCTGGCTGCCGATGTTCGCGACCTGCTCGCCCGTGATCACGGCGAGCTTGTCGAGATTCGGCACGGCCTTGATCAGCGAGTTGACGTCGTAGGTGCCGGATTTGTAGGAGTAGTCCGTGGCGCTCGCTTGCGCGCCGGCGATCGTGCCGCCGGTCGCGAGCACTTTGATCTTCGGCAGCGATGCCGCCGGCTGCGCCGGCGCAGTTCCCGCCGCCGCAAGCGCCGCGGCGATGAGCAGCCAATGCATTGCGCGTTTCATATCCGTTCTCCGGTTGCGTGTACCCTCGTCATACGTGCCGGCCGTGCGCCGCCCGTGCGCGCGCGGCTCGTTTCGCTCGTTTCGCTCGGATCGGCAGGCGGACTTTGTCCTTCGCCTTGCGCGCGGCCGGGCTCGCCTTCGCGGCTTCGTACGCCTGCCGATAGCCGCGCGCCACCGCGCGGATCGCGCGGCCGATGTCGTCGTACACGTGGTCGTTCAAATTCGCGAACGACAGGCGCACCGACCAGTCCGGTGCGTCGAAGCCGCTGCCGTTCAAGAGCACGATGCCGTGGTCCTCGGCGAGCCTGAACACGATGTCGAGCGGATGAACGTTGGCTTTCATCCAGCGCACGACGTCCTCGCCCACGTACTTGCGGGCCCAGAACTCGAAGTCCACGAGGCCGTAGTAGTAGTCGAACTGGTCGTTCGGCGGCACCTCGATGCCGAGACCCTCGATCGTGGCGGTCACGCGCTTGCGCACGATGCCGATGCAGGCCTTTTGGTAGTCCTTCTTCTCGTCCATGAGCTCGTAGAGCGAGAACAGCGTCATCATCACCTGCTGCGGCAGCGACAAGCCCGCGGTGTGATTGAGCGCCACGTCGCGGCTGTCGGCGACGATGCGGTCGACGAAGCGCAGCTTGCGCGGCTCGAGGGTGAGCGGCGCGTAGCGCTTGTCGAGCTTCTTCTTCACCGGCTCCGCGTGCTCGGCGATCAAGCGGTCGTACACGTTGTCCTCGTGCACCGCGATCACGCCCAAGCGCCAGCCCGTGCAGCCGAAGTACTTGCTGTACGAGTACACGCCGATCGTGTTGCGCGGGAATGCGCCGAGCAGCGACCTGAACCCGGGTACGAACGTACCGTAGACGTCGTCCGTGAGCAGCATCAGGTCCGGCCGCTTCTTCAAGATCGCGCCGATCTTCGCGAACGTCTGCTCGTTCAACGCCACCGCGCTCGGGTTGCCCGGATTGACGATGAAGAACGCTTTGACCTCCGGGTCAAGCAGCTTCTTGAGCTCCGCGTCGTCGAACTGGAAGCGGCGCTCCTGAGTGGTCGCCACCGTCACGATCTTCAAGTCGTAGTCCTCGAGGTGCGGCATCTCGAGATACGGCGTGAAGATCGGCGTCATCAGCGCGATCGTGTCGCCGGCGTTGAGCAGGCGGTTCGCCTTCAGCGACTTGAAGATGTAGCACATTGCGGCCGTGCCGCCTTCGACGGCGTACAGCTGAAACCGGCCCGGCGGGCGCGGCGGACCGCACATCGCCCACTGCAGATACTCGTGCACGATCTGCTCGTTGTGCACGAGCATGCGGTCGGGCACCGGGTAGTTGTCGCCGACGATCGAGTCGACGAGCTCGTGCACGAATCCGTCCGCGTCGAAGCCGAATTTGTTCACCGCCCACGGCACGAGCTTGCTCAAACATTCGGCGCCCGGATCCGTGCGCTGCTTCGACCACGCCGCCAGGCGATCCGCGATCCCGCGCGCGTCGGGCATACCGCCGACCCCCGGCGGGAGATCGAGCACGCGCTTGCTCTCGGTCATCGCGAACAGGCCGAGCAGGAAGAACGCCTCGCGCGGCTCAGTGGCGATCCAGTTCGGATTGCCGCGCCCGGCGTTCAGATAGGCCACCGCCGACGCGGTCGCCGTCTTGCTCGCGGCCTTCGCGAGAAAGTCTTTGATCTCGAATGGGCTCAGCGCTTCGTATTTGCGCAGTGTGACGACGTCCATGCAGGTCTCCGCAGCCTGGCGCCACGATCGGCCGCGCGCCGATGCATGGGTATTGGCCGAAAGGTCACTGCTCGACTCGTCGCGCGCGCGCTAGCCTCGCGAAACGTCCTTGCGCCGAAATGCATGGGGGCGTGCGTTGTGGTCCGTCGCGCCGGCGATCGTGAGAGGAGCTTCAAGATGACGTCGCGTTTCGGCGGAAACGAACTGCCGCGCACATCGTGGCGAGCAGCGGCGTTCGTGTGTGCTTGGCTAGCGGCAGTGCCCGCGCACGCCAGCTTTCTGCACGGCGAGACGCTCGATGCCGCGGCCGATTGGCTCGCGCTGATCGTGATCTGCATCGTGCCGATCGTCGGCATCGCGGCCTTCTGGATGGTGCACGTGCTGCCGGAAAAGATCGCGCACAAGCGGCACCATCCGCAGACCGAGGCTATTCAGGTCCTGTGCCTGCTGTCGCTCGTGTTCGGCGGGTTGCTGTGGCCGCTCGCGTGGCTCTGGGCGTTTTCCAAACCCGTGCTGCACCAGCTCGCCTACGGCACCGACAAGCACGACGACTTCTACGCCACCGAGGCCGGAAGCGCGCAACTGCGCACCGACGTCGCCGCGCTGCGCGGCAACGTCGAGCACATGATCGCGCAGGGTGGAACGCCGCAGGAGCTGGCTGCGGTGCGCGACCGGCTTGCCGCGCTCGAGCCGCAGCTCGCGGCCCACGCCAGCGCGGTGGCGAAGGAAGCTCACTGATGGAAATCCTGCTGCTCGGCATTTACGGCTTCTTCGTCTGGCTGATCTTCATCAAGCTCAAGTGGCTGCCGTGGAACGCGATGAGCCAAGTCACCGTCGTCGTGATCCCGATCGTGGGCCTCACGGCGCTGATCCTGCTGCTGAACATCCACGCCCCGTCGTCGCACGACGTCCGCGTGTTCAAGTACACGGTGCCCATCGTCTCGCAAGTGCGCGGCCGCGTGATCGAGGTGCCGCTCGAGGAAGGCAACCGGCTCGTGCACGCGGGCGACGTTCTGTTCAAGGTCGATCCGACGCCGTATCAACTCGCGGTCAACAGCCTGAGCGCACAACTCGTGGGCGCCGAGGGCGGTGCCGGCCAGCTGCGCGAGCAGTTGAAATCGGCCGCCGGCAATACGGCGGCGCTCCGCGTGCGGCTCGATCTCGCGAGCAAGCGCGTGACGCAGAATCGGGAGCTCGCGGGGACCGGCGCCGGCAACAAGTTCGACCTCGAGCAGGCGGAGTCGGACGTCGCCAACTTCCAGGCACAGCTCGGGGCCGCACGCGCCAACGAGGCGCAGGTGCAGGCCCAGCTCGCAGCCGTCGTCGACGGCGACCTCGCGTCGATCGCACGGCTCAAGGCGGACCTTGGGACCGCGCAGTGGGAGCTCGAGCAGACGACGGTGCTGTCGCCGTGCGAGTGCTACGTGATCAATCTGCAGTTGCGCCCGGGCGCGTTCGTCGCGGGCGTTCCGTTCAATCCCGTGATGACGCTCGTAGAAGCGGAGGGCCAGGTGGTCGCGTACTTCTACCAGAACGAGCTGCATGGAGTCGCGTCCGGCGACGACGCAGAATTCACGCTCGAGACCTATCCCGGCCGCATCATCAAGGCGAAGGTCGACTCGGTGATCTGGGCACAAGGCGTGGGCCAGCTGCCGGCAAGCGGCACGCTGCCGATGACCGGCGTGCTCGCAGCGCCGCCGAACCGCTTCGCCGTGAAGTTCGACGTCGACGGCCCCGACCGCGACCTGTTCCTCGCCGCGGGCGCAGCGGGCAGTGCGGCGATCTACACGCAGCACTTCGTCGCGATCCACATCCTGCGCAAAGTGATCATTCGCGTCGGCGCATACATGGACTACTTGATCCTGAAGCTGCACTGACGCCCATGAACATGCGCACGATCCTGGTCTTGCCCGTGCTCGGCGCGCTCGCGGCCTGCCAGCTCGCCCCGCCGCCCAAACCCGAGGAGATCCTGCCGCAGGCGTTGCCCAACACGGTGATCCCCGAGCGCTTCGGCGCCGGCGAGCACGACGATGGGCCGGTCGCGACCGGCTGGCCCGCGGCGTTCTCCGACCCGCGGCTCGACGCGCTGATCGAAGAGGCAATGCAGCACAACCCGGACCTGCTCGCGGCCGCGGCGCGCGTCGAGGTCGCGTCGCAATACGTCGAAGTCGCGCAGTCGAAGCTCTACCCGCAGATGAACCTGCTCGCGCGCGGCGGCGGCCAGATGGGCGGCGACGAATCGGGCTTGAAGGGCGTGGGCCTGTTCGCCGACTGGGAGCTCGACCTTTGGGGCCGAGTACGCGCCGGACGCGCGACCAACCTAGCCGGCTACGAGGCCACGGTGGCTGATGCCGAGTACGCGCGCCAGTCGATCGCCGCGCTCGTCGCGAAGTCGTACTTCCTCGCGGTGGAGGCCGGCGTGCAGCAGCGGCTCGCCGAGGACATGACCTCGGCTGCCGATCAGCTCGTGATGCTCGCGCAAGAGCGCCAGCGCATCGGCCGGGGCGACGGCTACGACGCGGCGTTGAGCCGCGCGAACGCCGAGACCTTCCGCGACACGGTGCTGCAATTCGCGCTCGCGCGCGAGCAGGCGCTGCGCGCGATCGCGGCGCTGGTCGGCCGCTATCCGGCGGCGACCGTCGACATCGCGGCCGAGCTCGCGAAGTGGCCCGGGCCGGTGCCGGCCGGTCTGCCGTCGGAGCTGCTCGAGCGCCGGCCCGACGTGGTCGCGGCCGACCGCCGGGTGGCCGCCGCGTTCTACCGGATCAAGGAAGCCAAGGCCGCGCGGCTCCCGACCATTTCGCTCACCGCTTCCGTCAACGACGTCTCGAGCGATCTGTTCGAGCTGAAGGAGCGCGACAACCCGGTCTGGAGCGCGGGCGCGAGCTTGCTGTTGCCGGTGTTCAACGCGGGCGGGCTGAAGTCGCAGGTGCTGATCCGCACGGCGGAGCAGCGCCAGGCCATCGCGGACTACGGCCGGATCGGCGCGCGCGCGTTCGGCGAGGTGGAGAACGCGCTCGCGGCCGAGCTCACGGCCGGCCGGCGCGAGCAGGTGCTCGTGCGCGCGGCGGACGCGAATCAAGAAGCGCTCGACCTCGCCCAAGTGCGCTACCGCGTCGGCTCCGGCGACCTGCGCGGCGTGCAGCAGCAGCAAGTGGCCGTGCACGGCTCGCGCGTCGCGCTCGTGCGCGTGCAGACCGAACGGCTCGTGCAGCGCGTGAACTTGTATCTCGCCCTCGGGGGCGGATTCGACGCGGCCGCCGCCGCGGTCGCCAGCGCCGAGTAGCCCCGATGGGCGCCGCCGCGCAGGAGCTGCTGCGCGCTCATCCGGAGATCGCTTTTTTCCTCATCTTGGGCCTCGGCTACCTGCTCGGAAAGATCGCGCTCGGCGGGTTCAAAGTCGGCGCAGTGACCGGCACGCTGCTCGCGGGCGTGCTCGTCGGGCAGCTCGGCGTCACGCTGCCGAACGAAGTCAAGCAATGCTTCTTCCTGCTGTTCCTGTTCGCGATCGGTTTCCGCACCGGCCCGCAGTTCTTTCGCGGGCTGCGCAGCGACGGGCTCGCGCACGCTGCGCTAGCGGCGATCGTGTCGACGGCGGGACTCGCCGCGGCCTACGCGGCGTCCCGCGTGCTCGGCTACGACGCGGGCACCGCGGCGGGACTCGTGGCGGGCTCGCTCACCGAGTCCGCCGCGATCGGCACCGCGATGGACGCGATCTCGAAGCTCGACGCCACCGAGGCGCAGCGCGCGGCGCTCGCGAACCACATTCCGGTCGCGTTCGCGGTTACGTACCTGCTGGGGACGGCCGCGTCGGCTTGGGTGCTCGCGCAGCTCGCTCCGAAGCTGCTGGGCATCGACCTAGAGACCGAGTGCCGCAAGCTCGAGGAGGAGATGCAAGGCGACGCGCTGCAAGAGACCGCGGCGCGGCGCGACGTCGAGCTGCGCGCCTACGCCGTCGATTCCGGCTCGCAATGGGCGGGGCGGCGGATTGCCGAGCTCGAGCTAGCCGGGACCGGCGAGCGCATTTTCGTCGAGCGCGTGCGCACGCGTGGCCGCGTCCGTGCGTGCGATCCGCGGTTCGCCCTGCGCGCCGGCGACGTGGTCGCCGTGTCGGCGCGCCGCACGACGCTGGTCGACGTGCTCGAGCAGGCCGGCAGCGGCTTGCGCGAGGTCGACGACAAGGAGCTACTCGACGTGCCCGCGGACGTGGTCGACGTCGTCGTCGCGAACGCCGCCATCGACGGCCTCACGCTCGCGGAGCTCGCGCGCGAGGACGCCGCGCGCGGCGTGTTCCTGAAGCGCATCCTGCGCGGCGGCCAACCGCTCGGCGTACTGCCCGGCCAGAAGGTCTATCGCGGCGACGTGCTCACGATCGTCGGCTCGGCGGCGAATGTCTCTCGCGCGGTGGAGCTCCTCGGCGTGGCCGATCGCTCGACCGACGTCACGGACATGCTGGCCGTCGCGGCGAGCATCGTCGCCGGCGCGCTGATCGGCCTGCCGGCGCTGCGCATCGGCCACGTCGAGGTGGGCTTGAGCCTGCCGGTCGGCGTGCTGTTCGGGGGGCTCGTCTGCGGCTGGCTGCGGTCGGTGAGACCGCGCTGGTTCGGCCGGATTCCCGGGCCCACGCTCTGGGTGTTCGAGTCGATCGGGCTCACCGGATTCGTCGCGGTCGTCGGCTTGAACGCGGGGCCGGATTTCGTGCAGGGACTTGCGACCAGCGGGTTGAGCCTCGTCGCGGCCGGCATGGTCACGGTCGTGAGCGCGCTCGTGATCGGCGTGCTCGCCGGCCGCTGGCTCTTCAAGCTCCATCCGGGCGTGCTGCTCGGAGTCGTCGCGGGCGGTTGCACCGCGACGCCGGCGCTCGCGGCCATTCAAGAAGTCGCGAAGAGCACGGTGCCCGCGATGGGCTACGGCGTCGCGTACGCGGTCGGCAACGTGCTGCTGGCACTCTGGGGGACCGTGATCGTCGCGCTGCTCGCGTAGACGCACTAGTCGCTCGGCGGGCAACCGATCCTTTGACCATAGTAACGCCTTGCATTACTATAGGGTCCATGATCAAGAGCTTTCGGGATCGGGAAACCGAAAAGATCTGGGAAGAGCGATCGTCAAAGAAACTTCCAAAGAGCATTCAGAGCCGCGCGCTGATGAAACTGCAGCAGCTTAATGCGGCAGGCGATCTTCGAGATCTGCGAATCCCTGTCAGCAATCATCTGGAGAGGTTGAGTGGCAATCGGTCAGGCCAATGGAGTGTTCGGATCAATGATCAATGGCGAGTCTGCTTCGAATGGACTGCCGGCCATGCCGACAACGTCGAGATCTGTGACTATCACTAGGGCTTCTGGAGCACGGAACATGCCTTCACTAAGAGCACATCATCCGGGCGGCATCTTGCGCGAGGAATTCATGGAGCCCGTCGGACTCACCCCCTACAAGCTGGCGAAGGCACTGGACGTGCCGCTACCGCGGGTAAACGACATTGTCTTGAAGAAGCGTTCGATCTCGGCGGAGATGGGTTTGCTTCTAAGCGCCTACTTCGGGACGACAGATCAGTTCTGGATAAACTTGCAGGCGGACTACGATCGCCGCACCGCGCGTTCGCGGATCCAAAAGAAGCTGAAGTCGATCAAACCGCACCCAACGGACAAGGACGGATCGTTGGTGAGAGCGGCATGAGTCGGCAAAAGCGACGATCTTAGGCCGAGTCGGGGACGAGCTCGCGCAGACTCTGCGCGACGTGCTCCTGGAAACGGCGCCAGCCGTTCGCGCCGACGAGCGCTTGGTTGATCTCGAGCTCGACGCCGAGGTAACGCTTCTCCGGATGCCGCTGCCGCAGCCACGTCGTGAGCCCGTCGGCCGCGCCGCTGTACGGATAGTTGAAGCGCACGCGCAGGTCCGGATCGAGCCGATGCAGGATCTCGGCCCACCGCCGGCAGAGCTCCCCCTCGCGCTTGCGGCGGCTATCGTAGAGGAACCCGATGTCGGCGTTGCGTACGACGCCGTCGAGCTCGGGCGTGAAGCTGTGCACGGCCACGTGCACGACGCGCCGGCCGCGCGCGACGTCCGCCGCCACGGCGTTCTCGACCTCCTCCCGGTGCGGCCGCCACCAGCGATCGAGAATCTGCCGCCGTTCTTCTCGCGGCAGCTCCTTCGTGAACTGCGACCAGATCCGCCGGTTGGTCGGCGCGCGGTTGGCTTCGACGAACAACCGGCTCCAGGTCACGGCGAGCGCGGGCCGGCGCAGCTTCTTGCCGAGCAACCGCGCGAGCGTCAGCGCGCCCGGATCCCAGCCGCGGTGCGACGCGAGCACGTGGTCCGCGCCGCGGAAGAGCCTCGCGTACGCGCTAGGAATCCGGTTGCCGCCGTGCTCGCACGTCAACACCAATCGGTCGTTCACCGCGCTCATGACGCTCTCCCGGCTGCGGATTTCGTCCAGCCCTTCGGCCGGATCACGAGCAGGTTGCCGTCGTCGGACCCCACGCCGAGGAAAATCGCGCCGATCAATCGATGGACGGTCACGCGATAGTACTTCGTGCCGTAGGCCGGGTTGTCGAGCAGCGGATCCGCGATCGCGACCGATTGATCCTCGGAACGATAGCCGCCGAGCACGATGAAATGCCCGAACGCGTCACCGCGTACGTCGTCCGCGCCCGCTTCGGTCTCGCGCGCGCATTGATAGAGATAAGTGCCGTTGGTGCCGGTGAGCAGCGGCAGGCCGTCGCCGAGCGTCTTCGCGATGAGGTCCGGCGTGAGGTCGCCCCAGCGGAACTGCCCGCCGAGCGCCAGGTAGCGGTCGGCCGCCTCGTAGCCGGGCCCGTAGCGCGGATCGTCGGCGAGGTTCTTCGCGGCGGCGCGCGCCTTGAGCTTGGCCCGCAAGTCCGTCGGCTGCTGGAACCAGGTTGGGTCCATGTGCCGCACGTTGCAGGCCCAGGTGATCGTCTCGTAGCCGCGCTGCAACGCGTGCACCGCGAGGTGCACGTTCAACGTCCCCCCGCCCGGCAGCTTGGGCGTCTCGGCGATCACGGCGTCGAGACCGATCGGGTCGCCGTAGTAACGGTACACGGCGTGCAGCGCCGTCGGGCCGCAGGTCGTGTAGTCCGGCTGGCGCTCGATGCGGATCCCGAGATCGATGTCCACGCTGCTCATCTCGACGCAACTCCTCCGGACGGGTCGATCTCCGGGCGATCACGCGCAAGCGACGACGGCGCAGCGCCCGCGGCTTCTTGTGCGAGTTTCGGTCACGGAAGGAATAGCTGTGCCGCCACTCCGAAGAATGCCGTTTTTACGGCGTCGCTCGCATGAGACCTTGGGCGCACAACCAGAGAAAAAAAGCGCGCGAGGACCGGCGGGCCTTTGTGCCATGCGCGGCAGTCGTCGCCCATTGGCCTACAGGCGGATGCGCCGCGGACAGGGACGTGCGTGAATTCTCGTGGAAGGAGAACAAACCCATGGCCACCACTGCCGCGCTGTCGCCTCTGAGCATCCTCGTCGTCTACGGCGACATCGGCGTCGGGACGACTCTCGCCCGCTCCGGCACCGCGCTGATCGAGCAGCTCAAGGCCCGCGGCTTCGAAGTAGTCGGCGCGCGCTCCGCGGCCGACGCCGTGGCCGCGATTCACGCCGATCCGCTGACCGGCTGCGTGCTCGTCGATGCCGGTCTCGACGACTCGGACGGCGCGGAACGCGTGTTGCGCGCGTTCCGCGCGCGCAACGATCGAACGCCGGCGTTCCTGTTAGGCGAGCGCAGCCAGATAGCGTCGATTCCTTTGAGCATGCTCAAGCGCGCGGACGAGCTCGTCTGGCTCACCGAGGACACGCCCACGTTCATCGCGGGGCGCGTCGAGGCCGCGATCCGCCGCTACCGGGAGCACCTGCTGCCGCCCATGTTCACGTCGATGCTCGCGCAGGCGAACGTGCGCGAGTACGCGTTCGGCACGCCGGGACATCTCGGCGGCACTGCGTTCTTGAAGACGCCGGTGTCGAAGGTGTTCTTCGACTACTTTGGCGAGAACGTGTTTCGCTCCGACCTCTCGATCGGCATGGCGGCCGTGGGCTCGCTGCTCGATCACAGCGGGCCGATCGGCGAAAGCGAGAAGTACGCCGCGCGCGTGTTCGGCGCACATCGGTCGTACACCGTGACCAACGGCACGTCGAGCTCCAATCGCATCATCTTCATGGCGAGCCTCACGCGCGGCGACGTGGCGCTCTGCGATCGCAACTGCCACAAGTCGATCGAGCACGGGCTCATCATGTCGGGCGCAACGCCCATGTATCTCGTGCCGCACCGCAATCGCTACGGGATCATCGGCCCGATCTATCCCGAGGACCTGCAACCCGAGCAGATCCGCGCGCGCTTCGAGACGCACCCGCTGGCAGCCGGCGTCGAGCGCGCCAAGCCGCGGCATACGGTGATCACCAACTCGACCTACGACGGCCTCATCTACAACGTCGCGCGCGTGATCGAGATCGGCGCCCATGCGATCGACCGGCTGCACTTCGACGAGGCGTGGTATGCGTACGCGCGCTTCAACCCGCTGTACAAGAACCGCCACGCCATGTTCGGCGACCCCGCCGCGTACAAGGACGGCCCGACGTTGTTCGCGACGCATTCCACGCACAAGTTGCTCGCGGCATTCTCGCAGGCGTCCTTCATCCACATCCGCGACGGCCGCGACCCGATCGAGCATGCGCGCTTCAACGAGTCGTTCATGATGCATGCCTCGACCTCGCCGTTCTATCCGATCATCGCATCGAACGAGATCTCGGCCGCGATGATGGACGGCGCGAGCGGCGTCGCTTTGACGACGGAGTCGATCCGCGAGGCGGTGAGCTTCCGCCAAGCGCTCGCACGCATCAAACGGCAGTACGCGAAGGACGGCGACTGGTTCTTCACGCCATGGAACGCGGCCGAGGTCACGGATCCCGCGACCAAACGGCGCGTGGCTTTCGAGGACGCGCCCGAAGAACTGCTGGTGAGCGACCCCAACTGCTGGGTGCTGCATCCGGGCGAAGAGTGGCACGGCTTCGACGAGCTCGAAGACGGCTACTGCATGCTCGACCCGATCAAGGTAACGATCGTCGCGCCCGGCATCGCGGCCGACGGCTCGTTCGAGGAGCGTGGCATCCCGGCCGCGCTGCTCTCCGCATACCTCGTGCGGCACGGCTTCGAGTACGAGAAGACTCAGGACTTCACGATGCTGTTTCTGTTCTCGATCGGCATGACCAAGGCCAAGTGGGGCACGCTGTTGACCAAGCTGATCAAATTCAAAGAGGACTACGACGCAAACACCCCGCTCGACGTCGCGTTGCCGAGCCAGTTCGCCGCCGGTCCGGAGCGTTACGCCGGAATGGGCTTGCGCGACCTCGCCGACGAGATGTTCGACCAATACCGGCGCTCGGGCCAGATGCGGCACCTGCAGGGCGCGTTTTCCACGCTGCCGGCGATCGAGATGACGCCCGCGGACGCGTACCGCCGACTCGTGCGCAACGAGGTGGAGCGCGTGCCGCTCGACGAGCTCGCGCAGCGAGTCATCGCGACGAGCGTGGTGCCCTACCCGCCCGGCATTCCGATGATGATGCCGGGGGAAAACGCCGGCCCCGGGGACGGGCCGCATATCGGCTACCTCAAGGCACTGCGCGACTGGGACCGGCGTTTCCCCGGCTTCGGCCACGAGACTCACGGCGTCGAAATCCGCGGCGGCGAGCATTTCCTTTATTGCCTGAAGCAGCGGGCGTCTTAGCGGAGCCGCGACTCGGCGCCCCCGCCGACGCCGCGCACATCCGAGCGTTGGAGCCTAGCGATGTCGACCGTCAATTGGTCCCGCCACTGGATGCTCGGGTTCGTGCCGATCGCGATCGCGATCGATCATGTCGCCGGGGTCAGCGCGCCGGTGAGGTTCCTGATCGCGGCACTCGCGATCGTGCCGGTCGCACGTCTGATCGGCTCGAGCACCGAGCACCTCGCGCACTACACGGGCGATTCGATCGGCGGGCTGCTGAACGCGATATTCGGCAATCTGCCCGAGATCATCATCGGCGTCACGGCCTTGCAGGCCGGCCTCTACGCGATGGTGGCCGCGTCGATCATCGGCGCGATCCTGTTCAACCTGCTGCTCGTCATGGGACTCTGCTTCCTGCTCGGCGGCCTGCGCCGCCACACGCTCACGTTCAACGCACAGGCCGTGCGCCACTACAGCACGATGATGTTCATCTCGGTGATCAGCCTCGCCTTGCCGAGCATCTACGAGCGCGCGTTCGCAGCCGACGCCGCCACGATCGAGCAGGAGAAGATCAACATCGGGCTCGCGGTGCTGCTGCTCGCGCTCTACGGACTCTATCTGCTGTACATGATTCGCACCCATCCCGAGGAATTCGCGAGCGTCGCCAGGGAGGGCGAGCCGGAAGCGTCCGAGGAGCACGAGCAGCACTGGAGCCTCGCGCTCTGCATCGGCGTGCTGGTCGTCAGCTCGGTGGTCGCGGCGGTGTTGAGCGAGATCTTAGTCGGCGCCGTCGAGGGCACCGGCGAGGCGCTCGGCCTGTCGCCTGCGTTTCTCGGCATCGTGCTGCTCGCGAGCGTCGGCGGGGTCGCGGAGGGTATGTCCGCGGTCGACATGGCGCGCAAGGGCCGTTTCGACCTATCGCTCGGCATCGCGCTCGGCAGCTGCATTCTGATCGCGCTGTTCGTGGCGCCGGTGCTGGTCTTCGCGAGCTACTTCGTGGGGCCGCAGTCGTTCCTGCTGTCCTTCAACGCAGGCGGAGTGACGCTGTTGTTCCTGTCGGTGCTGATCGGCACGCTGGTCGCATCGGGCGGCTCCGGCAATTGGTACAAGGGGGTGCAGCTGATCGCGGTGTATCTGATGGTCGCCCTGCTGCTCTACTTCGTGCCGCAATGAACGGCTCGCCCAACGTGCCCGGGGCCTGAGGGCCGCCCCCGCGGGCTATTTCCGTCCGGTCGAGCCACTCGCCGCGCTTCGCGGACGGGCCCTCCCACTTTCGCGCTCGACGGCCGCAGTGCACACTGTCGCCTGGCCTCGATCGCTGTACGACCCGCGCGGTGTTGATTCCGCCTTCGCGCAAGAGAGGGGTTCCACCGGGTATAGCGCGGGTTCGTGATGCACCACGTTCGCTTCAAGAGGCTGCTACTGAATGTGACGCGCTTGCGGCGCGGACAGCTATTGCGGCCGCTGCGTCACCGCCTGCGCAACAAGGGACTCTGGTCGTTCGACCACCATTCGGTCGCGAAGGGCGCCGCGATCGGTGTGTTCTTCGCCATTCTGTTTCCGGTGGCGCATATCCTCTTCGCGATCGTCACCGCGATCGCGCTACGCGCGAATGTCGTCGCGGCATCGTTGGCCACCTTCATTTCGAACCCGCTCACGATGCCGATCATGTACTACTCGGCCTATCGGATCGGCGCCCTCATCATTCGGCCGGAGGCGCCCGACGCGCCCGTCGAGGCGCTCGAGTCCGCCCAAGAAGCCGCGCAGGCGGCGCTCACCGTCCGCCAATGGTTCCCCGCGCTACTCGACTGGATGTCTTCGGTCGGCGCGCCCACCGCCGTCGGAATCGTCACGCTGGCGTGCGTCACTGCGCTCACGGTGTACGCGCTCGTGTTCGCGATCTGGGGAACTTGGTCGCGGATCTCGAAGTAGCCGCGAGTGGATGACGGCTCGCCGCTCCCGGTTACTTCACGATTTTCAGCGCCCTCAAGATCACGATCAGCAGCACGGCGCCGCCGATGCCGATCGCCCAGCGCACGATCGCGCCGCCGGCGGCGATCCCGAGCAGCCCCGCGACCCAAAAGCCGAGGAACGAGCCGACGATGCCGACCACGACGTTCGCGATGATGCCCATTTGGGCATCGGTCTTCATGATCAGGCTCGCCACCCAGCCGATGACGCCACCGATGATCAACGTGATGAGGATGTCCATCGCAGCCCTCCGTCCGATCCGCGAACGTTAACACGGCACGCCGGCCGCGCCATCGGACCAAGGGGCCGTTGCGGCGCCCGCGCCGCGAACGACGAATCCGCTCTTGCGGCGCAACGACTGTCCCGCTCCGTGCTGCCCCTTGGTCCAATCTCAAATGCCCATCCCGCCGCGTATGGTCCTTGCCACCGCCGGCTGATAGATAGGGCGTCCCATGTCGGACCATTCGAATTTGCGACCGATCCGTAACCTCGGCCTCGCCGTTTGGCTCGTGGCCGCGGCGTTCTGCGCGTCGGCGCAAGCGCCCCCGCCACTGACGGTAACGTTTACCAGGCCGGGCACCAACCTGTCGCCATACACGCAGTTCCGGATCCTGCCGCTGAACATCAGCGGCACGCGCGTGATTCCGCCGCCGTGGGTGGAGAAACCCGACCCCCACGAGTGGGCGTTGACCCGCGACAACAAGCAGTTTCTCGTCAGCGAGTTCGCGCGCGCGGTGCGTGCAGGCATCGAGAGCGGCGGCAAGTACAAGGTCGTCGACACCGCCGGGCCCGGCACGCTGCAGCTCGAGGTCCGCCTCATCAGCCTCACACCCTGGGCATCGAGGGCGGAAAAGGGTGCCGAGACGCTCGGCTCGGGCACGCTGTCGTTCGAAGCGTACGTGCGCGACTCCCGTACCGCCGAGCTGCTCGTGGCGTATGAGGGAACCCAGCCGGTCGGCAAGGACTATCAGGAGAACACGGCCTTGAACAAGGCCAGCAGTCTCACCGAGCACTTCACGACCTGGGGCAAGAACGTGAGCGCCCGCTTGGCGGCCGCGCAGGCGCGCTAGACACGTGAGCGAGCCGACTCACCCCGCTTGGGCGCGTCACCTCGACACGATCGCGGACGAGCTGCTGCGCTTGACGACGGTGTGCGGCGTGAATCTGCGCGAGCCGGGCGTGGTCGAGCGCATCGTGAAGAACGACGCCACGGTCTGCACCAAGAAAAATCCCATCGGCTTCCGCAAGCTGCGCGACCTCGTGATGGCGTCGTTCAACTCGCTGAACAAAGCCGCCGACCGGATCGGACCGGATGAAACGAAGGTCATGGTCGACGCGATCATGGAGCGGCTCGACCGCCGGCGGGAGCTCGCGGGATCGGGCGGAAAGCGGCGCGAGACGCCGTCGAGCAAGCCGCAGTGAGCGCGAGCGTCGCGACCACCAAGGCCCAGCTCAAACGCATCGAGAAGCTCATCGCGCGCTACCGCGTGACGCGCGGAAAGGATTTCAAGCTCAAGCACGTCGACCCTAAGGACACCGCCGGGCTCAAGTCCGAGGACAAGAGCGAGGCCAAAGAGATGCTCGAGCGGGGCGTCGAGTGGCTCGCGGAGCAGCAGCAGATGCTTTACGCCCAGGACCACTGGGCGCTGCTGCTCGTGTTCCAGGCCATGGACGCCGCCGGCAAGGACGGCACGATCAAGCACGTGACCTCGGGGATCAACACGCAGGGCTGTCACGTGACCTCGTACAAGCAGCCGTCCAGCGAGGAGCTCGATCACGACTTCCTCTGGCGGTACATGCGCAACGTGCCGGCGCGCGGGATGATCGGGATCTTCAACCGCTCCTACTACGAGGAGTTGCTGGTCGTCAAAGTGCATCCGGAGCTTCTGCACCGCCAGAAGCTCCACGCCTCGCTGGTGACGAAGAACGTCTGGGACGAGCGCTACGAGGACATCGGCAACTACGAGCGGTACCTCGATCGCAACGGCGTGCGGGTCGTGAAGTTCTTCCTGCACGTGTCGCACTCCGAGCAGAAGCGGCGGTTCCTCGAGCGCTTGGATCAACCGGAGAAGAACTGGAAGTTCTCGGCGTCCGACGTCGCCGAGCGCAAGCATTGGTCCGACTATCAGGAGGCGTACGAGGAGGCGATCAAGAACACGGCCTCGAAGCACGCTCCCTGGTACGTCGTGCCCGCCGACAACAAATGGTTCACTCGGCTGGTCGTCGCCGCCGCGGTGGTCGATGCCATCGCCAAGCTGAAGCTGCACTTCCCGGTGGTCGACGGCGACAAGCGCAAGGCGCTCGCGGCGGCTCGCCGCGATCTCGAGGACGAGTGAGCGGGCGGCCGCGTCGACGGCGCCGCGAGCAGCGGCGCGCGGCCGCGGTCACCGGACGACGGAGAACAACACCTCGGAGCGCGTATTGGGATCGTGCGGGCCGCCGGCGGCCGGCGTGACCTCGCTCCACGCGAGCGCGAAGCCGTCCTGCCAGGCCTTGATCGCGGGGATCAGCGAGTTGGTCATGTTGTCGGTGACCCGCTTCTGCGCGCCGAGCGCGTCGCCGCTCACCGCGAACGGCCGGTAGTAGATCTCGAACTGGCCCGAGCTGTCGTCGGACCACGCGAGGCCGATCCTCGCCCCGTTCCACGCGAGGTACGCGCCGATCGAGCTGCCGGGGGTGTCGGTGACGCGGTGCTCGTGCTTGGCGAGATCGGCGCGCAGATCGGCGAGCGCGCCACCCGCGAGGTACACCTCGTCGTTGCCGTCGCGCGAGTCGAACCACGCGAGCGCGACCTCGTCGGCGGCGCTGAACGCGATGTCCGGATACTCCGAGCTGTGGCCGTCGTCGGCGCCGAGCCTCGTCACGACCGGGCCGCCCGGGGCGACCTCGACGAGGTAGAGCTCCTGCGCCTTCGTGCCCACGAGCGCGTCGAATACGACGAACGGCACGCCGCGCGAGTCGATCGCCGCGTTCAAATTCCACGTCGTGGGGCCGGCCGGCGCGAGGCGCACCGGCTCCGACATCGCGTTGCCGTCGAGCTTGCGCCACTGTCCCCACACGACGTGGCGATCGCCTTCCTCCACCTCGATCCAGGCCACGAACAACCGGTCGCGGAAAGCCCGCACGAGGGGGGTGCGCGTGTCGCGCGCGCTCGAGCCGAGCGGCTGCGTCCAGCGCTGCCCGCCCTCGAACGTCCACGCGCCGAGCTGCGCGCGCAGCGCTCCCTCGGCGGTCTTCTCGTACCACGCGACGACGTAGCCGTCTTCGGTGGTCGCGACGTCGGGCTCGAAGGATTGTGCCGAGGTCTGCGTGAGGCGCCGGTCGGCGCCTTCGGCTTGCGTGCTCGCGTCGAGGAGCCGCGTGTAGATCTCCGCATTGCCGTCGCGCGTGTCGTACCACGCGAGCTCGAGGCCCGCGCCGGCGGGCCTCGTGGCCATGCTGACCTCGTACGCGCCGTAGCCGCTGTCGCTGACCTGGCGGGGCGGCGCCTCGCAACCGGCGAATGCCGCGGCGGCGGCGCAGAGCGAAGCGAACCGTCGCGCAGTCATGTGCGGATCTTACCGTGCCGCCAGCGCCAGGCGAGCAGCACCGCGAGCACGCCGAGCGCGGCCCAGAGCGCACCCCAGCCGTCTTCGCCGTCGTCGGGCGGGATGTCCACCGCTTCGGCCTCGTTCGGCTGCGGCTCGTTCACGTTCTGCATCAGGTAGCCCTTGAGCTCCGCTTCGTCGACGTTTTGCGCGCCGGGCGCTTGCGCCGAGGGACCCGGCGCCTGCCGCGCGGCGATCCGCGCGTCGTTCGCGGCCGCGAACTGCCGCGCCGCTTCGGCAAGGCCCGCGATCGGCGCGCCGAGCGCCTTCTCCATCGCGCCCGCGAATTGCTGCACGTCGGGCGCCGGCACGCCGTTCTCGAGTGCTTGCTTCACCACGTACTCGAGCAGCCGCGGGTTGCCGCAGCTGTTGTCGGAGCAGCCGACGCCGTGCTCCTTGACGTTGTCGATGTACTCCGTCAACAACCTCTTCAACGTGCCGGCATCGGGATGCCAGTGCTCCTTGCGCACCGTCTCGATCATCCGCGCGGTCATGTCCTGGTACGCGAACGGCGACTTCTCGTCGAAGAAGCGCTTCAGGTCCAGATTGTGCTTGTCCTTGACGTAGACGTCGAACGTTTCCTGCCACATCGCGTCGTCCACGGTCTCGTCGACGGTCGCGTCCCAGCCCCAGAGGTACTCGACGAACTCGCGCATGGCGCCGGCACCGGCGTAGCCTTCCTTCTTCATGCCTTCGATCCAGGTGGGGTTCACGTAGCGCGAGCGGAGCTCGCTGCCGATGAGCTCGTCGATCGTGGACATCTTCGGATTGGCCGGGTCGCGCGTGTTCGTGACCACGAGCTCGGGCGACTTGCCGTCGAGATTGCGCACTGCGCTCGCGAGCCCGCCCATGTACATGAAGAAGTCGTCGTTATCGAGCGCGCCGTAGAGGCTCGTGGAGCTCGAGTGGACGATTTTCTCGGTGCCCTGGAGCGCCATGCGGAACACGTCTTCCATCGGCTCGCCCCAGAAACCGTTGCCGAAGCCGTGACCCATCTTGCGCAGGTAGTCGTCGCCCATGCCGCGGTCGGAGTCCCACGTGCCGCTCGCGGCCGCGATGTTCGAGGTGTTCAGGTTGTACGTACCGGGCGGCTCGTCGAAGATCCGGACGCCGGCGCGCTTGTCGGCTTCGTCAGCGGAATAGCCTAGATCGATCAAGGCTTTGCGCGTCGTAAGATAGTGGTCGCGCACGAAGTTCTCGGCTTCCTCGAGCTGCTTGACCTGTTGCACGGCCTTGTCCATGAGCAGCGTGACGTTGTTGAACATGCCCTCGGCCGCGCTCGCGATCACGATGTCGACGCGCGGTCGACCGAGCTGCGCGCTCGGGATCACCTCCACGTCGACCACTTTGTCGCGATCGTTCCACACGGGCCGCGTGCCGAGCAGCCAGAAGATCTGCGACTCGAGCACGCCTTCGTGGCGCATCGTCTCGTCGCCCCAGATCACGAACGACACCTTCTGCGGATACTTGCCGTGCTCTTTCAGATGCTGCTCGAGCATCTCGTCGGCGAGCTTCACGCCGAGCTCCCACGACGCCTTCTTCGGCACCTTGTCGGGGTCTAGCCCAAAAAAGTTCTTGCCCGTCGGATACGCGTCGGGATTGCGGATCGGCTCGCCGCCGCCACCCGTGGGCACGAACCCGCCGCGCAGCGCGCGCGACAGATTGTCGAGCTCGCGCGGCCCCGACTCGACGATGCGCGCGTCCATGTCCGCCGCGAGCACCTTCGCATCCTTCGGCAAGAGACTCCGGTCGGCGCTCACGATCGCCTCGACCGTCGTGTCGCGCGCCGCCTTCTCGGGAACGCGGCCGAACGCGTGCAGGCCGTAGGGGATCTGCGTGCCTTTGAGCCCGACGATGTAATCCTGGATCTGGTGGACGATCGGGTCCGTGAGGCTGCCGGGCTTCGCGAGGTCGAGGCTCAGGTCCTTGGCTAGCCCAAGCGCGATGACCTTGTCGCGGATCGCGTCGGCGAACTTCGCCGCGAGCTCCGGGTTCTTGTGCAGATTCTGGTCGAAGTCGTTGATCCGCTCGCCGAGCTCGGCGAGCTCGGGGTACAGCCCGCCCGGCGTGAACGGCGGCACCATGTGGTCGACCAGCGTCGCGAGGCCGCGGCGGCGCGCGACGAGGCCCTCGCCGACCACGTCGACGTTGTAGATATAGATGTCGGGCAGATCGGCGAGCAGCGCGTCGGAGGCGTCGCTCTCGTCCTGGCCGACGTCTTTCCCGTCGAGCCACTCGAGCGTGCCGTGCGTGCCCACGTGGACCACGGCGTCGGCGCCGAAGTCCTTGCGCAGCCACGCGTAGGTCGCGAGGTACTGATGATGCGGCGCGAGATCCTTCGCGTGGTAGAGCTTGTCGGCGTCGTCGCCCCAGGCGCGCGCCGGCTGCGGCAGCAGCACCGCGTTGCCGTAGCGCACGATCGGCACGACGAGGCTCTGGCCGCCGTCGGCCGTGGCCATGAGCTTCGCGTCCTTCGGATCGCCCCAGTCGGCGACGATCTTGTCGCGCAGCTTCGGCGCCAGCTCGCCGAGCCAGCGCGAGTATTCGGCGAGCGGCACGCGCACGGCGTTGCCGGCGGCGAGCATCGCGTCGAGCTCGCCCGGCGCGTAGCTGCCCACGTTGTGCGCCTTCGCGGTGATGTCGGCGAGCACGGCGTCGGCCGTGAAGCTCTCGGCGCGGCCCATGTCGTAACCGTCCGCGCGCAGGCGATTCAGGATGTTCGCGAGCGACTCGGCCACGTTCAGATAGCTCGCGCCGATGTTCGCCTTGCCCGGCGGATAGTTGTAGTACATGAGCGCGAGGTGCTTCGCGGCGTTCGGCTTCGACGCGAGCGCCGCGTAGCGCAAGCCCCGCTGCACGGCCGCCGTCACGCGCGAGGCGATCGGCCGATTGCTCACGACCGTGAGGCCCGTCTCGAGGTCGAGCGTCTTCTCGTGGCTGCCCACGACCGTCGGCGCCACGAGGCCGCCGAGCTCCGGCACGGCGACCTGGAACGTGCCCTCGAACATCGAGAGCCCGGTCGTGGACTCGCGCCAGTCCTTCTCGCTGCGGCCGTAGAGCGACACGAGGTTGATCACCGGGACGTCGAGCTTCGCGAGCGACTCCGCGGCCTCGGGCCCGACGAAGCGGAACAGGAACGCGAGGCCCACGTCGGCGCGCGATTTGCCGTGCTCGTCGAGCAGCAGCCGCTCGAAGGTCACGCCCCCCGGATAGCCGAACACGGGGATCGCCTCGGCGCCCTGCCTCTCGACCTCGGCGATCACCGCGTCGAGCGTCGCGGTATCGCTCGTGTAGTAGCTCGACTTGTAGAACCCGACCGCAACGCGCGGCGCGCCGGGCTTCAGCTTGCCGTGCGCCACGCGCCACGCGTCGAACGACGCCCAGTCGGCGAACAGTCGCCCACCCTCGGGCTCGCCGGCGATGCCGGCGGTTCCGGCGCCGCCAGCTGTTCCGGCGCCGCCAGCTGTTGGATAGTAGTACCCGAGCTCGAGCGCGGGCTCGGGGTCCGGCACATCGAGCCCCTTCACTCCGGCCGCGCCGAGCGCGTACTTGAGCAAGCCGAGCTGGTTGCCTGGCCCCGAGTTGGCGAACAGCTCGCGAGCCCGCTCGTCCCAGACGACGCCCTTGCGCAGGTATTCTTCCTTCGGCAGCAGACCTTCGCCGACGCCGATAACCTTGCCGTGCGCACCTACGTCCTTGATCAAGTCCGTCTTGTTGGTCGCGTTGAAGCGGTCGACCATCTGCTGGTTCATGACGTCGAGCACCACGACATCGGCGCTCGCCGCGGCCTTCGGGTCCACGTCGTCGAACACGGACTCCGTCAGAAACTTCAGCTCGACGCGGTTGCGGAGCTCCGGGTGCTGGTCGAGCAGCTTCTTGTAGGCGTCGAGCGTGACCGGCATCTGCCCGTCGGAGAACACGTAGAGCACGCGAACCGGCGCCTGTGGCGGCTGCGGTTGCGCCGGCACGGGTGCCTGCGCGGCGGCTTGCAGCGCGAACAGCAAGACCCAAGCGGCAACGGTCGCGAGCCGAGTCATCGATTCACTGCGGAGCCGGCGGCGCGGGCGGCGCGCCTGGCGTGTCGGGCACGTAGATGATCTGGCCGTTCGCGAGCCGATACGCCGTGCCGAGCCGCTGCCCGTCGCCGGCAGCCTGCTGACTCGTCACGCGATACGCATCGATCTTGGTGCCCTTCTTGACGATCACCTCGCTCTCGCCCTGCGCGTTGGTCTTCACCATCGTAACCTCGCTGTTCGGGTCGACGAGGTCGCGCATCCGATACACCGAGAACAGGCTGATCATGAGCCCGACGATGAACACCACCGACACGTCGAACAGGTTCGCGATACCCGCGAGCGGATCCTCGTCGGGCTCGTCGGGGTGTGGGACTCTCAGGAACCGCGCCATCCTAGAGCTCCGCCCCGAGCTCGGCCGCGACGCGCTCCGCGACGAAACGCTGCTCGCGCACCGTCTCGGTGACCCAATGCTGGCGCACCGTGAGGATCACATAGGCCGCGGTGCCGCATGCGAGGCCCACGATCGTGGTCGTGAACGCGACGACCATCTGGCCCGCCATCGCGTCGAGGTTGCCGGTGGCGAGCGCGGCCAGCGCCGTGCCCATCGGGATCAGCGTGCCGAGGAGCCCGAGGCTCGGAGCCACCTTCACGAGCAGCCGCGAGCCCGTCAACGTGGCGCGCACGCGCTCCTCGCTCGCGAGCACGAGATGCTCGAGGCCGCCGGCCTTGAGCCGGCCCTCGGCGCGGCTCTGCTCGATGTCGGCGAGGAGCCGCTCGAGCGACCGGGGCAACCCGCCGCGGCGCGCGGCGTCGGTGCCGAGCACGGCTCCGTGCTCGAGCCACCTCTCGATGTCGAACCCGAGCCGCTCGCGGCGGCGAGCGAGGAAATCGAAGAGCGCCTGCCCCGCCATGAACAAGACGGCGGCCACACAGACCCAGAGCAGCGTCATCACGGGAAAGCGCAAGACCTGACCGAGCGCGAACAGGCCGTTTTCCAAGATCCCGAGCACGCTCATCGACGCTTCCACAGCGAGTACAACCCCCCGAGCACCACACAGGCGAGCACGAGCGCCGCCAACCAGCCCTCGCCCGCGCTCCGCTGCGCGCTCAACGGCTGCGCCGCGAGCGCGCCCGCGGAGCGCCAGCCGGCCGCGAGCTGGGCGCCCAGCGCCACGACGAGCCCGAGACCGCCGACGAGCAGCAGCGCCTCTTCGCGCAACACGGGAGGAGCGAACTTAGGTCGCCGAGTCGTGAGCGTGAGACCGGCGGCGGGCAGCGCCGCGGCGAGCAATAGCGCGGGCATCAATGGTAAGCCCTGCGCCCGCAGCACGGAAACCCATAGGCCGGCGAACACACCCGCGGCGAGCGCCGGCACGAGAGACCAGCGCGGCCGGAACAGAGCAGCCGCGGCGAGCAGCGCGGCGGCCGCGCCGATCGACGCGGGCTCGGGAAAGCGCGCGGGCGCCACGGCAAGCAGCGCCGCACCGAAGCCGAGCACGAGCGCCGTCAGCCCTGCGCGGTCGGCCGCGCGCAGCGCGGCGAAGCCCGCCGCGCCAAGCGCGCACAACATCCCAACCGCGTTCAGCTCCACACGGCAAGTATGTCCGCTACAGGCGCGGGACGCGCGGCCCGCCCGCCGCTAACCTTCATGTGTTAACCGTTAAGTTGGCCGCGGCTCGACTCATGACGCCGGACGGAGTGGCGGCGGCCGCGCCGCGCACCCGTCATCGCGCTCGACGGAAGGAGGGACCACCGAACGGCACGCCGACAACCTGACTGAAGGGGGAGTGAGCGTTACCGTCCCGGCCAGGCCTCGCCTCGCGAAAACCGTCAGCTCCAGGACAGCGCGCCGCCGGTCCGATACTCCGTCACGCGCGTCTCGAAGAAGTTCTTCTCCTTCTTCAGGTCGATGATCTCGCTCATCCAGGGCAGCGGATTCGCCGACACCGCGAACGCGGCCGGCAGCCCGATCTGTTGGAGCCGCCGGTTCGCGACGAACTGTAGATACGTCTCCATGGTCGCGGCGTTCAAGCCGAGGATGCCGCGCGGCAGCGTGTCGCGCGCATAGTCGATCTCGATCTGCACGCCCTCGAGCACGAGCCGGCGGATCTCCTCCTTGAGCTCCGCCGTCCAAAGCTCCGGGTTCTCGAGCTTGATCTGGTTGATGACATCGACGCCGAAGTTCAGGTGCATCGACTCGTCGCGGAGGATGTACTGGAACTGCTCGGCGGTGCCCGTCATCTTGTTGCGTCGTCCCATCGACAGCACCTGGGCGAAACCGGCGTAGAAGAAGATGCCCTCCACGACGAGGTAGAACGCGATCAAGTCGCGCAGCAGCCGCCGGTCGGCGGCGGGCGTGCCGGTCTTGAACGTGGGATCGCTGAGACTGTCGGTGTACGGCAACGCCCACTCGGCCTTGCGCGCGACCGACGGCACCTCGCGGTACATGTTGAACACTTCGGCCTCGTCGAGACCGAGCGACTCGATCACGTATTGATACGCGTGGGTGTGCAGCGCCTCCTCGAACGCCTGGCGCAACAGGTACTGGCGGCACTCGGGATTGGTGATGTGCCGATAGACCGCAAGCACGAGGTTGTTCGCGACGAGCGAGTCGGCCGTCGAGAAGAAGCCCAAGCTGCGCTTCACGACGGTGCGCTCGTCGTCGCTGAGCGCGCCCGGGGTCTTCCACATCGCGACGTCGCGCGCCATCGGGATTTCCTGGGGCATCCAATGGTTCGCACTGCCCTGCAGGTACTTGTCCCACGCCCATGCGTACTTGAACGGCACGAGCTGGTTCAGGTCGGCGCGGCAATTGATGATGCGTTTGTCGTCGACTTGCACCCGGCGCGCGCCAGGCTCGAGCGGCGCGTGCGCGGCCTGCGGCGGGGGTGAAGCGGCCGGGGCGGCTGGGGTGATCGGGGCGGCCGCCGCCGAGTCGAATTGCAGCGAGCTCACTGGCAAGCCTCGCAGGTCGGGCTGGAGAGATCGCAGACCGCCGGCGCCGCGGCCACCGCGTTGAGCGCGCCGTCGGTAACGGTGCTGCGCTCGACGTGCGTGGCTCCGAGCGTGCGCAGGTAGTACGTGGTCTTGAGCCCCCGCCGCCACGCGAGCCGATAGAGCTCGTCGAGCGCGCGGCCCGAGGGCTCCGCGACATAGAGATTCAGCGACTGAGACTGGTCGAGCCACTTCTGCCGGCGCGCGCCGGCCTCGACGAGCCAGCGCGCGTCGATCTCGAACGCGGTCGCGTAGAGCTCGCGAAGCTCCTGCGGCACGCGGTCGATCTTCGCGAGCATGCCGTCGAAGTACTTGAGATCGTGGACCATGACCTCGTCCCAGAGCCCCCGCGCCTTGAGATCGGCCACGAGCTGCGGACAGATCACCGTGAACTCGCCCGACAGGTTCGATTTCACGTAGAGGTTGCGATACGCGGGCTCGATGCTCTGCGCTACCCCCACGATGTTCGATATCGTGGCGGTCGGCGCGATCGCGAGGCAGTTGGAGTTGCGCAGACCTAAGCGCAGCACGCGCTCGCGGAGCGCGTCCCAGTCGAGCGTGCGGCCGCGATCGAGCTCGAGCCCGCCGCGGTCTTCGGCAAGCAGCTCGAGCGAGTCGATCGGCAGGATGCCCTGCGACCAAAGCGAGCCCTCGTAGCTCGGATAGCGCCCCCGCTCCTCCGCGAGATCGGCCGAGGCGCGGATCGCGTAGAACGCGAGCGCCTCCGTCGACCGGTCGGCGAGCTCCACCGCCTGCTCCGACGCGTACGGGATCCGGAGCGCGTAGAGCATGTCCTGAAAGCCCATGACGCCCAACCCTACGGGCCGATGCTTGAGGTTGGACCGCCGCGCCTGCGGCACGCCGTAGTAGTTGATGTCGATGACGTTGTCGAGCATCCGCATGGCGGTGCGCACGGTGCGCTCGAGCCGCGCGTGGTCGAGCCCAGCTTCGCTCACGTGATTTGCGAGATTCACGGAGCCCAAGTTGCAGACGGCGATCTCGTCGTCGGACGTGTTGAGCGTGATCTCGGTGCAGAGGTTCGAGCTGTGCACCACACCCGCGTGCCGCTGCGGCGAGCGCAGGTTGCACGGATCCTTGAACGTGAGCCACGGATGCCCGGTCTCGAACAGCATCGTGAGCATCTTGCGCCAGAGCTGAACGGCCTTGATCCGCTTGAAGGTCACGATCTCGCCGCGGTCGGCGCGCGCCTCGTGAGCCTCGTACGCGCGGTCGAAGTCGCGGCCGTAGAGGTCGTGCAGGTCGCGCGCGTCGTCGGGTGAGAACAGCGTCCAGTCGCCGTCGGCCTCGACGCGGCGCATGAAGAGGTCGGGGATCCAGTTCGCCGTGTGCATGTCGTGCGTGCGGCGGCGCTCGTCGCCCGTGTTCTTGCGGAGCTCCAAGAATTCCTCGACGTCCAAGTGCCAGGTCTCGAGGTAGGCGCAAACGGCGCCCTTGCGCTTGCCGCCTTGATTGACCGCGACAGCCGTGTCGTTCGCCACCTTCAAGAACGGCACGATGCCCTGCGACTTGCCGTTCGTGCCCTTGATGTGCGCGCCGAGCGCGCGGACGCGCGTCCAGTCGTTGCCGAGACCGCCCGCGAACTTCGACAAGAGCGCGTTGTCGCGGATCGCGCCGTAGATGCCGTCGAGCGCGTCGGGCACCGTGGTGAGATAACAGCTCGAGAGCTGCGAGCGCAGCGTGCCCGAGTTGAACAGCGTGGGCGTCGAGCTCATGAAATCGAACGACGAGAGCAGCCGATAGAACTCGATCGCGCGCGCCTCGCGGTCGATCTCCGCGATCGCGAGGCCCATCGCGACCCGCATGAACAGCGCCTGCGGCAGCTCGAAACGCTCGCCCTGCCACTGCAAGAGGTAGCGGTCGTAGAGCGTTTGCAGCCCGAGGTAGGTGAATTGCAGGTCGCGCGCGGGCTCGAGCGCGGCGCCGAGGCGGTCCAAGTCGAACTCGGCGAGCCGCGGGTCGAGAAGCTCGAGCGCGACGCCCGTCTTCACGAAATCGCGGAAGTAGTCGGGATAGAGCCCTTCGATCTCTACCTGCGTGGCCTCGCGGGGCGCCTTGGCCACGAACGAGAGCGCCTCGCGGCGCAGCACGTCGAGCAGCAGACGCGCCGTGACGTAGCTGTAACCGGGCTCGCGTTCGATCAGCGGCCGCGCGCTCATGATCAGCGCGGCCGCGAGGTCCTGTTGCGCGATGCCGTCGAACACGCTGCGCAGCGTCTCGTCCAAGATGGGCTCGGGCGCGACGTCGGCGAGATCTTGGCAGGCCTCGCGAACCAGCCGTTCGAGCCGGATCACGTCGAGCGGCGCGCGCTCGCCCGTCGACAGCGTGACGTGCAGCGCCGCGCGCGCCGGCTCGGCGGCCGACACCGCCTGCGCGGCGCGCGCCTGCGCGCGCGCGTCGCGATACACGATGTACGCGCGCGCGACCTTGTGCTCGCCGGCACGCATCAGCGCGAGCTCGACCTGATCCTGGATGTCCTCGATGTGACACGCGCCGCCGTCGCCGAGCCTGCGCGTGACCGCCGCAACGACTTGCCCGGTGAGCGCTTCCACGCGCTCGTGCACGCGCCGCGACGCCGCGGCGGCGTCGCCCTCCACGGCGAGGAACGCCTTCGTCATCGCGACGCTGATCTTGCTCGGCTCGAACAGCGTGACCGATCCGTTGCGGCGGATCACGCGAAACACGGCGCTCGCGGCGGCCGCGCGCTCGGGCGTCGGCACAACAGCCGAGCGCAGGCTATTGGTCACGTTGGTGGTCACGTTGGTGGACAGATTCGAGGCGGTGTTCGGCATACGGCTCCTCCCGGTGGTTGCGCTCGAGGAATCGAGGCGCGAAGGAAGCTGAGCCGCGGCGGCCCCGAAGAACGGAGGGACCGCCGTTGCCAGAAACCTTTGACGCGAAGATTCCTGCGTTCGTCTTCGAGAGGCGGTCGGACTTCGCGGGCTAACCCGCGTCACCGTTGCGCGACAGTCCCGGACTTTCACCGGGTTCCCCTCTCCGCACCACTACTAATAGTGGTGCCAACGAAGACCACCCCCAATATATAGAACCACGTCGCAACCAGTCAACCGCCGCGGAGCGGAGACCGCGCCGCCCTCTTCTACGATGCGCGCGGCGGCTGCGGTCGCGCCTCGATCGCGACGTGTGACGCCTCCGCCGCGGCAGTAGCGACGAGCCGAGCCACAGCGCCGAGAGCCGCGGAGCCCGGGCGCGCAGCGCCCGGGGGCGAGCCGCAGGCGAGCATCCAGAACGCGGCGGCACGCCGTCTCTACTGGCGGAACGGAGGAACGACCGCGTTCTGGACCCCGGCGAACGCGCCGTGGTGAGGGAACCGGCCGAAGGCCGGCGAAATCGCGTGCCGCGGCGGAGGCGTCACACGTCGCGTTCGAGGTGCGGCCGCAGCCACCTCGACGCCAACTCGAGCAGACCGAGCCGCGGTCAGATCTTGATGACGATCTTGCCGAAGTGCTGCGCCGCCTTGAGGGCCTTGTACGCCTCTGGCGCCGCGTCGAAGTCGTAGGTCTTGTCCACGACGGGCCTGAGCTTGTTGACGGCTGCGGCGCGCATCAGTCCGTCGAAGTGCTCGCGCCCGCCGACGAAGATGCCGCGCACGATCGCGGCCTTCATCATGAGCGGATACGGGCTCAAATCGCCCTCCGGCCGCGTCATCACGCCGATCACGCTGACCGTGCCGCCCGGTCCGACCGCCTGGTACGAGTGCGGCAACGTGCCGACACCGCCCGTGTCGATCACGTGATCGGCCCCCTGCCCGTCGGTGAGCTCGAGCACGCGCCTCTCCCAATCCGGCGTGGTCTTGTAGTTGATGACTTCGTCGGCGCCGAGCGAGCGGGCGCGCGCGAGCTTCTCGTCGCTCGACGACGTGATGATGACGCGCGCACCGGCCATCTTGCCGAGCTGCAGGGCGAAGACGGACACGCCCCCCGTGCCCAGCGTGGCGACGGTCTCGCCGGGTCGCAGCACCCTGGGCCCGTGCATGAGCGCGTTCCACACCGTGACGCCCGCGCACGGCAACGTGGCCGCCTCCTCGAACGTCATGTGCTCGGGGATCTCGAGGAGACCCGCCTCGCCGAACACCTGATACTCGGTGAGTGTGCCGTCGAGCGGCGAGCCTAGCGCATTCGGCGGCTGGCCTTGCGAGAAGGTCGCGACCACACGGTCGCCGCGCGCGAAGGCCTTGACGTTGGCGCCCACGGCCTCGACCTCGCCCGCACCGTCGGACAACGGAATCGTGTCCTGCGTCAGGGGGCCGCGGAAATATTTGCCGTTGACGATCGCGAGGTCGCGGAAATTGAGCGACGCCGCGCGCATCCGCACGAGCACCTCGCCCGAGCCCGGGCTCGGCCGCTCGCGCTCGACACGCTTGAGCCCGTCGACCCCGGTGCTACCTTTGACGACCACATAAGCTTTCATTAGCGTTCTCGAACGGCACGTCGGGACGGCGACTCTAGCGCGTCTGTTAGAGTAGCGGCAAATTCGCGGCCGCCGCGCTGAACGATCAACGACCATCCGCAAAGCGCGCGCGATCCCGGGGGAGCTCGAGGTGATCGAAGTCACTGGACTGTCCAAGGTCTTCGGCGAGTTCACGGCTGTCCGCGATCTGTCGTTCGCCGTTCGACCGGGCGAGGTGCTCGGGCTCGTCGGCCCGAACGGCGCTGGCAAGACGACCACTCTGCGCGCCATCGCGGGAATCATCCCCCCGACCACGGGACAGGTGCGGCTCGCCGGGCACGACCTGTTCACCGAGCCGCTGCAGGCGAAGCGCGCGCTCGCGTTCTTCACCGATGAGCCACGGCTGTTCGACTACCTGACGGTACGGCAGCATCTGAACTTCGTGGCGCGGCTATACGCCGTGGCGGACCACGAAACGATCGCGCGGCCGCTGCTCGAGGAGCTCGAGATCGCCGACCGGCTCGACAGCCTGCCGGCCGAGCTGTCGCGCGGCATGAAGCAAAAGCTCGCGATCGCGTGCGGGTTGCTGCACGCGCCGCAGGTGTTGATGTTCGACGAGCCTCTGACTGGCCTCGACCCGCTCGGCATTCGCCGCATGAAAGACTCGATCTTGAAGCGCGCGCGGGCCGGTGCCGCCATCATCCTGAGCTCGCATTTGCTGCACCTGCTCGAGGAGGTCTGCTCGCACGTCCTGATCTTGAAGCGCGGCGAGAAGATCGCGCACGGCACCCTCGCCGAGGTGCGCGCACGCTTCGGCAACGGCGAGGCGAACGCCAACCTCGAGGACGTCTTCATCCGCGCGACGGGCGGCACGGAGCGGTGATGCGCCTCGGCATCGCGGGCACGCTGCTGTACCTCCGGTTGACGACGGCCACGGGCTGGCTCACGTCACGGCTCCGGCGCCTCAAGCAGCCGAAGTATCTCGTGGGCGCCGTCATCGGCATCGCCTACATCTACTTCTTTTTCATCGCGCGTGTCTCGCAGAGCCCCGCGGGGCGGCCGGCAGCCGCAGCGATGCCGAAGGAGCTGCTGTCGATCGTGCCGGAGATCGCGGCGGCCTCGCTGCTCCTCTTGATCGCGCTCAATTGGATCGTGCCGCGCGGCCGCGCCGGTCTCGCGTTCAGCGAGGCGGAGATCGCGTTCCTGTTCCCGGCGCCGATCGCGAGACGCACGCTGATCCACTACCGGTTGCTGAGCACGCTGGGCGCGTTGAGCTTGACGGCGCTGTTCATGACGCTCGTCTCGAGCCGCTGGGGATTGCCGAGCGCGACGGCATGGATGCGCGGCGTCGGCTGGTGGGTCGTGATCGGCACCCTCAGCTTGCATTTCACAGCGACTTCGTTCGTCGTCACGCGTCTGCTCGACCGCGGCGTCTCGTCGATCGCGCGCAGCATTGCGGGGCTCGGCGTGCTCGCGCTCGCGATCGGGGTGCCGCTCGTCTGGACGCTGACCGCGCTGCCGGCGCCGACGCAGCAGGATCTCGCGGGCGTTCCCGCGGTCGCGCGCTACGTCGAGGCGGCGCTGCAGAGCGGACCGCTTCCCTGGCTGCTACCCCTGCCGAAGCTCACGGTCGCGCCGCTGCTCGCGGCGGACGCCCGTGCGTTCCTGCCCGCACTCGTCCCCGCGCTGCTCGTCCTCGCGGCGCACTACGTGTGGGTGCTTTTCTCGGCCGTCTCGTTCGAAGAAGCGTCGATCGCGAAGGCGGAGAAGCGCGCGGTGCGGCTGGCGGCATTCCGCGGCGGCAGTCTCCGCACGATTTCCGCCAAGAAGCTGCGCGATCCGTTTCGACTGCGCGACACCGGGCGGCCCGAGACCGCATTCCTGTGGAAGAACTTGCTCGCGATGGGCCGTCTGTTCAGCCCTCGATCGGGGCTCGTGGCGGCCGCGATCGTCGCGGGCGGATGCCTGTGGTTGTCTAGCGCCGAGCTCCGCGGAGGCCAAGCGCTCGTCGCGACGGTCGCGACCGTCGTGCTGGTGATCGTGTTGCTGTTCGGGCCGCAGCTCGCGCGGCACGACTTGCGGTCCGATCTCAAGAACGCCGACATCCTCAAGACCTACCCGATCGGCGGCGCGCAGCTCGTGTTCGGCGAGATGCTCGCGCCGATCGCGGTGCTCTCCGCCATCGCGTGGATTGCGCTGCTCGCGGTGGCGCTGGCGGCAGCGGCGCAGAACGTGCCGGTGCTCGTGCGGATCGCCGGCCCGCTCGCAATCGGCGTCTGCACGCCGTTCTTCTGCGCGCTGCAGCTCGTGATCCACAACGGGCTCGCGCTGGTTTTCCCCGCGTGGGTGCAGACCGTGGCGAATCCCGGCGAGCACGGCTTCGACGTGCTCGGTCAGCGGCTCGTGTTTCTCTCGGGACAGATCCTGCTGCTCGCGCTCGGGTTGCTGCCGGCGCTGATCGCAGCGTTGCTGACGTTCTTCGTGACACGTTGGATCGCGGGACCACTCGCGGCGGGCGTGCTCGCGTGGCTCGTCGTGCTGACGGTGCTCGGCGCTGAGATCTGGGTCGGCGTGCGTTGGCTCGGCGAGCGCTTCACGCGCTTCGACCTGTCGTCGGAGCTACGTCCCTAGCGACTAACCGAGGAACGCGCGGATCCGACCGGCGATCTCGACCTCGGTGCCTTCGAGGTGGAGATGGTGACCGCCCGGCAAACGCACGACCTCGACGTCGGCCAAGAGCCCGATCACTTCGTCGTAGAGCGGCAGGCGGCCGAACGGCCCGTCGTCTGCGAGGATCAGCAACACGGGCGCGGCCACGCGCCGCACGAACGCCCGCACGTGGTCGGCCGTGAGCCTGAGCTCGGACGCGCCCTTGAGCCGCTGGTCGGCGTGCCAGCGGAAGCCGCCGGGCACCTCGCGCAGCGAGCGCCGGGCGAGCACCTCCGCGGCGGCGACACTCACCTTCGTAAAGCCTTGCGCGCGCTCCTGGATCGCTTTCGCGCGCTGCGCGAACACGCGGCCGACCTTGTCGCGGAGGCTGCGCCGGTCGAGCAGCGCATGCGCGAGCGTCGCGGGCGCGTCCGCGGCCGAGCCGATCAGGGGCGCGCCGCCTTCGATCAACACGAGCTTGTCGACGCGGTCGGGGAAGGTCGCCGCGAACAGCATCGAGATCGCCGCGCCGCGCGAGTGGCCGAGCAACGTGCATCGGGCCCAGCCGAGCGCGTCGAGCACGTCGAGGAAGTCTCCGACGTCCTGCCAGAGGTTGTAGCCGGAGTCCGGCGAGCGCGAGCCGCTGGCGCCGTGGCCCGCGAGGTCGAGCGCCACGATCTCGCAATCCGGTAGCTGCGGCGCCAGGAGGTCGAAGCTGGCGGCGTTGTCGAGCCAACCGTGCGCGGCGAGCACCGGGCGGTCGCCGGGCTTACCCCAGACCTGCGCGGCGAGCGTTAGCCCCGGCAGCGGGAACTGCCGTTCGGCGGGTGCGGCTGGCGTCCCCTGGGACGCCCTGCTCAACGAAAATTCCGGGGGTTGAAGTTCTGGTTGCCTTGCTGCTGTTGGAACGGCGTGCTCGAGGAGAAACGCTGCGTGATGAACTGCTGGAGCCGCTCCTGCTGCTCGTAGAGGCTGGTGCTCGGCAAGAGCAGAACCTGGTCGCCGGACTCGAGGCCGCTCACGATCTCGCTGTAGTCGAGGTCGGTGAGGCCGGTCTTCACGGCGAGCGGGACCGGTTGACCGTTGCGCAGCGCGATTACCCAGTAGTCGCCGCTGAACTGATACTCGGTCGAGCGCGCCGCCGCCGCGGCCGCGGCCGGGGCGCCCGCTTGGCCGCCGCCTGGGCGGAATCCGCCGCCACCGCCGCCGGGGAAGCCGCCGCCACCGCCGCCCTGGAAGCCGCCGGGCGGTCCACCGCCGCCACCGCCACCGCCGCCCTGGAAGCCGCCGGGCGGTCCACCGCCGCCACCGCCGCCGCCGCCGCCACCGCCGCCACCGGCGCCACCGCCGCCACCGGCGCCGCCACCGGCGCGCGCGAAGCCTTCACCGCCGCCGCCACCCTGGAAGACTTGGCGCATGAGCGCGCGATCTTCGGTCGAAAGCTCCTGGCCGCTGCGGCGCTTCTCCATGAGCGCCGCGACTTTCGTCGCGTCCACGCCGTCCGGCAGCGCGACTTCGCGGCCGTTCGGCAGCTTCACGACGCTCTTGCCGGCCGCGTTGGTCTTGGTGGGCTCACCGTCCGGCCAGATCTGCCGGCGCAGCGCGCCTTCGTCCATGCCGAGCATCTTCGCGGTGAGCTCGATGTCGCTGTCCGCGCGCAGCGCGGCCGTGGGTACGGCAGCCACCGAGCTGTGATCGGCGATCTCGATCTGCACGTCGGCGTTCATGCCGGGCTTGAGCACGCCGCCGGGATTCGGGAGCTTGATCAGCACCGAGAACATCGTGACGTTCTGCTCGACGATCGCCTGCGGCTCGATCTTGAGCACGGTGCCGTCGAACGGCTGGTTCGGATACGCGGCCACGGTGACTTTGGTGATCATGCCGGGCTTGATCTTGCCGATGTCGGTCTCGTCGACGCGCGTGCGCACCTGCACTTCCGTGAGGTCGGCCATCTTCATGAGAACCGCGCCGCCGCTCACGTTCGACGTCGACGAGGCGATCACCGTGCCCTTCTCGACGGCCTTCTCGAGGATCGTGCCCGTGATCGGCGCGCGCACGTCGGTGTCGTCCAACGTGATGCGCGCGTTCTCGAGCGAAATCGTGGCGGTCACGACCTGGGCGTCGGACTGCGCGAACTCGAGCTGCGCCTTCTCGACGTCGGCCTGCGTGAGCGTCTGCGACTTGTGCAACGACTCGGCGCGGTCGAGCTGCGTCTTCGCGATCGTGCGCCGCGCCTTGGCCGCGGTCAGCGAGGCCTCGGTGTCGGAGACCTTGTTGCGCGGGGTGCGCTTGTCGATCTCGACGAGCATCGTCTTCGACTGCACGACGTCGCCAATCTCGGCGTGCACGTTGAGCACCTCGCCCGACGCCTGCGACTTCACCTCCACGATCGACTCGGGCTCGATGATGCCGGCCGCGTCGACGGTGACCTTGATGTCGCGCTTCTCGACCGCAGCCGCGTCGTAGACCGTCGGGGCAACAGCCTCCGTCTTCTGCTTGCTACAGCCGACCAACAACGCAAGACACGCGATGACGACAACGCTACGCATAGTTGTTAGTGAACCTGCTCGGGGTTGGTGGAGTCTTCGGCGATCGCGCCGTCGCGAAAGGTGATGATACGCCGCGCGTGCACCGCGACGTCGTGTTCGTGCGTGACCAGCACGATCGTGTGACCGGCGGAATGCAGCTCGCGGAACAGGCCCATGATCTCGCGGCTCGTGGTCGAGTCGAGATTGCCCGTGGGCTCGTCCGCCAACAGGATGCTCGGCTCGGTGACGAGGGCGCGGGCGACGGCCACGCGCTGCCGCTGGCCGCCCGACATCTCGCTCGGACGGTGCATCATCCGCTCACCCAAGCCGACGCGCTCGAGCGCGCGCTTCGCGCGCACCAGCCGTTCACGGCGCCGCAAGCCGGCGTAGATCAGCGGCAGCTCCACGTTATGCAGCGCGTGGGCGCGCGGCAGCAAGTTGAACGTCTGGAACACGAAGCCGACTTCCTTGTTGCGCACCCGCGCGAGCTCGCGGTCCTTCATTTTCGAGACGAGCTGGCCGTTCAACCAGTACTCGCCGTCGTCGGGGCTGTCGAGACAGCCGATCATGTTCATCAGCGTCGACTTGCCCGAGCCGGAAGGACCCATGATCGCGACGTACTCACCACGCACGATCGTGAGGTCCACGCCGCGCAGCGCGTGAATCACTTCGTCGCCCATCGTGTAGCGACGCTGCAGGTTGTGAGTCTTGATCGTGGTGTCCATGCGGACCGTCGGCCCAGGAGCTGTTGTGGGCCGGGATTATCGCATCGCGACCCCGACTCCGCCGCGCGACAACCTGCAAACCGTTGTTACTAAAGCATTCTTAAGTCGAAGAAGGACGCGCTGCGACGCGGCCTCATGAGATTTCTTCACGGATGAAGTCGATCGTCCGGCCGAACGCGACCTTCGCGTCCGCCGCGCTGTAGGTGCTGCGCTCGTCGCAATTGAAGCCGTGCTGCGCGCCTTTGTAGACGTATACCGAGGCCGACGGATAGGACTTCTTGATCTTGTCGATGTCGGCCATCGGGATCGAATGATCCTGATCGCCGATGTGATAAATGATCGCGCACTGCGGCTCTCTGTCGAGCAGCTTCGTGACGCCGCCGCCGTAGTAGGAGACGGCGGCGTCGAAGTCGAGCTCGCTCGCCGCCACGTGCGCCACGGTGCCGCCCCAGCAGAAGCCGACGACGGCGGTACCGCCGGCGTCGCGCACGTGCTCGGCCGCCGCCTCGACGTCCACGAGCGTGTTCGGCCACTCGAGCTGCCGCATGTACGCGATGCCCTGCTGGATGTCGCTGTACGCGAGCGTGATGCGAGGCTTGATCCGGTCGAACATCGCGGGCGCGATCGCCTGGAACCCTTCGGCGGCGTATTGGTCGGCGACGCGCTTGACGTGGTCGGTCACGCCGAAGATCTCCTGCACGACGACGACGCCACCCTTCGCGTTCCCCTTCGGCTCGGCAACGTACGCATCGAGCTCGTGCCCATCGGCCGCCGTGAGCTTCACCATCCTCCCCACTCTTCTACTCCTCCTACACCTGGTGCTCGTGAACCTCTGCGCTGCGCTGTGCGCAAGCGATGACGCGCAGCGCGGGAATGGCGGCGGGCGTGACGTGCGAGGGCCCTCCCGAGACACGCCGGAAGACCATCCCTTGTATCTTGTGCTCTGGCCCCACGCGGTAGACCGGTCGTCCCTAGGTACCGCGTTTTGCGAGTCCGTCCCCAGCGAGGTCGCCGCGTGGGATCTTTCAAAGCCCGAACAGTTGGTTGGGACACTCCTGTGTGATCCCGCATGCAAGGTGGGGTATCGAAAGATGAACGAAATATGCGTAGGCATCGACGTGTCGAAGTCGCGGTTGGACGTGGCAGTGGGAGATGGCGAGCAGTTTTCGGTCTCCAATGACTTGACGGGTCACGTACAGCTAATCGAAAGGGTATTGGCGGTAAAGCCGAGATTGATCGTGATGGAGGCCACGGGCGGCTTGGAGCGGGCCGTGGCCGCGCAGCTGACGGCGCAAGAGCTGTCCATTCGCGTGGTGAACCCCCGGCAAGTGCGGGACTTTGCACGAGCGGCGGGGATCTTGGCCAAGACCGATCTGTTGGATGCAGTAGTGTTGGTCAGGTTTGCACAGGCGATGCAGTTGGAGCCGCGACCGCTGCCCTCCGAGCAGGTGCAGGCACTGCAGGCGTTGATCGCTCGACGCAATGAGCTGACCGAGATGCTCACGATGGAGCGCAACCGGCTGCGGTTGGCGCATACAAGCATCAAACGGGACCTGAAGAAGAGCATCGAGTGGCTCGAGAGCCAGATCCGCAGCACCGATAACGACACCGGCAGCTTGCTGCGGGAGTGCGGGATCTGGCGCGACAAGGTGGAGTTGCTCGAATCGGTGCCCGGAATTGCGCGCCTCACGTCGTTGCGGCTGGTGACGACATTGCCGGAGCTCGGCACGCTAAACCGCCGCCAGATCAGTGCGCTCGCCGGCGTGGCACCGTTCAATCAAGACAGTGGTCGGTGGCACGGCAAGCGGAGAATCTACGGAGGGCGTGCCGCCGCGCGCACCGCGCTCTACATGGCAGCGCTGGTCGGTTCGCGCCACAACCCCGTGTTGCGGGCGTTTTACCAGCGCCTACGCGCGGCTGGTAAACCCGCCAAGGTGGCGCTAACAGCCTGCATGCGGAAGCTGTTGACCATCATCAACTCGATGCTTAGAGACCGCCGTCCCTGGACCCCGCAACTCGTCACCGAAGCTTGACCGCCAAGACAGTTGCTGGGGCTCCGCGCGGCACATCCCTGTGCCGCGAGGGTCTCGGGAGGGCCCTCGCACGTCACGCCCGCCGCCATTCCTTCATAGCACAGCAGCGCTTTCGCGCGTAGCGCGCGCGCCCTCGCGAAGCGCTCGGCTGCCCAACCACGACGCGCAGCGCAGGGAGATGGCGAAGCGCGTTCTTTTGTGTTGAGAGGACGGACGAAGACGCTGCGGTGGGGCGTGGGTGGTGGGCGCGGGCTGCGCGTGCTCGGCTGCGGCGGTAGCGACGAGCCGAGCCACAGCGCCGAGAGCCGCGGAGCCCGGGCGCGCAGCGCCCGGGGGCGAGCCGCAGGCGAGCATTCAGAACGCGGCGGCACGCCGTCACTACGTGCGCGACCAGCAAGCGACCGCGTTCTGAACCCCGGCGAACGCGCCGTGGCGAGGGAACCGGCCGAAGGCCGGCGAAGTCGCGTGCCGCAGCCGAGCACGCGCAGCCCGCGCCCGCCACCCACGCGAGGCACCCCCCTCATCGAAGGGATCCACCGCGAGCACGAGCGAGGCACCAACGAACGAACGGCGCGCCGCGATGAGGCGGCGCGCCGTCGGTGAGAGAGCGCGTTACTGCGCGGTGGGCTGCGTCGAGCGGCTGAGGCGGCGGAAGTACTCCGCGACCGACTCCTCGTAACCCTCGGCGATGTGCGCCGGCGCCTCCGCGCGGACGGCCGAGCGCTCCGCGCTGTCGTTCGCGTCCGCGAGCTTGAGCTCCAGCTGCTCCGTGAGGTTCACGAGCGCCTGGAACTCCTGTTCGATGAGCTCGGGATTCCCCTTGAGCCCGCCGCGCAACCGCTCCGCCAGCTCGCGCACGGCCTTGAGCTCCTCGTCGCTCAAACCCCGCGGGTCATCGCCCTGGCGCGGCAAGCGGTTGCCGAGCGTCAGCAGATCCTGCGCCGACTGAGTGAGCTGGTCGCGCGCCTGCTCGAGCGTCTGCGGGTTCGTCCACCAGCCGCGGCTACGCGGATCCCAAACCCCGCCGCGCCGCCAGTCGTACCAACCGCCGCCGCCGGGACCGGACGCGTTGTTGCGATCTCCGGAGCGCCCGCCGCCGTTCGACGCTTGCTGCTGGCCGCCTTGGCCACCGTTTTGTCCGGGTTGTCCCTGCTGACCGGGCTGTTGACCGGGCTGCTGACCTTGGCCTTGCTGGCCGCCCGGTTGCTGACCGTTCTGGCCGTTCTGGGCGTTTTGCCCGTTCTGACCTTGCGCGTTCTGGCCCTGCTGACCCTGTTGGGTGAGCTCCGAGAGTTGCCGGCGCAGCGACTGGAGCTCGGCCTTGAGCTCGCCGTTCGGATCGGCCCCGCGCTGCTGGCCGCCGACCGCTTCTTCGTTCGCGAGCGCCTGCGCCGCCTCGGTATCGCGCTGCAAATTGCGGAGCGCGGACGTGGTCACCGTGTCCGTGGCGGCGACTTGCTGCGCCCCGCCGTTGTAGATGTACTCGGCGCCCACGCCGAGACGCACCGTAGTCTGCGTGCCCTGGAGATCCGTCAGCGCTTCGTTGAGCTTCTGGCTCGCACCCGGCGTCTGCTGCCGGAACTGCTGCGACACGCGTTGGATGTCGCTCTCGAGCGCCTCGAGCTCGTTCTTGAGGTCGGTCTTGCGCTGGTAGAACTCCTCCGCCTGCTGGTCGGTGAGCCCGCTACGGCGGCCGTTGCTCTGCCGCTGGCCGCCCGCACCGTCACGCAACGCCGTCTGCAAATCCTGCGCGGTCTCGCGCTGCTTGTCGTAGACGTCCTTGGCGCGCTCGTTGAGATCGGAGAACGCCTCGCCGACCGCTTGCTTACGCTGTGCCGTGAGCTGGTCGAGCGCTTGCTGAAGGTCCCGGCGCGCCTGCTCGATCGCGCGGCGCGCGGCCTCCTGATCCACGGGCTGGCCATTCTGGCCGTTCGCCTGATTCATGGCCTGCAGCGCCTGATTCAGCTGCGCGATCGCCTGCTGCGTCTGGTTGCTCTGTTGACCGTTGCCCGCCTGGCCGCTCGGCGAGCCTTGCTGCGGCTGACCGCTCTGTTGGCCCTGCTGCCCCTGTTGACCCTGTTGACCTTGCTGCCCCTGCTGACCCTGCTGCTGTTGCTGCGCCTGGGCGAGCTGCTGCTGGATCTGCTCGAGCTGCTTCTTGAGCTCTTCGGTCTCGCGCCGCAGCGACTCCTGCTGCCAGCGGTCCTGCTCGGTCAAGCCGTTGCGCCCGTTGTTCATCCGGTTCGCGAGCTCTTCTTGACGGCGCGCAAGCTCTTGCAGCTTCGCGATCGCCTGGTCGGCGCTCTCTTGCGGCGAGTCCATGTTGGGTGCGGACTCGGTCTCGTACTGGTTCTTCTCGAGGTCCATCTCGAGCTCGTAGAGCTCCGAGAGGTCGCGGCCCGCGAGCCCGCCGCCACCGCCGCCGCCGCCCTGCTGTTGCGCGACCTGGATGTCGGTGAACACCGACTCGGCGCGCAGCAGGTGCTGCAGCGCTTCCTGCTCGGACGGCACGGCGTCGGTGAGCTTGATGTCGGCGAGCCTTTCGGCCGCCGGCGACATGGCCTCGACCGCTTGCTCGAGATTGTCGACGAACGTCTGGATCCGGGGATCGACGCCCGTGAGCTGCCGCGCGCGCGCGCGGCTCGCGAGCGTCTTCGCTTGCTCGGCGAGCGTGCGTTGGAGATCCGCCAGCAACTGCGCGTTGTCGTGCAGCTGCTGCTCGTCGAGATAGCTCGACGTCTCCTCGTTGCGCTCCTTGATGAGGTTCCAGGTGGCGACCAGGATTTCCTTCTGGCGGCGCGAGATCTCGTCGTTCTGCGGCCCTCCGCCGCCGCCACCGCCGCCGCCTTGCGTGGCCTGCGTGAAGCTGCGGTCGAACGGCTGCACCTCGATGAAGAAGAGGTCGGTCTGGACCTCGCGGCCGCGGTCTACGGCGACGGCGTAATACGAGATCACGTCGCCGGGCTCGAGCTTGCGCAGCGTGGGTGCGGCGGGCGGTGTCTGCTCGGTGGGCGCCGCGGGCGTCTGCTCCGCGGGAGCCTGCGGTTGCGGCGGACGCCGGCCGCGGACCCGGAATTCGTCGATGCCCAAGCTCGGCTGGTCGGGGCGCGCACGCGACTGCGTCACACGCACCGGCTGCTGGAGGCTCTCGAGGAACAGCGTCTCGGCGGAGAGCGCCTGCTTCCCTTCGATCTTGAGCGGCGCCGTGGTCCATTCGCCGCCGTTGATGGAGTAGTGGAGCTCGAGCTTGTCCAAGCCGTAGTCGTCGCTCGCCTCGACCCGGACCGTGACTTCCTCGACGCTGCTCGCGCGCCAGTCGCGGCCCGGCTTCACGACCTTGACGACCGGCTTGTTGTCGGGCGTCATCGTGATCAGGTAGTCGTCGGTGAGCTTCACCGAGTCGCCGTTGAACAGCGTCGACACGAAATACTCGCCGTCCTTGCTCACTTCCAGCGTGGCCGAGTTCACGTTGCCGTTCGCCTGCATCGCCACACGTTGACCGTTGGCGACGAGCTCGGCGGCTTCCACCGGCTGATCGGTGGCGATCTCGACGGTAACCTTCGTACCCTCGACGGCGCGAATGTCGCTGCCGGGCTCGACGACCTGCGGGTCGAGGTGCGTCCAGTTCGGATAGTTGTAGGTGAGCTTGACGTTGTTGATGCGCGGCAGGTCGACGACGTCGATCGCGAACTCCTGGCTGCGCAGATTCGCGGCCACGACGTAGTAGCGCAGCGGCTCGCGCAGCGCGAAGAACGTGAAGTCGAACTCGCCGTCGGCGCCGCGCGCCATCGGGGCGCTTTCCCAATTCGCGCCGCTCGCGAACTGCGCGAACACTTCCATGCGCGACGGCTCGAAGCCGTCGGCCCGGGCGACCAGGTGCAGGTCGCCGCCGCGGCGCACCGTGCCGTCGCCGGGATTAACGTCGATGCGTTGCGGCGGCAGCGTGTCGGGCAGGAGCCAGCCGGCCCAGAGGTTGCGCACGCCGTAGCGCCAGTTGCTCGGGCCGTAGGCCGCGAACCAGACGAGGGTGAGCCCCGCGAGGATCGCGATCACGGCCGGCGCGCGAATGTGCAGCGCCGGGACCTTGAGCGCGACCGGAATCTTGCGCGCGAGCTTGAGCGCGTCCTCGGCGAGCAGCCCGAGGAACGGCGTGGGCCGCGCGTTCGGCCCGTGCAACATGCCGTCGTAGGTCTCGAGGCGGCCGTTGAAGTCGGGCGCGCGCCGCTCCATGTCGCCGATGCCGCGGCTGCGCTTGAGCGCCCGCAGCGGCAGCACCATGAGACTCACGACGATGGCGCCGAGCAGCAGCACGAGCACCGCCCGCGCGCCGTACACCGACGCCGGGTCGAATGCCCTGCGGATGCCGATGTAGACGGCGACGAGCGTGATCAGGAGCGCGGCGGCCGCGAGCAGCGCGGAGCCGCGCGCCAGGATCAGCGTCTTGAGACGCTGCCGAAACTCGCCGAGGTAGGCCTCGAGCTGCGATTGTGCGGTCATGCGGCAAGCCCTCTTCTGATCCTAAGATGCCAGTTTCCCACCCAGGATTCCATGATCGCCGCGAGCAGCAGCGCCAGCACGAGCCACGGCCCGAGCGATCTCGGCACCGGCTCCACGGCGGCCGCCGTGGGCCCGGCCTGCGTTTGGTCCGCCGCACGCACGCCGAGCCCGCGCCAGCGCTCGAGCCCCGCCGCGTCTACCGACGCCAGGTCGGACTCGCGCGGGTCGAAGTTCACGGCCACGATCTCGGTGTTGCCGCCGCCCACGACCTCGTAGAAGCCGATCTGGTCGAGCAGCACGTCGTCGCCCCCGCCCAGAGCGAGCGCCTTCTCGGCGCGCGGGTCGAAGATCTGGCCGCCGGCGAGCCCCAGCGCGCGAACCGCGAGCGTGGAGCCGAGCTCTGCCTCGCTCGTGAACCCGGCGCGGCCCAGCAGATCGTTCGCGAGGCCGGCGAGGAACGGCACGAACACGGGCTGCACCGGCAGATCATTCCACTCGCGGTCCAGCGACGATGTGAACAGCAGCACGCGGCCTGCACCGAGCGTTCGCTCGAGCAGCAGCGGCGAGCCGTCGTCCAGCCGGATCAGCACGCGATCGTCCGCGCCGGGCTCCACCCCGAGGTAGCGCGTGAACTTCGCGGAACGGAGCTCGTCCATGCCGCGCAGCGCGGGATGGGTGGCGTCGAGCTCGCCGATCGAGGCGGGCTTGGCCGCGCCGAGCTGCGACCCGGGCCTGAGCGCCTCGCCGCCGACCGGCACGGTCGTCAGCGACGCCGCACGGGGACCGAACGCGAGCAGCACGCGGCCGCCGGCTTCGACATAATCCTGGATCCGCGCGGTCTCCCCGGACCCCAGTAGCCCCGCGTCTGTCACGACAATGAAGCTGAACTCGGTGAGCGGCTTGTCGCCGAGCGCGTTCGGCGCGCGGACCTCCGGCGTCAAGGCGAGGGTCGCCAGCGTGCCGAGCGCCGCGCTCGTGTAGAGCGCAGCGCGGCCCTTGGGATCGGCCGCCACGACCAGCACGGAGCGGGGCTGCGGGCGCTTCAGCGCGAGAAACCGCTGGTCGTCGGCCGCGAGCCCGTCGGCAGGCTCGACCGACACGCGCACGCGATTGGGGCCGGACGCGAGCTCGAGCGGCGCGAACCGCGCCTGCGCGCGGCCGCCGGCCGGGATCTCGACTGTCTGCTCGGCCACCACCTTGCCGTTGTGCTCGAGCTTGACGGTCTTGGTCGCCGGCTCGGCCGCGAAGCTGCGGATGCCGGCCTCGAGCTCGCCCGTGAGCGCGGAGCCGCCGAAGCTGTCGACCGCCCAGTTGTCGGCCGCGCCGGTCGCGACGTCGTGGATCGCGAGCTCCGCCGCGCGGCGCGGCGCGAGCTCGCCGAAGCGCGTGGGCAGGCTGCTCTGTTGCGCGTCGGTGATCACGTCGAGCACCACCGGGAGCTGCGCGCCGCGCAGCACGCCGTCGATGGCGCGCATCGTCTGGCCGTAGTCGATGCGGAAGATGCCGGGCTGCACCGTGTTCAACGTCTGCCGCAGCACCGACGCGTCGCCGGTGGCGCTGCCAAGCACCGCGATCGAGCGCCCTGCCGCGACGAGCTGCGCGCGGTCGTCACCCTTGAGGTTACCGATGACCTCTTGCGCGGCGTCGACCGCGCGCTGCCACCGGTCGCGGTAAGCCATCGAGGCCGACACGTCGAGCACGATCACGTGGAGGCGCGCCGCCGAGCCGTCACCGGGCGTGGGTCTGCGCCAGATCGCCGGCTGCGCGAACGCGAGCGCGAGCAGCACGAGCACACCGATCCGGAGCGCGAGCAGGAGCAGGTATTGGACCCTCTTCGCGAGCACGCGGCGCGGCTCGCCGGGCTCGAGGAACATCAGCGAGCTGAACCGCTGCTTGTTCGGGTTGTCGGACGACAGCCGGTGCAGCCACCACGGCAATCCGATCGCGAGCAAACCGGCCAGGAACGCGGGGGCGAGCAGGCTCATCGCATCAACTCCGCCGATGCCTGAACATCAGGTAGTTGCGCAGCACGTCGTCGAGCGGCTTCGAGATGTCGACGAGCCGGTGGTCGGCGCCGGCGCCCAGCGCCGACTTGTGCATCGCCGCGATGTGCGCCTCGATTCGCTCGCGATATAGCGAGCTCATGTAGATCGGCGACACCTCCATCGACTGGCCCGTCTCCATGTCCTCGAGCAGCGCCGACTCCTTGAGCACGGGCTTGATCTCTTGCGGGTCGAGCAGCTGGAACAGGATCACGTCCTGGCCCTGGTACGCGAGCGGCTGCACGTTCTTCAGCAACCCTTCCGGATCGGTGTAGAAGTCGGAGATCACGGCGACCAAGCCGCGGCCCTTCTCGACCTCGCGGAACCGCTCGAACGGGGCCTTCATGTTGGTGCCCTTGGAGGGCGTCGCGCGATCGATCGCGTGCAGCACGCCGGAGAGCCGGCCCGAGCGCGACGACGCGGGCCGGTGCTCGCGAATCTCGTCGTCGAACACGATGAGCCCCACGGCGTCGTGCTGGCGCGCCGCGAGGTACGCGAGCGTGGCCGCGAGGAACTTGCCGTACATGAGCTTGGTGACCTTGCCCGAGCCGAAGCCCATCGACGCGCTCGCGTCGAGCAGAATCTCCAACCGGGTGTTGGTCTCGCCGATGTAGCGCTTGATGTAGGTGCGCTCGGTGCGCGCGTAGACGTTCCAGTCGACGAACCGCGGATCGTCGCCCTCGGCGTACATCTTGTACTCGGCGAACTCCTGGCTGAAGCCGAAGAACGGCGAGCGGTGCATGCCGGTGAGAAAACCCTCGACGACCGCGCGCGCGAGCAGATCGAGATTCGCGAGGCCCGCGAGGGTCTCGGGCTTCAGCAGGTGGGTCGGCGCCGCGGTCCGTGCGCTCATCTATCTCAACCGGTGCGCGCCTGCTTGCGGTCGCCGCCGTCCATCGCTTGCACGCAGCCCGTGAGCACCTGGTCGGTGTCGACACCGTCCGACTCGGCGAAGTAGTTGGTGAGCACGCGGTGCCGCATCACGGGCAGCGCAAGCGCGGCGATGTCTTCGCGCGTGACGTGGTAACGCCCGCTCATCAACGCGCGCGCCTTGCCGGCGAGCGTGAGGAACATCGTGGCGCGCACGCTGGCGCCGTACTGCACGTATTTCTTCACGATGTCCGGCGCCATCGGATCCTTCGGCCGCGTGCTGCGCACGAGATCCACCGCGTAGCGGTTCACGCTATCGGAAACGGGCACCTGGCGAACGAGCCACTGAAATTTCACGATCTGCTGGGGCGTTGTAACCGCATTCACCTCGGGGATGTCCATGCGGCCGGTGAAACGGTTGACGACGGCCATCTCGTGCTCCGGCGACAGATAGTCGAGCAGCACGTTGAACAGGAACCGGTCGAGCTGGGCTTCCGGCAGCGGGTAGGTGCCCTCGAGCTCGATCGGGTTCTGCGTCGCGAGCACGAAAAACGGCCGTTCGATCGTGTGATGATGGCCGCGCACGGTGACCGAGAACTCCTGCATCGCCTCGAGCAGCGCCGATTGCGTCTTCGGCGGCGTGCGGTTGATCTCGTCGGCGAGCAGCACGTTCGCGAACAGAGGTCCGGGCACGAACGTCCAGGTGCGCCGGCCCGTGCTCATGTCTTCCTCGATGATGTCGGTGCCCGTCACGTCGGTGGGCATCAAGTCCGGCGTGAACTGGATGCGCTTGAAGGAGAGCCCAAGCGCGATCGCGAGCGTGCGCACGAGCAGCGTCTTCGCCGTGCCCGGCATGCCCGTGATCAAGCAGTGGCCGCCCACCAGCAGCGTGACGAGCAAATGCTCCACGACCTCGTCCTGGCCGACGATGACCTTACGCACCTCGGTGCGGATCTGATCCAACGACGTGCGGAAACTCTCGATGAGCGCCCGAGCCTCTTCCGTCTCGAGCTGGTTCTGTGCGTCTGTCAACGTACGATCTCCAGTAACAATTGCTGGGCTTCCCGGAAATGAGGAGCGATCTCGAGAGCATACAACAGTTGCTCTCGGCTCTTGTCGCGCTCGCCCGCCGCGAAATAGGCCTTCGCCAACCGGTAGCGCGCGTCGGCCAGGTCGTGCGGATTCATCGCGATGAGGGCCTGGTATTCGACCGCGGCTTCGGCGGGGCGTTCGGCCGCGGTGAGCCGATCGGCGAGCTCGGAGTGCACCTCCTCGCGGAGCGGAGCGACCATGAGCGCGTCCTTGAGCACGGCGATCGCGTCGGCCGTCCGGTTCGCGGTGCCGAGCGCCTTGGCGAGCGAGATCAGCGCGTCGGGATCGTGACCGCCGAGCCGCCGGTACTCGAGCAGCGTGGCGGTGGCGGCATCGGCGTCACCGAGCTCGCGTTGCGCGCGCGCACGCACGAGGTAGGGGCTGCCTTCGTCGACGTAGTCGGGGAAGAGCTCCACCGCCTTGCCCGCGCTCTCGGCGGCCGGCTGCCACTCGCCTGCGCGCGCCGCCTTGTGCGCGTCGCCCTGTGCCTTCTGCCAGTCCTCGAACTGCCCGGTGACCTTGCCGAGCTCACCCTCGACGAACGCGCGGAAGTCCTTGTCGAACGTCTCCGGCGGAATGCTGAGCGCGGCCTGGATCGCGGCACCGGTGTCCTGGCCTGCGGCGTAGCGGTCGAGCATGCGTTCGAGCCCCTCCTGGCCCCAGCGCTTCGAGATATACTCGCAGGTCAAGCCGGCTTGCATGTACGAGACGATGACCTGCGCCTCGTAGGTCGGCCGGATGAAGCCGCGGTCGAGCTCGGCGATGGGCAAGAACTTATCCTCCTTGATCGCCTGGATCACGGTGAGCGGTATGTGCCGGCCCGGCAATGGTCCCGTGGTCCACTCTTCATAGACGGATACGCCCTCGCTGAACCACCGCGGCACGAGGTGCTTGGTAGCCTCGAGCGTGAACACGTGCGCCATCTCGTGCCACAGCGTGGTGCCCCAGTGGAAGTCGGCGTCGGCGCGGCCCGTGGGGCTGTCCATCGCGACGAGGTAGCCGAACGTAACGCCGAGGAGGCCGATGCCGGGCAGGCCGGACGTGCGCACCGCGAAATCGTCGTGCTCGGGATACAGCTCGACGACCACCGGCTCCTTGAGCTCGAAGCCGTAGCGCTTGGTGTAGGTCGCGATCGCGCGATTCGCGAGGTCGAGCACGTACGGCTCGATCACGGGCGCCTCATCCTTGTGCAGCCGCAGGATCACGCCCGGCGTGCGCACGGTGGAGCCGTCCGGCGCCTTCACGTCCACGGGCGGATGCGGCGACACCACGAAGTGCTCGAAGCTGTCGATGAGCCGCAGCGTGTTGACGATCGGCGCGCTATAGGGATCGCCTCGATACGCGATCATCAGGTGCTGCTGCGCCTCGTCGACCTTGTTCTGGCGCAGCAGATTCACGCCGAGCTCTTGGTGCGCGGCGTAATTGTCCGGCTGGATCTCGACCGCCTTGCGATACAGCTCGATCGCCTCGCGGTAGCGGCGCGTGATCACGTAGAAGTAGGCCGGCGTCGCGTAGATGTCGCCGTAGGCCTTGTCGAGCGCGAGCGCCTTGGGCGTCCACGCGCTGTCGGCCTTGTCGTGCAGCAGGTCGGCCGAGGCCTTGAGCGCGTAGATCTCGAGCGGGGTGATCTTCTCGCGCTCGGCGATCGCGAGCGCCTTGCCGAGCTTGGCCTCGGCGTCGGCGAGCGCGCCATCCTCGAGCTCGGTGCGCGCGAGCAGGAGATACGCTTCGATCGCGCTGTCGGGCGCCTTCTCGATGACCTCGTCGGCGAGCTCCTTGGCCTTCTCGTCGAAGCGGCCGGCCGCGACCTTCGCGAGGCCGAGCTTCGCGGGTGCGTAGTTCTCGTCGAGCTCGAGCGCTTCCTGGAACAGCTTCACCGCTTCGTTGTTCTGATGCGTCGCCGCGAATAGCTCTCCCCAACGGGTGCGCACCGCGGCGTCCTTGGGGTATTCCTTCAGCGCCGCCTGGAAGAAGCCGTTGGCGGCGCGCACGTCGCCGCTCGCGCGCGCGGCGTCGGCCTTGATCCGCGAGTCGGTGCTCGTGGCCGTGAGGCCGGTGAAGCACGCCGTCGCCTCGGCGCGCTGGCCGCGGTACGCCAGCTGGTCGCACTTGACGAGGTCCGGCGCGCGGTCGCGCGCGTATTCGATCGTGAGCGCGCTCGCCGCCGACCCGACGCAGAGCGACAAGAGCGTCGAGCCGAGGCGCAGCGCGAGGGTCATTTGGGCGGCTCCTCCGGCTGCCGACTGCGCTGAACCTGGTCGAGCAGACCCTCCAGGGTCTCCGGGGGCTGCTTCGCCGCGGGCTGCTCCTCGCGCGGGTTCGTCGGCCGGTCGCCGCCCTGCGCGGCGTCGATCTTGGCCTGCACGTCCGCGAGCTTCACGAGCAGCGCCTGGAGCTGGTTCAGATACTCGTCGTTCGCCATCCCGGCGCGGCGCGCGCGCAGCGCCTCGATCTCGTCGTCGAGCCCATCCTTCTCGGCGTTGAGCGCGGCGAGCTCCGGCGTCGCCGGCGCGGCCTGGCCACCGAGCCGCGCAACCGTGAACCGGGCCGCCGTGCCGCCCGCAAGCTGCGGATGCTCGGTGGCGAGGGTGCCCGCCTTCTTGAAGCTGTCCGCGACCTCGCGCGACGCGTAGTCGAACGCCTCCTGCGCCGTGATCACACCATTCTTATTGATGTCGGCGGAGCCGTCGGCGAGCGCCTTGGCCCAATGGTCCGCGAACCGCGTGGCGTTGCGCTCCATGCCGCTCTTGGTCGCGGTGATCAGGGTGCGGCCGTCGCCGGCCCACTTCTCGAGGATGGCGCCGCTCGCGCTCGTGGCGTTCACGACGAGCTGCTGGCGCGCGGGCACGCTCTTCAGCAACTTCGCGAGCCCGTCGCCGTCGATGTCCGGCCCCGGCAAGTTGAGCTTGTACGCCTCGCCGTCATAGCTCCCATGCCCCACCAGGAACAACGCGAAGCTGTCCGCCGGCTTCACCTTGGTAGCGAGCGACGCGAAGCTCTTCTCGACCGCCTCGCGCGTGGCCTTCTCGCCCTGCAGCACCGTGACGCGCGCATCACCCGTGCTCTTGCGCGCGACAGACGCGAGCGACGCGACCTCTTTGTCGAACTGCTCCTGATACTTCGCCTCGCCGCCGATGCCCCCGACGATCAAGTAGTACAGCTCCGCATGCGCGCTCTGAGCGACGACGCCAAGGGTGGCCGCCAAAAAGAGCGATGAGAGCCTGCGCGTTGCATGCCTCTTCCGAGACTCTCGCCGCACAGGGCCGCAATTTGCATCCTGCAATTGCGGCACTCCCGCCATCCCTGGCGGTCGGATGTGCGGCGAGAAGCCCCAGGGATGGTCTTCCGGCGTGTCTCGGAAGAGGCATGCAACGCGCAGGCTCGGGGTCAAACTCACAGACGCCCCCAAAAGAGTCGCAGCAACCACTCGGCGCTCTTCAGCGCGAGGAGCACGAGGAAGATGATCGGCATGTTCCAGAGATCGAGCACCTGACGCTCGACCGTGCCGGCCTCGGAGAAGCTCACGGCCTCCGGCAGCTGGCTCAGGTCGTCGAGGGCGAAGTACTTGCCGCCCGTCGCCGCGGCGAGCCGCTCGAGCAACGGCCGGTTCTGCTGCACGTGGTAGTGCTCGAGCACGCCGTCCTCGCGGCGCACCGCGAGCTGCGCCGACCCGAGCTTCTCGTCGGCGCGCTGCGCGCTCACGTCGAAGCGGAACATGCCCGTGTGCTGCGTCTCGTACACGGCCTGATAGACCCCGTGTTCGCCGGCGACCGGGGTCATCGAGACCTCGGTGGGCGGCCCCAGCCCGTCCGACACCGACAAGGTCACGACCGCGTCGGACGTCGGCTTGAAGAGCTTGTCGCGGACCTCGGCGCGCAGCGGCACCTCGCTCTGGTCGCCGTAGAACACCGATGGCGACGACAGCGTCACCGCCTGCGGCGCGGTGGTCGCGATCCCCTGCAGCACCTGCCGCCAGAACGTCTCGTGGCGCAGGTCCTCGTGCGGGAGCTGCATCTGCCAGCGCCAGCTGCCGCCGGTCGCGAACACGTACGACATGCCGTTGCCGAAGCGCTGCTGCACGAGCAGCGGCTCGTTCTTGCCGTCGATCGTGGCCTCGAGCAGCGCCAGAGCGCCCGGCTTCAGTTTGCCGACGTGCTGGAAATCGGCGAGCTCCGGCAGCTCCTCCCAGCTCTTGGCGTTGGCGGCGTCGTCGGAGTCGAGCCGCGTGATCGCGGACGTGCGGCCCGCGTCGGTGAGATGCGCCTTCGCGGCGGCCCGCGTGAACGTGGGACCTTCGGGCGTCGGCAGCTCGACCGGCAGCGCCTCGGCCACGCTCGTGGCGCCCCAACCGCCGTCGGCGAGGCCGCGGCGGCCGCCGAGCATCAACAGGCTCCCGCCGCGGCGGCTCACGAACTCGCGGATCATGTCCTGTTGCGCCGGCGTGATCGCGGCGGCCTCGAAGCTGCCGACGATCAGCGCGTCGTAGTGGAACAGCGTGAGCTCGTCCTCGGGGAAGCCGTTCGTGAGCTCTTCCGCCGACTCGATGCCCTGCCGGTACAACTTGTTCGCCGTGGTCTTGAGCAGGCTCGCGACGCGCACCGCGCCGCCATCCTCGATCGCGCGGCGGATGAACTTGTACTCCCAGCGCGGCTCGCCTTCGATATAGAGAATGTTGCGGCGCTGCTGCGGCACCTCCATCGGCCGCAGGCGGGAGTTGTTGATCGTGTTCGGCTCGCCGGGCAAGGCGTCGAGCGCGAACTTCAAGTCGCGAACGCCGACCGGCCCCACGTCGAGGTCGATCCAGCGCGTGGTGACCCCGCTGCCGCTCGGCAACGGAATCGGCTCGGACGCGAGGATCTTGTCGCCGTCGTAGACCTTGAGCTGCGCCAGCGCGGCGCCGTCGTGCCGGATGCTGACCTGCGCGCTCACGGTCGAGCCCGGCAGGCCCACCGGCGCCACCTGCACGTCCTCGAGCTCGAGATCGCCGGGGATCGACTCGGCGCCGACGCCCACGGTGTGCACGGGCACGCCGAAGCTCGCGATCTCGGCGATCTTGGCCGCATCGAAGTCGTTGGAGTTGTCGTTGCCGTCGGTCACGAGCACGACCGCCGCCACCGCGCCCGACTGCGCGCCGCGCAGCACGCCGAGCACCGCGTCGCCGATGTGCGTTACCGCGCCCGGGGGCGGGACCTGGTCGAGCTTCTTCGTGGGCAGATCGACGAGGTCGCCCGCGAAGGCGTAGAGGTTCACGTCGAATTGCGCTTCGAGCTGCGGCAGCGCGCGCGCGGACAGCGCGGCGATCGCTTGCTGGAGCCGCGACTCGTCGCCCGTGCCGTAGAGCATGCTCCCCGACGTGTCGAGCAGCACGGCCACCGAATTCTCCTGCGGCCGCAGCGTCTGCGTGACCAGCGCGGGCCGCCACGCGAGCACGAGCAGCAGCGCGAGCAGCGCAACCTGCAGCACGCCGAGCGCCGAGGCCTTCGCGAGCCCGAGCCCCTGCTGGCGCCGCGCGAGGGTGACGGCGACGGCAACGGCCGCCGCGACGATCAACGCGACCAGCAGCCAAACGGGCCAGCCGCTCGCAAAGGCGAGCTCGCCTCGTTCGAACGTGGCGCGAGAGTACTTGAACAAGAGCTCGAACAACGGCGGCTCCGATTGGCTGCGCTAGTCCCGACCCCGCGGCCACGCCGCCCGCTGACGGCCGCCCCGACGTCCGGCGGGTGCGTGGCACAACGATACGCCCGGCGTCGGGACGACAGACCCGCTTCTGGACAAAACTCCAGACACGCTTGGTGTCCGGCCACCCGTGGCGTCCGGCACCCGCCTTCCGACACCCACCCTGCGGCAGGACTGCCGGCCCGAACGAACCGACGGGGTTCGCCTTGGAGCTTACCCAATGCAACGCGCTTACGCATAGAGTCCGAAGGTGGCTTTGTCGGATCGATTCGCCGGGATACCATCGGCCGACCCGGCCGACCTGCAGTCTCCCGACCGGCCGGCGCCAGGGCGGGCTCGAAAGTTCACGATGACGCGGCGAGCGGCAATCCAGGCGTGTTCGGTTCTCGCGATCCTGTCGTTTTGCCTCGGCGCCGCCGGCGACGAGACCGCTCTCTCGGACTGGCCGACCGCAGAATTCCACTTCTCGCGCATGTTCTACCGCGACAGCGGCTATGGCCGCGGTTGGGGCCGCGGCCGCGGCAGTTGGACCACCGACCAACCGGAAGCGGAGTATCACTTCACGATGGGCGTCAAGCGTCTGACGCGAGTCGACATCGGCGACAGCCGGGAGCTGCGCGTGACCGACGACTCGATCTTCAACTACCCGTGGCTCTACGCCGTCGAGGTCGGACGGTGGTATCTCGACGAGACCGACGCCGCACGGCTCCGGGAGTACCTGCTGCGCGGCGGCTTCCTCATGGTCGACGACTTCCACGGCACCGCGCAGTGGGCGGGCTTCTTGGAGTCGATGCAGCGCGTGTTCCCGGACCGGCCGATCGTCGAGATCGAGGAATCGGACGAGGTCATGCATGTGCTCTACGACTTGAACAAGAAGATCCAGATCCCGGGCATCGCGGCGCTGTCGCGCGGCGTGACCTACGAGCAAGACGGGGTGACGCCGCACTGGCGCGGGATCTATGACGCCGACGGGCGGTTGATGGTCGCGATCGACTTCAACATGGACTTGGGCGACGCCTGGGAGCTTGCCGACGAGCCGTACTATCCCGAGCCGATGACTGCGCTCGCCTACCGCTTCGCCGTAAACTACGTCGTCTACGCGATGACGCACTAGCCGGCGAAAAATAGGGACATGTTTGATTTTCGACGCCGCGCGCCGAGCCGGCAGGTCGTTCGCCGAAAATCAAACATGTCCCTACTTTTCGCGCTCGGAGGATTCTGATGGACGGAGCGAAGGTGCAGCAGCAAGGATCGGTGGCCGAGGCATTCCTGAGATCGCTGAAGAGGCGCGGTATCGACTACGTGCTCGCGAACGCCGGCACGGACTTCGCGCCCGTGATCGAGGGCCTCGTCGCGCTCGCCGGCCGCGGCGAGCCGATGCCGACCTTCCTCACGATCCCGCACGAGAATCTCGCCGTCGCGATGGCGCACGGCTACTACCAGGTCGCCGGCAAGCCCGCGGCCGTCATGGTTCACGTCACGGTCGGCACCGGCAACACCGTGTGCGCGCTGATGAACGCGGCGCGCGACAACGTGCCGCTGCTCTTGATGGCCGGCCGCACGCCGCACACGCAGAGCGGCCACATCGCGTCGCGCTCGGCGCCGATCCACTGGGGCCAGGAGAACTTCGACCAGGCCGGCGTGGTGCGCGAGTACACGAAGTGGGACTACGAGCTGCGGGCGGGTCAACCGGTGGACGAGATCGTCGGCCGCGCGCTCGACGTCGCGCTCAGCGAGCCGCGCGGCCCCGTGTACCTCACGTTGCCGCGCGAGGTGCTCGCCGACCGCGACACGGCGTCCGGCGCGCTGCTCGCGCCGACCGAGCTCGCGCCGCCGCAGCCGAGCACGAGCCACATGTCGGCGATCGCGCGGATGCTCGCGCGCGCCGAGTGGCCGATGATCCTCACCTCGAATCTCGGCCGCGACCGCGCGGCCGTGGCCGTGCTCGCGAAGCTCGCCGAGCGGCACTCGATCCCGGTGGTGCAGCCGCACCCGAGCTGCGTGAACCTGCCGGCGAGCCACGAGATGAACCTCGGGCACGCGGGCGTCGAGCTGCTCGGCAAGGCCGACGTAATCGTGGTCGTCGACTGCGAGGTGCCGTGGTATCCGCGGTATTTCACGCCGCGGTCGGACGCGCGCGTAGTCCATCTCGGCGTCGACCCGCTGTGGGCGCGCTATCCGATCCGCTCGTTCCCCGGCGAGATGGCCGTGCAGGGCAGCTCCCGCGCCGCGCTCGCGATGCTCGACGAGGCCCTCGCCGCCGCCGGGCCGAACCAAAACGCCGCGAAGCGCCGCCGCGGCGCGGTCGAGGACTTCAAGCGCACCAAGCGCGAGGCCAAGGCGGCGATGCTCGCCGAGGCGCGCACCGCGAAGCCGATCCGCTACGCGTATCTCGGCGACTGCCTGCGCGCGGCGCTGCCGAAGAAGAGCACCGTGGTCGTCGAGCTCGGCGTGCCGATCGACTCGCTCGAGCTCGAGGAGCCGGGCAGCTTGCTCGGCGTGTCGATCGGCGGCGGCTTGGGCTTCGGGTTGGGCGCGTCGCTCGGCGCGAAGCTCGCGGCGCCCGACAAGATGGTCGTGAGCACGGTCGGCGACGGCAGCTACATGTTCGGCAACCCGACGCCGTTCCACCTCGTGTCGCGCTCGGCGAACCTGCCCACGCTCACGATCGTCTGCAACAACGGCCGCTGGCAGGCCGTCGAGTCCGCGACGCGCGTCGTGTATCCGCAGGGCCTGGCGGCGGCCGCGAAGCCGATGCCGCTCGTGGAGCTGCAGCCGTCGCCCGAGTTCACGAAGGTGGCCGAGGCATCCGACGCGTGGACGCGCCGCGTCGACGATCCGGCCGAGGTGCCGCGCGCGCTCGACGCGGCGCTGGCGGCGGTCGCGGGCGGGCGCCAGGCGCTGCTCGACGTTCGCATGGAGCACGGCGTCCGCTGACCGCGCCGAGCCGGGTCGGCGATTGCCCAGTAGGCTCACGGCTCGCCGGGGGAGACCGCTCGTGCGTTTGTCGCCGCTGATACTCGCTTGCCTGGCCGCCACGTGGCTCATCTGGAGCTCCACGTATTTGGCGATCAAGTTCGCGCTCGTGAGCTTTCCGCCGTTCTACCAAATGGGCTCGCGGTTCCTCGTCGCGGGCCTGCTGCTCATGGCGTGGCTCAAATGGCGCGGCCGCGCGCTGCCGACGCTCGTCGAGTGGCGCAACGCCGCCATCGTCGGCACGCTGCTGCTCGTGGGCGGCATGGGCTCGACGGCTTACTCCGAGCAGACCGTGGCGTCGGGCCTCATCGTGGTGTACATCGCGGTCGTCCCCATCATCGTCACGGCTATGAACTTGCCCTTCGGCATCAAGCCGAATCGACTCGAGCTCGTGGGAATGTTCGTGGGCGTGGCCGGCGTGCTCATGCTCGTGCGCGGCGAAGCGTTCACCGCCTCGCCCGTGGGGCTCGCCGCCATTACGGTCGCCTGCCTCTCGTGGTCGCTCGGCAGCGTGCTCTCGCAACGGCGGTTTCCGCTCGCGCCGGGCGCCATGGGGTTCGCGAGCGAGATGCTCTGCGGCAGCGTGGCTCTGCTGCTGCTCGCAGCCGCCGCCGGCGAGCGCCCCGAGTGGCCGCCGCAACCGCTCGCCGCCTGGTCGTGGGTTTATCTCGTCGTGTTCGGCTCGCTGCTCGCGTTCAACGCGTACATGGTGCTGCTGAGCCGCGTGAGCGCCGCGCTCGCCTCGAGCTACACGTTCGTGAACCCCGTGATCGCGCTC
>Ga0137409_10000208_pt1 | contig 60949 bp, 51 predicted proteins | sample CZODoug1_16funga_FD_122059 | JGI IMG/M metagenome (GOLD analysis project Ga0137409, IMG submission 122059) | Vadose zone soil fungal communities from Angelo Coast Range Reserve, California, USA - CZODoug1_16fungal (Hybrid Assembly) | ecosystem: Environmental > Terrestrial > Soil > Vadose zone... | reverse complement strand
TTCGGCCAATGGCTGTGCGACATGGCGGAGCGCGATCCGCGCATCATTGCCATCACGCCGGCGATGCGCGAGGGCTCGGGGCTGGTCGAGTTCTCCAAACGTTTCCCCGATCGCTATTTCGACGTCGCGATCGCCGAGCAGCATGCGGTGACCTTCGCCGCGGGGATGGCCGCAGAGGGCCTGAGGCCGGTGGTCGCGATCTACTCGACCTTCCTGCAGCGCGCCTACGATCAGCTCATTCACGACGTGGCGCTGCAGAACCTGCCGGTCGTGTTTGCGGTCGATCGCGCCGGCCTCGTCGGCAGCGACGGTGCGACTCATCAGGGCAGCTACGATCTGTCCTACCTGCGCTGCATTCCCAACACGGTGATCATGGCGCCGGCGGACGAGAACGAGTGCCGGCAGCTGCTGTACACCGCGAGCACGCTCAACGCCCCGGCAATCGTGCGCTATCCGCGCGGCGCAGGTCCTGGAGCCGCGGTGACCGCGGAGCTGAGCGCGCTGCCGGTCGGCAAGGCGCAGCTGCGGCGCGAGGGCACGAGCGGGCTGGCGCTGCTGGCGTTCGGCGCGCTGGTGACGCCGGCCCAGCCGATCGCGGAAGCCCTCGACGCCACGCTCGTCAACATGCGCTTCGTCAAGCCGCTCGACGCGGAGCTGATTGTCACGCTCGCCGCACGGCATCGCGCGCTCGTGACCCTCGAGGAGAACGCCACGCACGGCGGGGCGGGCTCCGCGGTCGGTGAGCTGCTCGCCGCGGAAGGTCTGCAGGTCCCGCTGCTGCAGCTCGGTATTCCCGACCGCTTCATCGAACACGGCTCGCGCGAGGGGTGCCTTGCGGCCGCGGGACTCGATGCAGCGGGCCTCAGCGCCAGCGTCGAGCGCTGGTGGGCCGCGCAGCCGCAGCAACGCCTGCGCTCCGCCAGCGGCCGTACCCAATAAGAGGTATTCCGCGGCACTGCCGCGCCACTAACAATGCAACTACGGATTTCGGAGCGTTTCCTGTAGGCTTTTGCGTCATGACTCCTCCGCTCGCCACCGCCAAGCTCGCGCGCCCCGCCGTCACCGAGGTCGAGGACGTGCAGGCGCGCCTCGACACGCGCGAACTGCCCATCAACCGCGTGGGCATCAAGGACATCAGTCACCCGGTGCGGGTCAAGGATCGATCCGCGGGCGAGCAGCACACTATCGCCAGCTTCAACATGTACGTGAGCCTGCCGCACAACTTCAAGGGCACGCACATGTCGCGCTTCGTGGAAATCCTGCACGGCGAGCGCGAGATCTCGGTGGAGTCGTTTCGCGGCATGCTGCGCACCATGAGCGAGCGCCTCGAGGCCGACACCGGCCACATCGAGATGAGCTTCCCGTTCTTCGTCATGAAGCGCGCGCCGATCTCCGGCGTCGAGAGCCTGATGGACTACCGCGCCAGTCTCATCGGCGAACACCGGCACGGCCACACCGAGATGTGGGTGCGGGTGTCCGTGCCGGTCACCAGCCTGTGCCCGTGCTCGAAGAACATTTCCGACTATGGCGCCCATAACCAGCGCTCGCACGTGACCATCACCGCCAAGCTGCGCAGCCACATGTGGATCGAGGAGCTCATCGAGATCGCCGAGAGCGAGGCCTCGTGCGAGCTGTACGGAATTCTCAAGCGCACCGACGAGAAGTACGTGACCGAACGCGCCTACGACAACCCGAAGTTCGTCGAGGATATGGTGCGCGACGTTGCGACCCGGCTCAACGGCGACGAGCGCGTCGCCGCGTACCTGGTGGAATCGGAGAATTTCGAGTCCATCCACAACCACTCGGCCTACGCGCTCATCGAGCACGACAAGGACGCCTGAAGGCGGCGCGCTCGGGCATTGCGGCCTCAGGCCCGATTCCGGCGCCCGAGCGCCGCGCATGAAGATTTCTTAATGCGGCGTTCATTGCGGCGTGAGCCCCAAGCCCTCTAACTTCTGCGCTAGTCGCCAGTCGTACACGTGAGGAAAGCGCGCATGAAGATCATCACCGCATTCACCGCCATCGCCATCGTGGGTTGCGGCGCCGCCGTTGCCGCCGCTGCGCCCGCGGCGCCGTCGGCGACGCCGGTGAAGCATGCCTCGCTCAAGGTCTGCAACAAGCAGGCGGACGCGAAGAAGCTCACCGGGCCGGCGCGCGCGCAGTTCGTGAAGGACTGCCGCGGCGGCAAGAGCTCCTGAAGCGGCGGCGCGCACCCGGTGCAGCGGGGCCGTCGTTCAGACTCTAGGCGGGCAGCTCGACCACCACTTTGAGACCCGGGTCGTTGCTCTGCAGCTCCAGCCGCCCGCGGTGCAGGCGGGCAATGGCCGCAACCAGACTCAGGCCGAGTCCGCTGCCTTCGTGCTTGGCGGTCGGCCCGAAGCGCACGAACGGTTGCACGGCGCGCACCCGGTCCTGGGTGGCGATGCCCGGACCGTTGTCGCTGACCGTGAGCCGTACACAATCACTCAAGCGCTGCACGGCGACCTCGATGCGCCCGCCCGCAGGCACGTACTTCAGTCCGTTCTCGATGAGATTGGTGAGCAGTTGCGCGAGCAACTGGCGATTGCCCTGCACGATGGCCCGGGTGTCATGCCGGCAGGCGAGCTGGAGGCCCTGCGCTGCCGCGACCGGCTCGAACAGCTCCACCAGTTCGGCGGCGAGATCGCCGACGTCCACCGACGCCGCGGAAGCGAGCGGCGCGCCGGATTCCGCCAGCGCGATCTGCAGCAGCGTGGCGAGAGTGCGCTGCAGGTGATCGACTTCCCGCAATGCCAACTCGATCGACTCGTGCACGGCCGGCTCGAGCGCCGGTGAGCGCAGCAGCAGCGCGTCCATGCGGGTGCGCAGCCGGTGCAACGGCGCGCGCAGGTCGTGCGCGGTGCTGTCGAACGTCGCGCGCAGCGTGACGGCCTGCTCCTCGAGACGATCGAGCACCCGGTTGACGGATACCGCCAGCGCGTCGAACTCGTCATTGGCGCCCGCCACCGGCAGCCGCCGCCCGGTGTCACCCGCCAGGATGCGCTGGCAGGTGCTGGTTACCTCGCCCACCCGCCGCGCCAGCTTGTAGCTGAACCAGAAACCGGCCAGCGCCGCCGCCAGCGTCGACAGGCCGATGCCCCACAGCGTGGCGACGCGGAATTTCTCGGCAAAGCGCCGCCCCTGTGAGATATCCGTTCCCACCAGCAGCAGGTGTCCGCCCGCAAGCGTGCGCACCGCGGCGCGCACCGGGTGCACCGCGCGCCGTCCCGGCTCGATGGTGGCGATCTCGAATTCCGGCCAGCGCTCCGCCGGCATGCCGTCGAACGGCCAATGGGTCACGTTGCCGGCGATGCGCTCGAAGTTGGCGTCGGCGATCATGTAGACGGCCCCGATGCGGCCCCAGCGCTCGATGCGCAGGTTGATCTCGTCGCTGACGCCCGGCACGCCGCTGCGCGCGAACGTCTCCTCGAGGCTCTGCAGCTCGGTGTCGATGATCAGGTCCACCTCGTCGGCGATCAGCCTTTCGGTGAGCAGGTAGGCGCTGCCGAGCGTTACGCTCACCGCGAGCGTCAGCAGCAGTGTGTAGCCCACCGACAGGCGGAAGGCTGTGGTATTGAACAGGTCCAGCCGCACGGGCTAGGTGTCGGTGCGCAGCACGTAGCCCGAGCCGCGCACGGTGTGGATCAGCGGCTGGTCGGTGCCGCGATCAATCGCCTGCCGCAGCCGGCTGATGTGTACGTCGATGAGATTGCTCTGCGGGTCGAAGTGCAGATCCCATACGCCCTCGAGCAGCATGGTGCGCGTCACCACCTGTCCGGCGCGGCGCATGAGAAATTCCAGCAGCTTCAGTTCGCGCGCCGTGAGCTCCACCGCGCGCCCGCCGCGCGTCACCCGCCGGGCCAGCAGGTCGAACTCGAGGTCCTCCACCTTCAGGTGCGTGGTGTGCGGTGCCGCGGCGCGCCGGCGCAGCAGCGCTTCGATGCGCGCCAGCAGCTCCGCGAACGCGAACGGCTTGGTGAGATAGTCGTCGCCACCGGCCTTGAGCCCGCGGATGCGGTCATCGACGCTGCCGAGCGCGGACAGCACCAGTACCGGAGTCAGGATACCCTTGGCGCGCAGCAGCTCGATGATCGCAAGCCCATCGATGTGCGGCAGCATGCGGTCGGTCACGATGAGGTCGAACTGCCCCGCGGTGGCGCGCGACAGCCCTTCGCGCCCGTCGGCGGCATGATCGACAGCGTAGCCGCTCTCGCGCAGGCCTTTGACCAGAAAGCGCGCGGCCTCGCTGTCGTCCTCGATGAGCAGTACGTGCACCTAGGCGACAGAGTAGGAGCCGGTGCCGCCGCCGCGCAAGAGTCGCTTAGGGTTTAGGAGGCGGGCGGGCGGGCGCGTTCGGCGCTTTGCAGGCGCGCGATCAGCGCGCTCAGGAACACCCGGTTGAATCGCAGCTGGCAGGACGCCGATACCTGCTCCAGCAACGTCGAGCTCACCTTCAGCACCGTCACCGCCGCTGCCGCGCGGATGGTGGCGGTACGCTTGGCGCCGGGCACATAGCTCGCCTCGCCGAAGCAGTCGCCGGTATCGAGCGCGCCGACGCGCTGGCTGTGGCGCTCCACCACGCAGTTACCGCTCACCAGGATATAGAAGCGATCGTCCAGCTCACCTTCCTTGACGATCTCCTCGCCCGCCGCATAGTCCTGCCAGCTGCTGGCGCGCAGCACTTCCCAGATCTCGGCATGCGAGAACTCGTGGAAGAACTTCAGGCGCCGCAACACGCCGAACTGTTCCTGGCGGTCGATCCGCGCGTTGGCTTCGCGCAGCCGCTGGTGCACGCGGGTGAGGTCGGCGGCGAAGTCCAGCCCGCTCTTGCAGCGCTTTTCCGGATCCTTCTGCAGCGCCAGCGCCACCACCGTCTCGAGCTCCTCCGGCATGTCCTTGCGCAGCGTGTGGATCGGCGGCGCCGTCGCGTATACGATCTGGTGCAGCAGTTTCTGCAGATTGCCGGCGCGGAACGGGCGCGCGCCGGTGAGCAATTCGTACATCACCGCGCCGAGTGAATACAGATCGGAGCGGTTGGTGAGCTCGAGACTCTGCACCTGCTCCGGGGACATGTACGAGGGGCTGCCGGCGATGCCCTCGATGCGCGAGATGTCCGAATCCGATACCAGCGCGATGCCGAAGTCGATGATGCGCACGTCGCTGTCCTGCGTGAGCATGATGTTCGAGGGTTTGATGTCGCGATGGATCACGCCGCGCGAGTGCGCGTAGTGCAGCGCCTTGGCGCACTTGAACATGATCTCGACGGTGTCGTCGATGCGCAGCAGGTTGTCCGGACGGCAGTAAGCCGCCAGCGTGCGGGCGCCGTGCACGTGCTCGGTGACGATATAGCAGTGACCGTTTTCCTCGCCGGCATCGTAGATGGGCAGGATGTGCGGATGCTGCAGCATGCCGACCAGGTGCGCCTCGGAGAGGAACATCTTGCGCGCGATTTTTGCGCGCTCCTCGTCGCCGCCCGTGTCCATGTTGTAGACCTTGATGGCGACGTCGCGGCCGTAGTACGCGTCATGCGACAGGTAGACGATACCGGTGCTGCCGCGGCCCACCTCCCTGACCACCGTGTACTTGCCGATCTTGTCCGGCATGCGGCCCAGGGGCTTGGCGGGTGGAACGGATTTTGGAGCCGATGTCGACATGGGCGCGGCGCAGGTTCGAAAAAAGGCGTGTCAGGATACGGTCTCGCCCCGCCACGCGACTGTGATGCAAGCCTCACGCGCTCCGGCACGCCGGCAGCGCGGCGGCGGCGGCGCGGCGCGTGGGGCTCAGGGCCGCCCCGGGCCGCTTGAGGGGAAATGCTGGTAACCGGAATGCGAGAACTCCATCACAGTCCCATCGCGAACCACCACCGCGCCCGGGGCGGAGCGCAACACGCCGATGCGGCTGTAGCCCCAGCGCTCCGGCGGCAGCTCTGCCAGCAGTGCCTGCAGGTTTTCCGGATGCACGGCGAAGCACAGCTCGTAGTCGTCCCCGCCGGTGAGCGCCAGCTCGCGCGCGCGCCGCTCCCCGAGCGTCCGCAGCAGCGGCTCGGACACCGGCACGGCGTCGAAGGAGAGCTCCACGCCCGCGCGGCTCGCGTCCGCGAGCTTGCCGGCATCCCCGAGCAGTCCGTCGGACACGTCGATGCAGGCGCTGGCGTGGCGGCGCAGCCGCTCCCCGAGCGCCATGCGCGGCGTCGGCAGCAGGAAGCGCTCGCGCAGGTACGCGAGCGCGTCGGCGGGCGCGCGCAGGCGCCCCTGCTCCAGAGCCAGTCCCGCGGCCGCATCCCCCGGTGTGCCGGAGACGAACAGCGCATCCCCGGCCCGCCCACCGGAGCGCCGCAGCGCCTGGCCCCGCGGTACCTGTCCGAGCAACTGCAGCGTCACGCACAAGGGTCCGCGCGTCGTGTCTCCGCCGACCAGCGCCACCTCGTGCGCACGCGCCAGCGCGCCAAGCCCGGCGGCAAACTCCGCCAGCCAGCCTTCGTCGGCATCCGGCAGCGTGAGCGCGAGCAGCGCCCAGGCGGGTCGGGCCCCCATCGCCGCAAGGTCGCTGAGGTTCACGGCGAGCGCCCGGTGACCGATGGAGGCGGGCGGTGAACCGGCGGGAAAGTGCACGCCCGCGACCAGCGTATCGGTTGCCGCGACCAGTTCGGTGTCGGGCGCGACCGCGAGCAGCGCGGCGTCGTCGCCTATGCCGGCGAGCACATCCGAACGCTGCGCCCCGCAGACGCGGAAGTACCGATCGATCAGCGCGAATTCCGACAGCGGCATGTGCGCACGCCCGTTCAGTGCTCCGCCGGCCGCAACACGCGCGCGGCGCGATCCAGCACGGCATTCACGAACTTGTGTCCGTCGGTTGCGCCAAAGCGCTTCGCCAGGCCGACCGCCTCGTTGATGGCGACGCGGTACGGCACTTCCGGCCGGGCGGTGAGTTCGTACAGGCCGATGAGCAGGATGGCGTGCTCGATCGGATCGAGGAGCCGCGGCTCACGGTCGGCGAGCGATGCGAGCCGCGTGTCGAGCTCCTCGCGCGAGCACCAGACGCCCTCGATCAGGGCGCGGAAATACTCGCGGTCGGCGCGCGGCATGTCCTCGGCCTCGCCGAACTCCTGCAGCAGGTCCTGCCACGGGCAGGCGTTCAGCTGCCAGCGATACAGCGCCTGCAGCGCGAGCTTGCGCGCCACGGTGCGCATACCGCTGAATTCGCGGGCACTCTGTGCGGTCATCGGTGCCCACCCGTCACAGGCGCGCCATCAGGCCGGCCATCTCGAGCGCGCTCTCCATCGCCTCGCCGCCCTTGTTTCCGGCCGTGGTCGCGGCACGTTCCAGCGCCTGCTCGAGCGAGTCCACGGTCAGCACGCCGAAGGCGATCGGCACGCCGGTCTCGAGGCTTGCGAGCTGCAGGCCGCGCGCGCATTCGCCGGCGACATAATTGAAGTGCGGCGTGTCGCCGCGGATCACGCACCCGAGGGCCACGAGGGCGTCGTAACGGCCGCTGCCGGCCAGCTTGCGTGCCACTACCGGCAGCTCGAACGCGCCCGGCACGCGCACCACCGCAAGGTCGGCGGCCGCACCGCCGCGCTCCAGCCATGCGCCCGTGGCGCCGCGGAGCAGACTCGTCACGATGAAATCGTTGAAGCGCGCCGCGATGATCGCGATCTTACGCCCGCGAGCACTCACTTCACCCTCGATGAGTTGCGCGGCGGTCACCCCTCTTCCCCGACGTAACCCTCGACCTCCAGGCCGAAGGCGGAGAGGCCGTGCATCTGTTTCGGCGCCGACAGCACCCGCATGCGCTTAACGCCGAGGTCCTTGAGAATCTGCGCCCCGACGCCGAATGTGCGCAGCACCGCGCCGTCAGCCGCGCCCGCGGCAGCCGCCTCCGGCGCCGGCGCCGCCGCGACGACGGTGAACGCGCGCAGCGAATCGGCGAGCTCGCGGGCAGACTCCTGCTGGCACAGCACGATGACCACGCCGTTGCCCGCCTCGATGATGCGCTGCATGGCCGCCCGCAGCGTCCACGCCCGCGCCGCCCCCTGTACGCCGAACAGGTCGCGCAGCGTGTCGGGCAGGTGCACGCGCACCAGCGGAGTCTCCGGGCCGTCGAGCCGGCCGCGGGCCAGCGCCACGTGCACCTCGAGGTTCGCGCGGTCCTGGTAGGTATACAGGCGGAACTCGCCGAGCTCGGTCTGCACGCTCTGCTCGGAGATACGCTCGACTGAACGCTCGGTACGCAGGCGGTGGCGGATGAGATCGGCAATGGTGCCGATCTTGAGCTGGTGTCGCCGCGCGAATTCCTCAAGCTGCGGCCGGCGCGCCATGCTGCCGTCCTCGTTCATGACCTCGCACAACACCCCTACGGGCTTCAGTCCCGCCAGGCGGCACAGATCGAGCGCAGCCTCGGTGTGCCCGGCGCGCACCAACACCCCGCCGCGGCGCGAGCGCAGCGGGAAAATGTGCCCCGGCCGGGCAAAATCGCCGGCGACCGACGCCTCATCCGCGAGCGCGCGGATGGTCGCCGCGCGGTCGGCCGATGACACGCCGGTGGTGGTTCCGGCGCGCAGATCCACCGACACGGTGAACGCGGTGCGCTGCTGTTCGTTGTTCAGCGGCACCATCTGCGGCAGCTCCAGACGCGCCAGCTGCTGCTCCTCCATCGGCACACAGATGATGCCGCTGGTGTGGCGGATCATGAAGGCGACCGCTTCGGGCGTCGCACGCTCGGCGGCCATGATGAGATCGCCCTCGTTCTCGCGATCCTCATCGTCCATGATGACGACCATCCGTCCGGCGCGCAGCTCGGCGAGAATCTCCTCGATGGAATTGAGCGCCGGCGCGGCCTGGGGTGCGGGTGCGCCCTTACCGGTCAGTGACAGGACTTTGGACATGGTGCGCGGTCGGGTGGTACGGCAGATCAGTATACCCGACCCCCGGGCGCGACTCCGCGCACCAACTCATTAGCCCACCTTGCGCGACGAGCTATGTGGCCGGCAGCGCCAGCAGCCGCGCCAGGTAGCGCGCTACCTGGTCGACTTCCAGGTTCACGCGCGCCCCCACGCGCACGGCCCCGAGGGTGGTGCTCGAGCGCGTGTGGGGAATGATGTTGACGCCGAAGCTCGCCGGCTGCACCGCGTTGATGGTGAGACTCACCCCGTCCACCGCGACCGAGCCCTTGGGCGCGAGGTAACGCGCGAGCGGCGGCGGTACCCCGATGCTGAGGCGCAGGGAACGCGCGTCGCCGCTCACCTCGAGAACCTGCGCAACACCGTCGACGTGTCCCGACACCAGGTGTCCGCCGAGCGCATCCCCGGCCCTGAGCGCGGGCTCGAGATTCACCGCCGCATCGGGCTGCAGTTCACCGAGGGTGGTGAGCGCGAGCGTCTCGCGCGATACGTCGGCCGCGAACGTGCGCGCCTGCACCGCAGTCGCGGTCAGACAGCAACCCTGCACGCAGATACTGTCGCCGACGCGAACGACCGACAGGTCGAGGCGCTGCGCCGCGATCACCAGGCGCACATCGCCGCCGCGCGCTTCACGCGCCTGCACCCTGCCGATGTCCTGAACGATTCCGGTAAACACAGCAGCTCCTGCCCCGCCTCAGTCACTTGAGCGCGCTTGGGGCTCGACGCGTGGCCGCAGCCGCAGCCGCAGGTCATCCCCAAACGGCTGGGTGTCGATGAGCGTGAAGGCGCGTGCCTCGCTCAGCCCGGTGAGCGCGGGCAGCTCCAGGAGCGGTCGCGCCTTGTCACCGAGGAGCTTGGGGGCCAGGTACAGCAACAGCTCGTCCACCAGTGACTGCCGCACCAGCTCGCCCGAGAGCGTGGGACCGGCTTCCACCAGCAGCTCGTTGACTTCGAGCTCACCGAGTCGCTCGAGCACTGCGCCGAGGGCGAGCCGCTCGCCGTCCGCCGGCAGCGACTCGATGCGCGCCCCGCGCGCGCCGAGTGCCGCGCCGCGCGCGGAATCGGCCAGCGCCGCGAGCTCGGTGAAAATCAGCACGTCGCCGCCGGTGCCCAGCAGGCGCGCCGCGGGCGGGGTGCGCAGGCGGCGGTCGAGCAGCACGCGCAGCGGCTGGCGAGTCTGCGCGCCGGCCGCCTCGGACGCGCGCACGTCAAGGCGCGGATCATCGGCGAGCACCGTCCCTACTCCCGTCAGGATGGCGGAGCTGCGCGCGCGCCAATGCTGCACGTCCGCTCGCGCCGCCTCGCCGCTGATCCAGCGGCTCTCGCCGCTGGCGAGCGCGGTGCGGCCGTCAAGGCTCATCGCAAGCTTGAGGCGCACCCACGGGCGTCCCTGCTGCATGCGCTTGACGAATCCGCGGTTGAGCTCCAGCGCTTCGCTCTCGAGCAGGCCCGCCTCGACCGCGACACCTGCGCGGCTCAACGCCTCGGCGCCGCGCCCGTTGACCAGCGGGTTGGGATCGGTGGCCGCGTACACCACGCGCGCCACGCGCGCCCGCACCAAGGCCTCGACGCACGGCGCGGTGCGGCCGTGGTGGCTGCAGGGCTCGAGCGTCACGTAGACCGTCGCGCCCGCGGCCTGCGCTCCGGCCGCGCGCAGCGCGACGACTTCCGCGTGCGCTTCGCCGGCGCGCTCATGCCAGCCTTCAGCAACCATGAGCGCGCCGTGCGCGATCACGCAGCCGACGCGCGGGTTCGGGTCGGTGGTTGTCAGCCCGCGCGCGGCCAGCTCCAGCGCGCGCTGCATCGCCAGGCGGTCGAAGTCAGAGAACATGGTCGCGACGGCTCATCTGCATATCGGTGCGCGGGTCACTTCTTGCCGTCCGGGCCGGGAGTGGCGTCGTTCGCCGCGGGCTCGGCCGGCAGCAGCGGCAGCTGGTCGCGATTCGCCGCGCGCGCCGTTTCGCGCTTGCGCGCGCGCGGCTGCCCGCCGCCGCCGGCCCGCGGGCGCGCGCTGCGCAGCCGCTGGATCTCGTCGTGAAACGCCTCGACGTCCTCGAACTGGCGATACACGGAGGCGAAGCGCACATAGGCAACCTCGTCCAGGTGGCGCAGCTCCTCCATCACCAGCTCGCCGATCGCGCGCGAGGACACTTCCCGGTCGCCGAGGCTGCGCACCTTGTGCACCACGCGACTCAGCGCCTCGTCGATCTCTGCGCGCGGCACCGGGCGCTTCTGCAGCGCCTTCTCCAGGCCGGCGCGCAGCTTCGCCTCATCGAACGCCTCGCGCCCCCGATCGCCCTTGATCACCATCGGCATGAGAAGCTCGGCGGCTTCGAAGGTCGTGAAACGCTCGCCACACTTCAGGCACTCGCGGCGGCGGCGGATCTGCCGGCCCTCGCCGGCGAGGCGCGAGTCGGTCACCTTGGTCTCAACGTGGCCGCAGAAGGGACAGTACATGCGGCTTGGTTCCGCGCCGACGCTACGGCCCGTAGACCGGGAAGCGCCCGCACAGCTCGATCACCTGGGGCCGTACGCGCTCGATCACCGCCGGCGCTGCTTCCGCGTCCAGCACCTGGGCGATGAAATCCGCCACCTGCTCCACCTCGGGCACCATGAAGCCGCGAGTGGTGCACGCGGGCGTGCCGATGCGCAGACCGCTCGCAACCATCGGCGGGCGCGGGTCGTTCGGCACGGCGTTCTTGTTCACCGTGATATAGGCGCGGCCGAGTGCCGCGTCGGCATCCTTTCCAGTGATGTTACGGTCGGCGAGACTCATCAGGAACAGGTGATTGTCGGTGCCGCCCGAGACGATCTGGTAGCCGCGGGTGACGAGCCGCGCCGCCATGGCGCGTGCGTTGGTCAGCACCTGGCGCTGGTAGTCGCGGAACTCGGGCCGCAGAGCCTCGAGCAACGCCACCGCCTTGGCGGCGATGACATGCATCAGCGGTCCGCCCTGGGTGCCGGGGAACACCAGCGAGCTCAGCTTCCTGGTGATTTCCTCGTTGGCGCGCGCCAGGATCAGTCCGCCGCGCGGACCGCGCAGCGTCTTGTGAGTCGTGGTCGTCACGACATCGGCGTGTGGCAGGGGGTTGGGATAGATTCCCGCCGCCACCAGCCCCGCCACGTGTGCCATGTCCACCACGAAGTATGCGCCGACGCTCTTGGCGATGGCCGCGAAGCGCGCCCAGTCGATGATGCGCGAGTACGCGGAAAAGCCGGCGATGATCATCTTCGGGCGATGCTGCTCGGCGAGGCGCTGCACCTGCTCGTAATCGATCTCGCCGCTGTCGGGACGGATGCCGTACTGCGCGGCGCGGAACAACTTGCCGGAGAAGTTGACCTTGGCGCCGTGCGTCAGGTGACCGCCGTGGTCGAGACTCATGCCGAGAATGGCATCGCCCGGCTGCACCAGCGCGAGATACGCCGCCGCATTCGCCTGCGATCCGGAGTGCGGCTGCACGTTGGCGTAGTCGGCGCCGAAGAGCTGCTTGGCGCGGTCGATCGCCAGCTGCTCGGCCACGTCGACGTACTCGCAGCCGCCGTAGTAGCGCTTGCCGGGATAGCCTTCCGCGTACTTGTTGGTGAGCACCGAGCCCTGCGCCTCCAGCACCCGCGGACTGGCGTAGTTCTCCGAAGCGATGAGCTCGACGTGCTCCTCCTGGCGGCGGCGCTCGCCCTGTATCGCGCGCGCCAGCTCGGGATCGAAGCCCTCGATAGTCATGGTCGTGCGGAACATGCGCGGCGCCTTAGGGGTGTGAAAAAAAGCGGGGCGCGAATTGTACCGGAACGATGCCGCAGCCGCCTTGGGTCGCGGCGCGCCGGCTCGCGCTCACGCCTATAGCAGATTTTCTACGACCGCGGTCCAGGCCTGGGCGAGATTGTCGCGGTTGTATCCCCCGCCTCCCAGGGCGAGCACCCGGCCGTGACCGAGACGGTCGGCGAGCCCGGCCAGCTCGCGGGCCGCGCGCCCGTGCACGCGCGGCGAGAAGCGCAGGTGGGTGATCGGATCGCCCTCGAGACTGTCGGCGCCGCACTGCAGGATGATGAATTCCGGCGCGAACCTCTCCAGGTGCGCGGTGACGTGCGGCCAGACGCTGGCGAACACCTCGTCGTCGGCACCGGGGGGCAGCGGTATGTTCAGCTTGGTGCCGCTCGCCGCGCCGCGGCCTCGCTCCTCGAGTGCTCCGGTGCCGGGATACAGGTAGCGCCCGTCCTCGTGCAGGTCGGCGAACACCACCGCGGCATCCTCCTCGAAGGCGTAGAACACGCCGTCGCCGTGATGCGCGTCGATGTCGACGTAGCCGACGCGCTTCAGTCCCGCACGCTTCAGCAACTCGATGGCCACGCCGCAGTCGTTGAACACGCAGAAGCCGGCGGCGCGATCGCGGGCGGCGTGGTGCAGTCCCGCGATGGGCACGAAGGCGCGCCGGCATTCGCCCTGCATGATCGCCTCCATGGCGCTCAGCGTGGCGCCCACCACGCACGCGGCCGCTTCGTACACGCCGCGGAAGGCCGGCGTGTCGCCGGCATCGAGAAATCCGCAACCGCTCTGCGAGCGTTGCCGCACGAACTCCAGGTAGGCCGGGCTGTGGAACGCAAGCAGTTCCTCGTCCGTGGCGGTGCGCGGCTCGAGCACGCGCACGCGCCGCTCGAGGCCGCGCGCCTCGAACTCGCGCACGAAGGCGGCATGACGGTCCGGCCCGAATGGATGGCCATCGCCGAATCCGTAGCGCGCCAGGCGCTCGCTGAGGACCACAGCCACGCTGCTCATGTCGGTCGAGAGGCTCCCTTAATGGGTGTGTCCCGGGCGCTTCAAGCCTAACACAGCGCTGCGCGCCGCGGCCGGCAAGGCATCGCCATCGGCGCCGGCCTCGACCATAATCAATCGCATGGCTCAATACATCTACACCATGAACCGTGTGTCGAAGGTGGTGCCGCCCAAGCGGATCATCCTGCGCGACATCAGCCTGTCGTTCTTTCCGGGCGCGAAAATCGGCGTGCTCGGCCTGAACGGCTCGGGAAAATCCTCGCTGCTGAAGATCATGGGCGGCATCGACACGAACTTCGACGGCGAAGCGCGCCCGCAGAGCGGCATCCGTATCGGCTTCCTGCCGCAGGAGCCGCAGCTGGACGCGGCCCTGGACGTGCGCACCACCGTGATGGAGGGAGTCGGGGAGACCTTCCGGCAGGTCGAGGAATTCAACCACATCAGCGAGAGGTTCGCGCAACCCATGGCGGATGAGGAGATGAACGCGCTGCTGGCACGTCAGGCGCAGCTGCAGGACGCGATTGATGCCGCGCAGGGGTGGGAACTGGAGCGCAAGCTCGAGATCGCCGCGGACGCGCTGCGCCTGCCACCGTGGGAGACGAGCATCGCCACGCTCTCGGGCGGGGAGCGGCGCCGCGTGGCGCTGTGCCGGCTGCTGCTGTCGGCGCCGGACATGCTGCTGCTCGATGAGCCCACCAATCATCTGGATGCGGAGTCGATCGCCTGGCTCGAGCGCTACCTCGAGGAGTACCCGAGCACGGTGATCGCGGTCACGCATGATCGCTACTTCCTCGATAACGTCGCGCAATGGATCCTGGAGCTGGACCGCGGCTACGGTATCCCGTGGCACGGCAACTACTCCTCGTGGCTCGAGCAGAAGGAGCAGCGCCTGGCGCTCGAGGAGCGCGAGCGCGAGGCGCTGCGCAAGACCCTCGCGCACGAGCTGGAGTGGGTGCGGCAGAACCCGAAGGCACGCCAGGCGAAGAGCAAGGCGCGGCTGCAGCGCTACGAGGAGCTCGCCTCGCGCGAATTCCAGGAGCGCAACGAAACCAACGAGATCTACATTCCGCCCGGGGAGCGTCTCGGGGATCTGGTGATCGCGGTGTCCGGCCTGCGCAAGGGCTACGGCGATCGCCTGCTCATCGACGAGCTCGCCTTCAGTCTGCCGCGCGGCGGCATCGTCGGTATCATCGGCCCGAACGGCGCCGGCAAGACCACCCTGTTCCGCATGCTCACCGGCGCCGAGAAGCCCGACGCCGGCGAGATCCGCTTAGGGGCGAGCGTGCGCCTTGGGTACGTCGATCAGTCGCGCCAGACGCTCGATGACCGCAAGACCGTGTGGCAGGAGATCTCCGGCGGGCTCGACATGATCAGGGTCGGCAGTTACGAGACGCCCTCGCGCGCTTACGTGGGACGCTTCAACTTCAGGGGCACGCAGCAACAGCAGCTGATCGGCGAGCTCTCCGGCGGCGAGCGCAACCGCGTGCACCTCGCCAAGGTGCTGCGCTCCGGCGGCAACGTGCTGCTGCTGGATGAACCCACCAATGATCTTGACATCGAGACTCTGCGCGCGCTCGAGGAGGCGCTGCTGAACTTTCCCGGCTGCGCGGTAGTGATCTCCCACGACCGCTGGTTCCTCGACCGCATCGCCACCCACATCCTGGCATTCGAGGGCGACTCGCAGGTGATGTGGTTCGAAGGCAATTACCAGGAGTACGTCGAGGATTACCGGCGGCGCAGGGGCGAAGATGCGGTGCAACCGCATCGCATCAGGTACAAGCCGCTGACACGCTGAAGGGACGCCTGAGCCTTGTCTGCAACCAGCGCAGCGCCGGGGCAAGCTCGCGAAGAGCGAACGCTGTGGCGCTGGGTGGGGCCGCTCGCGGCGCTGCTGGTGTTTGCCGGCGTGGTGCTGGTGCTGCACCACCAGCTGGCGCGGCTGCACATCAGGAGCGTATTCGAGCACCTGCACTCCATCCCGCGCACGCAGGTGCTGGCCGCGCTCGGGTTCACGGCGCTCAGCTACTGGCTGCTGACCACTTACGAAGTGCTGGCGCTGCGCTACCTGCGGCGGGCGATCCCGTACTCACGCATCCTGTTCACCTCGTTCATCGCCTACTCCTTCGGGCACACGCTCGGGTTCGCCGTCTTTACCGGAGCGGCGATCCGCTTCCGGCTGTACGCGACCGCGGGCATTACCGCCATCGAGGTGGCGACCATCTCCGCATTCTGCAGTCTGTCGCTGGGAATCGGGCTGGCGACGGTCGCGGGACTGTCGCTGTTCTTCGAGCCCGCGCACGCCGCCAGGGTGCTGCACCTGCATCACCACTGGTCGGTGCTGGTGGGCGCGCTGCTGCTGGGCGCGGTGATCGCCTATGCGCTGTGGGCGTGTCTGGCGCGCGGCAGGCTCGAGATCCGCGGCTGGGCGCTGCGCGCCCCGGGAGCGGCGATCGGACTTGCGCAGATCGGGCTCTCGGTCATGGACCTGTCGCTGTCCTCGGCGGTGCTGTGGTGGCTGCTGCCGCCGCAGACCCACATCGACTTCGTCACTTTCCTCGGCGTGTACGCGGCCGCGGTGATCGCCGGCATCGTGAGCCACGTGCCCGGCGGGGTGGGCGTTTTCGAGACGGTGATGCTGTTAGCCCTGCCGGGCGTGCCCGCGGAGGCGCTGCTCGGCTCGCTGCTCGCCTACCGCGGCGTGTATTACCTGGTGCCGCTGGTGTGCGCCACGCTGCTGTTCGGCGCCAAGGAACTGGCGGCGCAGCGCTCAGCGCTGGCTCGGGCGCAGGAGCTGGCGAGCCTGTACATCGCACCGGTGGTGCCGCAGATCGCCGGCGCTCTCACGTTCCTCGCCGGGGCGCTGCTGCTGTTCTCCGGTGCGACGCCGGCGGTCGCCGAGCGGCTCGCGTTCCTCGACCAGTTCCTGCCGCTCGCGGTGCTGGAGGTGTCGCACCTCGGCGGGAGCCTCGTGGGCCTGGGGCTGCTGGTGCTGGCGCGCGCGCTGTTCCGCCGCGTGCAGGCGGCCTATCACATTGCGGTGTGGTTGCTGCTCGCGGGCATGTTCGCTTCGCTCCTCAAGGGGCTCGATTTCGAGGAAGCGATGCTGCTCGCCCTGGTGCTCGGCGTGCTCATGCTCGGCCGCCGCGCCTTCTACCGCCCTACCGCGATTCTCTCGGAGCGCTTCACGCCGGTGTGGGTGGCGAGCATCGCCGGCGTGATCGTCATGGCGGTGTGGATCGGCATCGTCTCGCACCGGCGCGTCAGCTACTCCGACCAGCTGTGGTGGACCTTCGCCCTGCACGGCAACGCGCCGCGCATGCTGCGCGCCTCGCTCGCGGTGGTCGTGCTGGGCAGTGCCTACGTGCTGCTCAACATGCTGCGGCCGGCACGGCCCGAGCCCGCGGTCGCGGGACCCGAGGAGCTGGCGCGGGCGCGCGCACTGATCGCCGGCTCCGATGCCACGCTGGCGAACGCCGCGCTGACCGGCGATAAGCGCCTGCTGTTCAGCGACGCCGGCGATGCCTTCGTGATGTACCAGATCGCCGGTCACAGCTGGATCGCACTCGGCGATCCCGTGGGCTCGAAGGACGGCGCCGAAGAGCTGGTGTGGCGACTGCGCGAGATCTCCGATCACCATGGCGGTGAGACGGTGTTCTACCAGGTGGGCGCCGAGCGGCTGGCGCTGTACGTGGATCTCGGGCTCGCGGCGCTCAAGATCGGCGAGGAGGCGCGGGTGCCGCTCGCCGAGTTCTCGCTCGAGGGCGCCGCACGCGCGGAGCTGCGGCAGTCGCACCGCCGCGCGCAGCGCGACGGCGCCACATTCGAGGTCGTGGCGCCGCAGGGACTCGAGGCGCTCATGCCGGTGCTGCAGCGGATATCTGCCGCGTGGCTGGCGAGCAAATCCACCGGCGAGAAGCGCTTTTCCGTGGGGGCGTTCTCACCGCAGTACCTGCGGCAGTTCCCGGTCGCGGTGGTGCGCTGCGCCGGAGCTCCGGCCGCATTCGCGAACCTGTGGACCACGGGAACCAGGGCCGAGCTGTCGGTGGATCTCATGCGCTTCGATTCGGACGCGCCGCGCGGCGCCATGGATTACCTGTTCATCGAGCTGATGCTGTGGGGGCGCCAGGCCGGCTATCGCTGGTTCAATCTCGGCATGGCGCCGTTGTCGGGCCTCGAAGCCCATCCGCTCGCGCCCGCGTGGCACCGGGTCGGCAACTTCATCTTCCGCCACGGCGAGCACTTCTATAACTTCGAAGGGCTGCGGCGCTACAAGGCGAAGTTCGAACCGACCTGGGAACCGCGCTACCTGATGGCGCGTGGCGGCATCGCGTTGCCAAGGGTGCTGGTCGATGTGTCGGTGCTGATCGCCGGTGGCATGAAGGAGTTGTTCGCCAGATGATCGTGCCGTCGCCGGTCGCCGCGCGGGCGCGCCGAGCGGGCGCGCTGTCTGCCGGCATCCTCGCGCTCGCACTGCTTGCCGGCGGAGCCGCGTGCGCCGCCGACAATAGCTACTCAACGCGCCTGCCGGCCGGGCGTTTCGGCACCGTCACCGTCTACATTCCGGAAGCGCAGCCGCGCAGCGTCGCGATTTTCCTCTCCGGCGATGGCGGCTGGCAGCTGGGCGTGATCGGCATGGCGCGCGCGCTCACCGACCTGGGAGCGGTGGTGATCGGTGCCGACATCCGCCAGTACCTCGGCAGCCTGAAGAGGTCGGCGCAGCGCGCCGGCGCGCCCTGCCGGATGATGGCGGCGGATTTCGAGGCCCTGAGCCACCAGCTGCAGAAAGAAATCGGCATGAGCGAGTACCACGTTCCGGTGCTGATCGGGTACTCCTCCGGCGCGACCGTGGTGTACGCGACCCTGGTGCAGGCGCCGCCCGGAACCTTCGCCGGCGCGCTCAGTCTCGGCTTCTGCGCCGACCAGGATTTCGCCGCGGCGGCGCTGTGTCCGGGCGCCGGGCTTCACTACACGCGCAACGCGCAGCACGAGCTGGTGTTCGAGCCCGCGGCGAGCCTCAAGCAGCCGTGGATCGCCTTGCAGGGGCAGAAGGACCAGGTGTGCAGCCCGCGCGCGCTCGATGAGTTCGCGGCGCAGGTGGCAGAGGCACAGGTGGTGAAACTGCCGCTCGTCGGTCACGGCTTCGCGCTCGAACGCAACTGGATGCCGCAGTTTCGCGACGCCTACGCGCGCCTCACGGCGCGCGCGGAAACGCCGCCGCAGCGGCCGCCGGACATCGACGACCTGCCGGTGACCGAAGTGCACGCCAGCGGCGTGTCGGAGGAATTCGCGCTGTTGCTCACCGGGGATGGCGGCTGGGCCGGGCTCGATCAGGAACTCGCCGCGCGCCTGGCAGCGAGTGGCGTGCCGACCGTGGGACTGAACTCGCTGAAGTATTTCTGGAGCGAGCGCACGCCGGAAACGACCGCGCGCGACGTGGCGCGCCTGCTGCGCCACTACCTCGCGGCCTGGAACAAGCAGCGCGTGCTGCTCATCGGTTACTCGTTCGGCGCCGACGTGCTGCCGTTCGTGGTGAATCGCCTGCCGCCGGAGCTGCGTGAGCGGGTGGCGAGCGTCAGCCTGCTGGGCATCGACTCCAACGCCTCGTTCGAGGTACGCATCGCGGACTGGGTGGGGAGCGACGCCGCCGGTCCGCCGACCCGGCCGGAAGTGGCGGCGCTCACTCAGGTGCCGGTGCTGTGCGTCTACGGCGAGGGCGAGAGCGATTCGATCTGCCCGCAGTTGTCAGCCGCCGGCATCGCACGCCAGCAGATCGGCAAGGGACATCACTTCAGCGGCGAGTACGCGGCGCTTGCCGACCGCATCCTCGCCTTTGCGAGGAGCGCTCGCCCGTGACATAACGCCGCCAGCATGGGCAATTCTATGCATGTCACCGACGGACGCGCACTCGGGCGCGCGCTGAGGTAACATGGACTCGACGCGGCACACACAACAACACGAGCCGCCGCGCACGGCACATGTCCCTGTACATCGATTCCGCGAGCCATCTGCACCACGACCAGGAAAAGAACCTGGTGGTGACGTGCCCGCATTGCCAGGCGGTTGCCCACATCACCCCGACCGCCGTGCCGCGCTTCGAGGACCTGCAGCTGTACCGGCCGAACCAGGTCGGCATCGTGTACCTGTGCGATGCGTGCCACGCGCCGATCTTCCTGCGCTTCACGGTGCGGGTGTATGGCGCGACGCGCATCGAGCTGTCACCCCAGTTCACCGAGGTCGAGCGGGCGCGGGAGAAGTTCAGCTTCGCCTACATCCCGGAAGACGTGGAGCTGCTGTTCCGCGAAGCGCTCACCTGCTTCTCGCAGGGGGCGTTCAACGCGTTCGCCTCCATGTGCCGCCGCTCGGCACAGGCGATGTTTGCGGACCTCGGCGAGGCCGGCAGGCTGCGCCTGTTCGATGAGCTCAACGCGGTGCGCGAGCTCGCCGACATCGCACCGGAGATCTTCGCCAAGATGAAGAGCGTGCTGTTCGGCGCGGAGCTCGACGCGCGTTCCGAGCTGCCGCTGTTCGACGGCTACGAGGCCGGGATCATGCTCGAGGTCGTCAAGGACCTGCTGTACGAGGCCTACGTCCGCAAGGGCAAGCTGCAGCAGGCGATCATGGTGCGGCGCTTCTTCCTCGACGAGACCAACCCCAACATCGCGCCTCTGGATCAGCGAGCTGAAGCCTCAGCGGGCTGAAGTCCCGGCCGCCTCAATCAGTCGACGAAGCGGCGCGCGTTGCGGAACAGGCGCATCCAGCCGCTGTGCTCACCGGCATCCCGCGGTCGCCAGGAATTCTGCACGTAGCGGAACGAGCGCTCCGGGTGCGGCATGGTGATGGTCACGCGGCCATCAAGGTTCGACAGCGCCGCGATGCCGAAGGGCGTGCCGCTGGGATTGCAGGGATAGGCGCTGGCGACGCCGCCGTCGTGGTTCACGTAGCAAAAACCCACCAGGCCGCTCGCGGCGCACGCCTCGGCCGCGGCGCTTGACTCGAACTCCGCACGTCCTTCGCCGTGCGCCACCGCGATGGGCAGAATCGAGCCCGCCATCCCCTGCAGCAGCACCGAGGGCGAGCGCAGCACCTGCACCAGCGAGAAGCGCGCCTCGTACTGCTCGCTGCGGTTGCGCACGAAGCGCGGCCAGTGCCCGGTCCCCGGGATGATGCTCCGGAGCGCGGCGAACATCTGGCAGCCGTTGCAGATGCCGAGCGCGAAGCTGTCGGGGCGCGCGAAGAAGCGCTGGAACTCCTCGCGCACCCGCGGGTGGTACAGGATCGACTTGGCCCAGCCCTCGCCCGCTCCCAGCACGTCGCCGTAGGAGAAGCCGCCGCACGCCACCAGGCCTTTGAATTCCGCCAGCGAGCGCCGGCCGCTGAGCAGGTCGGTCATGTGCACATCGTGCGCCGCAAAGCCCGCGCGCTCGCACACCGCCGCGGTCTCGGTGTGGCTGTTGACGCCCTGCTCGCGCAGGATGGCGAGCGCCGGGCGCGCGCCGCGCGCCAGGTAGGGGGCAGCGACGTCCTCCTCGGGATCGAAGCTGAGCGCCACCGACAGGCCCGGATCTGATTCCGCGGTCTGCGCGGCGAATTCCTCGTCCGCACATTGCGGCTCATCGCGCAGCCGCCGCAGGCGCCACGAGGTTTCCGACCACGCACGCCGCAGCTCCGCCCAGGACTCATCGAGCTGCGCCGCGCCGATCTTCATCTGTACGCGCAGCTCACTCACCGGCGCGCCCAGGTACAAGGCGGCATCGGCGAGCCCATGGCGCGCCAGAAGCTCGGCGAACCCGGGCTCATCCCCGGCCAGAATCTGCACTACCACGCCGGGCTCCTCGGAAAACAACTGCGCCAGCGCCGTCCCGCGCGCCGCCGGCAACGCGATGTCCAGTCCGCAGTGTCCCGCGAACGCCATCTCCAGCAGTGTCACGAACAGCCCGCCGTCGGAGCGGTCGTGATACGCGCGCAGCATGCCCGCGGCGCGCGCTTCCGCGAGCGCCGCCGCGAAGCGCGTGAGTCGCTGCGGCTCGTCCAGGTCCGCGGGTTCCTCGCCCAGCTCCCCGTACACCTGCGCCAGCGCCGAGGCACCCAGGCGGTTGCGGCCGCCGCTCAGGTCGATCAGCCACAGTGACGTCGGGCGCTCCTCGAGCTGCAGCGCGGGAGTGAGGGTGCGGCGCACGTCCTTCACGGGCGCGAACGCCGACACGATCAGCGACAGCGGCGCCACCACGCTCTTGGGCGTGCCGCCCTCGCTCCAGGCGGTCTTCATCGACAAGGAGTCCTTGCCGACGGGAATCGCGATACCGAGCTGCGGGCACAACTCCTTGCCCACGGCGCGCACCGTGTCGTAGAGAGCCGCATCCTCGCCGGCTTCACCGCAGGCGGCCATCCAGTTGGCCGACAGGCGGATGTGCGACAGCGAATCGATATCGGCCGCGAGGATGTTGGTAATCGCCTCCGCGACCGCGAGGCGTCCGGACGCCGGCGCATCCAGCACCGCGACCGGCGTGCGCTCGCCCATCGCCAGCGCCTCGCCTGCCGTACCCTGATAGTCGGCGATGCTCACCGCCACATCGCTCACCGGCACCTGCCAGGGCCCTACCAGCTGATCGCGGCTGATGAGGCCGCCGACGGTGCGATCGCCGATGGTGATCAGGAAGGTCTTGTCGGCCACCGCCGGCAGGCGCAGCACGCGGTAAGCGGCCTCGCGCAGGCCGACGCGGGCCGTGTCGAAGCGCCGGCGCCGCACGGCTACGCTGCTCACCTCACGCGTCAGCTGCGGCGGCTTGCCGAGCAGCACCTCGAGCGGCATGTCGACCGGCTGATCGCCAAACAGCGGATCGCGCACCGTCAGCTGCCCGCTCGCGTCGATCTCGCCGATCACCGCGTACGGGCAGCGCTCGCGCTCGGCGATGGCGGCAAACTGCGCCAGCGCCTGCGGCGCGATGGCGAGCACGTAGCGCTCCTGCGCCTCGTTGCACCACAGCTCCATGGGCGACATGCCAGGTTCAGCGCTCGGAATGGCGCGCAGATCGATGCGCGCGCCGCGGTGGCTGTGGGCCACGGCCTCGGGCACGGCGTTGGCGAGGCCGCCCGCGCCGACGTCATGGATGAGCGCGATCGGATTGTCCTGCCCCAGCGACCAGCAGTGATCGATGACTTCCTGCGCGCGGCGCTGCATCTCGGCATTGCCCCGCTGCACGGACGCGAAGTCGAGGTCCGCGCTCGAGCTGCCGCTGCCGACCGAGGAGGCGGCACCGCCCCCCAGACCGATGAGCATGGCCGGCCCGCCGAGCACGATGAGCTTCGCGCCCACGGGCACTTCGGCTTTGTCCACGTGCGCGCGCCGCACATTGCCCAGGCCTCCGGCGATCATGATCGGCTTGTGGTAACCGCGCACGCGCTCGGGCGGGTCGCCGGCAGCGCGCTGCTCGAAGGTGCGGAAGTAGCCGCACACCGCCGGGCGGCCGAATTCGTTGTTGAACGAGGCGGCGCCGATCGGAGCTTCGAGCATGATGTCGAGCGCGGAGGCAATGCGCGCCGGCGCGCCGAACTCATGCTCCCAGGGCCGCTCGTATCCGGGGATGCGCAGGTTCGACACCGAGAAGCCGGTCAGCCCGGCCTTGGGTTTGGCACCGCGGCCGGTGGCGCCCTCGTCGCGAATCTCGCCTCCCGCACCGGTCGCGGCGCCCGGGAAGGGCGAGATGGCGGTGGGATGATTGTGGGTCTCCACCTTCATGACAATGTCGATCGGCTCGGTGCTGGCGCGGTAGACACCGGAGTGCGGGTCGGGGAAATAGCGCGCGCCCGTTGTGCCGGCGATAACCGCGGCGTTGTCGCGGTAGGCGGACAGCACGCCCGTGGGATTGCGGGCGTGTGTGTAGCGGATCATCGCGAACAGCGACTCCTCGCGCGCCTGCCCGTCGATGATCCAGCGCGCGTTGAAGATCTTGTGGCGGCAGTGCTCGGAGTTGGCCTGCGCGAACATCATCAGCTCGACGTCGCTCGGATCGCGCCCCATGCGCGCGAAGCTCGCCAGCAGGTAGTCGATCTCATCCGACGACAGTGCCAGCCCCAACGCGCGGTCCGCCCCTTCGAGCGCCGCGCGGCCGCCGCTGAGCGACACCCGCGCGAGCGGATGCGGCTGCGCATGCGCGAACAGGCGCGCCGCCTGCGCGCCATCGAGCAGCGCCATCTCGGTCATGCGGTCGAACAGCAGCGGCGCGAGGCGCGCGAGCCGCTCGTTCCCCAGCGGCCGGGCGGCGCGCACGCGGTACTCGATGCCGCGCTCGATACGGCGCACCCCCTGCAGTCCGCACACCCGCGCAATGTCGGTGGCCTTGCTCGACCACGGCGAGATCGTGCCGGCGCGCGGCACCACCAGCAGGCATTCGCCCGCGAGCGCCTCCAGCTCCATGCGCGGCCCGTAGCTCAACAGCTCAGCCAGTACCTCGCGCTCGGGCGCGGACAGGGGTTGTGCGAGGTCGGCGAAGTGCATGAAGCGCGCGGCGAGCCCGGTGACCGCCGGCTCGCGCGCGCCAACACGATCCAGGAGCTTGGCGATGCGGAACGCGGACAGCGCCGGCGGACCTGGAATCTGCAGCATTGACTAGCGGCGCCTCACTTCTTGTCGCCCGGCGGCGTCGAATACATCGGCATCGGGAACTGCGCGACGTTGGCGCCACTTTCCAGCACCGTGATCTTGGCCGGGCCGTGCTTCTTCACTTCGTCGATGCGCAGGATCGAATGCATGGGCAGAAAGGTGCGCTTCACGCCGGAAAATTCGCCCTTGATGCGCTCCTCCGCAGGGTCGAGGACCACCGAGGAGCGCTCGCCAAACAGCAGCTCCTCGACCTCTATGAATCCGAACAGCTCTCCATGACTCACTTTGCGGGCATAGACCTCGTAAACCTTGCCCTGATTCACGAACATAATGCGGAAAATGTGACTGGTTGCCATGGCTTATGCGGGGGTCGCTGCTAGTTTTGAGGCTGGCATTATATGTCCGGGCGCACCGGGGACGCTGCCGCGCCGGATTGTTCTTTGAGTAGGGGAACCATGCTCAGGCTGCGTATCGTCAGTGATCATCGCCGTTCGCTCGCGGAGCGCAGCAGCGCGACTTTTTCCGTGGAAGGCGGCACCATCGGCCGCTCCGCCGATAACGACTGGGTGCTGCCGGATCCGCGGCGCTACGTCTCCGCGCATCACGCGCGCGTGCAGTTCCGCGAAGGCCACTTCTATCTGCAGGACGTCAGCACCAACGGCGTGTACGTCAACGACGACATGGAGCCGCTCGCCAAGCGCGGCTCGAGCGGCTACCGGCTCGCCGATGGCGACATCCTGCGCATGGGCGAATACCACATTGTGGCAGCGCTCGAGGCGCGCCAGGCGCGGCAAGACGCCGCAGCCGCCGTCCCGACCAGCATTCACGGCCTGCGCACCCTCGGTCGCGCGGCCGACCATGACATCGGCGCGCCGCTGGATCTGCAGGAGCTGCTGTTGCCCGCCGACGATACGGACTCGGTCTCGGCGCTGCCGGTCAGCGCCTACGGGCAATCGGTGGACTCGGACCGCGTGCGCGCGCTCGGCAGGACCCGGGAGCCGGAATACCTGCCGGAGGTGCAACCCCAGTTGCCGCTGCCGGACGACACTGATCCGCGGTCCTTCGGGGAGCGCATGGCGCGCCTTGCCGAGGCGGTCGGGCGCGATCCGAGGAACGGCGCCAGCGCGATTGCGCTCGAGGACGTGCGTACCGGGCTGGACGCCTTCTGCCGTGGCGCCGGCATCGAGCCCGAGCGCCTGCCCGCGGAGGCGCAGGGACGGCTGCTGCATCTGGCCGGCCGGCTGTTCCGCGAGGCGCTGGTCGGCTTCAAGGATCTGGAGCGCAGCAGGAGCGAAACGCGCAACCGCTATCGCATCGAATCCCCGCCACAGGAGCCCGACGACCCGCGTCCGTCGCTGGCCGACTCCGTGGTCGAGGAGCTGCTGATCGCGTTGTTCGTGCAGCACGAAGGCCGCCGGCTCGACTCGGTGCAGTGGCTGCGCGAAGCGGTCGCAGAAGCCAAGCTGCACGAGACGGCCACCGCGCAGGCGACGCGCGCCGCGTTCGTCGAATTCCTCGACCGGCTTGACCCGGCGGAGCTCGAGGCGCGCTTCGAGCGCGCCGCTCGCCGCGGCAAAGCCCGTTCCGCCGACAAGGCGCAGTACTGGGACCTGTTCACGACGTTCTACCGCAATCTCATCGAGATGCCGGCGGAGCATCTGCCCCATACGTTTGTCGAGGCGTTCGCCGCGGCCTACCGCGAGGCGTCGAAGAAACCGGCATCGTGAGCGGATCGCGGTACTCATGGCGGAGAGGGTGGGATTGTTCGCGGCCGGACGGCCGCTCATCCCTCGCTTCGCTCGGGACCGACCGCAGGACTGCGGTCGTCTCCCACCCTCTAGCCGCGAGCCGCTGCGCAGATTCTCGCTTTGGCTTGGCTACTTTCGCATGCAGCTGTGTATGACCGAATGGCGGAGAGGGTGGGATTCGAACCCACGTGCCGGTTTTACCCGACCATCCGATTTCGAGTCGGCGCCGTTATGACCGCTTCGGTACCTCTCCGGCTCCGCACGGCTGTTGCGGGGCTGGTATTCTAGCGAAAGGCCGCGTGGCGAGGGGAGGGTTCGTGCGCGCATTCACGCTCACCGCCGTCGTCACCTTGCTTGCCTGGCTCGCGGGCTGCGGCAGGAGTGCGCCCTCCACCCTCGATGAGATCCGCGCGCGCGGCGAGCTGCGCGTGGTCACGCTCAATCTGCCGACCTGTTACTACCTGGGCGCGCAGGGCAGCGAGGGGCTGGAGTTCAATTTGGCGCGCGCGTATGCGGCGCGGCTGGGCGTGACACTCACCATGTATGCGCTCGACAACGAGGAGGCGATGCAGGCGGAATTCGCCGCCGGCCGCGCCGATATCGCCGCGGCATCGCTCACCGGCACGCCCGAGTGGAGCCGCGCCGCTGAGGCCGCCCAGCCCTACGCGCGCATCCCGCAGCTGGTGGTCTACCAGCGCAGCCGTGTGCAGCCGCGCGACACGCTGCAACTGGAGGCGGCGAAACTCGCGGTGCGCGCCGGCAGTCCGCAGGAGCGGATCCTGCAGCGCCTGAAGAGCACCGTGGCGCCCGCCCTGCAGTGGGTGGAAACCGCGCCGAGCTCCGCCGATCCGGTCGAGGACGTTGACTCCGGCGGCGCGGATTACGCCATCACCGACGCGCGGGAATTCTCCTTTGCCCATCATCTGTACCCGAACGTGCGGGTGGGCTTTGCGCTGCCGGAAGAGCGGCCGGTGCAATGGCTGGTACGGCACGGCGCGCCGGATCTGCTCGCGAGCGTCAACGGTTTCTTTCACGACCTCGAGGCCACGGGCGCACTGGCGCGGCTCGTACAGCAGTCCTCCGGCGACACGCGCCGCTTTGCCTACGAGGAATCGCGCGAGTTCCAGAGCCACGTCGGTGACCGGCTTCCCGCTTACCGCTCGTGGTTCGAGCAGGCGGCCGCGCAGTCCGGGACCGACTGGCGGCTGCTGGCCGCGATCGGCTACCAGGAGTCGAAATGGGAGGCGCGCGCTGAGTCGGGCGATGGAGCCCTCGGAGTGATGATGCTCACCGCGGACACGGCACGCGCCATGGGCATCAAGGACCGCAGCAACCCCCAGCAGAGCATTTTCGCCGGCGCGCGCTATCTCGCCCAGGTGCGCGCCATGATCCCGGACCGCATTCCGGAGCCCGACCGCACCTGGCTCACGGTCGCCGCCTACAACGTGGGCTTCGGGCACCTGGAGGACGCGCGCATCATCACCCAGGCGTTCGGTAAGAATCCCGACTCCTGGACAGAGGTGCGGGCACGCCTGCCGCTGCTCGCGCAGGAGCGCTGGTACGCGCGCGCCAGGCGCGGTTACGCCCGCGGCTGGGAACCGGTGCAGTTCGTCGATCGCATCCAGCGCTATCTCACGCTGCTGGAGTGGCAGCCCGGCGAAGCGGTGTCCCAGGGCGCGACGGTCACCCACACACCCGGCGCGCCGGGCGTGCCGGCCCCGGACACCTCCAGCCACGCGACTCCCGGAGCCTGAGGCTTTCTTGCACACACGCGCGCCCGGTGAGCGCGGCGCTCGCGCACCCAAGTCACTCGCGCCGTTGCACGAAAAACTCCTGCAGCAGGCGCGCGCACTCGTCCATGAGCACGCCGCCGAAGACATCCACGCGATGATTGAGTCCCGGCAGCGTGAACACGTTGGTGATGCTGCCGGCCCCGCCGGCGCGCGCGTCCCACGCGCCGAACACCAGCCGGCGAACGCGCGCGTGCACGATGGCGGAGGCGCACATGACGCACGGCTCGAGCGTCACGTACAGCGTAGTGTCGTTGAGCCGATAGCTGCCCAGGGCCTGCCCGCCGGCGCGCAGCGCCTGGATTTCCGCGTGCGCGGTCGGATCGTGGCTCGCGATCGGCTTATTTGCGCCCGTGGCGATGATGTCCTCGCCGCGCACCAGCACGGCGCCCACGGGCACTTCGCCCCCCTCGCCGGCGGCGGCCGCGTGCCCGAGCGCGATGCGCATGAAAGCGCCATCGCGAGCGCCGTCAGCCGGACCCGTCATGTGAGGCGTCCGTGGGCGGGGCGAGCGGCGCCATAAACAACGCCGGATCGACGAACGTGGCATTCAGCGCCACCCCGAAGTGCAGATGCGGCCCGGTCGCGCGCCCGGTGGATCCCACCTTGCCGATGAGCGCGCCCGCCTTGACCTGCTCGCCCGGCTTCACTGCGATGACGCTCAGGTGACAGTACATGGAGACGAGGCCCGCACCGTGATCGAGGAACACCGTGTTGCCGTTGAAGAAATAACGGCCGGTGTCGAGCACGCGGCCGTCCGCTGCGGCCACGACCGGCGTCCCGGTCGCCGCGGCAATGTCCATGCCGCTGTGGGGACTGCGCGCCTCGTCGTTGAATATGCGGCGTGAGCCGTAGGAGCTCGAGCGGATGCCGGGGACCGGCTGCACGAGCCTGAGAGTCCCCGGCGCACTTTCCGAGAACGTGCCGATGGCCCGCAGAATGCGCGGCCGCTCGCGGGTGACGCGCGCCAGATCCTTCGCCGACAGGTTCACCTGGCGCGGTGCGACCGTGAGGCGCTGCACGCTGTACTGCTTGTCGGTGACTTCGAAGTCCACCGCGGTGTCGGCCGCCGATGTGCCCTCATGAACCCGCAGCTGCGCGTGGCCAGGGGCCTGTGACAGGGGGATGCCAACCACGGCGAGCCATTTGCCCTGCACCCGCACCACCAGCACCCGCTGCTCGCCGAAGGTGGCCCGCGGCGCCCGCCCGTCGGGTGTGTCGAGGGTCACCAGGGCGACGCCGCCTGGGACGAGCTCCTGCTGCGGCAACAGCGGCGCCGCAGGCGAGTCGAGAGCGGCGGGCAAGTCCGGCACCGCCGCCCCGCTCGTAACGAAGGCGCCCGACAGCAGCGCCAGCACGGCCCGGCGTGCGGCGCGCCGCAGCGCACGCCGCGCGCCCTGCGTCAACTGTGTGCCCCCGCCTGGCACGCTAGCCTTCCTGATTGCGAGCGGTGACGCGCGCCCGCAGGCTGCCGCGGGCGAGACGCGCCTCGATCTCCTCCCCGGCGGGCACCGCGGCGGCATCGGTGAGCAGGGCACCGCCCGCGGCGCGCGTCACGATGGCGAAGCCGCGCGTCAGCGTCGCGAGCGGGCTGACGGTGTTGAGTGCGCGCTGCGCCAGAGCCAGGCGGTGCTGCGCGCGCGACAGGCATTCCTTTGCGGCGTGGTCGAGCCGAGCCTCGACACCCTGATGCCGCGCGCGATATTCCCGCACGACACGATCCGGCGAGCGGCGCACCAGACGCGTGATGCTCTGCGCGACGCGCATCTGATCACGGTGCAGGCCGGCGCGCGCCGCCCCGCTGAGGCGCTGCGCGAGGTCATCGAGACGCTGCATCTGCTGCTGCAACCGTACCCCCGGATGCGCGAGCTGCAGGCGCCGCTCGGTGCCCTCGAAGCGCGCGCCATTCGCGCGCAGCTCGCGGCGCATGCCCGCGTCCAGGCGCAGCGCGGTGCGCGCCAGGACCTCGAGACACGCGTTGCGATCCGGCACCACCAGCTCCGCGGCCCCCGAGGGGGTGGGGGCGCGCGCATCGGCCGCGAGGTCCGCGATGGTGAAGTCGATCTCGTGCCCGACCCCCGAGACCACGGGCAGGCGGCACGCGCGTATGGCGCGCGCGACCCGTTCGTCGTTGAACGCCCACAGATCCTCGAGCGAGCCGCCGCCGCGGGCGAGGATCAGCACCTCGCACTCGGCGCGCGCCGAAGCGGTCTGCAGCGCCGCGACCAGCGCCGGCACGGCGGCCGCCCCCTGCACCGCCGCCGGATAGATGAGGACCCTTGCGGGCGGATAACGCCGCGCGAGGATATGCAGAATGTCGCGCAATGCGGCCCCGGATGGCGAGGTGATCACGCCGATACGCTGTGGAAACCGCGGCAGACTTCGTTTGCACTCGAGCGCAAACAGACCTTCGGCTGCCAGCTTCGCTTTCAGGCGCTCGAACTCGCGCCGCAGCGCGCCGATACCCGCCTCCTCCAGGTGCTCGACGATGAGCTGGTACTCCCCGCGCGCCTCGTACACGCTGATGCGGCCGCGGACCAGCACCTGCGCGCCGGCGCGGGGCGTGAAGCCGACGAGCGAGTTCTTCATCCGGAACATGGCGCAGCGCAGCTGCGCGTCCCGGTCCTTGAGGGAGAAGTACCAGTGGCCGGAAGAGGGTTGCGAGAAGTTCGACAGCTCCCCCTCCACCCACAGCACACCGAGCCCGCGCTCGAGGAGCACGCGCACCTCGCGGTTCACTCGGGTGACGCTGTACACGTCCCGGACAGGCTCGGCCCGAACGCGGTCGTCAGGATTTACGGGCATAAAGTACCTTAGCACGAGGTTTACCGGCGCGGGCCGAGCGCATATAATTGCGCATGCGCATTCTCGAAGAAGCTCTCACCTTCGACGACGTCCTCCTGGTTCCGGCCTACTCGGAAATTCTGCCACGCGAGGTCGATCTCTCCACCCGCGTCACGCGCCGTATCCGCCTGAATGTGCCGCTCATGTCCGCGGCCATGGACACCGTCACCGAAGCGCGCCTCGCCATCACCATCGCCCAGGAAGGCGGCGTCGGCATCATCCACAAGAGCATGACCATCGAGGCCCAGGCGCGCGAGGTCGACCGGGTGAAGAAGTTCGAGAGCGGCGTCATCAAGGACCCGATCACCGTTTCCCCGGCCATGACGATCCGCGAGGTGCTGGACCTGACGCGCTCGCGCGGCATCTCCGGCGTGCCGGTTGTGGTCGGCAAGAAGGCGGTCGGGATCGTCACCCATCGCGATCTGCGCTTCGAGGACAAGCTCGAGGCTCCCGTCTCCTCAGTCATGACGCCCAAGGAACGCCTGGTGACGGTGCGCGAGGACGCGCCCAAGGACCAGGTGCTGGCGCTGCTGCACAAGCACCGCATCGAAAAGCTCCTGGTGGTGAACGGCGACCACGAGCTGGTTGGCATGATCACCGTGAAGGACTTCCAGAAGGCCAACGAGTTCCCGCGCGCCTGCAAGGACGACGGCGGCCGCCTGCGCGTCGGCGCGGCGGTCGGCACGACGCCTGATACCCTCGATCGGGTCGCGGCCCTCACTGAAGCGGGTGTCGACCTGGTGGTCGTGGATACCGCGCACGGACATTCCAGGGGCGTGCTCGACACGGTGAAGCGCATCAAGGCGAAGTGGGCGGACAGCCAGGTGATCGCCGGCAACATCGCGACTGCCGAGGCTGCGCAGGCGCTGGTCGATGCCGGTGCGGACGCCGTCAAGGTCGGCATCGGGCCGGGCTCGATCTGCACCACGCGCATCGTCGCGGGCGTCGGCGTACCGCAAATCTCCGCGGTTGCTTTCGTCGCGCAGGCGCTGCGCGACGCGGACGTGCCGGTCATCTCCGATGGCGGCATCCGCTTCTCCGGGGACATCGCCAAGGCGATCGCGGCGGGCGCGCATGCGGTCATGATCGGCGGCCTGTTCGCCGGCACCGAGGAATCCCCCGGTGAAGTCGAGCTGTACCAGGGCGCTTCCTACAAGTCCTATCGCGGCATGGGCTCGCTCGGCGCGATGGGCGAACGGCACGGCTCGGCGGATCGTTATTTCCAGGACGCGGCCACCGAGCTCGAGAAGCTGGTGCCGGAAGGCGTGGAGGGGCGCGTTCCCTACAAGGGGAGCGTGGTCACCATCCTGCGTCAGCTGTCGGGCGGACTGCGGGCGGCCATGGGCTATACCGGCAGCCGCAACATCACCGACATGCGCACGCGCCCGGTGTTCGTGCGCATCACCACCGCCGGCATCCGCGAGAGCCATGTGCACGACGTCAGCATCACCAAGGAAGCCCCCAACTACCGCGTGTCCTGAGCCCATGGCGAGCGTTCCACGACCTGCCGAAATCCCCCACGCCACCGCGGCTGCAGGCGCCGGCGGCGCTCCACACGCTGACATCCACTCGCACCGCATCCTGATACTGGACTTCGGTGCGCAATACACGCAGCTGATCGCGCGCCGCGTGCGCGAGCTGGGCGTGTACTGCGAAATCCACCCCTGGGACATGAGCGACGCCGAGGTGCGCGCCTTCCGGGCGCGCGGCGTGATCCTCTCCGGCGGCCCCGAATCGGTGACCGATGCAAACCCGCCCCGGGCGCCGCCCGCGGTCTATGAGCTCGGCGTACCGGTGCTCGGCATCTGCTACGGCATGCAGACCATGGCGCAGCAGCTGGGCGGGCGGGTCACGCCGGGGGCCGAGCGCGAGTTCGGCTACGCGGAAGTGACCGTGACGGGCGCATCGCGCCTGCTCGATCACCTCGAGGACCGGCGCAATCCGGCCGGCGGCGCGGTGCTCGATGTATGGATGAGTCACGGCGATCGCGTGGACGCGTTGCCGCAGGGCTTCGTGGCGAACGCCGCCACCAGCACCATCCCGTTCGCCGCCATGAGCGACGAGCGCCGCCGCTTCTATGGCGTGCAGTTCCATCCCGAGGTGACTCACACTCCGCAGGGCACGCGGCTGCTGGAGCGCTTTGTGCGCGAGATCTGCGCCAGCGATGCGCTGTGGAGCGTCGGCAACATCATCGAGGATGCGATCGCGCGCGTGCGCGCGCAGGTCGGCAAGGGCAAGGTGCTGCTGGGACTCTCCGGCGGAGTCGACTCCTCCGTGGTCGCCGCCCTGCTCCACCGCGCCATCGGCGAGCAGCTGGTGTGCGTGTTCGTCGACCATGGGCTGCTGCGCCTTGGCGAGGCCGAGCAGGTGATGAGCACGTTTGCACAGCATCTGGGCGTACGCGTCATCCCGGTGGACGCGCAGGCGCGCTTCCTGGAAGCCCTCGCGGGCGTCACCGACCCGGAGGCCAAGCGCAAGATCATCGGCCGCACCTTCATCGAGGTGTTCGATGAGCAGGCGCACGCCTTAAGCGGCGTGCAGTTCCTCGCGCAGGGGACGATCTACCCCGACGTCATCGAATCCGCCGGCGCACGCACCGGCAAGGCGCACGTCATCAAGTCGCACCACAACGTCGGCGGACTGCCCGAGAAGATGAATCTGCAGCTGCTCGAGCCGCTGCGCGAGCTGTTCAAGGACGAGGTGCGTCGGCTCGGTATCGAGCTGGGCTTGCCGCGCGAGATGGTCTATCGCCACCCCTTCCCCGGACCCGGGTTGGGCGTGCGGATTCTCGGCGAGGTGCGCAAGGAGTACGCCGAGCTGCTGCGGCGCGCCGATGCCATCTTCATCGAGGAACTGCGCAAGCACGATCTCTACGACCGCATCAGCCAGGCCTTCGCGGTCTTCCTGCCGGTGCGCTCGGTGGGCGTCATGGGCGACGGGCGCCGCTACGACTACGTGATCGCGCTGCGTGCGGTGGAGACGGTGGACTTCATGACCGCGCACTGGGCGCGCCTGCCGTACGAGTTTCTCGACCACGTGTCGCGGCGCATCGTCAACGAGGTGGCGGGCATCTCACGCGTGGTCTACGACATCTCGGGCAAACCGCCGGCGACGATAGAGTGGGAGTAGTGGGCACAGCCGAAAGTACCATCAATTCCATGGTTGGTCCTCCTGCAGAGTGACTCCCGAGCCTCCCATCTCCTTGGGCATGTCTCTGAACTTCGGCCTGCCATCGCCAATGCGCAGCACGCCTTGCTGGTAGTGGACATGCGCGCCGGGCTCGAAGTGCAACAGCGGAAGCAGTGCCGCGTAAATGTCCACTAGACCCATGGTCGGGTGGTCCGTGAACAGGTGCCCGCCGCACTTCTTGCACCACTTGCGGTAGCTGATGGGTGTCTTGTTGTAAGTGCCGATGCTGGCCGCACCGGACGTCACGCGCAGTGCCTCGGGCTTCCACAGCGTAAACGCGTTCACCGGTCCCGCCGACCAGTGCCGGCACGACTCACAGTGGCAGTAGCCCATTGCGACCGGCTGGCCGGAAACTTCAAATTGCACCTCGCCGCAAAAGCAACTGCCCGCATGCGTGTTCTGGTTACTCACAACCGCGTCTCCTTGTAAGATCGCTCGGCTTTCAAAGCGCCGACAGTCTAGCGACCGGCTGGCGGCGCGCGAATGACCACCCGTCCGGCGCTCGTGCTCGATCGTCCGCGGAGAGACTGATGGATGCTTTGTCGGATGTACTGCGGGCGGTGCGCCTCACCGGTGCCATCTTCTTCGACGTCCGCGCCTCGGAGCCGTGGGTGGCAGAAACGCCGCCGGGTGGAGCGATCGTCGGGGCGATGTTCCCGGGCTCCGAGCATCTCATTTCCTATCACGTCATCACCCGAGGCAACTGCTGGGCGAGTGTTCCCGGCGAACCGCCGGCGCGTCTCTCGGCCGGCGACATCATCGTCTTGCCGCACGGCGATACGCACGTTCTGTCAAGTACCCCCGGCCTGCGCCGTACCCCGGATATGGCGCTGTATCGCTTGCCACGCGACCGACAGCTGCCAATCAGCATCTCGATGGGCGACCCCGAGGGGGCTGCAGCGCATTTCGTTTGCGGCTTCCTGGGCTGCGATGCGCGACCGTACAACCCCCTGCTCGCGGCACTGCCGCGAGTCATCCGTGTCAGCGATCACACGGGCGGTACGCTCGCCGCATACGTGCAGTTCGCTTTGGCCGAGTCGAAGGAGCCGCGAATCGGCGGACAGGGTGTGCTCGGTCGATTGAGCGAACTGATGTTCGTCGACGTCGTCCGCCGGTACCTGGAGACGTTGCCGGCTGACCGCAGGGACTGGCTCGCCGGGCTGCGAGATCCGTTCATCGGACGCGCGCTCGCGGCGCTCCATCGCAACCCTGTTCGTGCCTGGACGATCGAATCGTTGGCGCGGAACGTGGGACTCTCCCGCTCAGCTCTGGCGGAGCGCTTCACGCAGTTCGTCGGGCGGCCGCCCATGCAGTACCTGACGAACTGGCGGATGCAGCTCGCCGCCAACTACCTGCTGAGCGGCATGGAAAGCGTCGCGGTGATCGCCAACCGTGTCGGCTACGAGTCTGAAGCTGCATTCAGCCGGGCGTTCAAGAAGGTGGTCGGCACGCCTCCGGGCCAGTGGCACAAGCAAGCACCGAAGGCGGGGCGACACCCATAGTCAGCCCGGGGACGCCGCGTGGCGTCAGTCGTCCTTCGACACCGGCGGCATACCGATACGCTTCAGGAAGGCGCCGTAGCGTGGATCGGTCATGATCGATGCGAGCAGCGGGTCACGGCGGGTCCAGATGAGGCCTGGATCGTGCAGCGTGCGGGCCCGTTCCAGCCATTCGAAGCTCTTCTCGGCCTGGCCAAAGAACGCATAGGTCTCCGCGACCTGGAACTCGGAGCCCACTGACTGGGCTGCGAGCGCGGCGAGCGCTGCCTGCGCTTCCTGCTCGTGGTGCGTCACGAGGTACCCGAGCGGCGGGCCAAAGCTCCTCCAGGACGGATCGGCCTCGGCTTCGAACGCGGCCCGCGCGGCCCGCGGCTCGCCGGCCAACAGCAGCGCGCGCCCAAGCTCGTAATGCAACCCCGGGAATTGCGCGTTGAGCCCGATGGCCTGTCGCAGCACCGCGGCGGCCTCCGCAGCGTGGTGCGCGTAGTGCAGCGCCCTGCCCAGATACTTGCGGTGCAGCAGATTGAGCGGGTCGCCGTCGACGGCGCGCCGGAAGTGGGCCACGGCATCGCTCATCCGGCCGGTGGCAACCGTCAGATGACCCTGGAACTGCTGCGCCTGCGCGTTGTTTGGATCGAGCGCCAGCGTCTTCGACAGCGCATCTGCGGCCGCCGCCCAATCGAGATCGTATTGCATGTGGGCGGCCGCGAGCATCATGTACGCTTCGGGAAGCTTCGGATCGATCGCGATGGCGCGCCTGGCCGCGGTCGTGACCTTGGCGAATCCCGCACCGGTCGTGTCGAGCCCCTGTCCCACTCGGCGCACGTGGCAGAAGGCGAGCCAGGCCCACGCGGGGGCGTAGTTCGGATCAAGCGCGAGCGCCTGCTGGTAAAGGAGCACGGCGTGATCGAGATCCGCCGGTGTATCCCGGTCTGTCAGGTAGCGCGCCTGCAGGTACAGGTTGTGGGCCTCGGAACTGGTGGTCTGTTTAGGCGTCGCCGCATCGGCCCCGAGCAGGGTGATCTTCAGCTGCTCAGCGACGGCGTGCGCGATATCGTCCTGCACCGCGAAGATGTCGCGGACGTCGCGGTCATAGGTCTGTGACCACAGGTGGAAGCCGTTGTCGGCGCGCACCAGCTGCGCCGTGATGCGCAGATGCTCGCCTGATTTTCGCACGCTGCCCTCGAGCACGTGCGTGACCCCCAGGGTGTGCGCGATCTCGCCGATCGTCGTCGCCTTGCCCTTGAACGAGAACGAGGAGGTGCGCGCGGGGACGCGCAGGCTGGGAATCCTCGTCAGGACGTCGATCAGTTCCTCGGCAAGACCATCGGAGAAGTATTCCTGGTCGTGTTTCTCGCTCATGTCCGCGAACGGCAAGACGGCGATGGACTTCTCCGCGGCCGATGGCGACGCGCCCCCGGGGACTTCCTGTGCAGAGCGACCGGGATTGGACTTGTCCGTCATCATTCGCCACGGCTGAAACGCGATGGCCGCTGCGAGCACTCCCGCGCCGACTGCGATGGCGGCGATCGCGCGCGCGCGCCGTGGCGCCGCTACGACCCGGGACGGCGGCGCGGCGCCGCCCGGGGCGCCGGCGCTGCTCGGCGGGGCGGCGCCCTGAGGCTGGCGAGTGATGGCAGCCTCCATCCCGAGGAGAGTCGCAATCCGCTGGCCGAACGCGGCCGGCGTCGTGCCCGCGGGGAGCCGCGTCCATTGGACCCGCAAGAATGAGTCGGGCACATCCCTGCCCGCATCCGGGGTTGCGTCCACGCACACCGGAACGATGAACGTCTTGTTGCGCGCGATCATCTGCGTTCGCTGATCGGCCAGGCCCCACTCGAGACGGAAGTAACCCTCCGGCCGCGACGCGGTGTTGGCGGAGATGATCGGCACGAACAGTGCGCAGTCGCGGATCTGGTGGCGGATCTTCTGATCCCACGCGTCGCCACCGCGAAGCTCGCTCTGATCGAACCACACCTCGATACCGGCGGCCCGCAGCGCCTCGCAAATGCGCCGCGCCGCATCCGTATCCTGCGACGCGTAGCTGAGAAACACCGCCCGTGAAAGCTGCTCTGCCAACGTGTAGCTCCTGGAATCCGCTCGCGGCGCTACCGGCTCGAGTCAGCCGTGGGAATGGACAAAGCGCGACCCCCGAAACTCTCTTGATGGTTGTGATTCAGGCCGAACAGTCGTCGCTGGTCCTGATAGGCGACAATACTAAGCCATACAGGCTCGCCTTTGGCATCCCCGCGAGAACCCCGATGAGGATCTTCAGCGGCGCCGCTTGGTCCCCGCGCGCCGGCGCGATCTGCCGGGGCGCGGCGGCGCGCGCCGCTCGCGCTCGTATGGATTGGCATCCGTGCGGTACTCGATGAACACCGGAGTCGCGAACAGATCGTAGGTCTTGCGGAATACGTTGGCGAGATAGCGCGTGTAGGCGTCGGGTACCGAGGCGGTCTGGTTGCCGTGGATCACGATGCGCGGCGGGTTGCGGCCGCCCTGGTGCGCGTAACGCAGCTTGATGCGCCGGCCGCGTACCAGTGGTGGCTGGTGGACGGTCAGCGCGTGCTCGAGTGTGCGCGTCAGCTCGCGTGTCGGCATGGCGCGCATCGCCGCCTCGTAGGCGCGCACCGTGGACTGCATCAGCTCGCCCACACCGCTCCCATGGCGCGCGGAGATGAAATGCAGCGGCGCAAAGGGCACGAAGTCGAGTTTCAGGGCCAGCTGGCGCTGGATCTGCTCGCGCTGCTCCGCTGCAATCCCGTCCCACTTGTTGATCGCGATGACGAGCGCCCGCCCGCGCTCGAGCGCCAGTCCCAGCACGCTCGCGTCCTGTTCGGCGACCGTGTCGTGCGCATCGAGCACCATAATGACCACGTGCGCTTCGTCGATGGCTTGCAGCGTCTTGGCCACGCTCGCGCGCTCGACCAGATCCTCGATCCTGGCGCGACGCCGCACCCCGGCGGTGTCGATCAGCAGGAACGCGCGCCCATCGCGTTCGAAGGGCACCAGGATGCTGTCGCGGGTGGTGCCGGGCTCCTCGTTCGCGATCACGCGCTCCTCTCCCAGCAGGCGATTCACCAGCGTGGACTTGCCGACGTTCGGGCGGCCGATGATGGCGATGCGAATGGCGTCGGAGTCGTCATCCCCGGCCGGGTGCGGCTCGAAGCCGGCGAGCACCCGCTCCATGAGCTCCTCGCACCCCTGACCGTGGCTCGCGGAGATGGCAAGCGGCTCACCCAGCCCCAGGGCATGGAAGTCTGCGGAAACGATGTCGGCGTCGAGCCCTTCGGCCTTGTTGAGGACCAGCGTGACGGGCTTGCCCGAGCGGCGCAGCTCGCGTGCAACGAAATGATCCTGCGGCGAGAGTCCAGCGCGCGCGTCGGCCAGGAGTACCAGGCAGTCAGCTTCTGCGACCGCGCGCTCGGTCTGTGCGCGCATCTGCGCTTCGATGCCGGTCGGGTTCTCTATCAGACCACCGGTGTCGATGACGATGCTGGGTACGGGACCTAAACGCCCGAAGCCATACTGCCGGTCGCGCGTGAGCCCGGGCACATCCGCCACGATGGCATCGCGCGTACCCGTGAGCACATTGAACAGCGTCGACTTGCCGACGTTCGGCCGGCCGACCAGGGCGATGACGGGCAACATGGCTTAGGCGCAACCAGGCGGCCGCTCACGCTACTTGCTTTCCTCCGGCTTCGGCGCGGGCGTTTCCGGCACCGTCTTCCTGCCGGCGGGGGCCGCGCGCGCGAGCGGCGTCACGCGAAACGCACTGATCCGCCCGCGGTCGTTGATGACCAGTACCATGTTGCCGACGACCACCGGCGCCGTGCTGATGCGCACCTTACCGGTCGCCGCGCGCGCGGCGAGCGCACCGCTCGCCTTGTCGAGCCAGTGCACATAGCCCTGGAAGTCCGCGGCGACGACCGCATTGTCCATGATCGCGGGTGCCGACAGCCCCCGATGCAGCAGCGCTTTCTGCCGCCAGATCTGCGCTCCGGTGCGCGCCTTCAGCGCGACCAGCTCACCGTCCGCCGTCGCCACATACAGCGCATCCTCGTCGAGGGTCAGCCCGCGATAGCTGGAGGCCTCGTGCGACCACCAGATCTGCCCGGTTTCGAGCGCCAGCATGGCCACGCGTCCCTGGAAACCGACCGTGTACACGTCCTGGCCGGACACCCGCACGGCCGAGTCGATGTCGGCGAGGCGCTCCAGTTCGGTGCGGCCGTGCGGCGGTGTAATCGTCGCCTCCCACTGCACCGAACCGTCGTTCATGTTGGCCGCCAGCACCTTGCCGTTGTCGAAGCCGCACAGCACCAGCTCGCCGGCGATTACCGGGCGTGCCGTGCCGCGCAACGACAGGCGCGGCACCTGCTGCTCCTGGGACCACAGCTCGTGCCCGTCCGCGGGACTGAGCGCATGCAACTTGCCGTCGACCGTGCGCACGGCGATCAGGCGCTCGGAGATGGCCGCTGGTGCCAGCACCTCCCCGTTCAGGCGCACTTTCCAGCGAATCGCACCGTCGGCGGGGTTGAGGGCAAAGAATTGCCCGTCGCTCGAACCCACCAACACCAGCTCGCCGCTCGCAGCAGTGCCGCCGGACAGCGGTGCGCGGATGCGCGCACGCCACGCGACATGGCCCGAGGTGAGATCGATGGCCACGACATCGCCACGGTGGCCGGCGGCGTAAACACGATTGCCGGCGACCGAGAGGCCGAGCCCCAGCCGCAGGGCCACGGCCTTCTTGTCGTCGACCGCTGCGGTCCAGACACGCTGCACGCGCAAGCTGGCGCTCAACGGCGTGAGCTTCGCCGGCTGGTCGATGCTCTTGTCTTTGGAACAGGCGGCTAAGCCCAAGAGCGCCGCCAGAGCGCTCGCCGCCGCCAGGGCATGCGTCGATTTCTTCATTTGCCCGGTCCGGCTGCCGTGGATTTTGCCGCGGGCGCCGCCGCCGGCGCCTCGGCCGCGAGATCGGCGATCTTAAGACCCAGGAGCGGGTCGCTGCCCGCCGCTTGCGCGTTGCGATACTCCTTCAGCGCCGCGGCCTTGTCACCCTTGGCATAGTAGGCGTCGCCGCGCGCCTCGCGGTAGAGCGCAGCGAACGCTCCGGCGTCAACTGCGTTGAGAGTGGCGAGCGCGTCGTCGGCTTTTCCCTGAGCGATCTGCACCCGCGCCAGCCGCAGCCGCGCCACCAGGGCGAGGTTGCGATCCTTCGACCTCTCCACCACGGCTCCGAGCTCGGCGGCCGCCCGATCGAGCTCGCCGCCGAGCACGTACAGGCGCGCCGCCAGCAGCCTCGCCTGGTCGGTATAAGGCGAGGCCGCGTAGCCGCGCTCCAGCTCCCCAAACAGCACCAGGGCGCGCGAGCGATCACCACCGTCCAGAGCCTGGACCATCTGCGTGTACTTCGCGCCCGCCTCGAGCCGCCCGGCATCGAGGTGCGCCTGCCACCAGCGCCAGCCGAACACGCCCGCCCCCACCGCAACGACGGCCAGAATCACGGCCGGCCCGTTTTCCCGCACCTGTGCCTTGATCCATTCCCACTGTTCTTTTTCAGACAGGTACTCTTCCACGCTTCCTCCCAACATCGTGCCGCTCAGCGCTCGCCGCCGCGCCTCACGCTGGCCAGCGCCGCATCCACGCCCGCGGCCAGCTCCGCGATCAGGCACTCGCTCTGACCGGACTCCTGGCGTAAAGGTTTCATGGCAACGACGCCGCGCGCGAGCTCATCGTCGCCGATGATCAGCGCCAGCGGCGCGCCGCTCTTGTCGGCGCGGCGGAATTGCGCCTTGAAGTTGCCCCCACCCAGGTTGAGCTCGAAACGCACACCGGGCCGCTCACCGCGCAGGCGCTCCACGAGTTCCAGGGCCTGCGCCGCGGCCTGCGGACCGCTGACCACGACGTACACGTCCGGCGGGGGCGCGGGCACCGCACCCCCGGCCGCCTGCATGAGCGCCACCAGGCGCTCCACGCCCATCGCAAAACCGATCGCGGGCGTCGCGTCGCCCCCCAGTTGCGCGATCAGGCCGTCGTAGCGGCCGCCGGAGCATACGGCATTCTGTGCGCCGGTGGACGGGGTGATCCACTCGAACACCGTGCGGTTGTAGTAATCGAGGCCGCGTACCAGGCGCGGGTTGATCTCGTAGCTCACGCCCACGGCGCGCAGCATGCCGCAGAGCGCATCGAAGTGTGCGTGGGACTCCGGGTCCAGATGCTCGGTGAGCAGCGGTGCGCCGCGAATCACCTCCTGCATTTGCGGGTGCTTGCTGTCCAGGACCCGCAGCGGGTTGCCGGCGAGGCGCCGCTCGCTGTCGGCATCGAGCTGCGCTGCATGCGCACGCAGGTACTCCAGCAACCGGGCGCGATACGCGCGGCGGCTGTCCGGCGTGCCGAGGGAATTGATCTGCAGCTTGAGGCCGGTGATCCCCAGACGCCGCCAGAGCCGCGCGCTGAGCGCGATGAGCTCCGCATCCACATCGGGGCCGGGGCAGCCGACCGCTTCCACGTCCACCTGCCAGAACTGCCGGTAGCGGCCGGCCTGCGGGGCCTCGTGGCGGAACATCGGCCCCAGACACCACAGTTTGTGACGCTGTCCGCGCAGCAGCCCGTTGGAAATCAGCGCGCGCACGATGCCGGCGGTCGCTTCGGGGCGCAGCGTGAGGCTGTCGCCACCGCGGTCGGTGAAGGTATACATTTCCTTGCCGACCACGTCGGTGTGCTCGCCGATGGCTCGCTTGAAGAGCTCGGTGTGCTCCACGACCGGCACGCGAATCTCTTCGTAGCCGTAGGCGCCGAGCAGCCCGCGCGTGCACGCTTCGAAGTGCTGCCAGGTGCCGATCTCGGCCGGCAACACGTCGTTCATTCCGCGGACGGGCTGGATCTGCTCTGCCACCTCAGTCTCCATGCGCCAGCCGCGGCGGCGCCGGCGTGGTGCGCCCGTCGCCGTCGATGAGCAGGCGTGCACTGCCGTCGTGGCGCACCAACCCCCCGAGCCTCACCGCCTGATCGTTGACGCGCAGCGCCACCGCCGGCGCGTTACCGAGGATCACGCGCAGCGGCGCCGCGCCGCTGAGCGTGCGCGTGCTGCCCGCCGGGTACAGGCCCTGCAACAGGCGCCGGCCGCTCGCGTCAGAGACCTCGACCCAGCTGAGCGCCGAGAACTGCAACGCCAGCTGCGTCGCGCCCGCGGCCGGCGCTACCCCATCAGCGGCGCCTGCGGTCGCTTGCGGTGCGGAAGCGCCGGCCACTGGCGGGGAAGCGGCCGCGAGCGGCTGCGGTTTCTCGCCCGGCGTGGTGAGCACCCACCACAGCAGCACCAGCAGCGCAAATCCCAGCAGCCCCAGCAACGCCGGCAGCACCAGGCGCGCCCCGCCATCGCCGGGGTCACTGCGCGCGATGCGCGTGAGATCCGGGCGTGCCGCCGGCGCGCTGCCCGCGTACAGCTCCTGCAGCTCCGCGGGCGATTCGCCAATGAACTCGGCGTAGCGTCGCAGGTGCCCGCGCACGTACACATCGGCGCCGAGAGCCGCGAAGTCCTCCGCCTCCAGCGCCTCCAGGGTCCTGGCATCGACGTGCAGTTTTTCCGCCGCCTCGAGGACGGTGAGCCCCTTCTTTTCGCGCGCGCCGCGCAGCCGCGCGCCCGTGCCGCAGCGTTGCTCGCCGCCAACTTCACTCGCCATGAGCGTCAACCGGGGTTGCGATCGAGTTCCGCCAGGGCACGTGCCTGGTCGGTCCCGGGGAAGTCCACCTGCAGTCGGCGTGCGTAGCGTTGCGCGCCGATTTTGTCGCCCTGGGCGCGCGCGACGCGCACCCCGAGCAGCAGCAGGTCCGCAGTCGCATCGTACCTGCCGATGAAGGCGTCGATGCCGGCGCGCGCCGGGGCGAGCTCGCCATGCTGGAATTGCAGTTCCGTCAGCTGGTACGCCGCCTCGGCGAAGTTCGGCCGGACCTGCAGGGCGCGGCCGAAGTTGCCGCGCGCTTCATCGTCGCGCTTCGCGGCGCGCAAGCACACTCCGGCGTTGGTGTAAGCCGCCTCGGGGGTGCGATACAGCGCGTTATGCGCCGCCTCCTCGAAGCGGCGCACACCCTCATCGGTGCGACCGTTCTGGCACAGGTACACGGCGTAGTTGTTCACCACATCAGGGTCGTGCGGCGCCAGCCGCAGCGAGGTGCGGAACTCCGCATCCGCCTTGTCGGGGTCGTGCATGCGCGCGAACAGCATCGCGCGGGCGCTGTGAACGTCGGCGCTGTTCGGGGCCTCGGCGAGCGCCCGGTCGAGTTTGTCCTTCGCCAGCGCGACATCGCCCTGGTGCAGGTACTCGATCCCCAGCTGCACGTTGTAGGCGGCCGCATCGCGTATCTTGTTCGGATGCGCGGTGGCGCACGCGGCGAGCAGCAGCAGCGTCAGCGCGCCGGCCGCGAGGCGCAGCGGCAGCGGGTAGTGCGAGGGGGTGTTGACTGGGTTGCTCATGGTTGAACCGCGACGCCGATGACCTTGCTGCCGAGACGCACGGTGGTGCGATCGATGACGCGCCCGGCGAGCTGTCCGCAGGCGGCGTCGATGTCGTCGCCGCGGGTGCGGCGAATGGTCGCCAGCAGGCCCCGCTGCAGCAGCTCGTCGCGGAAGCGCTGGATGACGGGCGCGGGCGAGCGCCGATAGTGCGTGCCGGGAAACGGGTTGAACGGAATCAGATTGACCTTGGCCGGATGGCCCTGCAGCAGGCGCGCCAGCGCGCGCGCCTGGGCGGGAGAATCATTCACGCCCTCGAGCATCACGTACTCGAAAGTGACACTGCGGCCGTTCTGCTCATCGAGGTAATGCCAGCACGCCTGCAGGAGCTCGGCGATCGGATGCTTGCGGTTGATCGGTACCAGCTCGTTGCGCAGCGCATCATCGGGGGCGTGCAGCGACACGGCCAGCGCCACATTGGTCTCTTGCGCAAGCTTGTAGATCTGCGGCACCAGCCCCGAGGTCGACAGCGTCACGCGGCGCCGCGACAGATCGAAGCCGAAGTCATCGAGCAGGATGCGCAGCGCGGGCACCACGTTGCGGAAGTTGGCGAGCGGCTCGCCCATTCCCATCAGCACGACGTTGGTGACGTGGCGCTCATCCCCGGGCGCGCTCGCCGCGGCGGGCCCGGCTGCGCTCACGCGTTGCTGTTCCTCGCGCTCGAGCTCGCGCTCCGCCAGCCACACCTGCCCGACCATCTCGGCGGTGCTCAGGTTGCGATTGAAGCCCTGCTGGGCGGTGGCGCAGAACGAGCAGTCGAGCGCACAGCCGACCTGCGAGGAAATGCACAGCGTGCCGCGGTCGGGCTCGGGAATGAACACCATCTCGAACGCTTGGGCGGCGTCGGCCTGCAGCAGCCATTTGCGGGTGCCATCGCCGGAGCGCTGCTCCGAGAGAATGTCCGGGGCACGCACCTCGGCCTGCGCGGCAAGCCGCGCGCGGAAATCCTTCGCCAGATCCGTCATGGCGGCGAACGAGCCGACGCCGCGCTTGTACATCCAGTTCATCAGCTGGCGCGCGCGGAAGGGCTTGCTGCCGAGCCGCGCCACGAATGCTTCGAGTGCCGGACGCGGCAGCCCCAGCAGGTTGGTGCGCTCTGTCGCTGCGGCTGTCATGGCGGTGAGGCGTGCGCTCCTAATCGCGCGGATGCAGTTCCGTGGAGCTGAAGAAGTAGGCAATCTCGCGCGCCGCGGTGTCGGGCGCATCCGAGCCGTGCACCACGTTCTGCTCGATGCTGGTGGCGAGGTCGGCGCGGATCGTGCCCGGGGCCGCCTTCTTCGGATCGGTCGCGCCCATGATGTCGCGGTTGCGGGCGATCGCGCTCTCCCCCTCCAGCACCTGCACGATGACGGGACCTGAAGTCATGTAGCGCACCAGGTCCTTGAAGAACGGACGCTCGCGATGCACGGCGTAGAAACCTTCGGCCTCGCGCTGCGACAGGCGCAGCATGCGTGCGGCGACGATCGAGAGACCCGCCTTCTCGAAGCGGCGATAGACCTCGCCGATGAGATTGCCTCTCACGCCGTCGGGCTTGACGATGGACAGGGTGCGCTCGAGCGCCATTCGCTAAGGCCCCTTCGAAGACTTCAATGGGTGGTGTTCGGACCGGCATGCGATGCCGGTGCGCGGGCAAGCCGCGAAGTTTACCTTGGGTCACGCACCTGCGGCAATTTCGCGTGCGATGGAAGTGCTGGTTTGGTAAGGCTTTTTGCGCCCCAAGCCTAAGCAGTCCGCGTCGGCGCACACCCTTGCCGTGCGCAGCGCCCGAAAGCCCTCAGACGGAGAAGCTCTCCCCGCAGCCGCATTCGCCCTTGACGTTCGGGTTTCTGAAGCGGAAGGCCTCGTTCAGGCCCTGCTTGACGAAGTCCACGATCGTGCCGTCGAGCAGGCCCAGGCTTGCGCCGTCGACGAACACCGGCACGCCGCGGTCTTCGAACACGGCATCCCCCGGCTGCGGGCCGTCGGCGTAGTTGATCACGTAGGCAAAGCCGGAGCAGCCGGTCTTGCGCACACCGAGCCGCACACCGATGCCGTGCCCACGGGCGGCGAGGAAGGTCTTGACCCGGTTTGCAGCGGATTCAGTCAGTGAAATGGCCATCGGTCCTCGTATTCTACGCCTCAAGCCCAGTGCGAGAGGCACGCGCGCAGTGCGTCTTCGACCACCAGCAGGCGTCCGAGTTTCTCGATCGGAACCCCGCGGGCGGCGGCCCAGGTCGCCGGCGTGCCCGGGATCAACGCAGCGCGCCGGCGCCCGCGCAGCTCCCCGCACAGCCAGGCTGCCGCATCCATAGTATGGGGGCAGCCGAAGGCCTGAAAACGTGCGTCCTTCACACTGTCGCCTGCGACGAGCAGGTGAAAGCGCACCCAGCTCTCCTGGCCCGGTCCGCCGGCCTCGCCGCTCACGACCGTGGCGCCACCGCTCCCGGTCCCGTGTGCCGGCCCGAACCCCTCCCCGGCCGGCCCGCAGGCCGCCGGGGACAGCGCGCGCAGACGCCCTACCTCAGCCCGCACGGCGTTCAAGGCGAAATCGATGTCGGCATCGACGCTGAAACGTCCGAGACTGAAGCGCAGGGAGCTCTGGGCGAGCTGCGTGTCGCGCCCCAGGGCACGCAGCACGTAGGAAGGCTCGGCGGAGACCGAGTTGCAGGCGGCGCCGGTGGAGACGGCCAGTCCCGTCAGGCCCGTCACCAGGCTCTCCCCCTCCACACCCTCGAACGACACGCTGAGAATGCCCGGCAGGCGCGGCGCGCCGGCGCCGTTCAGGTGAGTGCCGCCCAGAGCCTCGAGTCCGGCCCACAGGCGCTCGCGCAGCGCCGTGAGCCGCATGCCTTCCGCGGGCAGCTCGCGTGCGGCCATCTCGCAGGCGAGGCCAAACCCCACGATCTGGTGAGTGGGCAGGGTCCCGGGTCGCAGGGACCGCTCCTGTCCCCCACCGAACATCAGCGGCTGCAGCAACCCCCGGGCGCCGCGGCGCACGTAGAGCGCGCCGACCCCTTTGGGGCCATAGATCTTGTGAGCCGTGATCGAGACGAAGTCGACGGGCAGCCCGTGCACGTCGAAAGGCACCTTGCCCGCGGCCTGCGCACAATCGCTGTGCAGGGCGACGCCGCGCTCGCGACAGGCGGCGCCGATCGCGGCCAGGTCCTGCAGCACGCCGATCTCGTTGTTCGCGTACATGATCGAGGCCAGCACGGTGTCGGCACGCAGCGCCGCGGCGAAGGCCGCAGGCTCGATCAGCCCGGAGCGGCCGGGGGTGAGATAGGTGACGCTGAAGCCTTCCTTCTCGAGGCGCTTGCAGGGGTCGAGCACGGCTTTGTGCTCGGTGCGTGCGGTCAGGACGTGGCGCCCGCGATCCGCGTTGGCGCGCGCGACCCCGAGGATCGCCAGGTTGTCGGATTCGGTGGCGCCGGAAGTAAACACGATCTCATCCGCCGCCGCCCCCAGGAGCGCTGCGACCTGCGCACGCGCGTGAGCGATGCGCGCCGCGGCGACCGAACCCAGGGCGTGCGCCGAAGAGGGATTGCCGAAGTCCCCGCTCGCCGTGAGACAGCCGCTCATGGCTGCGGCCACGGCGGGATCGACCGGCGTGGTGGCCGCGTAGTCGAGGTACAGCGGCGCCGCGGCGCCCACTTAGCGCTCCGCACCGGCGTGGCGGCGCCGGGTCTGTACCGCCGTGAGAATGCCACGCAGAATGTTGACCTCGTTCTGATCGAGTTCCGCGCGCTGCAGGAAGCGCCGGATCCGTCCCATCAGGTGGGTACCGCTCTGGGTACGGTCGCGAAACTCGATCTCCTCCAGCACCTGCGCGAAGTGCGCGTACAGGCGCGCCATTTCCTGCTCGCCCGCGAGCGGCGGCCCGGCCGGCGCGCGCGCCGCCGCGTCGCTGTCGCAGGCGCGAAACAGCTCATACGCCACCAGCTGCACGGCCATGGCGAGATTCAGTGACAGGTAGGCGGCGCTGGCCGGTATGCGGATCAGCGCATGCGCCGTTTCGAGTTCCTCGTTGGTGAGCCCGGTGCGCTCGGACCCGAACACGACCGCCGCGGGCGCGCGGCGCGACTCGGCCACGATGCGCACCGCCGCATCGCGCACATCGATGACCCGGAAGTACTGATCGCGATCGCGCGAGGTGGTCGCCGCCACGAAGCCGCAGCCGGCCAGCGCCTCGCTGAGCGAGCCCACGATGCGCGCCCCGGCGAGTACGTCGTGCGCCCCGGAGGCGCGCGCGGTTGCGTCCGGATGCGGGAACTCCTTCGGTCTCACGAGCAGCAACTCGCTCAACGCCATGTTCTTCATGGCGCGCGCCACGGCGCCGATGTTGCCCGGATGCGAGGGCGCAACCAGCACGATGCGAATGTCGGGAGAGTCCATCTGGTACGCTAGCTTGGCCGCCGACTGGTCATACGAGCTTAAGGACCGTGCAGCCGCTTCTCAACATCGCCGTGCGGGCCGCGCGCCGCGCCGGCGAGGTCATCATCCGCAGCCTCAACCGCCTGGAGTCGCTGACCGTCTCCTCCAAGGGGCGCAACGACTTCGTCACCGAGGTGGACCACGCGGCCGAGCAGGAGATCATCGGCAGCATCCGCCGGCTCTACCCGCAGCATGCGTTTCTCGCCGAAGAAAGCGGGCGCAGCGGCGAGCACGATACCCTGTGGATCATCGATCCTCTGGATGGCACGACCAATTTCCTGCACGGCTTCCCGGTGTTTGCCGTGTCGATCGCCTGCCAGGTCCGGGGGCGCCTGGAGCACGCGGTGGTCTACGACCCGATGCGTGGGGAGCTGTTCACCGCCAGCCGCGGCGCGGGCGCACACCTGGACAATCGCCGCATGCGCGTGAGCAAGGCGCGGACGCTCGAGGGCTCGCTCATCGCGACCGGCTTTCCGTATCGCGCCAACACGCGCTACCTGGACGCGTACCTCGCCATGTTGAAAGCGGTCACGCTGCAGGTCGCCGGCGTGCGCCGGCCCGGAGCCGCGGCGCTCGATCTGGCTTATGTCGCGGCCGGGCGCGTCGATGCATTCTGGGAAATCGGCCTGGCAGCGTGGGACACCGCCGCCGGGACGCTCCTCATCCAGGAGGCCGGCGGGCGCATCGGCACGCTCGACGGAGCCGAATACCGCCAGGAGGGGCACATCGTCGCCGGCACTCCCAAGGTATACGCAGCGCTCGTGGAGCTGCTCGCGCCGCACGTCCCCGAGGAGCTGCGCAGCCGCTGAGCGTCACGCGTGCTGCCGGCGAAAATAAGTCGGCGCCGCCGTTCGCTCGCTTTCCACGGATCGCTTGTGTAGAGTCCTTCGCGAAAAATCGGGGGTTCCATGGCGCGACAACTCCTTGCGACCAAGTCCATCGCCGAGCTGCACGAGCAGGAATCCACCGGCAACCAGCTGCGGCGCGCGCTCACCGCAACCCAGCTGACCCTGCTCGGCATCGGCGGCGTGATCGGCACCGGTATTTTCGTGCTCACCGGCGTCGCGGCCGCGAACAACGCCGGTCCGGCGTTGCCGCTGTCGTTCATCGTTGCGGGAATCGGCTGCACCTTCGCCGGCCTGTGCTATGCCGAGTTCGCCGCCATGATCCCGGTGTCCGGCAGCGCCTACTCCTATTCCTACGCCACCCTCGGCGAGGGCATCGCCTGGTTCATCGGCTGGAATCTGGTCCTCGAATACCTGTTTGCGGTCGCGACCGTGTCGGTCGGCTGGTCCGGTTATGTGGTGAGCCTGCTCGATCAGCTGCACCTTCACATCCCCGCCGCACTCTCGCACGCACCGCTCGATCAGGGCGCGGACGCACTGCACCTGAGATTCACCGGGGCCATCATCAACCTGCCCGCCATACTGATCGTGGCGGTCATTGCCACCATCTGTTACATCGGCATCAAGCAGTCGGCCGTCTTCAACTCGGTCATCGTCACCATCAAGGTTACGGTGATCGTGCTGTTCATCCTCTTCGGCGTGAGCTATATCAACACCGACAACTGGCACCCGTTCGTGCCACCTAACACCGGTACCTGGGGCGTGTACGGTCTGAGCGGCATCCTGGCCGCTTCGGGGGTCATCTTCTTCGCCTACATCGGTTTCGACGCCATCTCGACCGCGGCCCAGGAATCCAAGAACCCGCAGCGCGACATGCCGATCGGCATCCTGGCGAGTCTGATCGTCTGCACCATCCTGTACGTGCTCGTCGCCACCGTGCTCACCGGCATGGTGAGCTACAAGGAGCTGAACGTCGCCGCGCCGGTGGCACTCGCCCTCGACAAGTACCCGGGGCTGCACTGGCTGGGGATCCCGGTGAAACTCGGCGCCATCTTCGGCATGACCTCGGTCATGCTGGTCATGACCATCGCGCAGGCGCGTATTTTCTTCGCCATGGCACGTGATGGGCTGATGCCGACGTGGTTCGGGCGCGTGCATCCGCGCTTCCGCACCCCCTCAACGGGCACGGTGGTGACGGGGGTGTCGGCCGCGCTCATCGGCGGGCTGTTCCCGGTCGGCCTCCTGGGGCACCTGGTATCGATCGGCACGCTGGCGGCTTTCGTGACGGTGTGTATCGGCGTGCTGGTGCTGCGCCGGACGCGTCCCGACCTGCCGCGCCCGTTTCGCGCGCCGGCGCCCTGGTTCACCTGCACCGCCGGCGCCCTGGTGTGCGGCCTGATGATGGCGTCACTGGGAACGGCCACCTGGGTGCGTCTGATCGTGTGGACCGTGATCGGTGCGCTCGTCTACGTGTTGTACGGCTACCGGCACAGCGGCCTGCGCGCAGGGACCGCCGCCGCCGCCAGCGCCCGTCCCGCCTGAGCCGTACGCGCCCGGATCAGCGCTTGCCGCCGTCCAGTCGGCGCCGCAGGCGTATGTTGACCAGCTCGACGGCTACCGAGAACGCCATCGCGAAATACAGATAGCCCTTCGGGATCTCGAAGTGCAGGCCCTCCGCGATGAGGGCGACCCCGATCAGCAGCAGGAACGCCAGCGCCAGCATCTTGACAGTCGGGTAGCGCGCGATGAACGCGCTGATCGAACCCGACACCCACATCATCACCACGATAGCCACCACGATCGCGGCCACCATGATGGGCAGCTCCCTCACCAGCCCCACCGCCGTGAACACCGAATCGAGCGAGAACACGATATCGATGAGCCCGATCTGCACGATCACCGCCAGCAGCTGGCCGCGCAGCCGCGTCCGGCCCGCCTCCGCGGGCGGCCCCTCGAGCGTCTGGTGGATCTCGAGCACGCTCTTGGCAAGCAGGAACAGCCCGCCGAGCAGCAACACCACATCCCGCCCCGAGAAGCTCCGGCCCGCCACCTGCAGCCACGGTTGCACCAGACGCGTGAGCCACACGATCGAGAACAACAGGGCGATGCGCGTCACCATCGCCAGCGCGAGTCCGCCAAGGCGCGCCCGGTGCTGCAGCCGCGCCGGCAGCCGCTGTACCAGGATGGAGAGGAAGATGATGTTGTCGATGCCGAGAACGATCTCGAGCAGCGACAGCGTGATGAACGCCAGCCAGACTTGCGGATCGGCGATCAGCGTACCGGCACTCCGCTACGGCAGGTGATCAAAGGCCGCCTTCTTCACGGTCGGGAACACGTGTTCGGCGGTCAGCCCGAAGTCGAGCGCGATGGCGCTGGAGATGTAGATTGAAGAGTAGGTGCCGGCGATGATGCCGATCAACAGCGCCGCGGAGAAGCCCTTGAGCACCGGACCGCCCAGGAACAGCAGCGCCACCACCACGATGGAGGTGACCACCTTGGTCATGATGGTGCGTGACAGCGTCTGATTGATCGACTGGTCGAGCACCACGTCGGGCGGCGAGCGGCGGTTGGTCTCGAAGCGCTCGCGGATCCGGTCAAACACCACCACCGTGTCGTTCAGCGAGTAGCCGATGACCGCGAGGATCGCCGCCACCACCGCCAGGTCGAACGGCATCTGGGTGATCGCAAAGAAGCCCAGCACCAGGATCGGGTCGTGGATGACTGCGAGGATCGCGCCGAGCGACAGCCGCCAGGTGTGAAAGCGGAACGCGATATACAGGAAAATCAGCACCAGCGTGAAGAACAGCGCCCACATGGCGCTCACCCGCAGCTCGCCCCCCACCTGCGGACCGACGACATCCAGCTGCGCCACCTGGGCGGCCGGGTCGATGCCGGTGAGCGCCGCCTCCAGGCGCGCGCGAATCTCGGTCGCCGTCTGCTTGGGGTCCGGTGGCAGGCGGATGGCGATGTCGCGCGAGGAGCCGAAGTTCTGTACCTGCGGCTCGCGGAAGCCCGCGGCGCTGAGGCGGGTGCGCACCTCATCGACGTTGACGGCGCGCGGGAATCTGACCTCGGCGCTGACGCCGCCGGTGAAGTCGATAGTCAGATTCACGCCGCGCGTGAAGAACGACGCCAGCGACACGATCATGAGCACGGCCGACAGCGTGTACCACACTCTGCGCGTGGCCATGAACGGATAGCTGGTCTGATGGCTGAAAAATTCCACTGCTGGTCCTTGCGGTGCGCCGCCGGTCAGATTGACAGACGCGCGATCTTGCGCCGCCCGCCGTACATGAGGGTGAGCAGCGCACGGCTGCCCATCAGCGAGGTGAACATCGAGGTCGCGATGCCGAGGGTGAGCACGATGGCGAAGCCGCGGATCGGCCCGGTGCCGAACACCCACAGCACCACGCCTGCGATCAGCGTGGTGATGTTGGAATCCGCAATCGCCGAAAAGGCCTTCTCGAAGCCGGCACGGATCGCCGCCTGCGGCGACACGCCCTTGCGGATCTCCTCGCGGATGCGCTCGTAGATCAGCACGTTGGCGTCCACCGCCATGCCGACGGTGAGGATGATGCCGGCGATACCGGGCAGCGACAGCGAGGCGCGCATCATCGACAGCAGCGCCGTCAGCAGCACGACATTGGCGAGCAGCACCAGATCGGCCACCAGGCCGAAGGTGCGGTAATAGATCGCCATGAACAGGAACACGCCCGCCATGCCGACGATCAGCGCGGTAACGCCCTTGTCGATGTTGTCGCGCCCGAGACTGGGGCCCACGGCGCGCTCCTCGATCGGATAGATCACCGTCGCCAGCGAGCCCGAGCGCAGCAGCAGCGCCAGCTCGCGCGCCTCGCCGGCGGCAAGCCCGGTGATCTGGAAGTTGTTGCTGAACACGCCGCGGATGGTGGCGTCGTTGATGACCTCCTCGTCGGTCACATCGCGGGTTACCTTCCTGCCGCCGACCTCGCTCACCTCGCGACGCTTTTCGATCAGCACCACCGCCATGCGTTTGTTGAGGTTCTGGCGCGTGGTCTTCAGCATGTTCTCGCCGGCGCGCGCATCGAGTTTAATGTTCACCGCCGGACCTTCCTGCGACTGGCCGGTGGTGGCGTTGGTGAGCTGGTCACCGGTGGCAATCACCTCGCGCTTCAGCAGCACCGGGCGACCGAAGCGCGTGTGGCTGTAGAGCTTGGAGCCGAGCGGCGCCCGTCCCAGCTGCATCGCCTCGAAGGCGTTGTTCTGCATGTCCTCGAGACGGAACTCGAGGGTCGCCACCCGGCCGAGAATGTCCTTCACTTCGGCCGAGTTCTGCACGCCCGGCAGCTGCACGTTGATGCGGTCGATCCCCTGGCGCTGCACGATCGGCTCGGACACGCCGAGCTCGTTCACACGGTTGCGCAGTGTGGTGATGTTCTGCTGGATCGCGTAGTCCTGGCGCTCACGGATCTGCGCGGGGGTCATGACGCCGGTAATGGCCGAGCCGCTGGCAAGACTCTCGGTGCTGACGGACAACCCCGCCAGCGGCTGATTGAGGGCGTTGCGCGCGGCATTGACGTCGGCTTCGGGAGGCAACAACACGCGCACGGCATTGGGTCGGTCGCTCCCCAACGCGACGGTGATCACGTCCTTCACCGGGATGTTGGCGGCGGCGAGCGCGCGCCGCGCATCCTGCGCGTAGCCTTCGAGCGCCTGGCTGACCGCGGCATTCACGTCGACCTGATAGAGCAGATACAGGCCGCCGCGCAGATCGAGCCCGAGCGGCATCGGGCGCAGGCCGAGCGCGCGCAGCGCTGCCGGCGTGCGCGGCGCAAAAGACAGCGCGGTGATGTAGGTGTCCTTGAGCTGGTCGTTGACGGCGTCGCGCGCCGCCAGCTGATCGGCCACGTTGGCGAAGCGCACCATGAGGCGCCCGCCGTCGATGTAGCTGCGGTCGAAGTGAATACCGCGCTGCCGCAGGAACGTCTCCACCGTCTGCGAGGCCTCCAGGGTCACCGGGTTGTGGTCCTTGCGCGCCACCTGCAGCGCGGGGTCCTCGCCGAACACATTCGGCAGCGCGAACAGCGTGGCCAGCAGCAGCACGGCCGCCACCAGGATGTATTTCCAGCGGGCGTATTCGAGCATGTTCAGGCGCTCTTCAGGGTGCCCTTGGGCATCAGCTGGGCGATCTGGACCTTCTGCACCTTGACGCGCACGCCGTCGGCGATCTCGAGGGTAATGAAGGTGTCGCCAACATCGGTGACCCGGCCGAGCAGGCCTCCGGTGGTCACCACCTCATCCCCGGCGGCGAGCTTCGACACCAGCGCCTGGTGCTCCTTGGCGCGCTTCTGCTGCGGACGGATCAGCATGAAATAAAACAGGGCGATGAACGCCGCCATGAGCAGCGCGAACTGGAACTGCCCGCCGGGGGCGCCGGGTGTCGCCTGTGCCCAGGCGTCGGGGATCAAGGCATTCATGTACGCGGTCCGGGAAGCGAAAAGGGCGGCATTATGCCACAGCACCGGCGGCGCGCCGGCCTGTGAGGAATCCCCGGCCCCAGGCCGCCAGATCGCCCGCGGCGATGGCGGCGCGCAGCGAGCGCATCAGCCCCATGTAGAAGTGCAGGTTGTGGATGGTGTTGAGCCGCGAGCCCAGGATCTCGTTGCAGCGGTCGAGATGGCGCAGGTACGCACGACTGTAGTTGCGGCAGGTGTAACAGTCGCAGGCGGCGTCGACCGGCGAGAGATCGTCCTGGTAGACGCTGTTGCGGATGTTCATGACCCCGGTCGAGGTGAACAGGTGCCCGTTGCGGGCGTGACGCGTCGGCATGACACAGTCGAACAGGTCGATGCCGCGCATCACGGCCGCCACGATGTCCTGCGGCCGGCCGACGCCCATGAGATAACGCGGCAGTCCGGCCGGCATGTGCGGCACCAGCGACTCGAGCACAGCCAAGCGCTCCTCCTCGGGCTCCCCGACCGCGAGCCCGCCGACCGCCAGGCCCGGCCAGTCGAGGCGCAGCAACGCCTCCAGCGAGGCGAGCCGCAGCGCTGCGTGCATGCCGCCCTGCACGATCCCGAACAGTCCCCCGGGCGCATCAGGCGCGTCGGCGCGGTAGTAGTGAGCGTGGCTGCGCGCTGCCCAGCGCATGGAGCGTTCCATGGACTCGCGCGCCTCGCCCTCGGTGGCCGGATGCTCGGTGCAATCATCCAGCGCCATGGCGATGTCCGAGCGCAGCGCCAGCTGCACATCCATGCAGTCTTCCGGGGTGAGCCGCACTTCGCGGCCGTCGAGCGGCGAACGAAAGCGTACCCCCTCCTCGGTGATGCGGCGCAGGCTCTTCAGGCTAAACACCTGGAAGCCGCCGGAATCGGTGAGGATCGGGTGTTGCCAGTGCATGAAACGGTGCAGCCCGCCATGCGCGGCGACGATGGCGGGGCCGGGACGCAGCATGAGGTGGAAGGTGTTGCCCAGAATGATCTGGGCGCCCAGTCCCTCGAGCTCCTCGGGCGTCATCGCCTTGACCGTGCCATAGGTGCCTACCGGCATGAATGCCGGGGTCTCGACCACGCCGTGAGCGGTCACGAGCCTGCCGGTGCGCGCGGCGCCGTCGCTCGCCTGCACGGTGAAGGTCGGCCTCAAGCGCGCTCCGGTGTGACCAACATGGCGTCCCCGTAGCTGAAGAAGCGATAACGCGCCCGCACCGCGTGCGCGTAGGCGGCGAGCACCCGGCGGTGGCCGGCGAAGGCGCACACCAGCATGAGCAGTGTCGACTCGGGCAGATGGAAGTTGGTCAGCAGTACATCGCTCACCTGAAACTGAAAGCCCGGCGTGATGAACAGTCGCGTGTCCCCTGACCAGGGAGCCAGGGCGCGCGCGGGCGCCGCGCCGCCGTTGGCGGCCAGGGCCGCGGACTCGAGCGCGCGCATCACCGTGGTGCCCACGGCCACTACACGGCCGCCGCAGGCGCGCGTGCGCGCGATCGCCTCGCAGGTCGCCGCGCTCACCCGGGCCCGCTCGGCATGCAGGGCATGCGCCGCGATGCTCTCGGTGCGCAGCGGCTGAAAGGTTCCCGCGCCGACGTGCAGGGTGACCTGCGCACGGCTCACGCCGCGCTCTGCCAGCGCGGCGAGCAGCGGCTCGTCGAAGTGCAGGCTGGCGGTGGGAGCTGCGACCGCGCCGGGCTCGCGCGCAAAGATGCTCTGGTAACGCTCGCGGTCAGTGTGATCGGCGCGCCGGCGGATGTACGGCGGCAGCGGCACCTCGCCCCAGCGTTCGAAGAATTCCAGTGCCGGAGCCGGCAGCGCGATGCGCCACAGCTCATCCTCGCGCCTGAGCACCCGCACCGTACCGCCCGCGGTCTCAACCTCGAGCCCCTCCCGAATGGGCTTGCTGGCGGCGAGCTGTGCCAGCGCCTCGAACCCCGCGAGGTCGCGCTCGAGAAGAATCTCCACGCGTCCACCGGAGGGTTTCACGCCCACGAGGCGCGCGGCGACCACGCGCGTGTCGTTGAGCACCAGCAGGTCGCCGCGCTGCAGAAGTCCGGGCAGATCCCGCACCGCACGGTCCGAGAGCGCTCCGCTCGGCCCGTCGAGCACCAGCATGCGGCTCGCCGAGCGCTCGGCGAGCGGCACCTGGGCAATCAACTCCTCGGGCAGATCGTAGGAAAAATCCTGGCGGCGCACGCGCGCATGTTACACGCAGCGCCTGGGCGCACCCCGTGCTTCAGAGGATCAACACCCTGCGTGTCGGTTCGGAGCGCTCGTGCGGCGATCCGTCGCGCCACATCGTGTCCTTGTGGATCCGTCCCATGTTCTCGGGAAGCGTCGCGTCAACCTCCAGCGTCTTGTGCTGACGGATGATACGCAGCGTGAATTTCTCCCCCGGCTGATAGGAGCTCAGGATGCGGGTGGCATGGGAGCCGCTCGTGGGCTGACGCCCGTCGATGGCAAGAATCACGTCCCCGTCCTCGAGCTTCACGGCCCCGTCAGGGGGTGCGCGCACGACCAGCACCCCCTGTTCGCTGCCAAAGTAACTGCCGAGACGCGGCGTGAGTGTCGCCAGCTCCATGTCCATGAGCGGCCCATGGAACAGGAAGGCACCCTGAAACTCGGGAAACGTTCCGAAGCCCAGATCGGGCAGGTCGCGAACGCTCGCCAGCACACTCGGTCCGGGCCGTGCCGTGACCGTGAAGTCGCGTGTCTTGCCGTCGCGCGACACGCGCACGCTCACCTTGGCGTCCGGTTTGACGTCGCGCATGATGCGGACTACCTGGCGCGCCGGCTCCTCGTCCTTCAGCTCGGTCCCGTTCACCGCCACGATCAGGTCGCCGACGTGAATGCCGGCTTCCGCGGCAGGTCCCCCCGGACTCACCTCGCGCACGCGCGCGCCCGCAGCACCCACGGCCGGTTCCAGCTGCACCCCGATGATGGCGTGACCGGCTTCAACGAAAGGCATGACACGATCGATCACCGTCCCGCTCAGCTGCGAGGACAGCCGCGCCACATCGTGCGCCGCCTGCTCGAGTCTCTTGCGGGCCGCCTCGAGCTGCGCGTCGAGATCGGCGTCCCTGTCGGGCCGGACCGTGGCCGGCGGCACCGGCGGCGGCGCGGGCGCCGGAGCTGCGAGGCAGGCCGCGGCGGCCGTTGCGCCAGCGGCGATCCCCACGATGAGCCAGGACGGGTTCAGGTAGAACTTTTTCACGTTCGCTCCTCGTTTTCAGCGCGACTCATCGGCCAGGGTTTCCGCGTAACGCACCTGCACCAGCGCTCCGACCAGGCGCGTGCGCGCCTGCTGCAGGGCCAGCAGCCGCGCAGGCTGCGCCTGATCCAGGCGCGCGGCGCTCAGCAGGTCATCGACCTGCGCGATGCGATCCTCGAGCCCGGTCACCGCCGCACGCGTACCCACATGTACGACGGCCGGCTCGCTCGGCAGGCTCGCCAACCAGTGCTCCATGGCGGCGGTGTGCGCGGCCAGCGGCTGCGTCGCTTCCGGGGCAAGGCGCGCGGCTGCCACGCTCGCCGGGCGCGGGGGCGTCGGGGACCAACCGCCCAGGCGCGTCCACACCGCGACGACGCCCAGCGCGAGCACGGTAGCCGCCGCGAGCGCCCGGGCGCCGGCCAGCCCCGGTCCGGGCCGCGTACGCGTGCCCGAACGGCGTTGAAATTCGCTCCAGTCGTACGGCTGCGCCGCCTCGTCCGGCATCTCACGCAGGCGGCGGGCGAGCGAGCGCTGTTGATCTAGATCAGGGTGCATGACGGGCGGTTTTCCTGCGGCTCGAACCAGGCACGCAGCCGCACATGCGCGCGCGCCAGCTGCGACTTGGAAAAACTCACGCTGCGCCCGAAGGCGCAGGCAATCTCCTGGTGGGAGTAGCCCTCCACTTCGTACATCCACACGACCGCACGCGCCGTGGGTGCGAGAGCCGCCAGGGCACGCTCGAGGTCGATGGATTCGCCCCGGTAGCCCGGCGTCACCAGGGCAGCCCCGGCGGCGGCCACCCCGAAGTCAGCCGGGTCCAGGGACAGGCACAAACGCTTCCACGGCGAACGCAGGTACATCAGGCAACGGGAAATCGCGATCTGCCGCAGCCAGGCCCCGAGTGGGGCCTCGCGGCGAAACTGCGGCAAGCGTTCGTACAAGATCATCATCGTGTCCTGGAACAGGTCCTCTGACACCACACGCTGCCCAACGATGCGGCGGATCAGTGTCAGGGTCGCGGGCGCCACGGCGGCATAAATCGCCCGCCGCGCCTCCTCATCCCCGGCGCACGCGCGCGCCAGCACCGCATCGGGAACGGTGATTTCCACCAGTCGGGTCACGGGTTGTTTAGATGCGCGAGCGCGGCAAAAGGTCGCAGACCTGCGCCACTTTCGAACACCAGTCATCCACCGGGCGCGCTGACATACCCTTCCCGATCGCGGGGCCCTATACTGCGGCGCGCACCCGGTTCTGGAATAACACTCGATGCCCGAGTGGCGGAATTGGTAGACGCAGCGGACTCAGACCAACGACTTGAGCCCTCGCGGAGAAATCCCCGAGGTGAAGCCCGTCAAACTCGGTGAAGGCCCTTAGCGCTTCTAAGCACGAGCTGATGCCGAGCCAAGCCCTCGCAAGTGCGAAGGAAGGTGTAGAGAGCAGACGGCGGGCACCTACGGCCTACAAGGCTACGGTGAAGGCGTGCTCCAGACCACGAACCCGGGTCGGTGTTCCGCTCGGGGCGGCGAAAGCCGAAGTGGCAGGAAAATCCGCCGCCTTTAAAAGCGTGTCGGTTCGACTCCGACCTCGGGCACCATCAACAGGCGGCACGGCTGCAGCGCCGGCAGGCGGCTCGGCGCAAAACGAGGCGTGCTCCAGGTAAACACGTACGGGTTTCACCGCCTGTCGCCTTGCGCCGACGTTTGGCGCGCGACTGGAGCCATGTCATTGTTAGTAAAAGAAGGGTCTCAACCGGGAGGATTTCGATGCGTGCGGGTTGCGCCTGCGTTCTCTGGTCTTTGCTCCTCGCAGGCCTTAGCGCGTGCGGTCAGGTGGGCACGCACGTGCTGTCGCAGCCCGACACGCCCTCTGCAGTCGGCCCGTCGATCGCGACGCAGCCCACCGACCAGGTCATCAAGGTCGGCGACCAGGCGACATTCGCGGTCGCCGCGACGGGCTCCGCGCCCCTGTCCTACCAGTGGCAGCAAAACGGCGCCAGCATCGCAGGCGCGACGGCCGCAAATTACACAACACCCGCCGCGATCCCTGACAACGACGGCGACACGTTCGCCGTCATCATCAGCAATTCTGCCGGCAGTGTGGCCAGCTCGAGCGCCAGGCTCTCGGTAACGGCCATCGCGCCGTCGATCACGACGCAGCCCACCGATCAGAGCATCACGACCGGCCAGACCGCCACCTTCAGCGTTGTGGCCGGCGGCACCGCGCCCCTGTCCTACCAGTGGCAGAAGAACGGCACCGCCATCACCGGCGCCACTTCCGCCAGCTACACCACGCCCGCCGCGACGACCGCGGACAACGGGGTGACTTTCGCGGTGGTGGTCAGTAACTTCGCCGGCAGCGCCACCAGCGGCGGCGCGAAGCTCAATGTGGCCGCGCCCGGCGGCCCCGTCGCACCCTCGATCACGGTGCAGCCCGCCGACCAGAGCATCCAGGCAGGGCAGCCGGCGACCTACTCCGTGACCGCCACCGGCACCGCGCCGCTCTCCTACCAGTGGCGCAGGAACGGCACGGCCATCGCCGGCGCCACTTCCGCCAGCTACACCACGCCCGCGCAGACCACCGCCGACAGCGGGGCCACTTTCACAGTAGTGATCAGTAACTCCGCCGGCAGCGTCATCAGCCGCGCGGCCCGCCTCACCGTCACCGCGGTGGCCCCCACCATCACCACCCAGCCGGCGGATCAGAGCATCCGCGCGGGACAGACGGCCACGTTCAGCGTCGTGGCCTCCGGAACCGCGCCACTCTCCTACCAGTGGCGCAAGAACGGCGCGGCGATCGCGGGCGCCACTTCCGCCAGTTACACCACCCCCGCCGAGACCACCACCGACAACGGCGCGACCTTTGCCGTCGCGGTCACGAACTCCGCCGGCAGTGTCACGAGTCGCAGCGCCCGCCTCACGGTCGGCCCGGCTCTCACCCAGGGCACGGACGTGGTGACGTACAAGAACGACCTCGCCCGTACCGGCCAGAACCTGGCGGAAACGGCGCTGACGCTCGCGAACGTGAACGCGACGAGCTTCGGGAAGCTGCGCTTCCTGTCCACCGACGGCAAGGTGGACGCCCAGCCGCTGTACCTGTCGGCGCTCACTGTGGGCGGAGCGACGCACAACGTGGTGTTCGTGGCCACCGA
>Ga0137409_10000207_pt1 | contig 60973 bp, 59 predicted proteins | sample CZODoug1_16funga_FD_122059 | JGI IMG/M metagenome (GOLD analysis project Ga0137409, IMG submission 122059) | Vadose zone soil fungal communities from Angelo Coast Range Reserve, California, USA - CZODoug1_16fungal (Hybrid Assembly) | ecosystem: Environmental > Terrestrial > Soil > Vadose zone... | reverse complement strand
CTCGAAGGCCCTCTCCCACATCTCGACACTTCATCTCTCGTACAGTTGCGCCCCCGTTTGAATCGGCGATGCTTGTGACACAAAACCCGAAGTGGAAGTCCCGCGTGCTGAGGAACGTTCAGCTCCGGCGACCTTGAATCGCTATCGAGATGGGCTGCGAATGAACAGTTATCAGCGTTCGTTCCCGTTCGACGGATTAGTTTCAGGCATCAGGAACCACAGCAGGAGCACAGCGGCTAGAGCCACCGCTGCGATGCCGAGAAATCCCGCCGCGTGGCCGAGGCTGCTGGCCACGAGGCTTGAAAGTGTCGTGCTGAGCGAAGCGCCGACTCCGGAGATCGTCCCGACGAAGCCCTGCGCCAGATTGAACCGGCCGGTACCCTTTGTGAGGTCGGCGACGATCAGTGTCGTGAGCACGCCAAGCATTGTCCCGCTAACGCCGTCGAGTACCTGAGCGGCAATAAGAATCATTGGATCGGTTGTCCAAGCGAACAGCAACGCACGGACCGGCAGGGCGGCGAATCCGACAAGCAGAAGCGGCCGGCGACCCAACTTCGCCCGCCGTCCCGCCCACGGCGCCATCAGCGCCACGATCACCTGCGGGACGATGATCAATGCCGAGACGATGAGCGATGAAAGAGATACCCTGCCGTAGACCAGCGCCTCGCCGGCGAGTGGCAGCATCGACGCGTTGGCCATCTGGAACAAAAACACGCAGCCTGCAAATATCAGCAGGCTGCGGTTCTTCCAGAGGTTCCGGTGCCGTGCTCTCGGCGGTGCGCTCGGCCCCCGATGATCCGGGACGCCACAGGCGCGGCCGAAGTGGATGTCCGAAGGCTGGATGCGGCCGAGTGCGAAGAGGAGCGGCAGCACCAGTGCCGCGGCGGCGAGGAATATCGCGCGATACGACAGGAAATAGCCGATCAGGCCCATAAGGCCAGCGGCTACCACCCCTCCCGTCGATGCGAAGCGCTGATTGCGTCCGAGTCGTTCGCCAAGCGCGGCGTGGCCGACGAGGCCAAGGCTGATGGCCGCGATCGCCAACCCCAGGAACCCGCCGGTGATCGCTTGGAGCACCAAAGCGGTCAACACCAGCGGGAAACTTGGCCAACATGCAATAATGAGTGCGGCGGCTGCAACCATAGTGGCACCTAGTGCGACCACTATTCGCTTCGACCGAATAGTATCGAGCAATTGACCAGCGGGTAGTTGAGTCAGCAATCCAGCGAACCCGGCTGCCGTCAGCACAAAGCCGATGTTCTGTTGGGTCCAATCTTGCTCGGCCAGAAACACGGCGACGAAGGGCCCAAAGCCCGACAATGCTCCGGCCAGAAGCAAGTTGACGGCGTCGAGGCCGCGCAAGCTGGCATCGGAAGGCGATGGTTCAGTTGTGTCCGATACTCCCACGGAATTCGCAGCGACGACCATGATGTTCAGGCTCCGGCAATTGGTCACGAAGGCTCCCGCAATGGGTATCCTGCCGCAGCGCCGGCGGGAAATTGCGGTCGCCGCCAAAGCGAGGCTCGGGCGGGATCGACCTCACGCTCCCGTCGCGCCCCCGGACAGCGCGATACTCATTCTCTCCACCGCGTCGGTCTTCCCCTTCAGTACCTTGAAGATTGTGTCCTTGCCGTCCCGCCAGAAGCGGATATCAAAGCGCCGCCTCCCCAGCCGCAGATCGGACAGCGTCACGTCCGGCAGCCAGTCCGGCAGCGCGGGATCGACATACAGCTTGCCGCGCGGTGCATCCTGCTGCAGGCCCAGCATCGCCTGTAGCAACATGAACGGCGTACCCGCCGCCCAGGCCTGGGGCACATTGGCACCCAGGTACTGCACCGGGAAACTCGTGGGATCGCGCTGCAGCCCGCCATACAGCTCCGGCAATTGGTTCAGCAGGAAATGGCTCGCCGCGCCACTGATGTCGCGCGCCACTGCCGCGGCCTCGGCGGCGAATCCGTAGCGCCGCATACCCAGCGCGATCAGCGAGTTGTCGTGCGGCCACACCGCCCCTGTCTGATAGTTGTATGGATTGAACGAGGGATGGTCCGCCGAAAGGGTGCGGATGCCCCACCCGCTCCACATGTCCTTGCGCATCAGCCGCTTCACCACCTGCTCGGCACGTTCCGGCGCGATGATGCCCGACCACAGGCACTGCCCAACATTGGATACGACCGACAGCACCTTTTTCTTCTCGCCGTCCAATGCGAAGGCATAGAAGCCGGATTTCTCGTCCCAGAACGCATCGTTGAACCTCTTGAACAGCGCCGCCGCCTTTTTGCGCAACGCGTTGGCGCGCCGCTTGTTGCCCAGCTCATCGTAAATCTCAGCCATGCGCAGCCAGGCGTCGTAGACATAGCCCTGCAACTCGCACAACGCCTTCGGCCCTCGCACCAGCGTGCCGTCCGGATACATCACGGAATCCCCGGAATCTTTCCACGCCATGTTCTCGTAGCCGGCCGCCGAGCGCGTCTGGTATTCCTGGAATCCGTCGCCGTCGCGATCGCCGTATTTGTCGATCCAGGTCGACCCCCACAAGAGCCTCAAGGTGGGGATCGTACTCGCGATGCTCCTGGGTCCCCTCGGCCTGTTCTACGTGAGCTTTCTGAGCGGCGTGGTTGCGTTCTTCACAGTGATCCCGCTCGCGCGCTGGCTTACGCCGCCAACCGCTTACGCGCTCGGCGGGCGGATCGAGCTTGTGTGGGTGGCCCTTGGCCTGACCTGGTGCATCACGGTCCCGTGGGCGATCGCCGGCGTGCTCCGGCACAATCGAAAGATCGATCGGTAGAACCACGCTCAGTCGGTCTTCTGCCAAGCGGGTCGAGCCCGGCGATCCTGTCGCGCTCCAAAAGAGGATCCAACCACCGCTTGGAGAGCTTTTCCTGAACGGAATTTTGCCGCAGCCGCGCGTTCAAGTTCTCGAAGTCGACGCCCTCGATCTGCGCCAATACGTGTTCGTCCGGGTCGACACGCGGCAGGGCAGGGGCCACCACGAGCACGTGCGGACCGCCGGAGCGCACTCGAAGTTCGGCGTGCCGCTGTTCGAGATCGCTCGGCGTGCCAGAGAAGTCCGGCCAACCCGGTATCGACCTGCGCGCGCTCGACGCACGGCTCGGCGAGATCAAGCAGGGCCACTAACTGCGTTCGTCCGCTCCGCGTGAGGGGCGAGTCACTCCGCCGCCTGCGGCGCGGTCGCCGCCGGATCGCGCGGCGGCGGCCTGCAGAACGGCACGAGCACCAGCGCGGCGACGACGATCCACGCCATCAGCCGAAAGACGTCGTTGAAGGCAAGCGTTAGGGCTTCGCGTCCGACGACCCGCGCAAGCTCGCCTTGGGCGACGAGGAGCGCGTGCGCGCTGTCCGACACGACGGCAGACGCGCGCGCCGCAACGGCGGCGACGAGCTCGGCCGCGGCGCGGCCCGGCTGGCCGAGCGCCACAGCGAGCCCCAACGCGTTGCCGCGTGCGTAGTCCTGCAGCCACGTGGTCACGGTCGCGATGCCGATCGCGCCGCCGAGGTTTCGCATCAAGTTGAACAGCCCCGACGCGTAGCGGAGCTCCGCCGCGGCGAAGCCCGCGAGCGCGAGATTTACGGCCGGCACTATGCACAGCATGATCGCGAAGCCGCGCAGGGCTTGCGGCCCGAGCAGCGCCGCGAACCCCCACTCGCTCGTGAAATGCGACGTCCACCAAAGACTCGCGGCGAATAGGCCAAGCCCCGCCGTGATCATCAGACGCGGGTCGATACGCTGCGACAACCGCGCGGCGACGACCACGCTCGCGATCTGAGCGATGCCGGTGACGACGACGGTCTCGCCGATCTCGAGGCTGTCGTAGCCGCGGACTCGGCCGAGGTATAGGGGCACGAGATAGGTCGCGGAGTACAGGCCGAAGCCGATGGCGAGATTGAACGCGCACGCGAACACGAACGTCGCGCTCTTGAAGGGCGTCAGCCGCACGATCGGCCCCTTGGAATTGAACGAACGCTCGAGAAACAGCAGGAACGCCACGAACGACAGCCACGCCGCCGTCGCGATTCCCGCATCACCGAGCCAATCGTGCTTCGGTCCTTCCTCGAGGACGTACTCGAGGCCGCCGAGGAACACCGCCATCGAGAGCAAGTGGGCGTAGTCGATGCGCTTCAGCATGGTGAGGTTGGCCGCGTCGACGCGGATCAGGAGCGCGGACAAGGCGGTGACCAAGATACCCGGCACGATGTTGATGTAGAAGATCCAACGCCAACCGGCCGCTTCTGTGAGCCAACCGCCGACGGTCGGACCCAGCGTCGGGGCGAGCACGGCAATCATGCCGAGGATCGCAGGGATCATCGCGCGCTGTTTGCCGGCGAACAGAGCGAATCCGGTAGCGAAGACCGTGGGGAGCATCGCCCCACCGACGAAGCCTTGGATCACCCGAAACGCGATCAGCGAATCGATGTCCCACGCGAGTCCGCAGAGCGCGCTCGACACCACGAACAAGCCCGCGGACAGCGTGAATAGCCAGCGCGTCGAGAGCGCCTGGGCGAGGAAGGCGGCGAGCGGGATCATGACGAGCTCGGCCATCAGGTAGCCGGTCTGCACCCAACTGATCTCGTCCGGCCCCGCGGCTACGCCGGCCTGCACTTCGTTGAGCGAGGCGGCAACGATCTGGATATCGATCAGTGCCATGAACTGACCGAACGCCATGACGCCGAAGATCAAGTACTTCTGCGCGGTCGACAGAGCGCCCGGAGCGACGATGGCACCGCGCGGGCGCGGCGCTCGAGTTGCAGGACCTGGGCCGCCCGTGGCAGCGCGGGCATCTTGCGGCGAGGCAGCGCTATTCATCGAGACCTCTTGCAACGGCTAACGTTCATAGTATGATGTCCGTCATACTACACCGGGACGAGCGCGATGCGCTACGGCGAAGAGCACAAGGCAAAAACACGCGACAAGGTCCTCAAGGCTGCCGCCAAGGCGATCCGCGCGGACGGTCCGCACCGCGTCGGTGTCGCAGGCTTGATGAGCAAAGCGGGTCTCACTCACGGCGGCTTCTACGCCCACTTCCCCTCGAAAGACGCGCTGATCGCCGCGGCGATCGAGCAGATGTTCGCCGAAAGCCGCGAGCGGTTCTTGCGCGAGACCGAGAATCGCGAACCGGCTGACGCGCTTGCGAACTACATCGATTTCTATTTGTCGGCACGGCACCGCGACGCGGTCGGTGATGGCTGTCCGATTTCATCCCTCGCGGGCGACGTTCGGCGCGTGTCCAAGCACGCGCGCAAGTGCTTCGCAGGCGGCGCAGCGCGGCTGAGTGCACGTCTGGCGGATTCGCTGCGTGCGCTCGGCAACGGAGACCCCGACGGCACTGCCAGCTCGATGCTCGCCGAGATGGTCGGCGCGCTCACGCTCTCACGGGGCGAGCCCGATCCCGCGCGCTCGGATTCGATCCTGGCCGCCTCGCGAGCTGCCCTGAAACGCCGACTCGGTCTGCGGGAGAATCCGTCATGAGCGAACCCAGCGGCGCTGTGAGCGCACGTCCCGCCGAGACACCCGTCAACGCTCCCGCGCTCGGGCCGAGCGCGGCGTCGTCGTTGGCGACCAAGCTCGGCACGCGTTGGAAAGCCTTGGCGGCGGTCGGCGGCGCTCTCGTCCTCGCCGCGGCCGGAGCGCTCTACATCCTTGCTCCGAAGTCGGCCGAGTCGACCGACAACGCCTACACGCAGGCGGATAGCTCCCTCGTCGCGCCGAAGGTCCGCGGCCTCGTGGCGGCGGTGCTCGCCGAGCACAACGAGTTCGTGCGCGCCGGAACACCGCTCGTGCGCATCGACTCCGAGGAGTTCGATGCCCGTGTGGCCTCCGCCACGGCCATTCTGCAAAACGCCGCCGCCGCCGTCGGGGCCGCTCGCGCAGCGCTCGTCTCGCTCGACGCCGAACAGGGTCTCGCCGACGCCAACCTGCGCGCGGCGGAGAGCTCGGTGCGCGCAGCGGCCGCGCAAGGCAACCTCGCCGGCGCCAACCGACGCCGCTACGACAACCTCGTTGCAAGCGGCGCGGTATCTCGACTCGCGGCGGACCAGTTCGGTGCTACAGCGGTATCGGCCGACGCCGGGACCGATCGTGCACGCGCCGAGGTCGATGTCGCGCGCAACCAAGCGGCCGTGACGCATGCCAAACGCGCGATCCTCGCAGCGAACGTGCAGCAGGCCGAAGCTGCGGTCGCGAGCGCGAGCGCGGCGCTCGAACTCGCACGTCAGGATCAGGAGCACACAACGATTCGTGCACCGATCGACGGCGTGGTGGGCGATCGGCAAGTCGCGGTCGGCGACTACGTGCAGCCCGGGACGCGGCTGCTCACGATCGTGCCGGCATCGCTCTACGTCGTGGCGAACTTCAAGGAGACGCAGACCGCGCGCATGCGCGCCGGGCAGCCGGCCGCGGTGGAGCTCGACGCGCTTCCGGGAGTCACGCTCACCGGCCGCGTCGAAAGCTTCGCACCCGGCTCCGGATCACAGTTCGCGCTGCTGCCGTTCGAGCCCGGTACCGGCAACTTCACGAAAATCGTGCAGCGGGTACCGGTACGGATTCGCTTCGACGCCGACCAAGCCTCGCTCGCAACGCTGCGGCCGGGTCTCTCCGCGACAGTGACGGTGCGGCTTGCGGACGTTCCCGCGATCGGCCGCGGCGCAGCGCCGTACCCGATCGCCACGACGTCGTTTGCCGGCGAGGCGGTCGACCGCTAAGACCACGTGGCTCGACGCCTACCCCACGCGATCGGAGAATCCGCGTCAGTCCGCGCCGGGCGGCATTACCGCTTCTGAAGGCGCTTCAAGAACACCTGCATCTCCTTTGCGGCTTGCCGGTCCCCGCCCCGCCCCGCGACTTCGAGCTCACTTCAGGCGGGATGCGATCTTGTCGAGGCCCGCCTGCGTGCAGACCTCATCCTTGTCGCCGCCGGGCGCGCCCGATACCGACATCGCACCGATGATCTCGCCGCCCACCTTGATGGGCAGTGCACCGCGACGCGCGGTACCGATCTTGGCGTCGGCCTTCACTTCCGCATCCAATGCCGCATCCGTCTTGACGCGATCGGCGATCTCACCGCTCGGCACCTTGTACTTGATGGTGGCCGACGTCTTGGTGAGACCGATCATCTGCGTGCGCTCGGCAGCACCGTCCGCGGCCAGCATCGCGACCGGCACGCCGGCGGAATCGACCACGGTGGCCGTGGTCTTGTAGCCATTCGCGAGGCAAACGGCGATCGCGGTCTGCGCGGCCTCGACCGCCAGCGCCAGCGCCGGGCCGCGAGCGCGGGGCGGAGCAGGCGGCGGTGCGCCGGGGGCAGCCGTCGGAGCCTGCGCCTGCGCCATTGCCGAGGCGGCAGCGACGCTGGCACAGAGCGCCAGGAAGAGACGAGTGCGTGTCTGCATGACGAGGTGTCCTTGTATGGGTGATCTCAGAAGTAAGTCTGCAACGATTTCGCGTCGTAGTCGCGTAATTCGTGGTGGCGGCCGCCTTTGACCTTCAACACCCACTCCGGGTCTTGCAACACGGCGCGGCCCACTGCGACGAGGTCGAACTCGCCGCGATCGAGGCGTTCGATCGTCTCATCGAGCTTGCTCACGCTCGAGCCTTCGCCGCGAAACGCGCCGATGAACTCGGAGCTCAGTCCGACGGAGCCGACGCTGATCGTTGGCAGCCCCGATAGCTTCTTGACCCAGCCCGCGAGGTTCAGTCCATTCGGCCCGTCGACGGCAGGAAACTCCGGCTCGAGGATGCGGCGCTGCGAGCAATGAATGGCGTCGACACCCGCGTCGGCGAGCACCCGAACCCAGCGCTCGAGCTCCTGCGGCGTGGGCGCAACTTTCGCTGCGAACTCGCCCGACTTCCATTGCGAGATACGAATGCTGATCGGTAGCTCGCCCACCGCGAGCCGACAACGGCGGATCACCTCGGCGGCGAATTCAGCACGCTTTTCTACTGAGCCGCCGAAACGGTCAGTGCGTTGATTGGTGCGCTCCCAGAAGAATTCGTCGATCAGATAGCCGTGCGCGCCGTGGAGCTCGATGCAATCGAAGCCGAGACGCTTGGCATCGCCCGCGGCATCGGCATACGCCTGCGCCATGTCGAGCACTTCGGCTTCGCTGGGCTCGTCGGCGACTTTCTCTCCCTTCAAGGTGATGCCCGAGGGCCCATCGGACGGCGCTTCCGGGAAATGTCCCGTACCGGGCTTGCGACTCATGCCCTGATGCCAGAGCTGCGGACCCATCTTGCCGCCCGCAGCATGTACGGCATCGATCACACGCTGCCAGCCTGCGAGCGGCTGTTCTCCCCAGAACAGCGGAATGTTGGCGTCATTGGACGCGCCTTTGCGGCGTGTGAGCGTGCCCTCGGAAAGAATGAGACCGACTTCGCCTGCTGCGCGCCGCGCGTAGTAGGCGACGTTATCATCGTTGGGGAACGCGCCAGGCGAACGTGCGCGCGTCATCGGCGCCATCACGATGCGATTTTTGAGCTCCAAGCCGCGAATGCGGAAGGGGCGAAAGAGGGGAGAGACGTCGGTCATGCGGAGTCGCTTCCGTCCGGAGTTGAGTGCTGCGCGTAAAGCAGCGCAGCAAGTCTAAGGCATTCGCAGCTCACAGTTGGCGGCAGCGTGGAATCCTGCGCGTCGGCGCGGTTACGCGTGAACCGGTAGGTCGCGCGGAACAGCGGCGCGCTCCGGTCAGGCGAAGATCGGCCACGGCTCGTCGCGCGTACCCGCCTCCCAGTTGTTGTGCCGGCCGTCCCAGTGCTTGACCTTCAGGTCGGCCGGGTCAACGTCGTCGAGCGCGTTCAAGCTCACCGAGACATAGGCGCCGCCGACTTGCTCCAAGTAGCCGCGGCCGAAGCACGTGATGCCGCAGGTCTTGCAGAAGTAGCGCTTGGCGGTCTTGCCGCCCCACTCGTAGAAGCTCAGGTTCGACTCGTCCGACAGCAGCCGGAACGCCTCGGGCTTCACGAGGCTCGTGATCGCGCCGAGTTTCGTGCAGACCGTGCAGTTGCACATCCCGCCGCTGGTCGCGTCGACCTCGGCCTCGAATCGCACCGCGCCGCAATGACAGCTGCCGGCATGCTTGCTCGGTCCCTTCGATGTCTGTGCCATGGGAATGGTCTCCTGGGTTTGTTTCGGTGCGAAAGCGAAGCTAACACCGTTACCTGACAGGCGCTGTCAGGTTTGAGGTGCGCGACGGACCGGCGCTGAGCCCTAGTGGTGCCACGGCGCGACAAATTCGGCGCCCGCCCGCCGGTATTCACGACACTTGGTCAGTGATACCGTGGTCCATAACTGCGACTCTGGGAGCCTTGGAAGCCGGTGGAATTGGCCATCTTGAACCCGTCGCCATGAACAACGCGGGGCCCTCGTCGGACCGCGTCGTCGTAGGTCTCGGCGCCTCGGCCGGCGGATTGGCCGTACTCAAGACTTTCTTCCAGCACGTTCCTGAAGAGACGGGCATGACCTTCGTGGTGGTCATGCACCTGTCGTCGGAGCACGAAAGCCATTTGGCCGAGCTTCTGCAGCCGTTCATCAAGATGCCGATAACGCAGGTTACCGAAACGGTCGAGATGCTGCCCGACCATGTCTACGTCATTCCGCCCGGCTGCAATTTATCCGCGATCGACTCCCATCTGCGTACGACGGATCTCGAGCGGCAGCGTCGACAGCGAGCACCGATAGATCATTTCTTTCGTACGCTCGGCGCCACGCACGACGGCAAGGCCGTGGGCGTCATCTTGAGTGGTACGGGGTCGGACGGAGCGCTGGGCATCAAGGCGATCCGGGAAAGCGGCGGACTCACGCTCGTCCAGGATCCGGCGGAAGCAGAATACGACGGCATGCCGCGAGCGGCGCTCGCGACGGGGCTGGTGGATCGCGTCCTGCCGGCGTCCCAGCTGCCGGAAGCGATCATGGCCTATACGGAAACGCGGCCGAATCTGCCCACGCTGCCGGGGGAGAGCCCCACGAGCGGCGAGATCGAGAGGCAGGTCGGTCAGATTCTCGCCCGCGTGCGTGCGCGCACCGGACGCGACTTCAGCCGCTACAAGTCCTCGACGGTGGTGCGACGTATCCAGCGTCGCATGCAGCTCAATCAGATCGAGAGTCTCGAGGCGTACGACGCGTTGCTGGCGCGCACACCGTCCGAGGCGACCGGCCTCGGCGACGATCTACTGATCACGGTGACGAACTTTTTCCGCGATCCCGAAGTCTTCGCCGTGCTCGAGCGCGAGGTCGTGCCCAAGCTCTTCGCGGGCAAGACCTCGGACGACGAGATCCGGGTCTGGATCGCGGGCTGCTCGACGGGCGAGGAAGCTTATTCGTTCGCGATGCTGCTGCTGGAGCATGCTGCTCGCATCGACGATGCGCCACGGATTCAACTTTTCGCGAGCGATCTGCACGAAGAGTCGTTGGCCAAAGCGAGAGAAGGGTTCTTCTCCGGAGACGTCGCGACCGACGTGGGGGCCGAACGGCTCACCCGGTTCTTTGTCCCGCACGAAGGCGGCTGTCAGGTAAAGCAAGAGCTTCGCGACGCAATCGTCTTCACGTCGCACAATCTCTTGAGCGACCCGCCCTTTTCCAAGCTCGACTTCATTTCCTGTCGAAACTTACTCATCTACCTGCGCCGCGACGTGCAACCGCGGATCCTCGAGCTGTTTCACTACGCGCTTTTGCCCGACGGCTTTCTCCTTTTGGGCAGCTCGGAGACCGGCGACGAGTCGAGCCTGTTTCGAACGGTCAGCAAGTCCAACGGCATCTATCAGAAACGCAACGTCCCACGCTCGGAAGCTCAGCTTCCGGTTTTTCCGCTGACGCCCGCCCGCTACGCCATGCGACCGTACGGCGCGCGGCTTGATGAAGCCCAAGCGTCAAGCCTGCATACGTACGCCCAGGTTCACGTCAAGTTGCTGGAGGAATATGCCCCTCCGAGCCTGGTCGTCGGGCGTGACCATCGCGTGGTGCATCTGTCGCCGCAGGTCGGGCGCTTCTTGATTCACGGCGGCGGAGAACCCACGACGAGCGCGCTGAAGCTCGTGAGGCCCGAATTTCGAGCTGTGCTCGGCGAGGCGCTGTACGCTGCGCGCGACGGCCGCGCCACCACGTCCGAGCCCATTGCGGTGGATCTGGACGGCGATACGAAGGTCGTTTCCGTCACTGTGCGTCCCGCGAAGGCCGACCGGGAGCAAGACGGGTTTGCGCTCGTCGTCTTTCATGAAAGCGAATTGCAGCTGCCTGACGGGGCGCCCAGCGCACCTCGCGCGCCCCGCGCGCCTGATTCCGCTACGGAAGAGCTCGCCCGCATGCGGCAGCGCCTGCAGAGCGTCATCGAGGACCATGAGGCCAACCAAGAGGAAATGAAGGCCGCGAACGAGGAGCTGCAGTCGTCGAACGAAGAGCTGCGCTCGACGATGGAAGAGCTCGAGACATCCAAGGAAGAGCTCCAAAGCATGAACGAGGAGCTCCGAACGGTTAATCAGGAGAATCGCAACAAGGTCGCAGAGCTCGCCACGCTCTCCGGCGACCTCCAGAGCCTGATGGCCGCCACGCAGATTCCGATTCTGTTTCTCGATCGTGAGCTGCGCATTCTTCGGTTCACGCCGCAACTCAGCGACATCTTTCACATTCGAATGGCCGACCGGGGCCGGCCCGTTGCGGAGCTGAAAGCGCGAGTCGACTACGAACAGCTCCAGGACGACGCTCGGCACGTGCTCGAGCACCTCGCTCCCGTCGAGCACGAGATCAAACACGCCTCCGAGCCACGCTGGTTCCTGACGCGCGTGCTTCCTTATTACGGCACCGCGAACAGCCTCGATGGCGTCGTCGTTACCTTCGTGGACATCACGCGCCGCAAGACTGCGGAGGAGGCCGTGAACGAAACCGCGCAGAGGTTTCGCGCGCTGGTCGAGGCGTCCGCTCAGATGGTGTGGACCACGGATCCGCAGGGCAACGTGCTCGAGGAGTCGCCCTCCTGGGGCTCCTTCACCGGCCAAACCTTCGAGCAGGCGAGAGGCTGGGGCTGGTTGGAGGCGGTGCACCCCGAAGATCGCACGGCCGCGCGGACGTCGTGGCGCGAAGCGATTCGGACCGGCCGAGCGTTGGTGAGCGAGTTCCGTGTCCGCAACGCCGAGAGCGGAGACTATCGGTGGACCGCGGTGCGCGCGGTGCCTCTGAGGGACGACGACGGCCCGATCGGAGGCTGGGTGGGCATGAATATCGACGTCAGTGAGCTGCGCGCCGCCGACGATGCGCTGCGCGATGCCGATCGAAGGAAAGATGAATTTCTCGCCGTCTTGGGGCATGAGCTTCGCAACCCACTTGCGCCGATCATGACCGGCATCGAGCTCCTGCGTTCGGCGACCGCAAAGCCGGAGCTCGTGCAGTCGGTGCAAGCGATGATGCAGCGACAGGTCACGCATCTCGCGCGCCTCGTCGATGACCTGCTCGATCTCTCCCGTATTTCGCGCGGCCAGGTGGACCTGAAGCGCGAACCGATCGACATGCGAGCGGTCATAGCGACCGCGATCGAAGTGGCGAAGCCGGTTCTCAACGAGAATCGTCAGAAGCTCACGGTCAAGCTTCCAGACACGCCAATCGCTGTCGACGGCGACTTTCATCGCCTCACTCAAGTGCTAGGCAATCTCGTGAACAACGCCGCCAAGTACACGCCCCCCGGCGGCGATATCGAAGTCAGCGCGACTGCGGACGAAGGCCGCGCTACGGTGAGAGTGCGCGACAACGGCTACGGAATACCCCCCGAGCGCATCGGCAAGCTGTTCCGCATGTTCAGTCAGGTGCCCGAGCACCGAGCGCGAACGGGCGGCGGCGGCTTGGGGATCGGGCTCGCGCTCTCACGACACCTGATCGAGCTGCACGGCGGCACGGTCGGGGCCAAGAGTGCGGGGCTTGGAAAAGGTAGCGAATTCACGATACGTCTTCCGCTAACGAACCTCCCGCTCGAGACGCATGCGGAGAAAGTCGACCCATCTTCGTTGGATATGGCGCCGCGTCGGGTGCTCGTTGTAGACGACAACGTCGACGCCGCTACCGCCCTCAGCATGATGTTCGAGATGAAAGGCCATACGGTCCGAACGGTGCACGACGCGTCCGCGGCGCTGCAGGCGGTCGAGACGTTCTCCCCGGATGTCGTGCTGCTCGACATCGAGTTGCCCGGTATGAGCGGCTACGACATCGCCAGGCGAATACGTGCAAACGGCGGCGCCGACGTCATGCTCATCGCCCTGACGGGAAGAGGGCAGCAAGAGGATAAAGACCGCGCCAGAGACGCCGGCTTCGATGAGCATCTCACGAAGCCGGTCGACATCTCCGTGCTTTCCATGCTGATCAGCGCTGGGTCCGTCAGCAGCTAACCGCTCGAATCGCCCGCGAAGGCAACAGCTACCAAATCCAGCTAAATCCGAGCCCCGGCCCCGCCACCGTTACGTCGAACAGGATCCGGTCCCGAAACTCCGCGCCGAGATACCGGTAACCCCCGAACGCCTCGAGCCTGTCGCTGAAGCGGTAGCCGGCCAGGGCGAGGAATTGCGATTCGGACTGCGCGGAGGCCCCACCGCCGATGTCCGCGCGCACGTCGAAGTACCACTTCTCGCCGAACGGCCGTCGATACTCGAGCCCGACGAACGGGTCCGAGAAGCGCTGGCTCGCCCTTCCGTCCGGCCCGGGCGTGAGCTCGACGCCAACGCCGAGATCGACGATCCGCGCGCCCCCGAGCACGGTGAGCCCTGGCACCGCCGCGAGCGCGTAGCTGCCGCCCACTTCGTAGATCTCTCCCGTGACCTCGAGCCTCTTGGCGAGCTGCGGGCCTTGGAACGTGTCGGCGTAGTCGATGTGGAGCCCATCGACGAACCAGCCCCAACGTTCGGCGTTCGCGGCGAAGTGCACGGCGAAGTAGCCCTCGAGGTTGTCGAGCGCCCAGAACGAATAGCCGGAATCCGTCGAGCTCGAAACGCCGTCCGCGCCGAGGTCGCCGGTCAGCGTCGCGAGCCACAGATACGGCGTGACTCGATATTCCCAGTCGCCGTCGCCGGCATTCGCGGCGTCGGCGCCGAGCGCGAGCGCGAGCGCACAGCCTATGAGCGCCGCGCGCCGAGTCGCACCGGGGCCGAGCCTCGGATTCTTTCGATTGCTTCGAGCGGACCTTAGGTTACGGCGAAGCATCTTGGCCTCACTACGGCGCAGAGCGTGGTCGGTGCGACCGCAAGGTTGTGGCTCGCGCCGCAGGGCGCCAAGTGGTCGAAGGACCTACGGCTCCCGAACGCGGAGCCGGAGGTCGTCGACGGTCTGTACCGTCGAGGCGTTTTACACCTGGCGATGTCGCCGCCGTGGCCCGGGTCTTAGCCATCGCGCTAGCCATTGAATTCATAGCGTTCAGCCGAAAACGGCATAGCGATTGCATCCGCGTAGCGTTTGCAGCGGATTCGTCTCTGTCACAGAGTCGGAGAACCAAGAATTGAGCAGTTCGTATCGCGGGGCGGCGAGCTTGATGAGGCGCGGCTCAACCGCTGTCGCACTGCACGTGCGCGGAGTTTCGCTCCTGCTAGCCGCCGTGTTGGTCGCTTCATCGCTGCTTCCCGCCAGGCGCGCCGAAGCACTCGCCATCACGGTGGTTCCGGGGACCTCGAACACCTTCCGGCAAGCATTTGGTGTTGCGGCAGGGCCCGTTAGCGACGACATCTTCCTGGGAACGGTCACGGCCGCGGCAGACTATTGGGAAGGTCTGCTCCTGGATGACCGGACGCTCCGGATCGAGGTCGGCTGGGGCGCGAGGCTCCCGTTCAGCGCATTGGCGGCGGAGACCGACAACGGCGTGAGCCCGATCGCGTTCATTGGTTTCAGCACGCTCTTCTCTTGGTTTTTCGACCCCACTCCGCTCGATAACTCGGAGTATGCGAACGAGTCGATGCTGTTCGACGACTTAGGTGGCGGGCTGCTGAATACCGCAATTGCCTACAGCGGCGGCACCGGGAGCGCACAAGATCGCTTCGATCTCTTCAGCGTCGCGTTGCACGAAATCGGGCACGCCCTTGGCTTGGGAGGCTTGTTCGAGGAATCTCACGGCGACAATCCCATCACGATCGAGGACCCGCTGCCGTTTGCGGGCTCGGTCCTTCCCTACATTCGCGGCCACCTGGCTGGTGGCCCCGACGACCTCCCACTGTCGTTGATGCAACCGTTCGGAACGGACGGCCAGCGACTGCTCCCAAGCGACGCCGACATCCTCGCCGTCGCGCAGGCAGGCGGTTTCGAGAACGTCCGGCTCAACAACGTGACGCCCGTGCCGGTGCCCGAGCCCGCAACGGACATCCTGATCTTCTCAGGGATCGTAGTGCTGTTCGGCCGGCGCATGCGCCGTCCGCACTGACGCAAACAGGCCCGTCCGCGTCGACGCCCGTCCCGAGACCCGGCCGCTCAGGTCTTGCGGTGTCGCCTCTCGAGCTCCGCGACCACGTCGGCGAGCGTGAGCTCGCGCAGCGTGAGCAGCAACATCAGGTGATAGACGAGATCCGCCGCCTCGGCGACCACGTGCGCGCGGTCTTGCGCGACGGCCGCGAGCGCGAGCTCGACGGCTTCCTCGCCGACCTTCTGCGCGACCTTGAGCTTGCCTTGCGACGCGAGCTTCGCGGTGTAGCTGCCTTCCGGCGCCTGCTCGATCCGGTCTTTGATGACACCCTGTAGGGTGTCGAGAAACTGTACGCCCGTCATCGTCAGCTCCTAGCTCGTCGGTCGAATCGCGATCCCGGCCGCGGCGAGATAGCGCTTCAAGTCGCGGATGTCGATCGCGGCCGTGTGGAACACGCTGGCCGCCAGCGCGCCGTCGACGCGCGCGACCTCGAACACGTCCTTGAAATGCTCGACGGCGCCCGCGCCGCCGGACGCGATCAGCGGCACGCCGCACACCGCGCGCACCGCGGCGAGCTGCGCCAGGTCGTAGCCTTTGCGCACGCCGTCCTGGTTCATGCAGTTGAGCACGATCTCGCCGGCGCCGCGATCCTGCACCTCGCGCACCCAGTCGAGCGTGCGGCGCGCGGTCGCGACCGTTCGATCCGGGTCGCCGGTGTATTGATAGACCTGATACTCGCCGCCGCGCTCGAGCGTGTCGATGCCGATCACCACGCACTGCGAGCCGAAACGCCGCACGAGCTCGTCGACGAGGGCGGGGCGCTCGAGCGCCGGGGAGTTGACCGACACCTTGTCGGCGCCGAGATTGAGAATGGTCTCGGCATCGGCCACGCTGCGGATGCCGCCGGCCACGCAGAACGGGATGTCGAGCACCGCGGCGATCCGGTTCACCCAGCTGCGGTCGACCGTGCGGCCGTCGGGGCTCGCGGTGATGTCGTAGAACACGAGCTCGTCGGCGCCCTCGTCGCGGTAACGGCGAGCGAGCTCGAGGATGTCGCCGACCACGCGGTGGTCGCGGAAGCGCACGCCCTTGACGACCACGCCGTCGCGGACGTCGAGGCAGGGGATTATGCGCCGGGTAAGAATGGCCGCATCTCCGCGGGCGCGATCAGCCCTTCGAGCAACGCTTTCCCGGACACGGCGGCGGCGACGCCGGTGGCCGCGAGCGCGGCGAGATCCGCCGCGTCGCGCACGCCGCCCGACGCCTGCAGCGCGACGCTCGGCCAGCGGCGCACGCAGTCGGCGTAGAGCGCGACGTTGGGGCCCGCGAGCGCGCCGTCCTTGTCGATGTCGGTGCAGAGCACGTGCCGCAATCCCGCCGGCAAGTAGTGGTCGATCGCTTGCGCAAGCGTCTGCGCCGACGCGCGCGTCCAACCGTGCGTCGCGACCGTAGCCGAGCCCGCCGAGTCCACCCAGACGTCGAGCGCGAGCGTGAGCCGCTCGCCGCCGAACTCCGCGAGCCAGCTGACCACGCGATCGGGGCTCGTGATCGCGAGGCTGCCGATCACCACGCGGTCGGCGATCTCGAGCGCGTTCTCGAGGCTCTGGCGCGTGCGGATGCCGCCGCCGAATTGGATCTTGAGCTTGGACTCAGCGCGAATCTTGCCGACGACCGCGAGGTTCGCGGGCTCGCCGCGGGCGGCGCCGTCGAGGTCCACGACGTGCAGCCAGCGCGCGCCGAGATCGCGGTACTGCGCCGCGAGCTCGGCGGGGTCGACCGCGTAGCGCGTCTCCTGCTTGAAGTCGCCCTTGAGCAGCCGGACGCAGCGTCCGTCGCGTAAGTCGATAGCCGGAATCAATTCCATTTGACTCAGTCTCTTACGAGCCTATTCTCAGGAAATTCTCGAGGACCCGCGCGCCCATCTGGGACGACCGCTCGGGGTGGAACTGGGTGCCGTGGAAGTTGCGCTGCTCGACCACCGCCGCGAACGGGCCGCCGTAGTCGGCGGTGGCGCGGGCGAACGCGCCGAGCGGCGCCGCGAAGCTGTGGATGAAGTAGGCATAGGCGCCGTCGCCGATCCCTTCGAGCAACGGCGACGCGCCCATCGGCCGCACCTGGTTCCAGCCCATCTGGGGCACCGGCAGGTCCGCGCTCTGCGGCAAGCGCCGCACCTGGGCGTCGAGGATCCCGAGGCAGCGCACGTCGTCCTCGTCCGAGCCGCGGAACAGGAGCTGCATGCCGAGGCAGATGCCGAGCACCGGTTGGGTGAGCGTCGGCACGACGTCGGCGAGGCCGTCGGCCGCAAGCTTCTCCATCCCCGGACGCGCGGCGCCCACGCCGGGCAGGATCACGTGGCTCGCCGCACGAACGGCGGCAGCGTCGGTGGTGACGGGCGCATCGACGCCGAGCCGCGCGAGCGCGAACTGGAGCGACGCGAGGTTCGCGCCGCACGAGCCGATGATCACGGGCGAGGGCGTCACAGCTGTCCCTTGGTGGTCGGCAGCTCCTCGCCCCGGCGCACGATCGCCTGGCGCAGCGCCCGCGCCACGCCCTTGAAGCAGACCTCGACCATGTGGTGCGCGTTCTCGCCGCGCACGCGCACGTGAATCGCGGCGCCGAGCGTCTCGACCAGCGAGCGGAAGAAGTGCGGCACGAGCTCCGTCGGCAGCTCGCCGACGCGGTCGCGCGGAAACGCGGCCTCGAACACGAGGAACGGCCGGCCGCCGAGGTCGATCGACACCTCGGCGTCGGCTTCGTCCATCGGCAACAGGAATCCGTAGCGTTGGATGCCGCGCTTGTCGCCTAACGCCTCGCGCAGTGCCTGGCCGAGCGCGAGCGCGACGTCCTCCACGGTGTGGTGCTCGTCGATGTGCAGGTCGCCGGTGCACTCGACGCGGAGCTCGAAGCCGCCGTGCTTGCCGAGCTGCTCGAGCATGTGGTCGAAGAAGCCGAGCCGGGTCCGCGCGATTGGCTCGGCCTCGCTATCGAGATCGACGGCGACGCGAATGTCGGTCTCGCGCGTGCGCCGCGTGACGTTTGCGACGCGCGGCCGGTCGACGAGCGCGTGCGCCACCGCAGCCCAGCTCTCGGCACCGGGCGCGCCGAGCTTGAAGCCGCGGATGCCGAGGTTCGCCGCGAACTCGACGTCGCTGTCGCGGTCGCCGACCATCGCGGACCGCTGCCGATCGAGCGGCGCCGCGTTCACGTACTCGCGCACGAGGCCGATGCCCGGCTTGCGGCACGCGCACGCGTCCTTCGGCTCGTGCGCGCAGACGAACGTGGCGGCGAACTCCACGCCCTGCGACGCAAACAGGTCGCGGATGTGCTCTGAGGCGCGGTCGAACCCGGCGCGCGGGTAGCTCGGCGTGCCGAGCCCGGCCTGGTTGGTGACGATCGCGAACGCATAGCCGGCCGACTTCAAGCGCAGCAGCGCAGGAATCACGCCGGGCTTGAGCCGCACCTTGTCGGCGGAGTCGAGCACGCCATCCTTTGGCTCCTCGACCAGCGTGCCGCCGCGATCCAGGAACAGCACCTTACGCATCGATCGGCCGCTCCGTATTCCGGCGCTCCGCGGCGCCCGACAGCGCTCGCAACAACAGATCGTTGTCGGCCGGGCGCCCGATCGTGATCCGCACGCAGTCCGCGAGCAACGGGTCCTCGAACGTCCGGACCAGGATATTCGAGCGGCGGGCGGTTTCGCGAAACGCCGCGCCGTCGCGCGTGCGAACCATCACGAAGTTCGCGTCGCTCGGGTAGACCTTGAGCACTTGCGGCACGTCGCGCAGCGCCGCGGACATGCGCGCGCGCTCGCGCTTGAGCGTGGCGACGCGCTCGGCGGACACGCGCAGCGAATCCTGCGACAGCGCGTCCATCACGAGCTCGATCGACGGCGTGGGGAAAGTGTAGGGCGGCAGCACGCCCTGGCAGAACTCGACGACCTCGGGCGCGGCGATCAGGAGCCCGCAGCGCACACCCGCAAGCGACACGAACTTCGACAGCGTGCGCAGCAGCACCACGTGCTCGTAGCGGTTGCGCAGGTCGAGAAAATGCGGCGCGGACGCAAACTCGTGGTACGCCTCGTCGATGATCACGAGCGCGCGGCCCGCGAGCTCGCGACAGATTCTCTCCACGTCGGCGCGCGCCGCCGACTGGCCCGTCGGATTGTTCGGCGTGCAGACGAAGACGATCTTCGTGGTCGCATCGACGGCCGCGAGGATCTTGTCGACGTCGAGCGCGAAGTCCTGGTCGGCGAGCAGCGGCACGCGCTTGATCCCTGCGTTCTGGATCGTAGCGTAGAGCCGGTACATGTCGAACGTGGGCGGCGTGATCAGGATCGAATCGCGGCCCGCGGCGCAGAAGCCGCGGATCAGCACGTCGATCGCCTCGCTGCTGCCGCGCGTGACGAGGATCTGGCCCTGCTCGACGCCGTAGTAGCCGCCGAGCTTGGCCGTGAGCATGCTCGGGCGCGGCGGCGGATAGACGTTCAGGCCGCGCTCGGTGGTGTCGCCTAGCGTGCGCCACGGCGATTCGTTGGCATTCAGGCGGATGCAGCCGGGCTCGTATTGCCCGGGCACGTACGGCCGGATCGCCCGCAGCTCTTGGCGCGCGAGGTCGAGCACGCTCATCGCCGCGCTCCCGTGCGCTTGGCCGCGGCGTCGATGACCGCCAGCCGCTCGGTCACTGCCCAGGCGTGCGCGTCGAGGCCTTCGAGGGCCGCGAGCGTCGTCGCGATCGGGCCGATGTTGCGCAAGCCCTCGGGCGTGAGCTCCTGCACGGTCATCGACCGCAGGAAGTCGTTCACGCCGAGGCTCGAGTAACGGCGCGCAAAACCATAGGTCGGCAGCACGTGGTTGGTGCCGCTGCAGTAGTCGCCGACGGACTCGGGCGTCCACGGCCCCAGGAACACCGAGCCCGCGGCTTGGACGCGCGGCAGCCAGTCGCGCGGCTGCTCGACTTGGAGAATCAGGTGCTCGGGCGCGTAGCGGTTGGCGATCGCGAACGCGGTCGCGAGGTCGTCGACCACGATCGCGCTCGAGGCGGCGAGGGCGCCCTCCACGAGCTCCCGGCGCGCCAGCCGCGCCTTCTGCCGGTCGATCTCCGCGAGCGTGGCGGACGCGAGCTCGGGGCTCGTGGTGAGCAGCAGCACTTGCGAATCCTTGCCGTGCTCGGCCTGCGACAGCAGGTCGGACGCGACGAATACCGGGTTCGCCCCCGCGTCGGCGATCACCAGGACCTCGGACGGCCCGGCCGGATAGTCGCGCGCGGCGCCCGCAGGATCGCGGTCGACCTGCGCCTTCGCCTCGGTGACCCAGGTGCTGCCCGGGCCGTAGATCTTGTCCACCTTGGGCACGCTCGCCGTGCCGTAGGCCATCGCGGCGACGGCTTGCGCGCCGCCGAGCTTGAACACGCGCTCGACGCCGGCCACACGCGCCGCGTAGAGCACGGCAGCATTCACCTTGCCGTCGCGCTGCACGGGGCTGCAGAGCAGGCGCGTGGGACAGCCCGCGAGCGTGGCCGGCACGCCGAGCATCAGGGCGGTGGAGGGTAGCGGCGCGTTGCCGGCGGGCACGTACAACCCGACGCTCATCATCGGCCGCGACACGCGCTCGCAACGCACGCCGACGGCCGTGTCGACCGCGAGCGGCGCGGGCAGCTGCGCGCGGTGAAAAGTCTCGATGTTGGCCGCAGCCGCGCGAATCGCGGCGCGCGCCGCTTCGCTGAGCTGCGTCTCGGCGGCCGCGAATTCGGCGGCCGAAACCTCGAGCGCATCGAGCACGACGCCGTCGAGCTCCGCGGTGAGCGCGCGCAGAGCGGCGTCGCCGTCGCGGCGCACGCGCGCGATGATCGCGGCCACGCGCGCCGGCAGGTCGGGGTTCGCCCCGAGCGCGGGCCGCGTGAGCAACGCGCGCTGCCGATCCGGGGCCAGGTCTTTCCAGACGTACGATCGCATCGCGCGGCCTACGACAGCATCTTCTCGACCGGCAACACGAGCATGGAGCTCGCGCCGGCCTCCTTGAGCTGCTCCAGCGTCTCCCAGAACACATTCTCGCGGCATACGGCGTGCACGGCGACTTTGTCGTCGCGACCCTCGAGCGGGATGATCGTGGGAGACTCGCTGCCGGGCAGCAGGGCGGTGATCGCCTTCAGCGCGGAGCGCGGAGCGTGCAGCATGATGTACTTGCTCTCCTTCACCTGCAGCACGCCCTGGATCCGCTGCAAGAGGCGCTGCAGCCACTTGGCCTTGTCGGGCGCGAGCGGGGCCGGCGTCTGGATGAGCACCGCGCGGCTGTCGAGAATCGTACCCGCTTCGTACAGACTGTGGGCCCGCAATGTCGACCCGCTCGACACGAGGTCGCAGATGAGATCGGCTTTGCCCAAGCTCGGCGCGATTTCGACGGCGCCGGAGAACGAGATGATCTGCGCCTCGACGCCGTGGCGCGCGAGGTAGGCGCGCAGGATCCGCGGATACGTCGTCGCGATGCGCTTGCCTTGCATCGAGCGCGGGCCGTCGTAGCGCTCGCCGTCGGGTACCCCGAACGACAGCCGGCACTGGCCGAAGTCGAGGCGGCTCAGCTCGGTGAAGAGCTCGGTCTTGCCTTGCTCGAGCATCTCGAGCCGTCGTTCCTCGATGATGTTGAGGCCGACGATGCCGAGGTCGCAGATGTCCTCTTGCACGAGCCGCGGAATGTCGTCGTCGCGAACGAGCAGCACGTCGACCGGCATGTTCTCGCCGAAGCAGATCAGCTGGTCCTTGCCGCGCGAGTAGCTCAAGCCGCAGCGCACGAGGAGCTCCATCGAGTGCTCGGTGAGCCGGCCCGACTTCTGGACCGCGATCTTGATGCGTGCGTCGCTCGTGTGGCGCATGGTCTCAAATCCTTTCGTCAGAGCGGGCTCAACCGTTTGAGCGCGGTTTGATAGCCGCCGTTGCCGCCGGTGAGAAACCTGGCGACGCGCCCGATCGTGGTGACGGACACGCCCGTGATCTCGTGAATCTTGCGGTAGGGGAGGCCGTCCTGGAGGTACTTCACGACCGCCCAGCGATCGACGAGCGCCTCGAGCTCCGCGGGCGTGCATAGGTCCGCGAAGAACTGCTCGCACTCGGCCTCCGTCCGTAGGCTCAAGATGGCCCGATAGAGCCCTTGCTCGGCCCGTGCCGCGGTGCGTGCAGACAACCCACGATTAGTCTTCAAATTTGGATCTCTAAAGCGCGTCGAGCGGCGCTTTCTTCGTAGTCCTTGGTCATGTGATAGCGCGCTAATGTAATAGCGTGCTATTACATTAGTACTTTAATTCGATTCTCTAAAGCGCGTCAAGGGGCTCGCGCCAACGAACCGCTAGGAAAGATGCTTTAGGACGGCGTCCGTGAAGGCTTTGGTGCCGAGCGAGTCTTTAGCTCCGGGAGCCGCGATGTCGCGGGTGCGGGCGCCCGCCTTCAAAGCCGCGCCGACCGCCGTCTCGATCGCCGCCGCGGCCGCCTCGGCCTTGCAGCTGTGCCTGAGCAGCATGGCGGCGCTCAGGATCGTGCCGCACGGATTGGCAACTCCCTTGCCCGCGATGTCCGGCGCCGACCCGTGGATCGGCTCGTAGAGCCCGGGGCCGCCGTCGCCGAGCGACGCGGAGGGTAGCAGACCCATCGAGCCCGCGAGCATCGACGCCTCATCGGTCAAGATGTCGCCGAACATGTTCTCGGTGACCATCACGTCGAAATCGGCCGGCCGGCTGAGAAGATGCATGGCCGCGGCGTCGACGAGCAGGTGCTCGACCGTGAGCTCCGGAAACTCGTCGCGGAACACCCGAGTCGCGACGTCGCGCCAGAGCCGCGACGTGTCGAGCACGTTGGCCTTGTCCACCGACGTGACCTTCTTGCGGCGGCCCATCGCGAGCTTGCCGGCCACGCGGCAGACGCGCTCGATCTCGCCGACGCTGTACTCGCAGGTGTCGAACGCGGACGTCTCGGTGCGATCGCGCTTGCCGAAGTAAATGCCGCCCGTGAGCTCGCGGATCACCATGATGTCGACGCCGCGGAGCTTCTCGGGCTTGAGCGGCGAGGCCGCCGCGAGCTCCGGAATCGTAGTAACCGGGCGGAGGTTCGCGAACAGACCCAGCGCCTTGCGGATGCCGAGCAGGCCCTGCTCCGGCCGCAGCTTCGGCGGAGCGGCGTCCCACTTCGGCCCGCCGACGGCGCCGAGCAGCACGGCAGTCGACGCCTTGGCTGCCTTGAGCGTCGCCTCGGGGAACGGCGAGCCGGTGGCGTCGTAGGCAACGCCGCCGAGCAGTTGCTCGTCGAATTGTAGATCGAGGTCGTAGCGATCGGCCGCGGCTTCGAGCACGCGTACCGCTTGCGACGTGACTTCGGGGCCGACGCCGTCGCCGGCCAGGACCACGATCTTGTGCGTCATGCGTGCGCAGCCTCGTAGCGCGCGATGTCGGCCTCGTGCTCGCGGAGGTAGCCGAGCTGATCGACGCCGTTCAACAGGCAATAGCGCGTGAACTTGTCGATAGGGAACGGGATCCGCTTACCGCCCGCGGTCAGCGTCGCGCTCGCCACGTCCACGGTGGCCTCGATGCCCGGATTCGCGAGCAGCCACGCGTGACTCTCTTTGTCCACGATGACCGGCACGAGACCGTTCTTCAGCGAGTTGCTGCGAAAGATGTCGGCGATCTCGGTGCTCACGACCACGCGAATACCGAAGTCGAGCAGGGCCCACGGCGCGTGCTCGCGCGACGACCCGCAGCCGAAGTTGTGACCGCCGACGAGGATCGCGGCGCCGCGGTTCTCCGGGCGGTTCAACACGAACTCCGGCTTGTCGGAGCCGTCGGGCGCGTAGCGCCAGTCGAAGAACAGCTGCTTGCCGAGGCCTACCTTCGTCGTGGTCGTGAGAAACCGCGCGGGGATGATCTGATCGGTGTCGATGTCCACGTTGGGCATGACGACCGTCTTCGAACGAATTTGCTTGACCGGTTCCATCTCTGTGCTCGAGCTACTGAAGAGGCATGAGCTCGCGCGGATCGGTGATCGCGCCTTTGATCGCCGACGCCGCGGCCGTGATCGGGCTCGCGAGCACGGTGCGCGCGCCCTTGCCTTGGCGGCCTTCGAAGTTGCGGTTGCTCGTGCTCACCGCGAGCTGACCGGGCGCTACCTTGTCGCCGTTCATCGCGATGCACATCGAGCAGCCCGGCTCGCGCCACTCGCCGCCGGCCGCGCGCACGATTTCATCGAGCCCCTCGGCCTCCGCTTGACGTTTGACCTCGTGCGAGCCCGGAACGACGAGCAGGCGCACGCGCTTCGCAACCTGGCGGCCGCGCAGCACATTGGCGGCTTCGCGCAAATCGCTGAGCCGGCCGTTCGTGCACGAGCCGATGAACACGACGTCGACCGGGGTGCCGAGCAGCGGCTTGCCGGATTCGACCTGCATGTAGTCGAGCGCCTTACGAAACGCCGGGTCGTTCTGCCGCGGCACCGCGTCGCCGATCGGGATCACCATGCCGGGGTTCGTGCCGAACGTGACCATCGGCGTGAGCTTCGACACGTCGATGCTCACTCGCTGATCGAAGCGCGCGTCCGCGTCGCTCGGCAGCGTGCGCCAGCGCTTGACGGCCGCATCCCACGACGCGCCCTGCGGCGCGAGCGGCCGGCCGGCCATGTACTGATACGTGGTGTCGTCCGGCGCGATCATACCGGCGCGCGCGCCGGCCTCGATCGACATGTTGCAGACCGTCATCCGCTCTTCCATCGTGAGCGCGGAGATCGCCGAGCCGCGATACTCGAGCACGTGGCCCGTGCCGCCGCCGACGCCGATCGTGCCGATGATCTTGAGGATGATGTCCTTCGCGGTAACGCCGTGCTGCAGCTTGCCGTTCACGTCGACCGCGAGTGTCCGCGGTTTGGTTTGGAGCAAGCACTGTGTCGCGAGCACGTGGGCGACCTCGGTGGTGCCGATGCCGAAGGCGAGGGCGCCGAACGCGCCGTGCGTGCTCGTGTGCGAGTCGCCGCACACGATCGTCTGGCCCGGCTGCGAGGCGCCGAGCTCGGGGCTCATCACATGCACGATGCCGCGCTCGCGGCTCGAGAAACCGCGGAGCTCGATGCCGAAGTCCTTGCAGTTCTGCTCCATCTGCCGAACCTGCTTGGCGGCAGCGGGCTCGCTGACGATCTCGAGCTCCTCGAGCGTCTTGAACGGCAACGTCGGCGTCGAATGATCAAGCGTCGCGAGCGACTTGTCCGTGCGCCGCACCTTGAGGCCCTGGGAGCGCAATAGATCGAACGCCTGCGGGCTCGTGACCTCGTGGATCAGATGCAGATCGACGTAGAGGATCGCGGGCGTGTCTTCGGTCTCCGGCGCAACGATATGCGACGACCAGACTTTCTCGAACAACGACTGTGCTGGCATGAGTGCTTCTTCGCGTGATGGGACTACTTGACCGCGATGGGCCGCTCGATGCGGCCGGTCTTCGCGTCCACGATGGGCTCGAGCCAGCTCCAGCGGTCGACGGTGGAGCCGTCGAACAAGCCGAAGAACAGCTTCTGGAGCCGCTCGGTGACCGGGCCGCGCTTGCCTTCGCCGACCGTGATCTTGTCGACGGAACGAACCGGCGTGATCTCCGCCGCCGTGCCGGTCATGAACACCTCGTCGGCGATGTAGAGCAGCTCGCGCGGGATGTTTTGCTCGACGACGGGCACGCCTGCGGACTCTGCGAGCCGCATGACGGTATCGCGTGTGATGCCCGACAGGATCGACGTCGCGACGGGCGGCGTCATGAGCTTGCCGTTCTTCACGAGGAACAAGTTCTCGCCGGCGCCTTCGCTCACGAAGCCCGCCGTGTTGAGCGCGATGCCTTCGTGGAAGCCGAGGCGGCGCGCCTCGAGCGTCACGAGCCCGCTCGAGAGATAGTTGCCGCCGGCCTTCGCAAGCGCGGGGACGGTGTTCGGCGCCACGCGCTGCCACGACGACACGCAGGCGTCGACGCCTTGCTCGAGCGCGCCCTCGCCAAGATACGAGCCCCATTCCCAGGCCGCGATCGACACGCTCGCCGGCTGGTCGATGTTGCCCGCGACGCCCATCTCGCCGTAGCCGCGGTAGACGATCGGGCGGATGTAGGCGCCGCTCAGCAGCCCGTTCTCGCGCACGACCTCGCGGCAGGCCGCGGTGAGCGCGTCACGCGCGAACGGAATCTTGATCCGATAGATCTTCGCCGAGTCGTACAGGCGGGCGATGTGATCGGTGAGCCTGAAGCCCATCGCGCCGTGCGGTGTCTTGTAGACGCGGATGCCTTCGAATACGGACGACCCGTAGTGCAGGGCGTGCGTGAGCACGTGCGTCGTGGCCTGTTCCCACGGCACCAATCGGCCTTCGTGCCAAATGTACTTAACCGTCTTGAGAGGCATCCGTCACTCCCGCCAAAAGTTGCCCGCCGAAAAATCGTCCCCCATCAAATGGGTCGCGCGATTATATTCGAGCGCTGTTGCCGATCCTGAAGTCGCTGGTCTCACTCCTGTAGCCAGCTCATTCGACCGCGAAGAGTCTTGCCGACCTTCTCGATACCCTGATCGAGGTCCTCCTGCAGCAGCCGCTTGTAGTTCGGCTGGCCGGCCTTGTTCTCCTCGATCCACTGCTTCGCGAAGGTGCCGTCCTGCACCTCTTTCAATACCTGGCGCATGCTCGCCCGCACGTGCTCGTCGATGATCCGCGGTCCGCGCGTGAGATCACCGTACTTCGCGGTCTCGCTGACGAACTGGTGCATCTTCTTGAGCCCGCCCTCGTGCAAGAGGTCGACGATCAGCTTGAGCTCGTGCATGCACTCGAAGTACGCGACCTCGGGCTGATAGCCCGCGTCGACCAGCGTTTGATAGCCGCGGACCACGAGCTCGGTGGCGCCGCCGCACAGCACGGCCTGCTCGCCGAACAGATCCGTCTCGGTCTCCTCGGCGAAGGTGGTCGCGAGCACGCCGCCGCGGGTGCCGCCGATGCCGTGCGCGTAGGCGAGGGCGCGAGCCTTCGCCTTGCCCGTCGCGTCTTGCGCGACGGCGATGAGGCACGGCACGCCGCGGCCTTGCTCGTATTGACGACGCACCAGGTCGCCCGGGCCCTTTGGCGCGATCAGCACGACGTCCAAGTCGGCGCGCGGCACGATCTGCTTGTAGTGGATGTTGAAGCCGTGCGCGAAGAGCAGCGTCGCGTTCTTCTTGATCGACTTCTCGATGTCCGTGTAGAGCTTCGCCTGGGCCGTGTCGGGCAGCAGAAAGGCCACCAGACCGGCGTCCTTTACCGCTTCCGCGGGCGCCTTGACGGTGAAGCCGTCGCGTTGTGCCTTCGGGGTGGTGTTGCCGTCCGGCCGAATGCCGATCACGACGTCGTAACCCGAGTCGCGCAAGTTCAGCGCGTGGGCGCGCCCCTGGCTGCCGTAGCCGAGCACCGCGATCTTCTCGCCGCTGAGCGCCTTGGCGTCCACATCCGATTCCACGAACAACTGCATCGCACTTCCTCTCAAAAACTCGTATTGGGAAAAAAAAACCCCGCAGGCCTTTCGGGTGCGGGGTCTCTTTAATGAGGCTTCGTCGTCAAGCCACGCGCCCGCACCTGTCTCGGCGATGTACTACCGGCAGGGCGTGGCGCGTCGTCATCTCAGTCTCAGCATTCATTGGAGCAAGCATGATCTTAGAAAACACCAAGGCGTGTCAACGCATTAGCGGCGCCGACTCGAATCGACGGCAGCCCTGGAACACGCTCCGAGCCATGCGGCCGACACCGGGCAGCAGGTACCTGAGAATCGTCGCGTAAGGCTTTGTCTACGAAAGCTATTCGTACGGCGACGGCGATGCGGGTTTCAGAACCTCGGCGGCGGCGCGACGGCGCCGCCGGGAGCGTCTCACTGGGCCGCAGCCATGCGCGCGACGGCTGCGGCCGTACCTCGACGCCAACGGCCACAGCGAGGCACGACCGCGCCGGCCCGCGGCTGGCGCGTCACCGCCGGAGCAACGATACTGGCTGCTCGACGCGCCTCGACCGTGGTCGAGAGCGCGTTCACCACCCGATTCAAGCTTTACGAAGGAGCAGAAGAATGACCATCAAGGTTGGCGACAAGATGCCGAGCGGCACGTTCACGCGCATGGGCGCGAAGGGACCGGAGCCCATGACCACGGACGAGCTGTTCAAGGGCAAGAAGGTGGTGCTGTTCTCGGTGCCGGGCGCGTTCACGCCGACCTGCAACGCGAAGCACCTGCCGGGCTACGTGCAGAACGCCGACGCGTTCAAGAAGAAGGGCATCGACACTGTCGCCTGCATGGCCGTCAACGACGTGTTCGTCATGGGCGCCTGGGGCAAGGCCGGCAACGCCGACGGCAAGGTCCTCATGCTCGCCGACGGCAACGGCGACTACGCGCGCGCGCTCGGTCTCGAGCTCGACGCGAGCAAGTTCGGCATGGGGCAGCGCGGCAAGCGCTTCTCCGCGATCGTCGACAACGGCGTCGTCAAGCAGCTCAACATCGAGCCCCCGGGCGAGTTCGGCGTAAGCTCGGCCGAGGCGGCGCTCAAGCAGCTCTAGCCACGGCACGGAGACGGGGCGGCAGGCCGAGCTTCACCGCCCTGCGCCGGTCACGACTGTACCGACCGCGCACGAAAACCACGAGGAGAATGCTATGAGCGACAAGACCACGGATCCACGAGCGGAGAACGAGGCGGGCAACGATCTTTCGCGGCGCGACTTCGTCGCGCTGTCGGTGGCTGCGGGGTTGGCCGCGGCCGCGGGGCCTGCGGGGGCGCAAGCACAAGTCGTCGAGACGGAGGTCACGATCAAGACTCCCGACGGCACCTGCGACGCGGCGTTCATCCACCCGGCGACGGGCGCACATCCCGGCGTGCTGATCTGGCCGGACGCGTTCGGCTTGCGGCCGTCGATGCGCGACATTGGCAAGCGGATCGCGGCAGCGGGCTACAGCGTGCTCGTGCCGAATCCGTTCTATCGGACCGCGAAGGCGCCCGTGTTCGCGGACGCCTCGACGTTCAACTTCCAAACCGACCGCGATAAGCTCGCGCCGTTGATGGGGCCGCTGAACGAGGCCGGTAACGCAGAGAAGGACGCGGTTGCTTACATCGCCTTCCTCGACGCGCAGAAGGAAGTCGACAAGAGCAAGAAGATCGGCACGCAGGGCTACTGCATGGGCGGCCCACTCGTCGTGAAGACGGCGGCCGCGGTACCCAACCGCGTCGGCGCCGGCGCGTCGTTCCACGGCGGCGGGCTCGTCTCGGATCAACCGAGCAGCCCGCACCTGCTCGCGCCGAAGATCAAGGCGCGGATGTACTTCGGCGTCGCGTCGAACGACGACATGCGCCAACCCGACGCGAAGGACAAGCTCAAGGCCGCGTTCGCCGCGGCGAGCGTGCCGGCCGAGATCGAGGTCTATGGCTCGATGCACGGCTGGTGTGTGCCCGACATGCCGAAGGGTGCCGACGGCACGCCGATCTACAACAAACCGGACGCGGAGCGCGCGTGGAGCAAGCTCGTAGCGCTCTACGCAACGCTCGCTTGAGGCGTTAGGCCTTCGCCGCGCGCAACGCCGCGAGCAGCTCCGGCACCGCGCGGAACAAGTCGGCGACGAGGCCGACGTCCGCGATCTCGAAGATCGGGGCGTCGGCGTCCTTGTTGATCGCGACGATCGTGCGCGCGTCCTTGATGCCGGTGAGATGCTGGATCGCGCCCGAGATGCCGACGGCGACGTACAGCTCGGGCGCGATGATCTTGCCGGTCTGGCCGACCTGGAGGTCGTTCGCGACGAACGCGGAGTCGACGGCCGCGCGCGACGCGCCGACCGCCGCGCCGAGCGCGTCCGCGAGCTCGTAGATCAGCTTGAATCCCTCGGCGCTGCCGAGCGCGCGGCCGCCCGCGACGACGCGCGCGGCGGTCTGCAAATCTGGCCGCTCCGCGGCCGCGGTTTCTGCGCGAACGAAGCGCGTGTGCGTCGGAAGGTCGAGCGCGAGGTCGACCGCCTCGATCGGCGCCGCCGCGGGTGCGGCGCCGGCGGCGGGATACGAGGCGGTGCGCACGGTCGCGACGAGCGGCAGATCCGGCCGCGCCTCGAGCGTCACGAGCGCGTTGCCCGCGTAGATCGGCCGCCGAAACAGATACGGCCCAAGCACGCTCATCACGTCGCTCACTTGGCCCACGCCGAGCAGCGCCGCGACGCGCGGCATCAAGTCCTTGCCGAACGTCGTCGACGGGCCGAGCACGTGGCTGTAGCTCGCGGCGAGCTTCGCGATTTGCGGGGCCAGCGTCGCCGCGAGCGGGGGAGAGCCGGCGTGCGCGCTCACGCGCAGAACCCGGTCGACGCCCGCGAGCCGAGCCGCCCGCTCGGCGATCTCGGCAGCGCCCGCGCCGAGCACCGCCACCGTGACGCTCTCGGGACCGAGCTCGAGCGCGCAGCTCACGCACTTCGCGGTGCTCACGTTGAGCGCGCCGCCCGCGTGCTCCGCGATCACGAGCACGCGCGGCTTCACAGCACGCCTCGCTGCCGCAACACCGCCACGAGCTCGGCGGCGTCCTTCACGCGCACGCCTTTCGCGCGCTGCGGCGGCGGCTCGGTCTTGCGCACCGCGAACTGCGCCGTCGCCTCGACGCCGAGCGCGGCGAGCGGGACCACGGCGAGCGGCTTCGTCTTGGCCTTGAGGATGTCCGGCAACTTCACGTAGCGCGGCTGATTCAACCGCAGGTCGGTGGTGACGACGGCGGGCAAGTCGACCTCGATGACCTCGAGGCCCGCGTCCACCTCGCGCGTGACGGTGGCGACGCCGCCGTCGATCGCGAGCTTCGAGGCGAACGTCGCCTGCGGCCGCTGCCACAGCGCCGCGAGCATCTGCCCGGTCTGGCCGTGGTCGTCGTCGATGGCCTGCTTGCCGAGCAGCACGAGGTCGGGACGCTCGCGCTCGACGAGCGCCCGCAACGCGCGGGCCGCCGCAAGCGGTTCGAGCGGCGCGGCTGTCTCCACCAGAATCGCGCGGTCGGCGCCCATCGCGAGCCCGGTTCTGAGCTGCTGCTGCGCCTCGGCGGCGCCGATCGACACGGCGAGCACCTCGCCGGCCAAGCCGCGCTCCTTGAGACGCAGCGCTTCCTCGAGCGCGATCTCGTCGAAGGGGTTGATGCTCATCTTGAGCCCCTCTGTCGCCACACCCTGGCCGTCCGGTTTGACGCGCACGCGGACGTTGTAGTCCACGACGCGCTTTATACACACCATGACCTTTAGCAAGTGGCCTCCGTTGAGCGTGCGGTCGTGTCTCACTTTGGCCGGTTACCGTTGCGCGTGGCGTCGGCCGCACCTCGAAGGGGGCCTCCCGAGACACGCCGGAAGACCATCCCTGGGGCTCCGCGCCGCACATCCCTGTGCGGCGAGGGTCTCGGGAGGCCCCCTTCGAGGTACGGCCGACGCCGTTGAGGGCATCGCGGCCAAAGTGAAACACGAGCGCGCGCATTCTAGCTGCCCACTCGCGAACCGATACAATCGGGCGATGTCGACGTCACCGCTCATCGATGCGACCGGCTTGGCGGCGCGGCTGCGCGATCCGGATTGGGTGGTCGTGGACTGCCGCTTCAACTTGCTCGATCCGGCGGCCGGCAAGGCCGCGTATCTGCGCGCGCACATCCCCGGAGCGCGCTATGCCGATCTCGACCGCGATCTCGCGCGCCGGCCCGGCCCCGCCGACGGACGCCACCCGCTGCCCGACCGGGCGGCGCTCGCGGCGCGGCTCGGCGAATGGGGCATCGCCGAGTCGTCGACCGTGGTCGCCTACGACGACGGCAGCGGCGCCATCGCCGCGCGCCTCTGGTGGTTGCTGCGCTGGCTCGGCCACGACGCGAGCTTGGTCCTCGACGGCGGGTTCGCGGCATGGACCGCCGCCGGGCTGCCGACCGAAAGCGACGTGCCGGCCTGGCAGCCCGCGCGCTTCACGCCGCGCGCGGCGGCGGCCGCCGGCGTCGTGGCGAGCGCGGAGATCCCGACCCTGCAACGTGCCGGCGCGCTCGTCGTCGACGCGCGCGCCGCGCCGCGCTACCGCGGCGAGCAGGAGCCAATCGATCCGGTCGCGGGCCACGTGCCGTGCGCGCTCAACCGCCCGTTCTCGGCCAACGTCACGACTGACGGCCGGTTTCGGCCGCCCGCGGAGCTCGAGCGCGAGCTCAAGACGCTGCTCGACGGGCGGGCGCCGCAACAGCTGATCGCGATGTGCGGCTCCGGCGTGACCGCCTGCCATCTGCTGCTCGCGCTCGCGGTCGCCGGGCTCGATGGCGCGAAGCTTTACGCAGGCTCCTGGAGCGAGTGGATCCGCGATCCGGCGCGGCCGGTTCGCACCGGCCCCGAGCCCTGAGCGGGGCGCGCGGGCCGCGGCCGCCCACCAGGGATGGCGGCAGTACCGCGATTGCAGGAGCAATCCCGGCCGCCCGCCAGGGACGGCGGAAGTGCCGCGATTGCAGGAGCAAATCGCGGCCGATTGGACGGAATGCCGATCCGTTGCTTGGCCTTCCGCGACCGGCGTGATAGAGACACAATAGTTTTTTGGTTCAAGGTGAGTCGTGTTGCGTCATTCCCCGGAAATCGAAGTCAGCTCGCAGCTCAAGCACGTCCGTTACGAGATCCGTGGCAAGCTCGCCCGCCGCGCCCAGGAGCTCGAGCGCCAGGGCTACGAGATCATTCCTCTGAACATCGGCAACCCGGGGCTGTTCGGGCTGCGGACTCCGGAGCGCCTGCGGCTCGCGATGATCGAGAATCTGCCGGCCGCCGAGCCGTACTCGAACCAAAAGGGCATCTTCCCGGCGCGCGAGGCCGTCGTGATGCAGCAGCAGGGGCGCGGCGTCGACGTGAACACCGAGCACGTGTTCATCGGCAACGGCGTGAGCGAGCTCATCGACCTCACGCTACGCGGGCTGCTCAATCCAGGCGACGAGGTGCTGATCCCGAGCCCGGACTATCCGCTTTGGACCGCGGCGACCGTCTTGAACGGCGGCCGCGCGGTGCACTACCCGTGCCCCGAGAGCGACGCGTTCAATCCCGACATGGCGGGAATCGAGGCGTTGATCACGCCGCGCACGCGCGCGCTCGTCGTGATCAACCCGAACAATCCCACCGGTGCGGTCTACAGCCGCGAGCGGCTGACCGCGCTCGCGCGGCTCGCGGAGCACCACGGCCTCGTGCTGATGTGCGACGAGATCTACGATCAAATGGTTTACGACGACGCCGAGTTCGTGCCGCTCGCGACCCTCTGCAAAGAGACGTTGTGCGCGACCTTCAGCGGACTGTCGAAGGTGTACCGCGCTTGCGGTTATCGCGTCGGTTGGGTGTCGTTCAGCGGAACGGTGGACCGCTCGGAGCGCTACTTCGCGGCTCTGGATCTGCTCGCGGCGCTCAGGCTTTGCAGCAACGTGCCGGGGCAGTGGGCGGTGCAGACGGCGCTCGGCGGCTATCAGAGCATCAGCAAGCTGTGCACGCCGGGCGGCCGGCTCTACGAATCACGGAAGGCGATCATCGACGGCGTGGCGAAAAGCGAGTTCCTGACGCTGGTCCCGCCGCGGGGCGCGATGTACGCGTTCATCGGCGTCGACAACCGCAAGATCAGGGACTTCGACGACGAGGAGTTCGCGATGGAGCTGCTCGAGCAGCAGCACGTGCTGATCGCGCCGGGGTCGAGCTTCAACACGAGCTATCGCGACCACTTCAGGATCACGACGCTGCCCGAGGAAGGCCGGCTCGCGGACGTGTTCCAGCGCTTGGAGCACGTGCTCGGGCAAATCGCCGAGCGGCCGCCACGGCTCGAAACGGCCTGACAAAACGTATTGATTGACCATGCTCACTGAAGGATCGGGCGGTCTCTCCGACCGCGCGACCCTCGTCGTTTCGACCGGCCTCGCGGCGCGGCAATGGGAAGCCCTGCTCGCGGCGCCCGCGATCGCCTCCGGCGCCTCCGCCTGGCTGACGCCCGCGATCGTTCCGTATCGAGCGTGGGCCGAGCGCCTGTGGCTCGACGGCGATCCCTCGCGAGCCGTGCCGCTCCGCGCCCCGCAGGCGCTCGCGCTCTGGCGGCGCGTGATCGCGGAGTCGGCCGAGAGCGCCGAGCTCATCGGCCACCGCGGCGCCGCCGAATGGGCGGCCGACGCGTGGCGGCGACTCTGCCACTGGCGAATCGATCCGCGCGCGGAGCACGCCGGCCCGGAGCAGCGCGACTACCGCGCGTTCCTCGCGTGGTGCGCCCGCTACCGCGCCGTGCTCGCCGAGCGCGGCTGGATCGACGAGCCCGCGCTCGATCTCGAGCTCGCGACGGCCGCGCTGCCGAGCGCCCCGGCCGAGTGGGTGCTCGCCGACCTCGACGAGTCCGCGCCGGTGCGCCGGGCGCTGCTCGAACGCGCGGAGCGCGCGGGGATTCGTGTGAGCCGCTGGGCGCCGCCGCCCGCGTCCGGACGCGCGCGCCGCGTGCGCCTCGCCGACGCGGCCGACGAGCTCCGGAGCGCGGTCGCGTGGGCGAGCGAGCGCCTCGGGGCCGCGCCCGGGACGCGTATCGCCATCGTCGTCGCCGGGCTCGCCGAGCGCCACGTCGAGGTCGAACGGGCGCTCGCGGAGCTGCCGGTCGGCGCGAGCGCCTGGCACGGCGGGCAACCGCTCGCGGCGCACGCGCTGCTCGGCGCGGCGCTCACGGGCATCGAGCTCACTACCCCGGGGGCGAGCTTCGCGACCTTGAGCCGCTGGCTGCGAAGCCCGTTCTTCGGCGCGCAGGAACCCTCCGAGCGGGGGCTTCGCGCGCGGCTCGAAGCGCGGCTGCGCGGCGACGTCCGGTCCAAAGTGCCATTCGCTTCCGCGTACCGGGGCGCGGGGCTCGCCGAGTGGCTACGGCGCGAGGCTCCCACCGTCGCTGCGACACTCGCGGCCGCGCTCGACGAGACCGGCGACACACGACGGGCCACACCGACGCGCTGGGCACGGCTCTGGCAGCGTGCGCTCGGCCGCCTCGAGTGGCGCGCACCCGACGGCGCCGCGGGCGCGCACTATTGGCAAGCTGCCTTGGACGAGCTCGCCCGGCTCACGGCCGTGCTCGGTCCGACTTCCCCCGGAGCGGCGCTCTCTGAGCTCGAGCGGATCCTCGATCGCCCGGAAGCGACGACGCTACCGGTCACCGGGATCCACGTGTTCGAGCGAATCGAGGAGGTGGGGCCGGGCTACGCCGCGGCCTGGCTCACGGGCTTCACCGACACGTATTGGCCGCAAGCGGTGCGCCCGAATCCGCTGCTGCCGCGCGCGCTGCAGCGCGCCCACGGCATGCCGTGGTGCTCGCCGGCTGACGCGGAGCGACGCTCGGCGCAGAGCCTCGAGCGGCTGCTGCGCTCCGTGCCGGACGTGGTCGCGAGCTGGCCGAGCCGCGTCTACGACTACGAGACTGAGCCGAGCCCGGCGCTCGGCTCCTGGCCCGAGATCGCCGGTGGGGAGCTCGACGCGCTCGTCATCCGGCCGCGCTCGAACGGCGCGCGGCCTGCCCGCGAATCGCTCGTCGACGCGGCGCCGCCGCTCCCGGGGAGCGACGTCCCCGGCGGGGCCGGCATGCTCCGCGGTCAGGCGCGCTGCCCGTTACGCGCGTTCGCGGAGCACCGGCTCGGCGCGCGCGAGCTCGAGCGACGCAGCCAGGGGCTCACGCCGCGGCAACGCGGCATCGTCACCCACACCGCGCTCGAGCTCCTGCTGGTCGACCAGCCGTCGCAGTCCGAGCTCGTCGCACGGCGCGACGCGATCGCGGGCTGCGTCGAGCGCGCGCTCGACCGCCTGTTCCAGGACGCACGCGACGCGCTGCGCCCGCTCTACGAGCTCGAGCGCGAGCGGCTCGGAGCGATGCTCGCAAAGCTCCTCGAGGTGGAGGCGCAGCGCGCGCCGTTCGACGTCGTTGCGATCGAGGAGCAGCGCGAGGTCGTCGTCGCCGGCCGCCGGCTCCGCGTTCGAATCGACCGGCTCGACCGTCTCGCCGATGGGCGCGTCGCCATCATCGATCACAAGACCGGCAAGCAGGCGGGCCCCAAGCTGTGGCTGCGCGATCGGCCGCGCGACCTCCAGGTACCGTTCTACGCGGCGTTTTCGCCGGAGCCCGTCGCGGCGGCAGCGATCGCGCGACTGCACGGGCGCGACGCGGCCTACGTCGGGATCTGGGAGCCGGACATGTTTCCGACGGGGTCGAGCAGGCTGCCGGACGGGCGCGGCTGGGCCGAGCAGCTCGAGCTGTGGCGGCGACAGATCGAGGCGCTGGTTCGCGAGTTCGCGGCCGGTGACACGCGCTTGTTGCTCGACGACCTCGAAGACGCGTACGGGTCGTTCGCTCCGCTGTCGCGCGTCGCCGAGCAGCGCGCGCTCGCGCGCGCCGCGCTGCCGCGTCGGTAGATCGATGGTAGACGGGGCGCAGACGAGCCTAGACGATGCGGCCGAGCGCGCCGCGGCGCTCGACCCGGCTCGCTCGTTCATCGTCCAAGCGCCCGCGGGCTCCGGCAAGACCGAGCTCCTGATCCAGCGCTACCTGCGCCTGCTCGCAACCGTGCAGGAACCGGAGCAGGTGGTCGCGATCACGTTCACGCGCAAGGCTGCGGCCGAGATGCGCCGCCGCGTGCAGCAGGCGTTGCGCGCCGCGGCCGCCGGCGAGCCGGCCGCGAGCGAGCACGGCGCCGCGACGCTCGGGCTCGCGCGCGCGGTAATCGAGCGCGACCGCGCGCTCGAGTGGTCGCTGCTCGCGCAGCCGCAGCGCTTGCGGATCGACACGCTCGACGCGTTCAACGTATGGCTCGCGCAGCAGCTTCCGGTGCTCGCCGACGGCGTCGCCGCCGCGCGGATCGTCGACGACGGCAGGGACTACTACCGCGAGGCCGCCGAGCGCACCGTCGCCGCGCTCGGCGAGCCCGGCGCCGTCGGCGCCGGCTTGCAGACGCTGCTGCGCGCGCTCCACAACGACTTCGACAGCCTGGAGAAGATGCTCGCCGCGCTGTTGCCGAAGCGAGACCAGTGGTTGCGCGGGCTCGTGCACGCAGAGCCGGCGACGCTGCGTGAAACGCTCGAGCGCGCGTTGCAGCGGCTCGTCGACGACGAGCTCGATGCGCTCGCGCGGGAATGGCCCGCGGCGCTGACGCCCGAGCTGCTGCTCGCGCTGCAGCACGCGGCGCAGTTCGTGCCCGACCTCGAGCGGCGTGCGAGGCTCGCGCCCTGGCTGCGCGTCGATACGCTGCCGCGCGCCGGTTACGCCGCGTTGTCGGCGTGGCAGAGCGCGGCTGCGCTGCTGCTCACGAAGGACGGCGATTGGCGCGCCCGGATCACCAAAACCGAAGGCTTCGGCAAGGACCACCCGGCCGAGCTCGCTCTGGTCAAAGCGCTGCTCGATCGCTTGCGGCCGCGCGACACGCTGCGCGACCGGCTTGCCGCGGTCGCCCAGTTACCCGACCCGCACTACAGCGAGCAACAGTGGCAGCAGATCGTCGCGCTGCGCACGGTGCTGCGGCAGCTCGCGGCGGAGCTCAAGGTGCTGTTCGCCGAGCGCCGCAGCGTCGACTTCCCCGAGCTCGCGCTCGCGGCGCAGCGAGCCCTCGGCCAGGTCGACGAGCCCTCCGATCTGCTGCTCGCGCTCGACCGCAGGCTGCAGCATCTGCTCGTCGACGAGTTCCAGGACACGTCGCAGTCGCAACTACGTCTGCTCGAGCTGCTCACGAGCGGCTGGGAGGAGGGCGACGGCCGCACGCTGTTCCTGGTCGGCGACCCGATGCAGTCGATCTATCGCTTCCGCGACGCCGACATGTCGCTGTTCCTGCGCGCGAAGCAGACCGGCATCGGCGACGTGCGGCCCGAGAGCCTCACGCTCAAGCGCAACTTCCGGAGCGCGCCGCAGATCGTCGATTGGGTGAACAGCGTGTTCGCGAACGTGTTCCCGCCGGACGACCGGATGGCGGCCGGCACGGCGGGGTTCCGCGCGAGCGCCGCGGCGCGCGCGCCCGAAGGCGCGCAATTCGTCCACACCTACCCCGTGCGCGGCGGCGAGGAGCGGCGCGAGATCGCCACTGTGGTCGAGATCTTGGGCGCGGAGCTCGCGCGCGACCCCGAGCAGTCGATTGCCGTGCTCGTGCAGGGGCGCGCCCATCTCGCCGGGCTCCGCGAGCGTCTGCAAGCGAACGGCTGGCCGGCGCACGCGGTCGAGATCGACGAGCTCACGGACCAGCCGCTCGCGCAGGACTTGCTCGGGCTAACTCGCGCGTTGGTCCATCTCGCGGACCGCGTCGCGTGGCTCGCCGTGCTGCGCGCGCCATGGTGCGGGCTCGAGTGGGGCGACCTCCACGCGCTCTGCGCCGGCGAGCGCGGCCGCACGATCTGGGAGCTGCTGCACGACGCCGAACGGCTCGCGCCCCTCGGCGCCGCCGGCCGCGCCCGCGCGTTACGCACCCGCGCCGCGCTCGGGGCGGCGTTCGCCGCTCGCGGCGCGACGTCACTCGCGCGCTGGATCGAGCAAGCGTGGCGGCTGCTCGACGGCCCTGCGTGCCTCGACGGCCCGGAGGATCTCGGGGTCGCGGAGCAATTTTTCGCGCTGCTCGCTCGCAGCGAGGCGCGCGGCGACATCGACGATCCCGCGACGCTCGATGCCCTGTTCGAGCGCGCGCCGCCGCAGGGCGACCCGCCCCGCGGGCGGGGCATCGAGATCATGACGATGCATCGCGCGAAGGGGCTCGAGTTCGATACCGTGGTGCTGCTCGGGCTCGATCGCTCTCCCGGCGGCGACGATCCGCAGGCGCTCTACTGGCTGCGGCGCGTGGCCGCCGACGGCAAAGAGGACCTGTTGGTCGCGCCGCTTGCCGCCGACGGCGAGCGCGATCAGCTCGCAACCTTCGTGCAGAAGGCCGACCAGGTCCGTAATCGCGCCGAGCGCGCGCGGCTCTTGTATGTCGCCACCACGCGGGCGCGCAACCGGCTGCACGTCGTGTGTCATCTGAAGGCGCGAGAGACGCAGCCCGCCGCCGACACGCTGCTCACGCACTTGTGGCCGCTGCTCGTGCCGCAGTTCGCCGCGCTCCCGCTGGCCGACGACGCCGCGCGCGACGGGGAAGCCGCCGCCTGGCAACCGATCCTGCGGCGCCTCGCGATCGCGGCCAGCGACCCGGCGCAGCCCGACGAGGCAGGCTACGTCGCGGCCGAGACGCGGTCCGTCGCCGCGGCGCGTCCGGAGTTCGCGTGGGCGGGGCAGGCGAGCGTGCACGTCGGCACCGTGGTCCATCGATTCCTGCAAGAGATCGCGGACCGCGGGCTCGAGCATTGGAGCGCGGACTCGGTCCGGGCGCGTGTCGCCGGCTTCCGCGGCGAGCTCGAGCTACTCGGCGTGGACGGCGCCGACCTTCCCGCGGCGGCCGAGCGAGTCGCGGCCGCGCTCGTCGCGACGCTCGAAGACCCGCAAGGCCGCTGGGTGCTGGCGCGCCACGAGGAGGCACGCTCCGAGCTGCGCGTAACGGTGCGCACCGAGCTCGGCCTCGAGCACCTGCGGCTCGACCGGACGTTCGTTGCCGACGGCGCGCGCTGGATCGTCGACTTCAAGACCGGCCAACACGAAGGCAGCGATACGGAGGCGTTCCTCGGGTCGGAGGTCGAGCGTTATCGGCCGCAGCTCGAGCGCTATGCGCGCGCGATCGCCGCCTTCGACGCGCGGCCGATCAAGATCGCGCTCTACTTTCCGCTGCTCAAGGCGTTGCGCGCGTGGGCCGCGCCGGACGCGCTATAGCGACCCGCTGAGCATGAACCGCCGCCGACCGGAGCTGTCGGGATCCTGCGTCATGATCGACAGCCCTTGCACGAGATCCGGCGACGCTTCGGCCCGCGGCGTGATAAAGGCCTCGATCGCGTAAACGCGCGTCGGTTGAAGCCCGAGCGTTCCCGATACCTCGAGTGGACCGCCCGTGTCGTTGAACGTCGCCGCGACGCCTTGCTTGCCGGCGGGCAGCTCGAAGCGCACGAGATAATCGCCCAGCGGGATCAGCTGCGCCGCGCCGTTCCGGACGAACGGCGGCACCTCGAGCTTGGCGAGCCGCAGCTCGCCGACTACCGTCGTGGGCCAGCCTCCGGCCAGCTCCAACATGCTCAAGTTCGCCGTCGCTTGGCCGCGGGTGCCGCCCAGCGGGAACAGCGTTTGCAGGGTCGGCAGGGAGGCGGCGAACCGCGCGTCGCTCAACCGCACCCGGCTCGGGCTCGCGCTCACGTGCGCGCTCAAAAATCCGTCGGCGAGCCGCGCCTCGACGTCGGCCGAAAGCCGGCCGGTGAAGAGGGGCCAGGGACTCGCGCGCCAACGCAAATCTTGGAGCGGAATCTGCCCGACGGACAGTGCAGCGGCACGTCCGGACCAGAGCGTTCCCTGGACGCCGCTCACCTTCACCTCGCCCGGCACGAACCAGCGCAACGCCGTCGACGCCGGGAACGAAACGAGCAGGAAGGCGAGGTACGCCCCGACTCCGAGAGCCAACGGCCACCAGCGGTTCGCGCGCATCATCTGCGCAGGAACACCTGGCCGTTCACGAGTCCTTGTTCGCGGGCGCCGGCGATGGAAGCGGACTCGACTCTCACGGAGTGCTCTGTCTCCAGGGTGATCAGCCAGTCCATCAGCGCGTCGTACGGCGCGTTCTGCAGCGTGACGTTGACGCCGTCGGGCCCATCTTGCCGCGTGCGCGGCAGCTGCAGCCCGTGCTCCTTGGCCGTGCTGTCGACGAGCACGTACAACGTCTGCTGGCCGGGCCGACGCGGGTTGCGGCTCTCCTGCATGCCCGCGACGCGGCCGAGATCGACGAGCAGCCGCTGCTTCCTCTCGACCGACGCGCGCAACTCGGCCGACCGGTCGAGCAGGGGCGAGATCACGGCCAGCCAGAGCACGATCAGCAAGGCCGCGGTTCCGCCGCCGACGACGAGCATCCGCTCGCGAGGCTGCAAGTTCGCAAACCAGTCCTTCACTTGTCGATCCCGTTGATCTTCATCCGGCCTTCGGTTCCGGCGTCCTTCTGGCTCGACGACTCGAGCACGGCATTGAACCGCCCCGTGCTCTGCAAGTGCTTCGTGAACTCGTCCAGCGCCGGGAGGTCCGGCGCGACAACCTGGAGGTCCATGGTGTCGTTGCGGTAGCTCAGCTGGTCGACGCGCGTGGCGCCGCTGCGCGCGCCGACAATCGCCGCGAGCGTCGCGAGGAATCCTGCGCCGTGACTCGCCCCGAGGCTGCCCAACCTCTGGCGAACCTCGACCTCGCACGCCTGCGGCCGCGTAACTCCGACCAGCCGCGGGCAATCCTCCGCGAGGCGGGCCGTAAGCGCGCTGTCCGTGCGCTGCAGCGACCAGTAGTCGACGCCCCGCGCAACGAGCGCGAGCACCGCGACGGCCGCGAGCAAGCCCGCCGCCACTCGCCACGGACGCGCGAGCGCCGCCCAGTTCGACTTAGGCGCGTACGCGCCTTGCAGAAGGTTCGTGCCGGGCCGCTGCGCGAGCGTCGCGGCGAGATGCGAGAACAACCCGTCGGGCGCGAGCTTCACGTCGATGCTCGAGAGAGTCTCGCCGAGCTCCACGAGCTCGGCGTGATGGCGCGCGCGGCCGGGCGCGTCCACGTAGACGAGCAGATGCTTGAGATCTGCCGCTTCCGCATCGCCGGCGCCGCGCAGTAGGTCGAGGATCTGCCGCACGCCGAGGCCTTCGAGCACGAACGGCGGCTCGCCCGGCCTTCGGCCGTACACGCGCTCGTCCTGAATCATGAGCACGAGCGTCGACGGCACGTCGGGCACGCCATCGGCTTCCGAGCACAACGCCTGCGGCGCGAGACCGACCGCGCGCGCCGCATCGAGCCAGGCGTCCATGCGCGTTTTCGCGGCGACCGACACGAGCATCTTCCCGGACGGAAGGCGAGCGCCGACGGCGAACGACAGCTGGTCGACGTCGTCGGCCAACGCGTCTTCGAGCGAGTAGGGCAGGATCTGCCTGAGCCTCGCCGGCCCCGCCGCGGGCAGATCCGCCTGGATCGACGTCACTTCGAGCGCCGGCACGAGCACGACCGCCCGCCGCGCATCGGCCGCCGCCCGGGCGCCGGCAAGCGGGCCGCGGCCCACTCCCGTCGCGAGACGGCCGTCGGGCGAGAACGCGGCCCAGGTGGCGTCCGCGTCGCCGTCGGCCAAGCGCACAAACAACGTTTCCGGCACCGTTATTCGACTCCGAGATTGCGAAAGACCGCACGCGTGAGGCCGCTCGCATCGCGCTGCAGCACGGATCGCATCGTGAGCTGATTTGTACCGAGCGTCACCGTCGCGGTCAACAAGAAGTACTGAGTCACGCCGTCGATACGCTTGAGCATGTCGGGCTCGACCATGCCGGAGAACGTGGCGCCGATGTCCAAGAACGCGCCGCCGTTGCGCTGCTCGACGAGCGACTCTGCCGTCGACACATCGATGTCGTCCGACAGCGACGAGAGCACGACGGCCGACGCCGTGTTGACGTTGATCTTGGTGCCGAGCGGCAGCACCGTGATGTACGGGGCAAGCTTCGTGTAAGTCTCGCGGTCGAAGCGCGCCACGGCCATGAGCTCGGTCGGCGTGGTGATCGCGGCGTTCGCGGTGCGATATTGCGGATCGGTGTCCGCGTAGGCGGCGTCCTCGCCGCCTTCGGGGAAGCGCTGCTCGGTGTCCGGGTCGAGCCAGTCGACCACGCCTCCGGCCAGCGTGGGGTCGAGGTCGAGCCGCTGCAGCAACCGTTCGAACTGCCGGAGCGCCAGCGGGTCCTCGCGACCGCGTCGGTCGATCAGGGTGTTGATATTGAAGCGGCCCTGGAGGTCCTCGAGCTTACCGGTGATCGTGCCAACGGTGCGGCCGTCTACCTCCATGGGCAGCGGGGGCAGCTCGGTCGCCCACTGCTCGCCGAGGTTGTCGCTGTCGGGCGAGTCCACGAGATCTTGCCGCAGGATGTCGCCGGCCCACGCTTCGCCGCCCTGCAGGAACAGCATGCCTTGATCGGTCGCGATCGCGGAGTCGAAGCGACGGAGGTCGAGCGCCTGCCGCCACGCGAGGTTGACCGCGATGATCGTGGCGAGCACCACGATGAGCATCGCCGCGAGGATCGCCACGCCGCGCTGTCGCTGCCGCAGCGCCTTCAACTGCTGGTCTCCACGATCCGCGAGATGCGCCCAAAGTCCTCGAGCTCGATGACGACCTCCACGGCGCGCGGGCGGATCACGTTGCGCTGCGGGCCGCTCATCCGCAGCGGCGGCCACTCCGTCTGCCATTCGCCGGACGAGTCCAAGAACCGGACCTCCATGCTCTCGACCCTGTCGAGGATCTCGGTCTTCACCGGCACGGTTGAGAGCGTCCGATCCATCACGGGCCAGTGCAAGCGGTACAGCGCGTTGCGCACGTTGCGCGCGACGCGCATGCCTTGCTTGGCATCCTTAGCGTCCTGATGCTCCTCGACGTTGTAGGCAACTCGGAGAACCGTGCCGCGATTGAAACCGCCGGGATTCGCCCAGCCGCCGCGGCTGAACTCGAGCGCGAACTGCGCGTTCGGATTGGCGAGCAGGCTCGGCTGGTAGGTCTCGCCCTGCTCGTCGCGCGTCAGGCGCGGCTGGATCTGCGACAGGTCCTGCACGATCGTGCGTACCGCGAGCTGAACCTCCTGCCAGCGCTTGGTCCGCTCTTCCGCGAGGTCCCGCTGGCGTATCAACGTGGTGAGACCGGTAAAGGCCATGACGCCGATGACGGCGACGATCGCCATCGCGACGAGGAGCTCGACGAGCGTGAAGCCTCGCGACTGCACGCGGCGGCTCATCCGCGCTCTCCGCCGTTGCCCTGGCCACCCGGTTTGCCGCCCGGCTGACCGCTCGGCTGGCCGCTAGGCTGACCGGGCGGCTCGTCGCCCGGCGGCCCGCCCGTGGGCACCGGCCACAGCACTGGCGGGAATCCGGCCGGAGCGGGGGGCTCGATCAGACCCGAGATCTTGCTCTCCACGCGGTCGGGGTCGTCGCCGCGCGACACCGACACGTCGACGCGGTGGAGATTTTTCACCTCGGTTTCCGCAACCTCGATGTGCAGCTTCCAATGCTGATTCGCGTAGTCGAGCTCCTCGTCGGACTCGTCGACCGCCGGCCAGGTGTTGCCCACGCTGAGCTCGGTGATCTTGTTCGTCGCGATCCAGCTCGCGAGCGTCTTCCTTTCGAAGTATTGCGCCGACACGACGTAGGTGTTCAGCGTCTTGATCACCGCCGTCATGCCGAGCGAAACGATGAAGAGGGCGATCATCGCCTCGAGGAGCGTGAAGCCTAAGTGGCGAGCGCGCTCAGCGTGCATCGAATCCGTCCTCGGTAATGTCGAGGCCGCCGTCGAGCGCGGCGGTGATGATGTAGTGGCCACCCTCGCGGTTGCGATAGATCGATGCGCTGAAGGGCGTGACCTCGCCGCTCGAGAGCACCATCACCTGCGGCTCCGGATTCTTGATCTCCTGCGCGTCGAAGTCTGGCAGCAGCGGCACGTCGCGACCGTCGAGCGCGAGCACGAGATTCAGCTGCGGCGCGAGGGCACGCTGCTTGAGCATCTGATCGTTGGCGATCTCGGCCCACTTGAGCGTCTTGTAGTCGTATAGATAGAACCGATAGCCCGTCTCGGTAAACATCACGCCGTAGTCGCGCGTCTGCATAAGAGACTCTTCGTGCAGCAGGTCGATGAGGCTGCGGAGGCGCTGCGCCTCCTGCTCGGCGTACCGGTCGCGATCTCGGCCGACGATCGTCGCGCTGAACAGGACCGCGCCGACGATGATGCCGATGATCGCAATGACCACCATCATCTCGAGCAGCGAGAAGCCGCGCTGTGCGGCCGGTTTCATCCGCGGTCTATTCGAGGTCCGCGTTGCTGATGTCTGCATTGACGCCTTCGCCGCCTTCCTGGCGATCCGCGCCGAGCGTGAACACATCGAACTCGCGTCGCTGGCCCGGATACCGGTATTGGTATGGGTTCTTCCACGGATCGAGCGGCAGGGAGGGCAGCAGCGAGTGCCAGTTCGGCGCCGCGTCCTGGCCGGGATTTCTGACCAGCGCCTCGATACCGTCCTCGGTGCTCGGGTAACGAAAATTGTCGAGGCGGTACAGCTGCAACTGGCTGTCGAGCGTGCGAAGGTCTTGCTTGGCCCGATTGATCTGCGCCTTGTCCACTTGCTGCATGAACTGCGGCACGACGGCGGCAGCCAGCAGGCCGATGATCACGACCACCACCATGATCTCGAGCAGTGTGAAACCTTGCTGCGGCCGCTTGAGAGATGCTTTGATCACGAGCATTTGGCTGACTTCCGCACCCTTGGCCGGCCCTAAAAACCGACCGAAGATAGCACAAACGGATTACGACTCACTGTGAACACAGACCTCTCGGACGGCCCGAAATTCCCCGAGCGCGCCTGGTGGCGGCGTTGGTCCGTGGTGCTGCTGATCGCGGCCTGCTGCGTCGCCCTCGCGCTCGGCGGCGAGCCCGCCAGGGAGTGGGCGCGTTATGACCGTATCGGCCTCGAGAATGGCGAGCTCTGGCGCCTGCTGACGGGCCACCTCGTGCATCTCGGTTTCGGCCATCTCTGGCCGAACCTGCTGGCCCTGGTCGTCATCGGCTCGTTGTTCGAGGACGTGCTCGAGCCCGTCGAGTGGCTCGCGGCGGCGGTCGGTTGCGCGCTCGCGATCGACTTGGGCCTCTACGCGCTCGACTCCGATGTGGACTGGTACGTCGGGCTGTCGGGCGTGCTGCACGGATTCGTCGCCTGCGGCGCGTTGCTGCTGCTGCTCCGTCGACGGCAGCGAATCGGCGCCGCGCTGGCAATCGGCCTCGGCGCCAAGCTCGCGTGGGAGCATTGGGCCGGTCCGGTGCCGTTCACGGCAGCGAGCGTCGGTGGGCCGGTCATCGTCGCAGCGCACCTGTACGGGGCGGCCGCCGGGGTGGTCGCGGCGCTCGCGTTTCTTGGGCGTAGACGAGCGCGGCTGTAGTTCGCCTATATAATCCCGCGTTCCATCGCCTTCGAGACACCATGGAACCGACACCTGCACCTGCACCTGCGCTGCCGCCGCTGCCGGGCATCGCGGGCCGCCTCGCCCTCGTCACCGGAGCCTCCCGCAGCATCGGGCGCGGGATCGCCGAGGCGCTCGCTCGCCAGGGCGCGAAGGTAATCGGCACCGCGACGAGCGCGGAGGGCGCGGCCGGCATCGACGCGTGGTTGCGTTCGCTCGGCGCAGAAGGACGCGGCGTCGTCCTCGACGTCGCGAGCGACGCCTCGGTGGAGGCGCTGCTTGCCGACGTCGGCGCGCGCGAAGGCGCGCCCGAGATCCTCGTGAACAATGCCGGGATTACGCGCGACAACCTGCTCGTGCGAATGCAACCCGAAGAGTGGGACGACGTCGTGTCGACGAACCTGACCTCGCTGTACCGGCTCTGCAAGGGGTGCCTGCGCGGCATGATGAAGGCCCGCCGCGGCCGGATCGTGAACATCGGCTCGGTGGTTGGGCTCTTGGGCAACGCCGGGCAGACCAACTATGCCGCGGCCAAGGCCGGCATGGTCGGATTCAGCAAGGCCCTGGCGCGCGAGGTCGCATCGCGCAACATCACGGTAAACGTCGTCGCGCCGGGCTTCATTGACACCGACATGACGCGCGCGCTCGACGAGAAACAGATCGAAGCGTTGCGCGCGCAAATTCCGCTCGCGCGGCTCGGCACCGTCGCCGACATCGCGGGAGCCGTGGTGTTCCTGGCGTCCGATGCGGGGGCCTACATCACCGGAGAAACGCTGCACGTCAACGGCGGGATGCTCATGCACTGAGCCCCCCTGGAGAAACTGTTGATTGTTATACGATTCGCCATTTCGGCGCCGCGGCGGCCACGGTCGATCTTGTAGAATGGCCCAATCGATTCCAATACAATACGCGCCACATCGGCCGGGCCCCATGGTCCGGCCGGTCAATTAATTAAGGGGTACTTGCACACATGAGCAGCGTCGAAGAGCAGGTTAGAGGAATCATCGCCGAGCAGCTCGGCCTCAAAGCCGACGAAATCAAGAACGACGCCTCCTTCGTCGACGATTTGGGCGCTGACTCTTTGGACACCGTGGAGCTCGTCATGGCCCTCGAGGAGGAGTTCGAGACCGAGATACCCGACGAAGAGGCCGAGAAGATCACCACCGTTCAGCAAGCGATCGATTACATTCTTGCCAGTCAGAAAGAGTCCTAAGCCGCTGCGCCCCGATCGAAGGCGGCTCTTCGCAGCAGAGCCCGCGCAGCTCACCTTGTTTTCCCTCCGTTGCCCGAGGCAGCGACCGTGAAGAGACGCGTCGTCGTCACAGGGCTCGGTCTCATTTCGCCCTGCGGCAACACGGTTGCCGAAGGGTGGGCCCACGTTCGCGACGGCGTCAGCGGGATCACCGCGATCGACCAGTACGACGCGAGCGCGTTTTCCACGCGCTTCGCGGGCACGATCCGCAACTTCCAGCTCGACAAATACCTCGATGCCAAGGAAGCGCGAAAGTGCGACCCGTTCATTCACTACGGCATCGCATCGTGCATTCAAGCCCACGACGACGCCGGCATCGCGGTCGACGCCGCGCACGCGCATCGCTACGGCGTCTTGATGGGGTCCGGCATCGGCGGTATTCACACGATCGAAGTCAACCACTCGAAGTTGGTCGAGGCGGGCCCTCGACGCATCTCGCCGTTCTTCGTACCGGCCACGATCATCAACATGATCTCAGGCCACGTCTCCATCAAATACGGCATGACGGGGCCGAACCTGGCCATCGTTACCGCGTGCACGACGTCGACTCATTGCATCGGTATCGCGGCGCGCCTGATCCAGTCCGACGACGCCGACGTGATGCTCGCCGGCGGCGCCGAGTACGCCAGCACGCCGATCGGTCTCGGCGGATTTTGCGCGGCGCGCGCGCTCTCACAGCGCAACGACGCGCCGACGAAGGCGAGCCGGCCGTGGGACCGCGACCGCGACGGCTTCGTGCTCTCCGACGGCGCGGGCTGCGTCGTGCTCGAGGAGTACGAGCACGCCAAGGCGCGCGGCGCCAAGATATACGGCGAGTTCGCCGGCTTCGGCATGAGCGCCGATGCGCACCACATGACGGCGCCGCACGAGAACGGGCAGGGCGCGTACAGCTGTATGCTAAACGCGCTACGCGACGCGGGAGTCGGGCCCGACGCGATCGGCTACATCAACGCGCACGGCACGTCGACCGAGCTCGGCGACGTCGCGGAGACCATCGCGATCAAGCGCGCGTTCGGCGAGCACGCGAAGCGGCTCGCCGTGAGCTCGACCAAGTCGACGACGGGGCACATGATCGGCGCCGCCGGCGGCGTCGAAGCGATCTTCACGATCCTCGCTCTGCGCGACGGGGTGATTCCGCCGACCATCAACCTCGAGAACCAGGATCCCGCCTGCGACCTCGACTACGTGCCGAACACGGCGCGCGAGGCGAAGCTCGAGGTCGCGCTCTCGAACTCGTTCGGCTTCGGCGGCACGAACGGCACCGTCGTCTTCAAGCGGTTCGCCTGACCCGGCGCGCGCCGGGCTGACGATCCCCGCGCTTCTGCTACTAAGCCGCTTCTGCTACCAAGCCGCTTCTGCTACCAAGCCGCTTCTGTTACAAAACCCGGGGCTAATCGTTCGAGTCTAGTCGCGTGAGTGTCGATCGCGTGGAACCGTTGTGGCTCGTGAACGGCCGGCAAACCGGCGTCGACCCGTCCGACCGGGGGCTCGCATACGGCGACGGCTTGTTCGAGACGATGGCGGCGGCGAACGGCTCGATTCGCTGGCTCGACTATCATCTCGAGCGCCTCGCCGACGGCTGCGCGCGGCTCGCCATTCCGGCGCCCGACGCGAGCGAGATCCGCGAAGAGATTCGCGCCCATTGCCCTCCCAGCGGCCGCGCCGTCGTGAAGCTGATCGTCACGCGCGGCTCGGGCGCTCGCGGCTACGGACCGCCGGCTCAGAGCAAACCCACGCGAATCCTCGCTATTTCGGCCTGGCCGAGCTACCCGGCCGAGAACTACAGTGCCGGCATCCGCGTCCGCGTCTGCGAGCTGCGGCTCGGGGAGGCGCCGCTGCTCGCGGGCCTCAAGCATTTGTGCCGGCTCGAGCAGGTGCTCGCCGAGCTCGAGCTTGGGCGTAACGCGCAGCAGGGGTTGCTGCTCGACGCGGCCGGGCGAGTGATCGGCGGCACGCGCAGCAACGTATTCGCCGTTCGTGACGGTCGTCTCTTGACCCCCGCGCTCGATCGTTGCGGAATCAGAGGCGTGATGCGACGGGTCGTGCTCGAAACCGCGGCCGCGGCCGGGCTGGCGGCCGAGGAATGCGATTTGACGCTCGGCGATCTCTATTCGGCTTCGGAGCTGTTCATGACGAACTCGTTGTTCGGCATCTGGCCCGTCGCGCAGCTCGACGAGCGGCCGTTCCAACCCGGCGCCGTGGCGCGAAAGCTCATGCAGAGGCTCGTGGTGGGCACGGATGCGTAAGCGCTGGTGGGTTGCCGCCGCGGCGGTGGGCGCGCTGGCCCTCGGCGCGCTCGCGACCGTGCGGGCCGCGCGCGCACTGCACGCCCCGCTCGACATCCCGGCGGAGGGCGCCTGGCTCGAGGTCGACAGCGGCGCGCCGTTCTGGCGGGTCACGAAACAGCTCGCCGAGCGCCGAATCCTCGAGCATGAGTGGTTGCTGAAGATGTACGCGCGGTTCTCGGGCGACGCCACGAAAGTGCGCGCCGGCGAGTATCGGCTGTCCGCAGGCGCCACGCCGCTTTCGCTGCTCGAGAAGCTCGTCTCCGGTCAGGTCTACCTGCATCAGATCACGGTCGTCGAAGGTTGGCGCTTCGACGATCTGTTGACGGCCGTGCGCGCGAATCCCGCCGTGAAGGCAACCACCCTCGACGGCCCGGCGATCATGGCGGCGCTCGGCGAGCCGGACGTGCATCCCGAGGGGCAGTTCTTCCCCGACACCTACAGCTTTCCGCGCGGCACGACCGACGTCGAGCTCCTGCGCACGGCGCACCAAGCGCTGCGCACTCACCTCGACGACGCCTGGCGGCGGCGCAGCGCCGACCTCCGCATCGCAACCCCGTACCAAGCGCTCGTCCTCGCGTCGATCATCGAGAAAGAGACGGCGCTGCCGTCGGAGCGGCGGCTGATTTCCGGGGTCTTTAGCGAGCGGTTGCGGCGTGGGATGCGCCTACAGACCGATCCCACCGTCATCTACGGCTTGGGCGCGGCGTTCGACGGTAACTTGCGGCGCCAAGACCTCGACAGCGACACGCCCTACAACACCTACACGCGCGGCGGCTTGCCGCCCACGCCGATCGCGTTGCCGGGCGCGGCGTCGATCGAAGCCGCCGTCGAGCCGGAGATCACCGGCGCGGTGTACTTCGTGGCCACGGGGCGTCCCGACGGCAGCCATGTCTTCTCGGCGACGCTCGAGCAGCACGAGCAGGCGGTGCGCGACTATCTGCGCCGGCTCAAATCGGAGCCGTGACGATGCGCGGGGCGTTCATCACTCTCGAAGGCACCGAAGGCGTCGGCAAGTCGACGAACCTCGGCTTCGCGGAGCAGTATCTGCGCACGCACGGCATCGACGTGCTCACGACGCGCGAGCCCGGCGGGACGGCGCTCGGAGAGAAGGTCCGCCGTTGGATCCTCGACGACGACCACGGCGAGCTCGCCGCGGAGGTCGAGACGCTGCTGATGTTCGCCGCGCGCGCCCATCACTTGCAGCGCGTAATCGACCCGGCGCTCGCCGCGGGACGCTGGGTGCTCTGTGACCGATTCACGGACGCGACGTTCGCCTACCAGGGCGGCGGGCGCGGCGCGGACCGGAGCCTGATCGAGGCGCTCGAGTCCGCCGTGCAACGGGGCCTGACGCCCGAGCTCACTTTGCTCCTCGACGCGCCGCTCGAGACGGGCCGCGCCCGGATTCAAACGCGGGCGCCCGATCACTTCGAGCGGGAGCGGGAGCCGTTCTTCGAGCGGGTCCGCGCCGCGTACCTCGAGCGGGCCGCGCGCGATCCGAAGCGCATCAAGGTGGTGAACGCGGCGTTGCCGCTCGACGCGGTGCGGGCGCAAATCGAGGCTCGGCTCGCGGAGCTCGTGGCGCAGAGGCTCCGATGACGGACACGACACCCGGCCCGAAAGTGCTCGCGACCAAGCTCTGTCCGTGGCTGCGCCCGGCGCTGCACCAGCTCGACGCGGCCCGGGCGCAGGAACGGCTCGGGCACGCCTGGCTGGTGGCCGGCCCGGCCGGCGTCGGCAAGCTCAATCTCGCGCTCGTGCTGGCCGATCGGCTGCTCCACGCGGGCCGCTCCGACGAGCCGCCGGAGCTCGGCCCCGCGGAAGCAGCCGCCGCGATGCGCGAGCGGCACGAGCCTTACGACCATCATCCGGACCTGCATTGGCTGTTCCCCAGGAGGAAGGACGACGACAAGGAGGACAAAGACCCGCCCAAGTCCAAGGCCAAGTCCAAAGAGCCGCGCACAATCTCGGTCGAGCAGGTTCGCGACGCGATCGAAGCCCTGGCGCTGAAGTCGCACGGCGGCCGCGCCAAGGTCGTGATCGTGGAGCCTGCCGACGGGTTGACGATCGCGGCGGCCAACGCGTTGCTGAAGACCCTGGAGGAACCGTCCGACGACACCTACTTGTTCTTGCTCAGTCACCAACCGCGGCGCCTGCCCGCCACCATCCGCAGCCGCTGCCAGCGGCTCGAGGTCGCCGCACCGCCGCCCGAGGTCCTGCGCGACTGGCTCGGAGCCGTCGAGCCGCAGCGTTTCGCGGCTCTCTGGCACGCGGCCGGGGCGGCGCCGCTGCTGATGGCCGAGCTTCTCTCCGATAACGATCTTAATAAAACCAAAGATATATCGGAGACACTTAATTCTATTTCAAATGATTCGACGGAGGTCCAAGCGGTCGCGGCGGCCTGGGCGAAACCGGACAGCGTCGAGCTCGTTCTGACGTCGCTCACGCGGCTCCTGCACCGCGAGATCCGCTCGCGCCTGGTGCCGGCGGGTTCGACCTCGATCACAGATCCTGCCGCGGCCGTCTTGCATAATGCGTGGACGAAACTGACACTGCGGCAGCTATTTGGCCAGTACGAGAGAGCCGAACGGCTGCTGACCCAGCTCGGCGGCGGCGTCAACATGGAGTTGGCGTTGCACGCTTTGCTGGTGGGGTTCCAAGCGGACCGAGGGCGATCGTGAGCAAACCCGGCCTCCTCACACTGACGATCAAGGACAAGAGCGCGCTCTACCTCGCGTACATGCCTTTCATCAAGAACGGCGGGCTATTCATTCCGACGAACTCGAGCTACAAGCTCGGCGACGAAGTGTTCATGCTCCTGAACGTCATGGGCGAGGAAGAGAAGATCCCCGTGGCCGGACGCGTCATTTGGATTACGCCCAAGGGCTCCCAGGGCAAACGCACGGCGGGCATCGGCGTGCAGTTCAGCGAGCAGGATCAGGGCAACACTCAGAAGAAAATCGAGAACTACCTCGCCGGCGCGCTCGGCGGCGATAAGCCGACGCACACGCTCTGACTCTCAGCCCTGCAGGTTCGTGCGGTTGAGCCCGCCCTTCAGCACGTAGGTTTGAAACCCGCGCTCGTTCAGGATGAACGCGCCGGCGGAGCTACGCCGCCCCGTATCGCAGCAAACGACGTACTTGACCGAGGGGTCGAGCGTCTTCAACTTCAGGCGAATGAAATAGAGCGGAACGTTGATCGCGCCGTCGTTGTGATACGCCTCGAACTCCGACGGCAGACGCACGTCGAGCCACTGGCCGCCCTCCGCGATGATCTTCTCGGCCCCTGAGGCATCCACCCAGTCGAGCATCGGCTCGTTCAACAGCGTGCGAAAGTCTTCCTTGCCGAGCCGCATCAAGGAGCCGTCGGCCTCCATCGTGACCGTCGCGTTGCGCTTTGCTTCGGAGATCAAGGCCTCCTCGCCGAACGTATCGCCAACCTCGAGCTCCGCGAGCCTGATTCCCTCTTTGTTGAGCGGCGTCTCGCGCGTGACCACGCAGCGCCCGCGCGTGATCACGTAGAAATAATCGCCTTCCTCGCCCTGCTTGATGACGACCTCGCCCGCCTTGTAGTTGACCTGCTGGAGGCGCATGAAGATCGCCTGGATATTGGCCGGGGGAATCTTGTGAAACGCCTTGGTCTGGAGCAGCGTGGTCATCCAGTCGTCGTTGCTGCCGCCCTCGCCGCGGAGCTCGGCCACTTCGTACGAGCCCGTCTGATCCCAGGTCAACATGACGTCGAGCAGGTCGCTGTCGATCGTCACGTAGCCGACGGGTGAAACCGCGATAGCCGTATGTCGCCGCGGCAGCTTTGGCGACAGCGGATTGCGCGCGTCCTCGCTGCCGCCCGCAACGCGGCCCGCCGTCTGATCGCCCTCGCGCAGCTCGACGGTGCCCGACAAGACGTAGACCGTGCGTTTCTCCGAATCTCCCTCGCGGAACAGAGCTTCGCCCGGCTGCGCCTCCCTCACCTTGGTCTTCTTCGCGAGAGCGTGGAGGTTGTCCTTCTTCAAGCTATCGAGAGGGGACAAGGCCTTCAGCTGAGCGATTTCGACTTGTTTACTCATCGGGCCTAGGGGATTCGGGCAAAAGCTGGCAAAGGGTTCGAGACCGCTCCGTACACGCCGCCGGAGTCTAACATAGGGCCCCTACTGGCCATGCCGACGGAATTCACGCCCGCTCGAGCAGAGCGCGCCATCCCGCGTGCGGTGTGAAGCGCGTCCCAAATCGCCGCGCCAGCTCCTCGAGCCTTGCGTGAACCACGGCGAATCCGCGTTGCCGCGCGTAGTTGATCGGACCGCCCGTGAACGGCGCGAAGCCCGTGCCGAACACGACGCCCGCGTCGAGCAGATCGGCGTCGTCGACGATCTTGGCCTCCAGGCACGCGACCGCCTCGTTGATCAACGGCAGCACCAGTCTGTCGGCGAGATCCGCGTCGGGACGCGGATAGGGGCGCCGCTTGCGCGGCTTGTCGTTTTCGTAGGCGTAGAACCCACGGCCGGTTTTCACGCCAAGATCGCCGGCCGCGACTCTCTTGGCGAGCAGCTCGGGCGGCTCGGCGGCCAGCACCGCGGTAAGGATCTTGGCGACGTGCAACGCCACGTCAAGCCCCACGCGATCGGCGAGCTCGACGGGTCCCATCGGCATGCCGAATTCCTTCGCCGCTGCGTCGATCGTCTCGAGCGCGTAACCGTCCTCGTGAGCGCGCAGCGCTTCGAGCATGTACGGGGTCAACACTCGATTCACGACGAAACCCGGCGCGCTCCGACAGGGGAGGGGCAGCTTGCCGATTTGCGTGACGAACGACAGCGCTCGCTCGAGAGCCGCGTCTCCCGTCGACTCGCCGCGAATCACCTCGACGAGCGGCAGACTGGCGACGGGATTGAAAAAGTGCAGCCCGACGAACCGCTCGGGCCGGCGCAGCGCCGAAGCGAGGTCCTCGAGACGAATGCTCGATGTGTTGGTCGCGAGCAGAGCCGCGTCCGGCAGACGCTGCTCGAGGTCGCGGAACAGCGACCGCTTCGCCTCCGCATCCTCGATGATCGCTTCGAGCACGAGATCCGCCGAGCCCACTTGCTCGCCGGCCAAGTCGACCGTGAGGCGCTGCTCAGCCGCCGCGGCTTCGCCGGGCGCCCGGAGCCGTTTGCGAAACAATTCCTTCGCTCGCGCAAGCGCCGGCTCCACGTATTCCTGCGCCCGGTCCTGCACCGTCACCGACACGCCCCGCAGCGCGCACCACGCGGCGATGTCTCCGCCCATCTTGCCCGCACCGACGACGTGCATGCGGTGCACGGATTCCTCTTTCGGAGCCAAGTTGCGTAGCCGCTCGCGCAACCCGAAGATCCGCACGAGGTTCTTGCACGTCGTGGTGACGAGCAGGGCGCCGATCGACAGCGCTTCGGCGCGATACGCCGCCTCGCCGTTACCGCCGTGTCGGAGCCAGAGATCGACGATCGCGTAGGGGGCGGGGTAGTGCTCCGGACGCACGCGCTTGCGCAGTCGGTCACGGACGACCCGGGCCAACAGCGGCCTGCACGGCGGCAGGCCCAAAGCTTGCAGATACCACGGCGCGCGACGCGGACGCGGACGCGTCATCACGAACCTCGCTGCGGCGGCCACAAGCTCGGCCTTGGGCACGACGCGGTCGACGAGACCGCAGGCGAGCGCCTCGGCGGGAGACAGCGAGCGCCCGGTCAACATCAAGTCGAGCGCGAGCGGCGCGCCGAGCAACCGAACGGCACGCACACTTCCGCCGAACCCCGGATGGATTCCGAGCTGCACCTCCGGCAAGCCCAAGGTCCGCTCGTAACCTTCGACCGCGACGCGATAGTCGCAGGCGAGCGCGAGCTCGAGCCCGCCGCCGAGCGCGAAGCCGTCGATCGCGGCGACGGTCGGCGCGCCGAGCGCGGCGACCCGCGCGAAGATCGCTTGGCCGTGGGCTGCGAGCTCGGCGCCTTGCTCGGCGCTCTGCAAGCCGGCGAACTCCTTGACGTCCGCGCCCGCGACGAAGCCCGTGGTCTTGCCCGACATCAGCACGAGGCCGCGCGGCGAATCCGCGGCGAGCGCTCGCAGCTCGCGTTCGAGCTCGTCGAGGACTTCCTGGGACAGAGTGTTGACGGTCGCGTTCGCGCGATCGACCGACAGCCAACAGATTCGATCGCTATCGAGATGCCGGCGCCAGTGTCTAGACTCGACGCTCATCCCGTCGGCTCACGCCGCAGCTTGCGCCTTGCGATCCACTTTGAAATCGCAAATGAGCGGCAGATGGTCCGAGAATTTCACGGCCGGGACCGAGAAGCTCGTGACGTTGATGCCGTTACCGTACAGCACGAAGTCGAGCTCCTTGCGCGGCGAACGGCTGGGATACGAAGGCAGCCCGCGCGCATTCGCGCTCTTGAGCTTCGCGGCCTTCATGAACAGGTAAATCTCGTGCTCGCCCCAAAACGTGTTGAAATCCCCCGCGATGATCACGGGTTTGCTCGCGGCCACGACGAGATCGTGCAGGTACTGGAGTTGCGTGTGCCGGTGCCGGTACTTGAGCGAGAGATGCACGAGGAAGATCGCGCAGTCCTCGAGCTCGAGCTCGATGATGAGCCGTTTAATGCCCTTCTCGAAGTAGTGAAACCGCTCTCCGTGCACCCGTGGCGCCGCGAGGAACGCGTTGCCCTGCTTGCGCAGGATCGGCAGATAGTTGTTGACCGACGTCAGACCGTACTTGCACTGGTACACGGAGTAGTGGCCGAGCGACCGAGCGATCACTTCCGCTTGATTGACGCTGCGCGTACGAATCGATCCGGTGTCGACCTCCACGAGCCCGACGATGTCGGGATCCTGCGCCTTGATGAATTCGGTGATGCGTTGCAGGTTGCCGCGATTGCCGAGCAGATACCCCATTCCGGGAAAGGGCCAGTGAAGCTCCGAGCCTAGACCCAATCCGTAGCGAATGTTGTACAAGAGGAGTCGCATGTACCCTTAGTGTACCGGACGCCGGCAACCCGTTTGAGAGAGATTTGCTCGCGTCCCGAGAGCGTTCTGTTACCGCGTTCGCATTGTTCGGACGGCTTCGTTGCAAAGCCGCGCGGCCGGTAGTAGGGTCCAAACGAACGTCAAATTTGCGAGCATTCCCATGTCGGCAAAGGACCCGATTCGCATCTATGTAACGCACGCATTCGCGAGCCACACGGACTACCATCGCGTGTTCGAGTACCTCGAGAGCACGGCCAATTTCTTCTATCGCAACTGCAGCTCGCCGGATCATCCGCCGGCGGACGGCGGCAAGGAAGCGCTCAAGGAAGCCTACCGGTCGCAGATGAGGATCGCGGAGGTCGTCATCGTGCTGAGCGCGCTTTATCTCGAGAACGAGTTCTGGGTAACGTATCAGATGGATGCAGCTCAGGCCTCCAATCTGCCGCTCGTGGTGGTGCCACCGTTCGGCGGCACCGCCAAAGTTCCCGCCGACCTCGCCAAACGCGCGGCCGAGGTCGTCGAATGGAACGAGCGGGTGATCGCCGACGCCGTGCGGCGCCAAGCGCGCCACGAAAACACCGCACGCTGGGACGTCATCGAATTCAAGATGTGACGCGGCGGAAGCGCGATGGCTGAGCCGATCGTCATCGCACACCGCGGCGCGAGCGGCTACCTGCCGGAGCACACGCTCGAAGCCAAGGCGCTCGCCTACGGCCTCGGCGCCGACTTTCTGGAGCAAGACGTGGTCGCCACGCGCGACGGCGAGCTCGTCGTGCTGCACGACATCCATCTCGACGACGTGACCGACGTAGCGCAACGCCGCCCCGAGCGTCGGAGGGCCGACGGCCACTTCTACGTCGTCGACTTCGATCTGTCGGAGCTCCGCGAGCTCGACGTCTGCGAGCGCCGTCGGCACGGCACGACTGAGTCCGTGTATCCGTCACGCTTTCCGCAGGGCATGAAGGGTCTGCGCATCGCCACCCTCGACGAGGAGCTCGAGCTCATCCGCGGATTGAACCGCTCCACGGGCCGCCGCGTCGGCGTCTACCCGGAGATCAAGGAGCCGGACTGGCACTCGCGCCACGGCATCGATCTCGGCCGGCTCCTGTTTCGCAAGCTCGACGACCACGGCTATCGAACTGCGGACGACCCGGTGTTCGTGCAGTGCTTCGATCCGGCGGAATTGCACCGCGCGCGGACCGCGCTCGGCTCCAAGCTCAACCTGGTGCAACTCGTGGGGCGCGACCGAACGGGCGCCGAGCTCCTGACACCCGACGGACTGCGGCGCACGGCCGAGTTCGCACAGGGACTCGGATCGCATTACTCGCAGCTCGTCGTTCCGATCGCCGCCGCGCGAGCCGGTGCGCCGATCGATGCGAGCCCCGTCGTGGCGAACGCGCACGCGGCGGGGCTGCGGCTGCACCCCTACACGTTTCGGCGCGACGATCTGCCGGCGTACGCCGCAAGCCTCGAGCAAATGCTCGAATGGTTCTTCGACCGCATAGGGGTCGACGGTGTGTTCTGCGATCACCCGGACGTCGCCGTCCGGACGCGCGACCGTTCGAGAATCGCGCGCGTCAACTGACGCGACGCAACACGCTCGGAGGGTAGCCGAAGAAACGCCGAAACGCGCGGCTGAAACCGTTCGCGGAGCGGTAACCCGCTCGCGCGGCCACCTCGCGCAAGGCCACCCCGCCGCGTGCGAGCTCGCGCCGTGCGTTCAACATCCGCCACGCGCGCAAGTAGCGAAGCGGCGGGTCGCCGACGCGTCTGTGGAAGCGCTCCGCGAAGACGCCGCGGGACAGTCCGGCGCCGCTGGCGAGCTCGTCGACGCGCCATGCGCGATTCGGCGAGCGATGGATGAGGTCGAGCCCGGTCCGCACCGGCGAATCCGACAGGGCCGCGAGGAACGCCGGCTCCGGCAGGTCCTCCAGCTGGCGTTTGCGTAGCACCTCGACGAATGCGATCTCGGCGAGACGCACCGTGACGAACTCGCTGCCAAGTCGCGTGTTCACGAGCTCGTTCTCGAGAAGCTCGACGGCCCTACCGAGCTCGCTCCGATCGGTGAGATAACGAGCGCCCAGCGAAAGCACCGACGGCAGCTGGCGCGCGAGGGGGTGGGGGAGCGACGTTTGCAGCGAGTAGCGACAGCGGATCACGTCCGTCGGCGGCGTGGCGCTCGTGAATTGCGCCGCTTGAGCCCCGACGAGCAGCAGGTAATCGGTCTCGAGCAACGTTCGATCGCCGCTCGCCGTGCCGGCGGTGAGATCGCCGCGCAGCACGATCACGAGCGCAGCTTCGCCCGACTGCAGATCCTCGCGGAGCTCGGAGAGCACGCTCAACCGCTGCACGGCCGTGGCCCTGAGCTGCAGCGCGTCAACGACCTCGGTCAGGATGTCCATTGCGCCGCACCGCGCCAATTCGTCGGTAAGGGAGCTCGCGCAAGCATGCCTTCGCGTATCTTGCGGAACAAGCGGATAGTGACCTAGAGTGCCAAGAAGAGAGGGGAGAGTCGTCATGAGACTCACGGCGGTCGTCGTTGCGCTGCTTCTTTCCGGGTGTGCCGGAACGCCGACTGACGCGACGCAACCGCTGGATCGCGCCTGCAGCGTGTCGGAGTGTTTCCTCCAGCGCGAAGTGCGCGACTTCGAGGTGCTCGATCCGACGACGTTGATCGTGTACGTCGGATCACAACGCTGTGCCTTCAAGGTGCAGCTCGTCGGCGCCTTCTGCGACCTGACGTTTGCGCCCCAGGTCTTCTTTCGCTCCAACAGCGCGGCCGAGACGCCCAGCGACCGCGACGTCTTCGGTCAGTCGATCCAAGGCGTCAACGGTGGGCTCGGCGATCTGCGCATTTGCTCGGGCGACCTGAAGATCGGCGTCGACGGTGGGCCGTTCACCGACAATCCGAATTCGACTCGGAACGCGTCGACCCCCACTCCCAACCAACCGACGAACGCGGCTCGCGATCGATTTGGCAACGAACGTTCGCAGTGCCGGCTTCTGTCCGTGTCGTCCCTCACCGACGATCAAGTGCTCGAGCTCTATGTCGCGCACGACAAAGTGGCGCCGCCGCCTCCGATGGGAGCGGGGCAGATCCAGGTCGGCGACCAGAAGGACGAGCACAGCGCCGCGCCGAACGCGGGCGGTGCGTCACCGGCGCCTACCGAATCGCCGCCTGCCGGCGGCCCGACGGGGGGCTAGCTCGCGCGGCCCTCAACGAAGCGCGCAGTTCGGTCGCTTGCCCGCCTCGCGCGCCTTGTTGTAGGTGATGAGCGCCGGCGTGATCGCCTTGACGATGTTGTCGAGTCGCGCGTCGTCCGATGGATGGCTCGACAAGATTTCCGGCGGTGCGCCCTTGTTGTTCGCGCGCATGTTCTTCCACAGGTACATCGCGGCCCGCGGGTCGAATCCCGCCTTCGCCATGTACTGCAGCCCGACGAGGTCGGCCTCGGTCTCCTGCTCGCGCGCGTACGGCAACGTCATCAACACCGCCGCGCCCTCGGCGGCCATGTCGGTACTGACGCCGACGGCGGCGGACCCGAGCAGCACCAACATGTCGGTGCGCGCACCTTTCTTGGCGCGCTCCATGACGTGGTTTTGCGTGGCGTGGGCGATCTCGTGGCCGAGGACGGCCGCCAGCGCATCCGGCGTGTCAGCCACGCGCAACAGGCCGCTCAGCACCGAGATCTTGCCGGTGGGCAGCGCCGCGGCATTGATGCCGTCGTCGTCGAACACCACGACTTCCCAATCGAGATTCTTGTGCTCGACATCGATCTCGGCGATCAGCCGATTGGCGATGCATTGAACGTAGGTCTGGACGCGGGGATCGGGGTCGATCGGCAAGTGGCGCTTCATCGACAGCCATTCCAGACGTGATTCCCGGAGGACTTCCTTCTCCGAGACGAAGATCCCCGCCTGCGCGACGCTGAGCAATCCAACAGTCGCACAAGTCGCCAACAACAGGTGCTTGATTCGGGTCATGCCACGTCCCTGGTTAGCCATCTATTCGACCCCTTAGAGTGACCGTAGTCCTAGAGGTTCGTCGAACGATAGCACAACAGCTAGCCGACGCGCTGCGCACGATTC